>Ga0123519_10002479_pt1 | contig 31143 bp, 26 predicted proteins | sample YelNatPaOPRAMG02_FD_87396 | JGI IMG/M metagenome (GOLD analysis project Ga0123519, IMG submission 87396) | Hot spring microbial communities from Yellowstone National Park - Yellowstone National Park OP-RAMG-02 (version 2) | ecosystem: Environmental > Aquatic > Thermal springs > Hot (42-90C) ... | reverse complement strand
GGGTTGGCCTGGATGGCCTTGCACGGCGCTGCCACCCCCGGCGTGTACCAGATGGAAAAGTCGTTGAAATCGCGGATCACGCACTTGGGCGCCGTCTGCACCTTGCCTTTGAAGAACGGATGCAGGCGCATGGCGTCGTCCGACGGCTTTTTGGCACGAGCCAAGAGCTCCTCTTTGCTCAGCATCACAGCATCTCCTTGTGCCACGGCGCGCGGGATGAGAACCGATTTGTTACGAAAAGCACAATCCCAGCCCCGGACTGCCCCGCGCGGTGTACAGTGGGGGGCGGCACATCGCCGACAGATAGAACGGGGGGACCCAACGTAGACCCTCAGGCCTGCACAGGGCGCCTCCTGCACGCCCGCGCAGGCCCTCTCGCCGACAGCTCGCTACTGGCCCGGAGCAGCTCCTGCCAGGAATGCCTGTGGGGTTTCAGCCTCCGCCTCCAACACGGCCTTGAGAGCAGCAACAGAGACCTCGAGCATGGAACGGTCGGGCTCACGCGTGGTGAGGCGCTGCAACCAGAGGCCCGGCGCGATCAAGAGCCGGACCAGCGGCCACGTGCGATGGTTGGCACCGAACTTCATGGCTTCATAGGCCACACCAGCCACCACCGGGATCAGGATCAGCCGCGAAAGGATGCGCACCCAGAGGGCCGGGCGCCCTAGAAGAGAGGCCAGGACAATGAAGAGGATCAGGAGCAGCAACATGAAGGCGGTCCCACAGCGCGGGTGGGCCGTGCTGAAACGTTCCACCTCATCGGGCACCAGCTCGGCCCCTGCTTCGAGGGCATTGACCGCCTTGTGCTCCGCGCCGTGGTAGGCGAACACGCGCTGCACATCGGACATCTTGCCCACCAGCGCCAAGTAGCCCACAAAGATCGCCAGCCGGACGAGCCCTTCGGCCAGGTTGCTCACCAGTGACGAGGCCAGGTAGTGGTCAACCAGCCGCACCAACACCACTGGCAGCAGGAAGAAGAGCCCTATCCCGATGGCCAGCGAGCCGGCGAGGGTGCCCCAGGCGAGGGGGCCACTGAACGACACGTCGGGTTCGTCGCTCAGAGCCACATCGGCCGAGTACATCAGGGCGCGCACACCGAGGACGAGCGAATCCCACAGCAGCGTCAGCCCGCGCACAAAGGGCGTGCGCGCCACAAAGCCACTGTAGATGTACCGCGATAGCGGCTCGCGGTGCACCACAATCTCCCCTTTGGGGGTGCGCACGGCCACGGCGAAATGCTCGGCGCCGCGCATCATCACGCCCTCGATGACCGCCTGCCCGCCATATTGGAACTGCTTCACGGCCCGTCCTTCCCAGGCACCTCATGGCACCGGCGACAGCGCGCTTCGTAGACCTCGGCCGCGCCCACCATGATGATCGGGTCATGGTACGATGCCGGTCTCCCGTCGATCAGGCGCTGCGTGCGACTCGCCGGGGCACCACAGCGCACACAGATGGCTTGCAGCTTGTCGACCACTTCGGCCTGAGCCATGAGGAGGGGCATAGGCCCGAACGGCTCACCCCGGAAATCCATATCGAGCCCGGCGACGATCACCCGCAGCCCTCGGTCGGCCAACTGCCTGCAGACGAGGGCGATATCCGCATCGAAGAACTGCACCTCGTCGATGGCCACCACCGCCGTATCGGCCTCGACCCGGGAGAGTATTTCCAGCGCCGAGTCCACAACCACTGCCGCCAAGACCGCGCCACTGTGCGAAGCGACCTTGTCGACATGGTAGCGCGTATCGATCGCCGGTTTGAACACCTGAACCTTCTGGCGAGCGATCTCGGCGCGCTTGACACGACGGATCAGCTCCTCCGTCTTGCCGCTGAACATGCTGCCGCAGACGACCTCGACCCAGCCGCCGTCGTAGCGATGGTAGTGGTACACCACGGGCTCGCCTCCCGCCGCAGCAACCAGAAAAAAGACAGAGTGTGCGACACTCTGCCTTTGCACCGCCTGGCCATGGGTCCCCGCTGGCTACCTCTCGGCAGCCAGCGATGCCAGGCCCATGCGCCACCCCTGGGGCGCGCACAGTGGCCCACCGGCGGAGGCTCGCTTATGCCCCTTCGCCCGATTGCTGCGCCGCCTCACCTTCCCCTGGCGCCGCAGCGGCCTCAGGCTCTGCCTCTCCGGGAACTTCGACTACCACTTCACGGCGGCGCCGCTCAGCCCGCTTGCGCTCGCGCGCCACTGCCTTCGACTCGAACTCCCGGCGCTGCCCAAGCCGCCGCTCAAAGCGCTCTACCTGGCCGGCGGTGTCCACAATGCGCTGCTCTCCCGTAAAGAACGGGTGGCACTGCGAGCACATGTCGGTGTGGATTTCCTTCTTCGTCGAGCCGGTCGTCCAGGTGTGGCCACAGGCGCAGATGACCTTGGCATCAGGATAGTACTCGGGATGGATCCCCTTCTTCATACCCTACCACGTCCTTTCCGGGTATACGCTGATGCGCTTGCGCCCGTCGGTCTGCGGCATGAACTCAAACTTGACGTACCCATCGATTGTGGCATAGATGGTGTGGTCGTCGCCGATGCCAACGTTCCGGCCGGTGTGGAAATGCGTCCCCCGCTGGCGCACGATAATCGTGCCCGCGCGCACGAGCTGGCCGTCATAGCGCTTTACGCCCAGGCGCTTCGACTTGCTATCGCGCCCGTTGCGGCTGGAGCCGCCGCCTTTCTTGTGTGCCATAACTCAACTGCTCCTGTAGTGGTTGTGGGTCTCGCGGGTCCTGTCGGCACTGGCGGCCGTCAAAGCATCTCACTCTGCAGGAAGCCGCGCCGAGGCCCACCGGTGACCCTGGCCTGTCAGACGAGGATTTGCTCGATCCGCAGGCGGGTGAATGACTGGCGATGCCCGCTCTTGACCCGGTAGCGGATCTTGGGCTTGTACTTGAAGACGATGATCTTCGGCCCGCGGCCCTGGTCGACCACTCGGGCCTGCACACGCGCCCCCTCGACCAGAGGCTTGCCAACGCGCACCTGATCGCCATCTGCGACCATCAGAACGCGGTCCAGGGTGACCGTATCGCCCTTGGCGACGGCCAACCGCTCGACATCGATCATCTCGCCTTCAGACACGCGATACTGCTTGCCACCCGATTCAACAATCGCGAACACCGTACTTCGTACCTCCCAACGCTCTGCTGCGCCGTCGTAGCCTCGTGTTGACCCGCAACGTTTGATTATACGGACAATCTGCCCCGCTGTCAAAGCACGCACACCTGCCGTGCGCTGCCCATGAGCTTTGCCAGCCCACTCCTTCTGTGGTAACATCGGGCCACATCACCGCTCTGGAGGAGGATTGCTCCCATGCGCACCCCCATCATCGCCGGCAACTGGAAGATGTACAAGACGGTCGCCGAGGCAACCGCCCTTGTCGAGGCCATGTTGCCCCAGCTCAGCCTCCTGACCTCGGTCGAGCGGGTGCTCTGCCCGCCTTTTACAGCCCTTGCCGCCGTTGCGGGGGCGGTGCGGGGCCGTGGCATCGGCGTTGGCGCCCAGAACATGTACTGGGAACCGGAGGGCGCCTTCACCGGCGAGGTTTCACCGCTGATGGTCAAGGAGTTCGCCCAGTACGTCATCATCGGCCACTCCGAGCGTCGCCAGTTCTTCGGCGAAACCGATGAGACGGTCAATCGCAAGGTCCACGCGGCTTTGGCCCACGGCCTCACGCCCATCGTGGCAGTGGGCGAGAACCTGGCCCAGAACGAGGCCGGGGAGACGGTCGCCTTCGTGTCGGGCCAAGTGCGCCGTGGCCTGGCCGGGCTGACCCCGGAGCAGGCGCGAAGCCTGATCATCGCCTATGAGCCGATTTGGGCGATCGGCACCGGGCGGGCTGCCACCGGGCCCGATGCCAACCGCATCATCGGCACCGCCGTGCGCGCCACTCTGGCGGAGATGTTCGGCCGCTCCATCGCCGATGCCATCCGCATCCAATACGGTGGCAGTGTCAAGGCGGGGAACATCGCCGAGTTCATCTCCCAACCCGAGATCGACGGCGCCCTCGTCGGCGGCGCCAGCCTCAAGGCCGAGGAGTTCGTCGCCATCGTCCGGCAGACCGCTGAGGCGAAAAAGTAACGGTGGATCGGTGAGGCGTGATCCGTGATGCGTAATCGGTGACACGGGCTGCGGGTCACCGGCGACCGTGTCGCGAATCGCGCCTCACGTGCCCTGCCTCGGGGAGCGTGCCCTTGGCCACCAACTGGACCCCGCTTCTCTGGCTGGTCGCGGCCCTCGTCGTGCTCTGGCTTGTCCAGCGGCAGGTGCACAGCCACATCGAAGGCCTGGTGCTCGTTGTCACGGCCAGCAGCGATGCGGCTGCCCTGGCCCATTTCCTCTTGCTCCTGCCCGGCGTAGTGGTGCACGAGGGCAGCCACTGGCTGGCTGCCAGGCTGCTGGGAGTGCGGGTCAGCCCGATCTCCATCGGCCCACAGCGCAAGCGGGGCCGGCAGATGCGCTTCGGCTCGGTGCAAATCGCCCGCGCCGACCCGTTGCGCGAGAGCCTCATCGGCCTCGCCCCCCTCATCGGCGGCACCGCGCTGGTGCTGCTCATCGCACGCTGGGGCTTTGGCCTCTTGCCCACGCTCTCAGCGGACCTCGATGCCTGGCCATCGCGCCTGTGGGCCTGCCTGCGCGCACCCGACGCCTGGCTGTGGGTGTACCTCGTCTTTGCCATCTCCAACGCCATGCTGCCCAGTGCTTCCGACCGCAGGCCGTGGCGCACCTTGGCGGTGTACCTGGCCCTGGTGTTGGCCGTGGCCTATGCCCTGCTCGGCCTGCCACCCATCTGGGGAGCCTGGCTGACCAGGGGCTTGCACCTCCTCTCGTACCTGGCCTTTGCCTTCTCGCTCACCGCCCTCCTCGACGTGGCCGTGCTCCTGCCCCTCTTGCTCATCGAGTGGCTCGCCAGCCGCCTCACCGGCCGCCGCGTGCAATACGGCAACAAATAACGGGCACCGCGTCCTAAAAGGGACGAAGCAAACCCGTGTAGCATAGCCCCTCCCTGGCACGCAGCTTGCTCTGCGCCGAAAAGGGGGCGCAACCGCCCCAACCCTTCTTGCGAGGTTTTGCTGATGAGTAGAGAGGAGCCCCGTGTGGTGGCCCAGCCACCCGTGTCCGCAGGGAATTGCCTGTGCCCCATGTGCACCTATGGGCTGCAGCGCCCCAAAGAAGTCCGCGCCGAAAAGCTGCTCCAGCAGATTCTGGGGCCCGAGGAATACGCCCAGATCCATTCGCTGAACGGCCTGCGCATTCCCTCCAAGCTGATCCCCGGCGTCTCCTACGTCATCCAGGCGGTCGGGCGCTGCATGCTCGCAGATAAGGATGGCAACCTCTTTGGCCACCTGTGCCTGGTACCGGTGGGCGATGTTCCCCTGGCCGATCACGTACTGGGGCTCGTGCTCCTGGCCAGGAACGATGAGGAAAGACTCCTGGCGAATGGTAACGTGTTTGGCCCACCAACTGAACTTCTGATCCGGATTCGCCAGCTCCGTGACAAACTGCCCGCTACGGCCCGTCCCAGACCCGGCCGGCCGTTGAGCGCCTCGCTCCGGCTGGCCGTGGCTTCCATCGGCCAGTGGATGAGGCGCATCGGCCGGCGGCTGCAGCACCGCGACTAACCACCCGCCATGGGGTGCAGGATGTAGGCCAGCTTGTGTTGCTCCAGGAGCTGGCCTGGGTCCGTAATCGGCGAGCCGGTATCGTTCGCATTGTCCACAGCGATCACCGTGCGCCCGTCGAGGATGGCCCGCGCCACCTCCATCCTCGCCTCATCGAGGCTCACTTCCTTTTCGGTGTGTCCGCTCGCATCCAGCACTAGCAGTTTCACGCTACCCTCTCCTCCACAGAAGTTGGGGCTGCCAAGCTAGTAGCAACAACCATGCCAGTGTGCTGCGGTCAGTGGTCGCCGGCACCGGCTCCCCTGCGCCGCTCACCCAGCTTGGTGAGGATAGCGAGCACCACCACCACCACAACCCCGAGAACGATGAGCGCCAGCAGTTTGAAGAGAGGCGGAGGCATGAGGAGGGCCAGGCCACCGAAAGCAGCCGATAGCCCACAGTAGAGGAGGACGATGCGCTCCTGTGGCAGCCCCAGGTCCACCAGGCGGAAATGCAGGTGCCCGCGGTCGCCTGCACCCGGCGAGCGCCGGTGGCGCACCCGGTCGAGGATCTGCCAGGCGACATCGAGGATGGGCACGCCCAACACCAGGAGTGCAGTGCCCGTGCGCGCGCCGCCGATAATCGCCAACGCCCCCACGGCAAAGCCGAGGAAATAGGCCCCCGAGCTGCCGAGGAAGATGCTGGCCGGGTGCCAGTTGCGCGGCAAGAAGCCGACGATCGCCCCCAAAAGCGCCAGGGGCAGCAGGGCCTGGCTGGGCTGGCCCATACGCAACATGTGCACGAAAAAGACCAGCATCGCGATGCCGCTCACCCCTGCCGCAAGCCCATCAAGCCCATCCAACCAGTTCACCGTCGTTGTCATCCCCGAGATCCACACCAGGGTGATCGCGATGGTCACAGGCAGGCTGAGCCGGGTTGGGCCATGGGTGAACGGGTTGTTGACGATCTCGATGAACACGGTGTAGCGGATGGCAATGGCGGCAACCAGGACCAGGAGGGCGAGTTGGGGGAGAGCGGAGAACTGCCTGCGGTCGTCGAGCAGGCCGCCCACGAACACGACTGCGCTGCCCACGAGGAGGCCGGTCAGGCGGGTCCAGTCGGCCTGCTGGTAGTAGCCGGGCAGGGCAGGGAGCGTCAGCAGGGTGGCCAGCATAAAGCCGGCAAAGATCGCGACACCCCCCAGCCGCGGGATGGCCCCCTGGTGATGGCGTCGCCCCCCCGGCACATCCACCAGCCCCGTGCGCCGGCTCAACGCCGCGGCCAGCGGCGTGATGGCCCAGGTAGCGACGGCAGCGATCACAAAGACGGCGGCGTACAACCCCCACATCGGCAGCTCAGCCATGGGCGTCAGCCCGTCCCGAACTGGCGGTCGCCGGCGTCGCCCAGCCCAGGCACGATGTACCCCTTCGGCGGGTCGCCGGGGGCCGACGGCTCGGGGGTGAGGCGCTCATCGATCACACCCAGGTGGATATCGACGTCGGGGTGGTGCTGCTCCAGAAAGCGCACCCCCTCTGGCGCAGCAATGATGCCCAGATACTTGATGCGCTTGGCTCCCCATCGCTTGAGCATGTCGGCCGCGGCCACGGCTGAGCCCCCGGTGGCCAGCATGGGGTCGAGGATCAGGCAGACCTGTACGGTGGGGCTTACGGGCAACTTGCTATAGTAGGCCACCGGCTGCAGGGTGCGATGATCGCGATAGAGCCCGATGTGCCAGACTTCGGCAGTGGGCATCATCTCCCAGATCCCCTCGACCATGCCCAACCCCGCTCTCAGAATGGGGATCAGGCCGATCTTTTCGGAGAGCGCCATGCCCGTGGTTCGGGCCAGCGGGGTCGTGACGTCCACAGGCTCCAGCGCAAGGTCCTGCGTCGCCTCATAAGCCAGCAGGATGGAGATCTCACGCACCAGTTCGCGGAACTTTTTGGGCTCGGTATCGACGCTGCGCAGAAGGGCCAACTTGTGTTGGATCAGCGGATGCCTGGAAACGTGGACGCGCCCCATGCAAGCTCCTTTCTCGACAGTCACTGCCGGCACTGATAATAGAACAAAGCGCCAGCAACGGCAAATTGCAGCCTGCGCGGACCTTGCCCTTCCCCCGATTCGAGAAAAAGTCAGAGGCCGTGGCCACGGCCTCTGACCCAACTCCCCGGAGGGTAACTCCGCTCCGACGCCCTGTCAATCTCAAGCCGCCGGACAGCTAATCATCGTCGTCACTGCGCACACGCCGGCGGCCCAGTTGGCGCTCGGCCTCGGCCTGGCAGCGGACGCAGAGAGTAGTATGGGGCATGATCTCCAGGCGCCCCGGCTCGATCTCTTTTCCGCAGCGTTCGCAGATGCCATACTGGCCGACGATCGTGCTATGCAGGGCATGTTCGATCGACGCCAGCTTGTCCTCCAGCGTCCTGATGAGGGCGAGAGTCTTCTCCCGCTCATAGATGTCGGCAGCAGTATCGGGCGCATCTTCATCTTCGCCCGCCCCGCGTTCGAGCTCGATCTCCAGATACGAGCGCAGGCGCGCGATCTCCTCCTCAGTACGCCGGCGTTCTGTCTCCAGTCTCTCCCGCTCGTTGGCCATGGTACTCTTCTCCCGCAGCACAGTTGGTCGGCCCTTGGCACCTCCCACAACGACGGCCACCACCCGTCATCTTGTGGGCAGCCTGGCGACAAGATGACTCTCCCCTGCCCCACACCCGCCAAGCGGGCCCCCTCCACAGCTCACCTCGGGAATCTGCCAGCCGCAAGCCTGCCCGCCCCAGGCGCAACCCTGCCCCAAACAGGGGGCAGAGCGCTGGCAAGGGGTCCGGGCGGCCGCTGAACGAGAGTCTGGCGTCCTCTAGCGAGGGAGCCCTGGGGACCGGGCGCCCTAAAAGTCAATGACCGAGTAGACGTTGTACCCGGGGAGGTTGTCGACTCCCTTCAGAAAAGTGAGGCTGACCAGGAATGCGATCCCCACCACCTGGCCTTGCAGGCGCTCAATGAGCTGCACCGCAGCCTTGGCAGAGCCGCCAGTGGCCAGCAGGTCGTCGACCAGGAGCACTTTCTGCCCTGGCCGGATGGCGTCACGGTGCATCTCCAGCGTGTTGACCCCGTATTCCAGCGTATAGTCCACGCGGATCGTCTCGGCGGGCAGCTTTCCTGGCTTGCGGATGGGCACAAAAGCGGCCCCCAAGAGATAGGCCGCAGGAGCCGCAAAGATGAACCCTCGCGACTCGATGGCCGCTACGACGTCGATTTCCTGGCCACGAAAGGGCTCAACCAGCGCATCGACCGCCTCGTGGAACGCCTTGGGGTCCTTCAGAAGGGTGGTGAGGTCTTTGAACAGGACGCCCTTGACAGGAAAGTCAGGCACATCGCGAATCAGAGATGCCAGGTCCATGGGTGCGGCTCCTTTCCCTAAACGGGTCCCAACAGCCGGCGGATTGTATCGCAACTGGGCCGAAAACGCAAGCCATCCGCGGCAGTTGTTCGGTTGGCCGCGATGCACAGTCCACACGGAATTGTGCTATAATATGCATGGAATCCCGGCCCACCCATAACCGCACTAAGGAGAGCATCGTACGATGACTGCGAGCCAGGGCGAGGGTGCAGGGAGGCGTGAGGGGGCGCCTGCCCATCACCGTGTGGCCCCTTGCTGCCGGCTGCTCATGGTAGCGGCTGCCCTGCTCCTGGTGGTGGCCTGCAGGGGAACGCATCCACTCGCGCCGGCCGAGGCGACGCAACAGGCTGCCTCGGCCACGCCGCAATCCACGATTGCCCCCGGCCGGGATCCCCGTGCTGTTGGCTCGCCCTCGGCGACGGCTGCTGTCCTCACGTTGACCATCTGGGGGCCAGACTCGATGGCACCCCTGAACGACGTCCCGGGAGGCGCAGTCCTGGCAGCCCAGCTCGATGCCTTCGCTAAGGCACAGCGCGGCTGGCAGGTGCGTTATGTGCGCAAAAAGCCCTACGGGCAGGGAGGCATTGCCCACTTCCTGCGAGCCACGGCAGCAGTGGCGCCCGACGAGCTCCCTGACCTGGCGCTCGTCGATATGCGCGAGGTCACTGCCCTGGCCGAAGGCTCCCTGCTGCAGCCCCTGGAGCCGCTCCTCGACGCAGGCCTGGTGTCGGACCTGGCACCCTTCGCGCGCGAGGCCGGCCGCGCTGGCGACCACCTCGTCGCCATCCAGTACGACGCCGACCTGCGCCTGCTGGCCTACAACTCGGCGGTCGTCTCCAAGCCTCCGGCGACGTGGGCCGAGCTTGTGGAGATGCACACCTCATACCTTCTGCCCATCGGCAACAGTGAGGGGGCTGTCGTCGATGGCTTCCTTCCGCTGTACCTGGCACTGGGCGGCAAACTGACCGATCGGGATGGCAAACCATCCCTCGACGAGACCCTGACGGCGGCCGTCCTCGAAACCTACCAGATGGCCCTCCAGGCTGGAGCTCTCTCGCCCTCTGGCCTAGAGATCGACAGCGCCAGCGACGGCTGGCCGATCTACCTCACCCATGCCGGCAGCGCTGCGCAGGGCGGCATCGCCCTCACCAACGTGACCTCTTGGGATTATGGGCGTGAGCGAGCGAGGCTGGCCTCCACCCGCGTCGCCTCGCTGCCTACCCTGTCGGGGTCCCCAGCCAGCATGGCTGCCGGCTGGGGATGGGTGCTGATCACCAAAGAGCCGGAGCGCCAGGCGGCGGCACTCGCCTTCCTGCGAGCGGTCCTGCAGCCGACGGCCCTGGCTGCGTGGTCGCAGGCCACCTACCACCTGCCGGCACGGCTCTCCGCGTTGCGCCTGGCCGTCAGCGACAGCGAGTATCGGAATCTCCTGGAACAGTTGATGCTGGTGGCCGCCCCGCAGCCACAGGAGCCGGCCTACAGCCTGGCCGTGGCTGCCCTGCAGCCCGCGATCGAGGCGGTGGCTCGGGGCAGGCTGAGCCCGCAAGCAGCAGCCGCGGAGGCTGCCACGCGCATGCGCACCGCGCCAAAGTGAGCGCACGCCAGAACAACACGGACCACAACGCACGACACAGGAGGACGCGATGTACGAGACGGCTCTCCACGCGGAGGCCAAGCGCCGCATCCGTGAGATCGGCGCCGCAGACCTGGTGGTGGGCATCCCGACCTATCGCAATGGCCGCACCATTGCGCGCGTGCTCGATGCGACCATCAGTGGCCTCACCCGCGACTTTCCGAACGCCCGCGCCGTCATCATGATCGCCGATGGCGGCTCATCCGATAACACTCTGCAGATTGCCACGGATTGGCCGACGCCGCCGATGGTCAAGAAGATCGTCGCGCCCTACGAAGGACTGCTCGGCCGAGGCAGTGCCCTCCGCGCCATCTTTGAAGTCGCGGCTGCGCTGGGCTCGCGCGTCTGCATCGCCCTCAGCCCCGACGCCCGCGACATTGCCCCCCACTGGCTCAGCAGCCTCGCGGCGCCGATCCTGGCCGACCAGTGCGACCTGGTGTTGCCCTGCTACGACCGCCCGCCTCTGGAGAGCGCCCTCGCCGACCATCTCATCTACCCCATGGTGCGCATGCTCTATGGCGCGAACCTGCGCCACATGATCGGCTGCGACCTGGCCATCTCCAGCACGCTGGCGGGCCAGTATGCCCTGCGCGATGTGTGGGAGACCGATGTGGCTCGCCATGGCCTGGACGTCTGGCTGGCCATCGTCAGCATGGTGGAGGGGCGGCGCATCGGCCAGGCCAACCTGGGCACCAAAGTCGAAGGCCTGCGCGAGTTCGTTGTTCCGATGGACCCCCGCTTCCTGCAGACGGTGGGGACCCTCTTCCGCATGGTCAATATCTACCGCCGCGCCTGGCTGGAAGCGAGCACGCCCGCCCACCTGATCCACTTTGGCCTCCCCGAGCCGGGCAGCGCCACCTGCCAGCGGACGGGCTTTCCCCTGGAGAACATCTGGGAGGCGGCAGGCAAAGGGCGCAACAAGTACCGCAACACCTGGCGCGCTATCCTCGCCTCCGAGCATCTGGAGCGCGTCCGCGAGGCCATCAAAGCCACGCCGGCGCCCGGCACCATCTCTGCAGAGCTGTGGGCACGCACGGTGATCGACTTTGCCGTCGTCTACAACAAGGGCGAGGGCGACCCCGACAAAGTCATCTGTGCTCTGCTGCCCATCTACTATGCCCGAGTCGTCTCCTACCTTCTGGAGATGGAGGGGCGTTCGCCCGCCGAGTACGAGGCGGGCATCCAAGAGCAGGCGGCCATCTTTGAGCAGCAGCGCCCCTACTTGCGCGCGCGCTGGGACACTTATGTGCCGTGGCTCGATGAAACAGGCTCTCACTGAATGCAGACAAAGACCGCCCAACTGCAGCCCGCCGCGAAACCGGCGAACCTTTCCGGCGGCCGTGTGGTCATCCGCTCTCTAGGCTACCTCCGCTACTATTGGCCGGGCGTTGCTGTCGCCTACTTGACCGTCGTGGGCATCAACGGGCTCAACCTGGTCGTGCCCCAGATGATCCGCCGGGGCGTAGATGTCGGCATCCGCGGCGGAGACCGGGCCGCGCTCCTGCAAGTCTGCCTGGCCCTCCTGGGGTTGGTATCGGCCAAGGGCATCCTCACCTTTGCCCAGGGCTATCTGAGCGAGTGGGCTTCTCAGGGTGTGGCCTACCGGCTGCGCAACGCCATCCATGAGAAGCTGCAGTCACTCTCCTTCAGCTATCACGACCGTGCCGAGAGCGGGCAACTGCTGGCCCGCGCCATCAGCGATGTGGACCGCATCCGCTTTCTCACCGGGCGGGCCTTCCTGCGGCTGGTCGATACCACTGTGCTCTTTGTCGGCACCGCCATCGTGCTCCTGAACGCCAACGCGCCCCTCGCCATCCTCTCACTGGGCACCATGCCCTTCCTGGCAGCCCAGGCCACCCGCTATGGGCGCATCTTCCGGCCCTTGTCGGGCCAGGTGCAGCAGCAGTTGGCCGTACTCACCACCCGGCTCGAACAGAACCTGCGCGGCACGCGCGTCGTGCGCGCCTTTGCCCAGGAGCCGGCCGAGTGCGTCAAGTTCGACCGCGAGAACGAAAAGCTTCTGGCCCTCAGCGTGCGCCAATCGCAGGTGCAGGCCTGGAACGTGCCCATGATGGACCTCATCGCCAACCTGGGGACGGTGGGCATCATCTGGTACGGCGGCCAACTGGTCATGCGCGGCCAGCTCAGCATCGGCCAGCTCGTCGCCTTCAGCACCTACCTGGCGCAGCTCGTGCTGCCCGTGCGGCGCATGGGCATGCTCGTCTCGGCTCTGGCCAATGCCATCGCCTCAGGCCAGCGAGTCTTTGAGATCCTCGATGCGGAATCCGAAGTGCGTGAGGTGCCCGGCGCCTACGACCTGCCGCAGGTTGCGGGCCGCGTGCGCTTTGAGAACGTCTCCTTCGCCTACTTTGGCCGGCGCCGCGTGCTGGAAGACGTGTCGTTCGAAGTGCAGCCCGGGCAGGTGGTGGCCCTCCTGGGCTCCACCGGCTCAGGCAAGAGCACCATCATCAACCTGATCCCGCGCTTCTACGACCCCACGGCAGGGCGCATCCTCCTCGACGGCCACGACCTGCGCCTGGTCTCGCTAGCCTCTCTGCGCAGCCAGATCGGCATTGTGCTGCAGGAGACCACCCTCTTTACCGGCACCATCCGCGAGAATATCGCCTTCGGCCGGCCCGGTGCCAGCGAGGTCGAGATCGTCGAGGCTGCCAGGGCCGCAGCGGCCCACGACTTTATCATGCAGATGGCCCAGGGCTACGATACGCTTGTCGGCGAGCGCGGGGTGACCCTCTCTGGAGGCCAGAAGCAGCGCATCGCCATCGCCAGGGCGCTGTTGAAAGACCCCCGCATCCTCATCCTCGACGAAGCCACCTCCAGCGTGGATACCGACACCGAGCAGCAGATCCAGGCCGCGCTGGAACGCTTGATGATGGGCCGCACATCCTTTGTCATCGCTCAGCGCCTGAGCACAGTGCGCCGGGCCGACCTCATCCTGGTCCTCGATCGCGGGCGGATCGTGGCCCGCGGCACGCACGCCGAGCTCCTGCGGTCGAGCGGTTTCTATGCCGACATCTACTATCGCCAGTTGATGCCGTCAGACACCCTTGGCCGGCCGGCCGACGGGGCGGCACCTCGCCTGGCTTCCACAGGGGAGGCATAGCCGATGGGTCTGGGCGTGGGAGTTACCCGTGGCATGACCGGCGGCCCGAACTCGCTCATCGAGGGCATGGGCGCCTCCCAGGAGCAGGCCGGCTTCAACCCCCGCGTGTTTCGGCGGCTGCTGGGCTTTCTGGCCCCCCACTGGCTGCAGATGCTGCTCTCGGCAGCGCTCATGCTGGCCACCGCCGGCCTCAACCTCTTGGCCCCGTACCTGGTCAAAGTCGCCATCGACAGCTACATCGCAGTGAACGACACGGCAGGCCTCTCGCGCATCGCCCTGCTGACCGGAGTGGTGTATGTGGCCATCTACCTCAGCACCGCCGGGCAGACCTACATCCTCTCGCTGGTCAGCCAGCGGGTGCTGGCGACCATGCGCCAGCAGCTTTTCCGCCACCTGCAGGCGCTGCACCTGGGCTACCACGACGTGCACATCATCGGGGTCACCATCTCGCGTGTGGTCAACGATGTAGACGTCATCAATAGCCTGCTCTCCCAGGGGCTGGTGAGCATCGTCGGCGACCTGGCCATCATCGTGGGCATCATCGTCGTCATGCTCTCGATGGACCTGCGGCTGGCCCTTCTGGCACTCAGTGTAGTGCCGCTGATGGTGCTCGCGACGGCCGGCTTTACGCGCTACGCGCGCGAGGCCTTCCGCGAGACGAGGGAAAAGATCGGCGCCGTGGTGGGCGACCTGGCCGAGAACATCGGCGGCATGCGGGTCATCCAGGCCTTCGCCCAGGAAGCAACGACTCAGCAGCGTTTCGACCAGATGAACCGCGAGAACCGCGACGCCAACGTGGCTGCCGTAGCCTTGGCGTCGGCCTTTACCCCGTTGGTGGACCTGTTGGGCATGGTCGCCACGGCCATTGTCCTCTGGGCCGGCGGCCAGGCGGTGATTCAGGGCGGGGTGACCATCGGGGTCATCGTCGCCTTCCTGGCCTACGTGGGCCAACTCTTCGCCCCCATCCGCGACCTGAGCCAGCTCTACGGCACGCTGCAATCGGCCATGGCCGGCGGAGAGCGGGTCATCGCGCTGCTCGACAGCCCCATCGAGGTCCGCGACGCACCCGATGCCGTCGACCTGCCGCCCTTGCTAGGCCATGTGGAATTCCGCAACGTCTGGCTGCGCTATCGCGGCGGCGAGCCCGTCCTCAAGGGGATCAACCTGGACATCCAGCCCGGCCAGATGGTCGCCCTCGTCGGCCAGACCGGCGCCGGCAAGACGAGCATCGCCAGCCTGCTGGCGCGCTTCTACGATGTGACGGAGGGCCAGGTCCTCATCGACGGCCACGACATCCGGACCGTTACCCAGCGTTCGCTGCGCCGGCAGATGGGCATCGTGCCGCAGGACCCCTTCCTCTTCTCGGCGAGCATCGCCGACAACATCCGCTATGGCCGGCCCGAGGCTACCGACGAGGAGGTTCGCGAGGCGGCGCGCCTGGCCAACCTCGACGAGTTCGTCCAGTCGCTCCCCGAGGGCTATGCCACAATGATCCAGGAGGGTGGGGTCAACCTGTCGGTGGGCCAGCGGCAGCTCATCTGCATCGCGCGCGTCGCCCTCTGCCAGCCCCGCCTCCTGATCCTCGACGAGGCCACTTCGAGCGTCGACACGCTGACCGAGGTGCTGATCCAGGAGGCCCTGGCCCGCCTCCTCGAGGGGCGCACATCGATCATCATCGCCCACCGGCTGAGCACCATCCGGCGCGCCGACTGCATCTATGTGGTTGCAGATGGGCAGATTGCCGAGCAGGGCCGGCACGAGGACCTCCTGGCACGGGGCGGCGTGTACCGCGAGCTGTATGAGAAGCAATTCGTGCAGCAGGCCAGCCCTGACGACGGGCCGGCCTCCGGCGGGCAGGCGCCCCAGAAGGCGACGTGAGGCCGGCCGGAGGCCATTGCCCGTAGCCGCGCCGATCAGGGTGAGCGGCCCGCGACGGGCCTGACCTCTTGCGCCAGGATGTAGGGGTCGCCGCCGAAGATGCCCAGCAGGGTTTCGCGGCTCACATCGGCCGTCAGTTGCTGCCCAAGGCCCTGCAGTTCGGCGCGGGCCAGCGGCCGCACCTCGCCCACCACCTCGACGCGCTGGCCCGCATGGAGGTTGGCCTCGCTGGCGCTCTGCCCCTCCAGGACCACCAGGAGCCCCTGGCGCACCGAGTGGCTGCGCAGCGCCACCACATGCCCGCCCCAGAGCCGCATCACCTGACCGCGCAGGGTCACATTCCGGTACAGATAGCTGCGCGGCTGGGCCAGTACGGCGTCGACCCCGGCCGCCGACGCCGGGTTGGCCTCTGCGATAGCGCGGCCCCTATTCAACCCCGCCAACACCAGCAGCCCCGACAGGGCCAACGCCCCCAAGAGCGTCAACAGCGCGCCGATATGTCGTCCCACCCGCCGGCTCACAGCACCTCCTTGGACAGCCGAACCCCTTCGCCCTGCGCCCTTGGCCAGCGCCGAGCGCAGGGCGCGGAACCGTTGCCTCGGCACGTGGCTGCCTCGGCCATCGCCACGCCCGCCATCGTGCCGCCTCACCGCCAGAGGTACAGCAAGGGCAATGCCAAGTCGCCCCCGTCAATGGCGCCGCACCCCAGTTTTAAGTATAATAATCGGGCCTGCAGCCGTCTGTTCACATGTTGGAGGATTCATGGAGATTGGCACTGTCCGCCAGGTGAGCATCGTCGAGGAAATGCGCGACGCCTACCTGGATTACGCCATGAGCGTCATCACAGCCCGCGCCCTGCCCGATGTGCGCGATGGGCTCAAACCGGTGCAGCGCCGCATCCTGTACGCCATGGACGACATGGGCCTGCGCCACACCCAGCCCCACAAGAAGAGCGCCCGCATCGTCGGCGAAGTGTTGGGCAAGTACCACCCCCACGGCGACGCCGCCGTGTACGACGCCATGGTCCGCCTGGCACAGGATTTCTCGCTGCGCTACCCTCTGGTCGACGGGCACGGCAACTTTGGCTCCATCGACGGTGACAACGCCGCAGCCATGCGCTACACCGAGGCACGCCTTGCCGCCATCGCCGAAGAGATGCTCGCCGATATCGACAAAGACACCGTCGGCTTTATCGACAACTTTGACGGCACCCTCAAGGAGCCCCAAGTCCTCCCGGCGCGGCTGCCTAACCTGCTCGTCAACGGCGCGGCCGGCATCGCCGTCGGTATGGCCACCAACATCCCGCCCCACAACCTGGCCGAGATCTGCGACGCGGTCGCCTACATCATCGACCGCTACGACGACCTGGACAACGTCACGGTCGAGGACTTGATGCATTATGTCAAGGGTCCCGACTTCCCCACCGGCGGCTCGATCCTGGGCCGCGAGGGCATCGTCTCGGCCTATGCCACAGGCAAGGGGCGAGTGGTGGTGCGCGCCCGGGCCCACATCGAGGACCTCAAGGGCGGCCGCCAGGCGATCATCGTCACGGAGCTCCCCTATCAGGTGAACAAGGCCACCCTGGTGGAACGCATCGCCGACCTGGTGCGCAACCACAAGATCGAGACCATCTCGGACCTGCGTGACGAATCCGACCGCACCGGGATGCGCGTCGTGATCGAGATCAAGCGCGGCGGCGACACCCAGGCCACCCTGAACCAACTCCTGAAATACACCAGCATGCAGACGACCTTTGGTGTGAACATGCTGGCCCTGGTGGATGGCGAGCCGAGGGTGCTTTCCCTCAAGCGGATGCTCCAGCTCTTCGTGGAGCACCGCCGCGAGGTGATCACCCGCCGTTCACGCTTTGACCTGGCCCGCGCCCAGCAGCGCGCCCACATCCTGGAAGGCCTCAAGATCGCCCTCGACAACCTCGATGAGGTGATCAGCATCATCCGCCGCTCGCGCGATGCGGATACGGCTATGGCCAACCTCATGCGCCGCTTCAAGCTCACCGAGGTCCAGGCCCGCGCCATCCTCGACATGCAACTGCGCCGGCTCGCCGCCCTCGAGCGCAAAAAGATCGAGGAAGAGCTGGCCGAGACGCTCAAGCTCATCAGCTACCTCGAGGACCTGCTGGCGCACCCGCGCAAGATCCTGGCCCTGGTGCAGCAAGAGATGGCCGACCTGCGACAAAAGTACGGCGACGCCCGCCGCACCCGCATCTCCGAGGAGGAGGCAGCCGAGTTCTCGGCCGAGGACCTCATCCCCTCCGAAGAGGTGCTCCTGGTGGTGACCCAGCACGGCTACGTGCGCCGCACGAGCACGCGCAGCTTCAAAGCGCGGGCGCGCGCGGTTGGCACAGCCCCCGCGCGCGATGAGGACCCCGCGGTGCACGTCATCGCCGCCAATTCGATGGATAGCGCCCTCTTCTTCAGCGACCGCGGCCGCGTCTTCCTTGAGAAAGTGCATCAGGTGCCCGACGAACAGCGCCAGGCGCGCGGGGTGCCGCTGGGCAACCTGGTGCACCTGGAGAACGGCGAGGCGGTGGTGGGCGTCGTGCCGGTGTCAGACCTGGAGCGCCCCGAGCTGATCACGATGGTCACCGCCCAAGGCAAGATCAAGCGTTCGCTCCTGAGCGAATTCTCAGGAGTCCGCTCCAGTGGCGCTGCCGCCATCACCCTCGACCGCGGCGATGCGCTCGTCTGGGCGCAGCGCACCCGCGGCGGGCAGGAGCTCATCGTCGCCACCGCCCAGGGCAAGGCCATCCGCTTCCTCGAAGACGAGGTGCGTCCCACGGGCCGCACGGCGGGGGGCGTGATCGCCATCCGTATGGCCGAGGGCGACCGCGTCGCCGCCGCTGACATCGTGCGCCCCGAGGGCCAGGCCATCGTCCTCACCCAGGGTGGGCACGGCAAACGCACCGAGCTTGGCGAGTACGCCGTCCAGGCCCGTGGCGGCTCGGGGATGCTCACCATCGATGCCGGCCGCATCGAGCGCAGCGGCCCTGTCGCCGCCCTGCGCGTGCTGCCACAGGAAGAGGAACTCCTCCTGGTCTCGGCTCAGGGCATGGTGCTGCGCACAGCAGTCAAGGCCATCCCTGCCGCGGGCCGCGCGGCGAAAGGCAGCCAGATCATGCCGCTCAAGGGCGATGATCGCCTGGTGGCCGCGGTGGCCCTCAGCGACGGGGACGGCGCCGGCGACGACGGGCCGCCGCCGGTGCCCGAAGGCGGCGCGGCGCCCGCGCCGGCCGACCCGCCCAAGCCCCCACGCAGGCAGGCCAGCGAAGGCAAGGGCATAGCACCGGCCAGGAAGGGCGCCCGCGCCACCGCAGCCACACCCGCGAAGGGGAGTGCGAAAGGCGCCACCAAGAAGCCCGAGGCCAAGGCTCCCGCCGAGAAGCCGCCCAAGGCAGGTACCAGGGGCACCAAGCAAGCCGCGGCCAGCGCAGGGGAAGATGCCTCTGAGGCCACCCGCAGCAAGAGCAGAGCCCAAGCCCGGCCCGGCCGCGACGCGGCCGAGGCAGAGGAGAAACCCAAAGCGCCCCGCCGCACCAACAAACCCGCCGCGCCGTAGGGGCGAGGCAATGCCTCGCCCCTACGGCGCCCGGCACGCGTCGCCGCAACTGATCGACAGCAGGGGGTGAAGAGCCATGCAACCCGAGACGCTCCGTACGCTGCTGGCCGCCGGGCCCGGCCAGTTCGTCGCCTTCCTGCCCGAGCCGACCACCTCCGAGTTGGCCGAGACCCTCGTCGCCATGGCCAACGCCGACGGCGGCACCATCCTCATCGGCCTGGACCCCAGCGGCCGCGTGAGCGCTTCGCCGGCCGAAGATGTGGAGGCGCTGCTGAGCCGCGCGCAGGCCCTCTGCCGGCCGCCCATCGCGGCGGGCTGGCGCACCCTCGACCTGCCCGGCGGTGAGGCGGTGGCGATCACCGTCTCTCGCAGCGCCCAGCCTCACCGCACCAGCGATGGGCGCGTCCTGGTGCGCTCAGGCTCGCGGAACCGCGTGTTGAGCCCGGGCGAGGCGCAGCAGATGGAGGCGGCGCACGGCGGCCTGAGCTTCGAGGAGCAGCCGGTTCCCGGCGCCACGCTCGACGATCTCGACCCGGGCATCATCGCCGAGTTCAGCGCCAAACGTGCCGAGCGCGCGCCGCGGGGCGAGCGCCTGGAGGGCGAGGAGCTGCTGATCGAGGTTGGCGCCCTGGGGCTAGACCGCGTGCCCACGGTGGCGGGCCTGCTCCTCTTCGGAAAGCGCCCGCAGCGGTTCATCGAGCAGAGCGGGCTCATCTTCGTGCGCTTCTCGGGGCTCGACCCGCGCGGCCCCGGTGGCATGCCTGGCTACGGCCGACGCGAGGAGATCACCGGCCCCCTGGCCCGCATCATCGAGGGCGCGTGGCGCGTGGTGTGGGAAGAGATGCGCCACGAAGCCGTCATCCCCGGCCTCACCCGCGAGGAGCGCCCCGAGTACCCCCCCTTCGCCGTGCGCGAAGCCCTCGTCAATGCCGTCTGCCACCGCGACTACTCAATCAAGGGCCTGCGCGTCGAGATGCGCATGTTCGACGATCGGCTCGAAGTGGCCAGCCCCGGCAGCCTGCCCGGGCATATCACCCTCGACAACATCATCGAGGAGCACTACTCCCGCAACCCCCGTATCGTGCGCGGGCTCTACTACTGGGGCTATATCGAGGAGCTCGGCCTGGGGGTCGACCGCATGATCGAGGAGATGGTGCGCAGCGGCCACCCCGCCCCCGAGTTCGTCAGCAAGCCCCATTCCTTCAGTGTCATCCTGCGCAACGCCCGCGAGCGAGCGACCATCACCCAGTGGAGCGGCAACCTGAACGCCCGCCAACTGCAGGCGCTGCGCTACGTGGAAGAGCACAAGCGCATCACCAACCGAGAGTACCGCGAGCTTTGCCCCGACGTCAGCGCCGAAACCATCCGCCTCGACCTCGCAGACCTGGTCGCCCGGGGCGTGCTCCTGCGCATCGGCGACAAGAAGGGGACGTACTACATCCTCAAGTAAGGGCGATATCCCAAGGGATATCCCAGATATATCCCAAGGGATATCCCATGTTCATCCCAAACGGCCGTTGCGCCAGGCCTAGGCCAGCAGCTCCAACCCAAGGCGCCATTGGTCGAGGTCGCCAGTTCTCCTTCAGTTCTCCTTGGCGACGCTCCGTGCCCCAGCGCGATCCGGCTCTACCGGACAAGCGGCACTACAATGAACGCCTCGCCATCAGCCAGCAGCAGAGGCTGCTGCGTCGCACTGTCGTAGAGCCCGACCCGCAACGACAACTCCTCTGGCGCCGCTGCTTGCGACCACGATAGCTCGTGCACATCGCGTATGAGTGTGCCAGGCGCCAGGGCGCTCGTTGGGCGTTGGCCGTCAACCGGCCAACTATCGTCCTGGCCCAGAATGCGCGATTGCGAGTCGATGACATGCACAGCCACGGAGTCGTTCTGGTCAGTCGCCTGCTCCACACGCCAGAACAGCTCCACGCGTGCCGTCTTCGTGCTTGCAGGCACAGTGGTGTTTTGATACTCGCCTCCGGGACTCGCCTGGGTCACAGTGTAGCCCGTGAGGGTCATGATGTCACCCCAGGAGTCCTGCCGAGACACTGCTGGCGCAGGTGTGTCAGTGTGCCGGAACAGGTAGAAGCCGTCGATCTGCTGGACGATCTCATAGTGGGGATCGGCCAAGAAGTCATAGAAGGCGCCCCTATAGTCCTCAGCAGACATGGGGTACGGGCTGGTCTGGCGGTCCAGGGCAAAGAGGTCTATCTCCTCCTTGGGGGGCATCCAAGGGAAGAGATAGATCTGTTGACGGTGTGAGAGATGGGGTACCAGCCGATCTTGGGCAGCCACTACTTCCTGCGCGGGAATGCTGCGAAGGGCAGCGTCGACCAGCCGATCGTGAGTTGTCACCTGCAGGGCGGAGGCGGAGAATGCTGCTCCCGGCCACATCTGGCTGTACATGAGCCAACCGCTGAAGCTCGCTGCGAGCAGCAGGCTCAGGGCAGGCTTCTGCCAGCGCTTCGGCATCCGAGTCAGGCCTATGGCAACCGCCCAGAACAGAAAGACGAGGATGACAGAAGGATACCAGTTCCCCAGCCGCCCCATGGTATCGGAGGTACTCATGAGGAGATAGGCCAAATAGGGGATGGAGAACACCATGATCTCCGGCGTTAGCAGGAAGAAGAACAGAGTCGGCCACAGAAACCGCCAGAGAGCCAGGGGTCGGCCCGGCCTGAGGGGGTACTTGAAGAGCAAGCCAGGTTGTGAGATAAGCGAGTGAGCGATCTCACCCACCGTGCTGCCCAGATACCCGAAACTTGTCTCTGCATGGACGTAGCCGGTGCTGCCACTGAGAACTGGCAGGAGCACGAAGGGAACGAGCACGAGAAAGGCTGTTCCGACCACAGCAAGAGATATGCCAATCTTTGGCGAACGATGGAGGAAAGTCACGTAGAGGCCAACCGCCACCCACGCGAGAGCCATGTCCTCCTTGCAGAGCAGGCTCACGACGAGCGCGAAGGTCATCCACCCATAGCGCCTGCGCAGTAAGTAGAAGACCGCGAAGGATGTGGCAACCATAGCCAGGGTCAGGCGGTTGAAGCCGACGAGCGTGACCTGGTGCACAGCGGGGTGCATCAAGTAGGCCGCATACGCCCCTAGAGCCAACCAGGGCTGCCTATCGCGCAGGTACCAATGAATTAGAAGCCCGGCACCCGCGACCGACAGTGCCTGAACAACAAAAAGCAGGCGTATGTTCGACCAAACCCAGAACAGCGGGGCAAACAACGCCAGAGCGGGCGAGAAATGGCTTTGGAGGACACTCTGCTCGCCGAGTGTGATCTGAAAGGGCCGGCCTTGAGCAGTGTTCCAGATGGCCTGGTCGAACTTGCCGAGATCCAGGGCATACGTCTCGAAACCATCGTGCATTGCGACCATCGCCCACGAAAAGGCAACAGTGTACAGAACAAGCAGGAAGACAGCGACGACATCATAGCTCTTCAGTTTCGACGCCACCGACGGTTAGCCCCCTTGATTAGCACGACTCTCCGCTGGTGCGCGGGAAAGAGACGACTACTCACTCCGCCTGCGCCTCGCCCCCCAGCAGGCGCCGCGCCGCTGCAACCAGGAGCTGCGGGTCGCCGGTGGTCAGGAAGGTGTGGCGGCCGCCACCGCTGCTGTGCCTGCCCGAGAGCACCCGCCCCACCTGCCGCGCCACCGCCTCGCTGGGGTCCAGCAGGCGTACCCCGGGGCCGGCCAACCGCTGGATGAGCGGCGCCACAAAGGGGTAGTGCGTGCAGCCGAGCGCGATGACGTCGGCACCCTGGCCGAGGAGCGGCTCGAGGTACGAGCGCACGAGTGCCTCCGTGGCCGGGCCTTCCAGGTCGCCCTCCTCGATGCGCTCCACCAGGCCGGGGCAGGCCTGGCGCAGCACGCGCACGCCCCCTGCGTAGTGCTCCACCACATCGCTAAGCAATTGGCCGCTGAGGGTGGCCGGCGTGGCCAGCACCCCCACCACGCCGCTCCGGGTCAGCGCGGCTGCCGGCTTGACCGCCGGCACCATCCCCACAAACGGCACCCCCGGGAAGCGCTCGCGCAGGTAGCCGAGCGCCGCCGCCGAGGCCGTGTTGCAGGCCACCACGATGCAGCAGGCACCGCGGCCCATAAGGTAGCGGGCGATGTCCTCGCTCAGGTGCCGGATCTCCTCCGGCGGCCGTGCACCATAGGGGCAGTGGGCGCTATCGGCCAGATAGAGCGTATCCCACTGCGGCAACTGGCGCATCACCTCGCGCAGCACGGTCAGCCCGCCCACCCCCGAATCGAACACCCCGATGCAGCCAGGCAACGCTCCTGCTGGCGCCATAGATTCCTCGCTCATGGCCAGCTCCACCCAACATCATGTAGAGACCCATTTATACCTCAAAAAGCGCATATGCGCCACTCTAGCCCAATTGAGCGGCCGCCGGACCAGGCCAAATGGACAGGCCCGGGCCACCGTGGTACACTGCGTCGCACCTTCTCTCTACAATACCTTCACAGCCCGGAGGCTCCCTTGGAACCCATCGCCCAACGCTTCCGCATCCCTGCCGCGCCCCTTGCCGACCCCGCTGCGGTCGTGCTGGCGCCACAGGCCCGCTTCACCCTGCTCACCTCGCGGCTGATCCGCATCGAGTACAGTCCCCACAGCCGCTTCGAGGACCGGCCCAGCCAGGCCTTCTGGCATCGTCGGCAGCCGGTGCCCCGCTTTGAGGTGCAGCGTACCCGCGAGGGCCTGGAGGTGCGCACCGACCACCTGCTCCTGCGCTATGCGCCCGAGCGCGGCGGCCTCACGCCCGAGTCGCTCTCCATCCAGGTGGCCAGCACCGGCGCTACCTGGCATGTGGGCGACGAGCCCACCGGCAACCTGCTGGGCACAGCGCGCACCCTCGACCAGGCCGATGGCCCCGTGCCCCTGGAGCTGGGGCTCTTGTCGCGCGCCGGCTGGGCCGTGGTCGACGACTCCAGGTCGCTCGTCTTCAACGACCAGGGCTGGCTCGAGCCCAGAGGTGCCGAGCCCGGCACGCTCGACCTCTACTTCTTCGGCTACGGGCACGACTACCTGGCCTGCCTGCGCGACTTGCGGCGCGTGGCCGGGCCGGCGCCGTTGATCCCCCGTTGGGCCCTGGGCAACTGGTGGAGCCGCTACTGGGCCTACAGCCAGGAGGAGCTCCAGGCGCTGATGCTCGAGTTCCAGGCCCACAGCGTGCCCCTGTCGGTCTGCATCGTCGATATGGATTGGCACATCACCCAGACCGGCAACTCCTGCTCGGGCTGGACCGGGTACACCTGGAACCGCGAGCTCTTCCCCGACGCCGAGGGGTTCATCGCCTGGCTGCACGCAAACGGCCTGCGCACCGCGCTCAACCTGCACCCGGCGGAGGGCGTGCACCCCCACGAGTGCGCCTACGAGGAGATGGCGCGCGCCGTCGGCATCGACCCGGCCAGCGGCAAGCCCGTGCCGTTTGACATCGCCGACCCCACCTACGCCGAGGCGTACTTCCGCATCCTCCACCATCCCCTGGAGGCTGCGGGCGTCGACTTTTGGTGGATCGACTGGCAGCAGGGCACCCTCAGCCGCCTGCCGGACCTCGACCCCCTGTGGTGGCTGAACCACCTGCACTTCTTCGACCTCGGCCGCGATGGGAAGAAGCGGCCGTTCATCTTCTCGCGCTGGGGCGGGCTCGGCAACCACCGTTACCCCATCGGCTTTTCCGGCGACTCGGTGGTGAGCTGGCGTTCGCTGGCCTTCCAGCCCTACTTTACCGCCACCGCCGCCAACGTCGGCTACGGCTGGTGGAGCCACGATATCGGCGGCCACATGCACGGCATCGAAGAGCCCGAGCTCTACTTGCGCTGGGTGCAGTTCGGCGTCTTCAGCCCCATCCTGCGCCTGCACTCGACCAAGAACCCCTACCACGAACGCCGGCCCTGGGGCTACGACGACGAGATCGGGCGCCTCGCCCGCCAGGCCCTGCAACTGCGCCACCGCCTGATCCCCTACCTCTACACGATGGCGTGGCGCGACCACCGCGAGGGCATCCCCCTCGTCTGCCCAATGTACTATGAGCACCCCAAGCGCGAGGAGGCCTACCACTGCCCCAACCAATACGCCTTTGGCAGCGAGCTCGTCGCCGCACCGCACGTACGCCCGGCCGACCCGGAGACGCGCCTGAGCCACACCGTAGTCTGGCTGCCGGAAGGGGACTGGTTCGACTTCTTTAGCGGGGAGCACTTGCCGGGGAATGCCTGGCACTCGCGCTATGGCGGGCTCGACGACATCCCCGTCTATGCGCGGGCGGGGGCCATCGTGCCGTTGGGGCCGCAGGTGGGCTGGGGCGGCATCGCCAACCCCGGCGCGCTCGAGGTGCACATCTTCCCCGGCGCCGATAATCGCTTCCTGCTCTACGAGGATGATGGCGAGTCACAGGCCTATGCGAGCGGGCATTACGCGCTCACCCCGCTGGCACAGGCCTGGCGCGGCAGCGAGCTCGAGTTCACCATCGGGACAGCGGAGGGCGACGCCGGCCAGACCCCGGAGCGCCGGCGCTACGACCTGGTCTTCCATGGCGTGGCCCGGCCGCCGGAGGTGGTGGTGCGCGTGAACGGCCAGGCTCGCCCGTACCAGGCCTCCTACGAGGCGCCGGCGGAGGCGCTGCGCATCGGTGGGCTCGAGCTCGGCCGTGAGGAGGTGCTCTCCGTCACCCTCTCGGTGCCCTCTGGCACCCTCTTGGGCGGGCGCGACCGCACGCCGGAAACGCTGCGCCGGATGCTGCGCGCCTTCCGCCTGGAGACCCACACCAAGTACGCCATCGATATGCACCTGGCGCAAGTCCTGGCCGAGCCACAGCGCCTGGCCGGCTACCCCGACCTGAGCGACGCACAACTGCGCGCCCTGCTGGAGGTGATCGTGGGCGCCGGCGTCGACGTCATCGACTCCACCGGCACGGCCTGGGCCATCCTCTGGAACAACCGCGGCGAACCCCGCATGCGCTACCAGCATGCGGTCCGTTGGCGCGGCCGGCACTTTGGCCTCGAGGAGGGCGCGCTACCGGCATTCTGCGCCATCCCGCTGGGCGAGCATGGCGACCGGGAGAGGCTCAGGGTCGACTACCTGGGGCTGGCGGCTGTAGCCTATCAGGGGAGAGGTTGAACCACAAAGCACACGAAGAAAAGAACGGGGGAAACATGCTGCGCGTAGACTGGGATGCCGCATGCTTCCCCCGTACGTTGTCTTCGTGTTCTCCGTGGTTCAGCCCCGCCGCCTGGCGCAGGCCGCGACGAACGCCGCAAAGAGCGCTGCCTGTGCAGGGTCGCTCGCAGCCATCTCCTCGGGGTGCCACTGCACGCCGACGACAAAGCTGCGGTCGGGCCGTTCGAGGGCCTCGATGACGCCATCGGGCGCCCGCGCCACCACCTCCAGCGAGGGGGCGGGCTCGGCCACTGCCTGATGATGGAACGAGTTGACCTCCAACTGACCCAAGGGCCGCCCCTGGCCCAGCGCGCCGGCCAGCCTCGAGCCGGCCTTGACGCTCACCGGGTGTTGGGGCCGGCCGCGCGGAGCAGCGGAGCCCGGGCTGTGCACCAGCGCCCCCTCTACCTCTGACGGGATATCCTGCACCAGCGTGCCGCCCAGCGCTACGTTCAGCACCTGGACGCCCCGGCAGATGGCGAGGACCGGCAGGTCATCCTCCACCGCCCACCGCGCGAGCAGCATCTCTGCCTCGTCGCGCTCGGGGTCCACCAACGCCAGCTTGCCGCTGTCGGCCTGGCCGTAGCGATGGGCTTCCACGTCGCCGCCGCCCTGCAGGAGCAGACCGGCCAAGGCTGTGTAGGCCGGGCGCAGGGCTTCGGGGTCGGTGGAGGCGGGCAGGGCGATCACCGTGCCGCCGGCGGCGCGCACCGCCTCCACGTAGCTGCGGCTGATGATGTAGCGTCTGGCCTCACCGGGCGGCGCACCGTAGACGCTGTAGGCGGGTATGCCGATGACAGGCTTCATGAAGTGGGTCCCCTATGCTTCTTCGTCCGCCACCAAAACCGCTTCCTGCTTACTATACCAGATGGCGGCCACGACCACCAAACCGACGGCGATGAGCAGCAGGATGGCCGGCCAGGGCAGCGCCCTGTGGGCCACGAGCAGGGGTGCGATCAAGAGCGACACCAGGTTGATGACCTTGATCATCGGGTTCAGCGCCGGGCCGGCCGTGTCCTTGAGCGGGTCGCCCACCGTGTCGCCCACCACCGAGGCCTTGTGGGGCTCGGAGCCCTTGCCGCCATAGTGGCCATCCTCGATATACTTCTTGGCGTTATCCCAGGCGCCACCGGCGTTGGCCATAAAGACGGCCAGGAGTTGCCCCACCACGATGATGCCGGCCAGGAAGCCGCCCAGCGCTTCCTCACGAAGCACAAACCCCACCAGCACCGGCGTCAGCACCGCCAGCGCCCCCAGCCCGATCAGCTCACGCTGTGCCGCAGAGGTGCAGATGGCCACCGCCCGGTCATAGTCGGGCGGGGTCTCGCCCTCCATGACCCCCGGCAGGCGGAACTGGCGGCGCACTTCATCCACGATCAACGCCGCCGCCCTGCCCACGGCGCGGATGGTCAGCGAGCTGAAGAGGAAGGGCAGCGCCCCGCCGACGAGCATGCCGATGAAGACGTAAGGGTTGGCGATGTCGAGCCCCTTCTGCTGCAGGCCGCTGGTCTCGATGAAGGAGCCAAAGAGCGACACAGCCGCGATCACCGCCGAGGCGATGGCGATGCCCTTGGTGATGGCCTTGGTCGTGTTGCCGGCAGCGTCGAGGTCGGCCAGGATCTTGCGGGCCGCCGGCTCCATGCCGGCCAGCTCGCCAATGCCGCCGGCATTGTCGGCGATGGGGCCAAAGGCATCCATCGAGACGTTGTTGCCGGTGTGCGACAGCATGCCGATGCCCACCAACGCCACGCCGTAGAGGATATAGGTCACCCCTGCCGAGGCGAAGATGAGCACCGAGCCAAAGATGGCCAGGGCGATGATGAGGATGGCCCACACGCTCGACTCATAACCCACCGCCAGGCCGGTGAGGAGCGTGGTGGCAGCGCCGGTGCGGCTGGCGCGAGCGATCTGGCGCACCGGGGCCTGGTCGGGGTGGGTAAAGTAGGCGGTGTACTTGTTGAAGGCGATGGCCAGGGCGATGCCCATGGCCGTGACGGCAAAGACGCGCAGGTCATGGACGTAGAACTGGGCCAGCAGGAAGAACGAAGCGGTAGAGATGGCCGACGAGAGGTCGTAGGAGATGTCCATGGCCTTGAAGGCGTCGCCGCCGGTGGGCCACAGCGAGACGGCGTAGGTGCCGATGATGGAGCTGATCACGCCGATGGCCCGCACCAAGAGCGGGAAGACGATCCACTTGAGGTCGAAAGGCTGCAGGCCCAGGCCCAGGATCATCGCCGAGACGATGGTCACCTCGTAGGACTCAAAGATGTCGGCCGCCATGCCGGCGCAGTCGCCGACGTTATCGCCTACCAGGTCGGCGATGACCGCGGCGTTGCGCGGGTCATCCTCGGGGATGCCCACCTCCACCTTGCCCACCAGGTCGGCCCCCACATCGGCAGCCTTGGTGTAGATGCCACCGCCCACGCGCATAAAGAGGGCCAGCAGCGTCCCCCCAAAGCCAAAGCCCAGCAGCACCTCGGGGGCCATCTTGCCGTAGATCATGAAGATGAGGGTGCCCCCCAGGAGGCCCAGGCCGTCGGTGAGCATGCCGGTGATGGTGCCGGCGCGGTAGCCGATGCGCAGCGCCTCGGTGAAGCTGCGCCGCGAAGCAGAGGCCACGCGAATGTTGCCCTGCACCGCCATGTTCATGCCCAAAAAGCCCACCGTCGCCGAGAAGAGCGAGCCCATCAGGAAGGCGGCGGCCCGCCCCAGAGAGATGCCCAGCGGCTGGTTGGCCAGGGCGGCCGTGAGGTAGAGGCCCACAGTGAGGATGGCAATGAGCCAGACGATGCGGCGGAACTGGGTGCGCAGGTAGGTGTTGGCCCCACGATGGATGGCACCGGCCACACTCTGCATGCGGGCTGTGCCTTTGTCGTGCTTGAGGATACTGCGAGCCAACTGGGCGGCATACAGGAGTGCGAGAACGGCCGTCAACAGCACGGCCCAAACGCTGGCGGACTCGAATGCGGTAGCTCCCTCCACGATACCAACTCCTCCTTGCCTGTGTGATTTCCGGCTTGCGCACCGGGCATGTGGGTCATCGCTTGAGACTTTGCTGGTGTGGCCTTGCCTCGCGGCCCTGCTCACACCCCTCAAAGCCCTCGTGGCCCACGGCCAGCGGCATGCCTGCCTGTGGATAGGCTCATGGGGGCAATCCAAAAAGCCCCTACCAGCGAGTCTTCAGGTAAGGGCCAGCTCGCGCGCCTTCGGCGGCGGCAACCTGACCGTCATGGTCATGACCACGCTTCGTTGCAGTGGCATACATAGGTTGTGCAGGCTGCTTACTCTATTCTACCCGATTCCCCCGATCCTGTCAACGCACGTCCCCGCGGGTGCCCAGGGCTTTTCCCAAGTCCGCTTTATGTCACCCTGAACGCGCCAAGACATGCTCAGCAGAGGCCGACTGTCTCGCGCGAAGAGCTTGCCCTGAGCAGCGCGAAGGGGTGACAGTAACCGCACTTTGAAAAGCCCCTGATTGGGGGGGTGGTGGGTTGGCTGGCGCCGGCCGCCCGGCGGCGGCCGGCGCCAGCCAACCCACCACCCCCCTTACGGCCCGGCACCGGGCCTGTGCGAAGCGTGCAGCCGCTTTCCCCCGCCGGGACCCTGATCCTTGCCGGCCTGCGCCAGGCTCACGGATCTACCGCTGGCGGCTGGCGGCCCCGCGCGCACGGCCGGCCTACGGCTACCGCAATGCCTGTGCCATCTGGCTCACGTTGTAGCGCATCATCTCGGCGTAGGTCGAGCGTCCGGGCACACCCCCCAGTGGGTCCAGGGTGAGGACCTTGGCGCCAGCCTCTCCGGCCACCGCCTGCGCCGCGCGCGGCGGAAGCTGGGGCTCGGCAAAGACCACCGGCACTCCGGCATCGCGTACGATACCCACGATGCTGGCCAGCCACTCCGGGCTGGGCTCGCGGCCGGGGAAGGGCTCAATGGCGGCTACCTGCTCGAGGCCGTAGCGCCGGGCAAAGTAGACCCAGGCGGAGTGAAAGGCCACGAAGCGACGGTGCGTCCAACCGGCCGTCTCGGCCTGGATCTCGGCGTCGAGGGCCTTCAAGGTGCCGATGTAGCGCTCCGCATTCTGCCGATAGAGGTCTGCGTGGTCGGGGTCCACGGCGATGAGGCCGTCGCGCACCCTCTCGGCCTGGCGCATGGCCAGCTCTGGGTCGAGCCACAGGTGGGGGTTGCCCCCCTCCTCCCCGCTCTCCTCGAGCAACGGCAGACCCTGCGAGGTATCCACAACGTGCAGTTTGGGGTTGGCAGCCGCATCGATCACCTTGGGCGCCCAGTACTCCAGGCCCACCCCGTTGAGCACCAGCAGTTGGGCGCGCGCGACGAACTGGACCTGACGGGGCGTCGGCTCGTAGGTGTGCACACTGGAGCCGGCCGGCACGAGCTGGACCACCGTCACCCGCTCGCCGCCGATCTGACGCACCATGTCGGCCAGAGGCGCAATGCTGACGGCCACCTGCACCGGCCCCGTGCCCTGGGCCGCCGGCGCGCAACCGGCGAGAACCAGCACAGCGGCCAGCAGGGCCAGGCTAAGGCGGGTGCGAAGCATCTCTCAGCTCCTCGGAGAATCGCCACGCCAGGCGGTGAGGCCTGGCGCAGCGTCGATCAAAGCGTTCTTCAGGGCCAGCATAGCCAAAACCACCACAACTGTCAACCTTTCCATGGGGAGCCTGCAGGGCTTTTTCAAAGTCGGCGTTATGTGTAGTCCGGACCCTTCGCAGGCCAGCATTCGCCGCGTTGTGAAGCCCGCAGAACCTGCTCAG
>Ga0123519_10002474_pt1 | contig 31172 bp, 28 predicted proteins | sample YelNatPaOPRAMG02_FD_87396 | JGI IMG/M metagenome (GOLD analysis project Ga0123519, IMG submission 87396) | Hot spring microbial communities from Yellowstone National Park - Yellowstone National Park OP-RAMG-02 (version 2) | ecosystem: Environmental > Aquatic > Thermal springs > Hot (42-90C) ... | reverse complement strand
GGGATGGTTGTCTTTCTCGCCGCCTGCCGCCTGCTCAGAGTGGCCGAACTGGCGACGGCCGAGCGCGCGCTTGCAGGCCCTCTTGGAAAGCTGAGAAGGGCAGGCGTGCTAAAATCAAGAGGCAATGGTCGCTGACCTACGTCGGGCGATCAGGTTGCAGGATCTCGACAATCGAATCGGCCAACTGCAACAAGAGATCGCCTCACTTCCCCGGCACATCGCCGCTATTGAAAAGACATTAGATTCCCACATCCGCAAGGTGGAAGCGGATCGCGCCGCACTCGCGGCAAACCAGCGCGAGCGTAAACAACTCGAGGGCGAGGTTCAAGTTCAGGAACAGCGCATCTCCAAACTGCGCGATCAGATGCTCCTTGCCAAGACCAACGAACAGTACGGCGCCTTCAAGAACGAGATCGAGTTCTGCCAGAGCGAGATCAAGAAGTTCGAAGATCGCATCCTCGAGCGCATGGGCGAGACCGAGTCGCTCGAGCGCAATCTGAAGGCCGCAGAAGCCGCGCTGAACGCCGAGAAGCAGCAGGTGGAAACCGAAAAGAAAGAAGCCCGCGCGCGCACGGACCGCGACAAGCGAGAGATGGACAGCCTTCTAAAGGAACGCACCGCGCTGGTCTCGGAAATGCCGAAACAGCTTGTCACGCTTTACGAGCGGATCCGCAAAACGCGCAAGGGCCTTGCCGTCGTGGAGGCCGTCGACGGCCGCTGCACCGGCTGCCACATGATAATGCGGCTCCAGTTTTACCAGGACCTGAGGCGCGGCGACGAGATTATGCGCTGCGAGAGCTGCGGCCGCATTCTCTATTACAACCCGCCCGTCGAGGTGGACGAGGCCGGGCCCGCCGCCGAAACCGGCCAGCCCGTCGAATCCGAACCGCGCGCCTAGCCGCCCGGCTTAGTCATACGGGCGGCGCGTCTGCGCAATCGCCGGCCCGGCGGCGACGAGCGCATGCCGGCGCGGGAACAGGGTGTCCCCGGTTGCGCAGTGGCCCGCAGTACTGGTACATTAACCTGTCTTTCTCCTGGTCGGATGGGAAGTTCGCCGGCCCCCTCGGCGGGCTCTTCAAATCCTGTGCCAACACCCGAAGGAGGGAATTGTGCCCCTGCGAATCATCGTGCTTGCAAAGCAGGTGCCGGACACAAAAAACGTATCGGGCGAGGTGATGAAGCCCGACGGCACCGTGAACCGGAGCGCGCTCGAGGCCATTTTCAACCCCGAGGACCTGAACGCCCTCGAAATGGGCCTGGATCTCAGAGAGCGCTGCGGCGGTGAGGTCATCGTCGTTACGATGGGACCGCCCCGCGCGGCCGACATCCTCAAAGACTCGCTCTGCCGCGGCGCAGACCGCGTCATTCTGTTGAGTGACCGGCGCTTCGCCGCGTCCGACACGCTCGCGACCTCTTATACGCTGGCGCAGGCGATCCAGACGCACCTCTCGCCATACGACCTGGTGCTGTGCGGGCGCCAGGCCATCGACGGCGACACCGCGCAGGTGGGGCCGCAGGTGGCCGAAAAGCTCGGAATCCCGCAGGTGACCTACGCGGATCGCGTGCTCGCCGTCGAGAACGGCAGGGTGCGCGTCCACCGCGATCTCGGCCGCGCGGAAGAAGTGGTGGAAACCACGCTGCCGGCGCTGATGACGGTTCCAAAGAGCGCGAACTCGCCGCGCTGGCCGAACGCGCGCCTGCTGCTGAAATACCGGCACGCGCTGTCGGCGTTCGAACTGGAAAAGGCAGCCCAGACGCAGGGCATCTCGCTCGACGAGCTGACCGCGCGCCTTCGCTCGCGCAACCTGCTCATCGAAACCTGGGGCGCGGAGGACATCGGCGCGGACCTCTCTCGCATCGGCATCTCCGGCTCGCCCACGAAGGTAAAAAAAGTGGACAACGTCGTGCTGGCCGGCCGCAACCTGCGTATGTTCGACCCAAGCGAGGATGGTGTCCGCGAACTGGTGCACGAACTTGTTGAAGAAAGGACCTTCGGCTAATGTCACAGCACGGTGATGTTTGGGTTTTCGCCGAAGTTGACGGCGGCGGCATTGCGAGCGTATCGCTCGAACTGCTCGGCAAGGGCCGCGAGCTGGCGGCCGAACTCGGCGTCCGCGTGGGCGCGGTGCTGATGGGCGGCTGCGCCGACGCGCTCGTCTCCACGCTGTTCGCCCACGGCGCGGACATTGTCTACGCGGCGCGCGACCCGCGCCTGGAAGAGTACACCACGCTGCCTTTCGCGCGCGTGATGACGGACCTGATCCGAGAGCGCAAGCCCGAGGTGGTGCTCTACGGCGCGACGCCGGTGGGCCGGGATCTCGCGCCCCGCGTGGCGTCGTCTCTCAAGACGGGCCTGACGGCGGATTGCACGGATTTGCAGATCGGCGCCTACGAATCCGGCGGCCGCGTCTATCAGAAGAAACTATTGCAGATACGGCCTGCCTGGGGAGGCAACATCATCGCGACCATCGTGTCGCCCGACGTGCTGCCGGAGATGGCTACTGTCCGCGAAGGCGTAATGCATATTCCCGAGCCCGTCGAGGGGCGCCGGGGCGAGCTGGTGGAAGTGCCCGTCGCGCTCGGCTCCGAGTGCGATGCCGTGCGCGTGCTCGAACGCCGCACCCAGCCCCGGCGCGTGGACCTGCGCTCGGCGAACATCATCGTGTCCGGCGGGTACGGTATGGGTTGCAAGGACGGTTTCAACATGCTTCACGAGCTGGCGGCGCTGCTGGGCGGCGCGGTCGGAGCGTCTCGCGCGGCCGTGGACGCCGGCTTTATTCACCACGATCACCAGGTGGGGCAGACCGGCACCACGGTCCGCCCCAAGCTGTACATCGCGTGCGGGATTTCGGGCGCAGTGCAGCACCGCGCGGGCATGGAGGAATCGGCCAAGATCGTCGCCATCAACCGCGACCCCGAAGCGCCGATCTTCCAGATAGCGCACTACGGCATCGTGGGCGATGTGGCCGAGGTGGTTCCTCGGCTCATCAAAGCCTTCAAAGGAAAGCTCTAGAGGGAGGCGGACGGTGGACAACTTCTTCACAGACAACCCCGACATCCAATGGCACTTCGACCACCTCGAGATTGAGGACGTCGTTGAGGCGCTCGAGGACGGCTATACGCAGGCCGGGCAGTACGAGGACGCGCCCGCATCCTACGCCGATGCGATGGCAGGTTACAGATCGGTTCTGGAGATGGCTGGAGCGATCTGCGCCACCGAGATCGCGCCGATGGCGCCCGAGGTGGACCGCGAGGGCGCGCATTTCGAGTGCGGCAAGGTCACCTACGCCAAGGGCACCGAGCGCGCCATGCGCATCCTGTCCCAGGCCGGCCTGATGGGTATGATGCTGCCCCGCTGCTACGGCGGGCTCAACTTCCCGGGCGTGCTCTACAGCATGGCCATCGAGATGGTATCGCAGGCGGACGGCAGCCTGATGAACATGTTCGGCCTCCAGGATATCGCCGAGACCATTTACGAGTTCGCCGACGAGCCCCTGCGCCGGAAGTACCTTCCGCTGTTTACGTCGGGCAAGGTGACCGGCGCCATGATCCTCACCGAGCCGGACGCCGGCAGCGATCTGCAATCCGTGCGGCTGAAGGCAGTTCCACAGGAGGACGGCTCCTGGAAGTTGTACGGCGTCAAGCGGTTCATCACGAACGGCTGCGCCGACGTCAGTCTGGTGCTGGCGCGCTCGGAAGAAGGCAGCGTGGACGGCCGCGGCCTCTCGATGTACCTGTGCGAGAAGTGCCCCGAGCTGGTGGTCCGCCGTATCGAAAACAAACTGGGCATTCACGGCTCGCCAACATGCGAGCTCCAGTTCAACGGCGTGCCCGCCGTGCTCGTGGGCCAGAGGCGCATGGGGCTCATCCGCTACGTCATGGCGCTCATGAACGGCGCGCGCGTCGCCGTGGCCAGCCAGGCCGTCGGCATCGCGCAGGAAGCGTACAACGAAGCGCTCAAGTACGCCCGCAAGCGCGTTCAGTTCAAGCAGGCCATCATCGACATGCCGCAGGTGTACGACATGCTGGCGCGCATGCGCTCGAACATCCAGGCCGCGCGGGCCATCTCCTACGAGGCCAGCCGCGTGGTGGATATCCGCCGCATGCTGGAGCGCAAGGCCGCCGCCGACCCGGCGCTGAAGTCCAGGCTGAAGGAGTACTCGTCTTATGCGGCGGTACTGACGCCCATCGCCAAGGGCTTCGCGTCCGAAATGTCCATTCAGGTGACTTACGACGCCATCCAGATACACGGCGGAACGGGTTACATGAAGGAGTTCAATGTGGAGCGCCTCGCGCGCGATGCCCGCATCACAACCATCTACGAGGGCACCACGCAACTCCAGGTTGTGGCCGCCTCAGTCGGTATAACCAGCGGCGCGCTGGGCAGCTATCTGGCCATGTTGGGCGAGCGCAACTTCCGCGCTGACCTGGCCCGGCTAAGCTCCATGTGCCGCGATATGCGCGAGAAGCTTGCCACCTGCATCGCTTTCTTAAAGACGATGAACGATCGCAGTTACAGCGAGTTCGTGTCCAGGCGCCTGGTCGACCTGGCTTCCGACGCGCTGGCTTCGCACCTGCTGCTGGTCCAGGCCGAGCGGGACCCCGGCCGGACCCCGGTCGCCGAACGGTACATCCGCGAGGCGCTGCCCCGCGTGCGGATGCAGGCCGAATACGTCACCAGCGGCGATAAATTCACTATCGAGAACCGGCACGCGCTGATATAATGCGACGTGCTACAGGCAGTGTTGGATGGATTAAACAGTATTCATATGAGCCGCCCTCCTGTGTTATGATTAGGGCGCGCTGAACAGAGTTCCACGGTGAACCGAGTGACAGGGCTGATAAGTTTTTTCCGGAGTCCGTAGTCCGTAGTATTAAGGTTCATTCGTTGAAGTACGAGCCTTGCAGGAAAAAGGCTCAGATTGAAAAAGTAGAGAAGGAAGAAGCAACAGATGAAGGAAAAGGGCACTGTCAAGTGGTTCAACGCGGCCAAGGGCTACGGGTTCATCCAGCGGGAAACCGGCGAGGATGTGTTCGTCCACTTCTCCGCAATCAACATGAACGGCTACCGTACGCTGGATGAGGGCGCCCGGGTCGAGTTCTCCGTTAAGAGGGGTCCGAAAGGTCTGCAAGCTGAAGACGTAACGATGATGACATAGGAAGGCTCCCCGCCTTTCCGGGAGGGGGTTTCTAGCGGCTTCCTCCACACTGAATTTTCCATGGGCGGCGCGCGGTTGCGAGCGTGCCGCCCGTTGTTGTTTTTGGCAACTGTCTTGCCCCGCAGAGAGCTTCGCCGTCCCAGCCGATAGAATAGGATTTGGACCTGGAAAAGACCCTGCTTCGTAAGGTGGGCGAAGCCATCGGCCGCTTCAAAATGATCCGCGACGGCGACCGCGTAGCCGTGGCGCTCTCCGGCGGCAAGGACTCGCTGACCTTGCTCGACGCCTTGGTGCTGCTCCAGCAGCGGGCGCCGGTGGAGTTCACCGTGTGCGCCTTCACCATCGAGCAGGGTAAGTTCCTGCGCCCGGTGGAGCCGCTGGCGGCGTACCTGGAGCGCAAGGGCGTCGCCTGGACCTACTATCGCGACGCGCCTTCGCTCTCTCTTGTGAATGACCGCCCGGAGCACGGCTGCGACCTTTGCAGCCGTTACCGGCGCCGCGCCGTGTACGAGGTGGCGCGCCGGCTCGGCGCCAACGTAGTAGCGTTCGGCCACACTGCCGACGATTTCTGTGAGGCGCTTCTTCGCAACATGCTGTTTACAGGCAAGTTGAGCGCACTGCCCCCCGTCACGCACTCGCGCGACCGGGAGTTCAGGCTCATCCGCCCCCTGGTGTTCCTGACCGAGGATGTGACGCGGCGATGGGTTGAAGCCTCCGGTGCGCCCCTGGTGCCCTGTGGCTGCGCGCAGCGGACCGGAAAGGTGCGCCGCGCGCTTCGCGACGTGCTGGGCAAGCTGGAAGCGGAGTTTCCGTACCTGAAAGAGCACATGCTGGCCGCCATGAGCAATTTGGAACCAGGCAGGCTGCTCGACACGAGGTTTCCACCGGAGTGAGCGCCAGTCGCACCCTGCACCGGCCGGACTCCGGCCCCTCCCCTCGCGTGACGACGGCGGCTTCCTGGGGAACGGGCTTCAGCCGGGGCGGGGCGTCCAGCTCCGCCCTGACGGCGTTGTGGGAATGTGCGCCGGCCACTTATCGGGCATCGCGGGAGGGTACGTTCTCCGGCGCGCAATTACCGCGTGCAAGCAGGTTTTCGCTGCCTGGTTAGAATGGAGCCCGCTGCCGCAGTCCCGTCGCTCAGAGCCAACTTCGCCTGGACCTTGGCGGGAAACGTGTTCAATGCCGCGAGCCAGTGGGCGCTGCTGAGCCTTATAGCCAAGCTCGGAAGCGCGCGCATGCTGGGCGAGTACGCGCTCGGCCTCGCCATCGCGATGCCGGTTGCGATGCTCGCCCATTTGAACCTGCGCGCGGTGCTCGCGACCGACGTCGAGCGCAGGCACCCGTTCGGGGACTATTTAGCCGTGCGCGCGGGGGCGTCAGCCGCCGGCGTTCTGGCCACCGCCGCCGTTGTAGCCGCATCCGGCTGCGGCGGGCGGCCGGCTGCCGTGACGCTCATCATCGGAATGGCGCTTGCGGCCGAGGCCGTAAGCGACCTCTACCACGGCCTGATGCAGCGGCGCGAGCGCATGGACCTGATTGCGCGGTCCATGGTGATACGCGGCATGGCGGCGGTGGCCGGCCTGGGCGCAACGCTCTGGATCACGCGCAGCCTTGTGTGGGCGGTCGCGGCGTTCGCCCTTTCGCGTGCGGCGGTGCTGGCCGTCTACGATTGCCCTCGGGGCAGCCGCGGCGAAAAGCTCGAGCGCTCGGGCGCAAGCTCGCAGCTCGAAATACTGCGGGCGGCGCTTCCGCTCGGCGCGGTTTTGATGCTTGTTTCGCTGACCACGAATCTGCCGCGGTACGCCATCGAGCGGTTTCTCGGCACTACGGAACTGGGTGCTTTCGCGGCAGTAGCTTCGGCGCTGACCGTTGGCAATACGTTGGTGAACGCTCTCGGGCAGACGGCAACCCCGCGTCTGGCGCGCCTGTTCAGCGCGCGCGAACTGGCGCGATTTCGCGGCCTCGCTGCCAAGCTCGCCGCGCTTGCATTCTCGCTCGGGATCGCGGGCGCGATCGCAGCGGCTCTGGCCGGCAAATTCGTGCTCGCCATCGTCTACCGGCCCGAGTATTCGGCCTACAGCGGCCTGCTGGTTGGCATTATGGGAGCGGGAATGATGCTCTACACCGCGGTCGCCCTGGGGTACGTCATCACGAGCGCACGCTCGTTCGCGCCGCAGTTGCCGCTGCTGGCGGCGGTAGCAGGGTCGTGCGGCGCCGCGGCCTGGCTTCTGGTGCCGCGGTTCGGGCTGGCGGGCGCGGCGGCGGCCATCGCAACCGCGGCGGCGGTGCAGGTTACCGGGCAGTTGATTATCCTCTCGCGCATTATATGGCGCGCGGAGCGCCAGGCATGAAACGCGAGCCCGGCCTTGACCGCGCCGCCTGGGTGCTGCTGTTCCTGTTCGTCTTCACCGTTCCCTTCGAGAAGACGTTTTTCATATCCGGATTCGGGACTGCTTCGCGGCTGCTGGGCATTTTGACTTTTCTCCTGGCGGGACTCGCCTTCGCAGCCGGGCGCTCGCTGCGAACCCCTAACCTGCTGTTGGCGCTCTCGGCCGCATTCGCCTCCTGGATGGCGCTGACGTGGTTCTGGAGCATAGCACCGGACGCCACATGGACCCGCGCGGCCACCTGCGCGCAACTGTTCGTCATGATGTGGCTGGTTTGGGAGTTCGCGCGGGCGCAACACCGCCAGACCGCACTTATGTCGGCGTACGTCGCCGGCGCCGCGGTGTCATCACTTGCAACTATCGTCCGCTTCGCGCAGAATCAGCAGACCTACTACCGCCGCTACGCCGCATACGGCTTCGATCCGAACGACCTCGCCCTGACTGTAGCGCTCTCGATTCCGCTCGCGCTTTACGTGTCGCATCGTTCCCGCGGGCTTGCGCGGTGGGCGCTGTGGGGCGCGGTCGCACTCGCGGACGCGGCGGTGCTTCTGACGGGCTCGCGGACCGCGCTCGTCGCGAGTTTCGCAGCGTTCACGTTCGTCGCGCTGCGGTGGCGCTCGACGGCGCCGGTAGAGCGCGCCGCCGGTGTCGCGCTCGCGGGATTGCTCCTGATCGGTCTGGTGCGTCTTGCGCCGGCGGCTTCGCGCGAGCGCCTGGCGGATTTTCAGGCGCAGGCGGGCACACTGCACGGGCGCACGCGCATCTGGAAAGCGGGTTTGAAGGCGTGGAAGCAACACCCGATCGCCGGCGCCGGCGCGGGCGCGTATCCCGCGGCGGTGAAGCCCTGGCTGGGCGTGCCGCCGATACCAGGGCACGAATACGTGGCGCACAACACCTTCCTGTCGGTGCTTGTCGAGGGCGGCATCGCCGGCCTGGCTCTGTTCGGCGCGATGCTCGCCGCCGCCGTGGTATTCACGTGGATGATGGCGCCGCGCGACCGCGCGCTGTGGTTCGTGATGCTCGCCGTGTGGTCCACAGGTGTGGCCACACTGACCTGGGAGTACCGCAAGCCCACCTGGCTGCTCCTGGCGCTGATCACGACGTCGTGGGCGCGGGCATTTCGCGAGGAGACGTGAGGAAGCGAGTCCTTGAGATCGTGGCGACCCTGGAGCGCGCAGGCGCGGAACGCCTGGTTACAGAACTTGCCCGCCGGCTTGATCGCGGCCGCTTCGAAACCGCCGTGGTGTCGCTCTACGATCCGCGTCCGAAAGGCCTCGAACCGGAACTTGAAGCCTGCGGTGTGCGCGTCTGGCATCTCGGGAAACACTCCGGCCCGGATGTCCGCATGTACCCGCGGCTCCTGCGGGCGGCCCGCGAGTTCCGGCCGGATATCGTGCACACGCACTCTTACGTAATGCGTTACGCGCTGCCGCTGGCGCGGCGCGCGCGGATCGTGCACACGGTCCACAATATGGCGCTGTTCGAGGTGGACGCCTTAGGCCGGGCGGTGCATCGCGCAGGCTGGCGGACCGGCGCCGTGCCGGTGGCCGTATCACGGCATGTGGCGCGCTCGTTCCGCGAGGTGTACGGCTTTGAGCCGCGCGTAATCGCGAACGGCATCGACACCGCGGCATACATGCGCCCCGGCGCGCGCGAGCGCTGGCGCGCGGAGCACGGCTTCTCGTGTTCCGACCGCATCGTGGCGTGCGTTGCGCGCCTCCACCCCCAGAAGAATCCCCTCGGCCTGTGCGAAGCGTTCGCGCGCGTTCCGGACGCCCACCTCGTCCTGGCGGGCGGGGGGCCGCTTGAAAGCGAAATCCGCCGGCGCGCCGGCGATCGCGTGCACCTGGCCGGCATCGTCGAGGACGTGGCCGGGCTTCTCTCCGCAGCCGATGCTTTCGCCATCGCGTCGGACTGGGAGGGCAACCCGTTGTCCGTAATGGAAGCGATGGCGGCGGGCCTCCCGGTCGCCGCGACCGCCGTGGGCGGCGTGCCGGAACTGGTGGAGGACGGTGTAACGGGCGTGCTCGTACAGCCCGGGGATATGCGCGCGCTCGGCGATGCGATCGCGTTTGTACTGGCGCATCCCGGGATGGGCGAAGCCGCCCGCTCCCGCGCCGCACGGTTCGAGATAGGCCGGATGGTCGCTTCTTACGAGGAGTTGTTCGAAACTCTCTGATGCGGATCGCACTTCTCACTACGGCTCTTGCTCGCGGCGGCGCGGAAACCCAGGTGGCGCAGCTTGCCGCGGGCCTGAGGCGCATCGGCGAGGAAGCGGTCATCATTTCCCTGACGGAGCCGGAAGCGTTCACGGACGCCGCCCCGGTTTACTCGCTTCACATGCGGCCGGGCGCGGCGAATCCGCTGGCGCTGGTCCGGCTCGCGGCGCTGCTTCGGCGGATTCGGCCGCACGTCATTCACGCGCACATGTTCCACGCCAATGTCATGGCGCGTATCATCGGCGTAATAGCGCCGGCGCCGGTGATCTCCACCCTGCACAGCGTGGCGGAGAGCGCGCGCTCCGGAGGCGGCACGCGCGGCCGGGATCTGGTTTACCGCATCACCGATCCGCTCTCGGCGCTGACCGTTGCCGTTTCGCACGCCGTCGCCCGGCGCCACGCGGGCGCGAAGGCCGTGCGCGGCGGCAAAATGCGCGTGATCCCGAACGGAGTGGATACCAGCCGGTTCCATCCCGATGCCGCCGCGCGCGCGCGCATTCGCGAAGAACTGAAGCTGGGCGATGAGTTCGTATGGCTGGCCGCGGGACGCCTGATGTGGAAGAAGGACTACCCCACGCTTCTGGCCGCGTTCGCCAGGGCGGCAGGCGCGCTGCTCATCGCCGGCGAAGGTCCTCTCGAATCCGAACTGCGCCGGGCCGCGCCGCCGGGCGTACACTTCCTCGGCGCGCGCGATGACATGCCCGCACTCATGCAGGCGGCGGATGCATTCGTGCTGTCGTCGGTTGTCGAGGGCCTGCCCATGGTGCTGCTCGAAGCCGCGGCCAGCGGCCTTCCGTGCGTCGCCACGGACGCCGGAGGTGTGCGCGAGATGGTTCCCGCTACGTTCCTGGTCCCGCCTTCGGACCCATCGGCGCTGGCCGATGCAATGCTGTTCGTGATGGTTATGGCCGAGGAGGAACGCAAGGCGGTTGGCGAAGCAATGCGCGCCGTAGTCCTGGCGGAGCACGATGTGCAGGGTATCGTGTTCCGGTGGCAGGCGCTCTACAGGGAAGTGGCCGGGCAGACGGCGGAGCCCGCGCCGGATGACGAATCTCCTTCCGGGGCTGCCGGCTGACATGGACGTCACGAACCGGTTCGTGCTCGATTTCGCGGTGCGGCACGGGGGACGCGTGCTCGACTACGGCTGCGGCGCGGGCGCCCTCGTCGCCGCCGGGCGCGCAGCGGGCCTCGACATTCGCGGCGCGGACACGTATTATGCCGGCTCGAACGCGCGTACACAAGCCGAAGCCGCCGGCCTGCTCGGGGACGCCGTCGTCGAGATGCGCGATGGCTGCATTCCGTTCCCCGACGCTTCGTTCGATCTGGTGGTGAACAATCAAGTGATGGAGCACGTCGAGGACCTCGATGCCGCGCTTGCCGAGATCCGCCGCGTGCTGGCGCCGAGCGGCACGGCGCTCAGCCTCTTCCCCTCCCGCGACGTCTGGCGCGAGGGTCACATCGGCGTTCCTTTCGCTCACCGGTTCCGAAAGGGCTCGCGCGTGCGGTTCGAGTACGTGCTGTTGCTGCGCCGCCTCGGATTCGGCTACTGGAAGGAGCAGGCGCCCACGGCGCGCCAGTGGACCGCGGATAAGCTGGCCTGGATCGACAACTACACGCGTTACCGGACACGTGAAGAGATTTTCCGCGCTTACGGCCGCTTGTTCGAGAGCGAATTTCGAGAGGTGGACTACATCCGATTCAGGCTTTGCGACCGCCCGCGCCGGGCATTTCTAACGAGGTTGCTCGACGTGCCCGGGGCGCCGGGAGCCGCCGCTGCGCTCTTTCGAAAGCTCGCGTTTTTCGTGATCGTTTCGAGGCCGAGATGAGAGTCGCCTACGTCATTACCCGCGCCGACGCCGTCGGCGGCGCGAGCGTCCACGTTCGCGACCTCGCGAGCGGCCTCATAGCGGCCGGGCACGAGGCGGCCGTTTTCATCGGCGGCACGGGACCGGTAACTCGCCAGCTTACGTCGGCGGGCGTGCCCTTTCTCGAGGTGCCGCTGCTCCGCCGCGAGATCGATCCGGCGCGCGACCTGCGCGCTGTCGCCGAACTCGCCGGGGCGCTGCGCGGCTGGCGCCCGGACCTCGTGTCCGTCCACACCGCAAAGGCCGGCCTGATCGGCCGGGCCGCGAGCGTGCGCCTCGGACTGCCGGTCATCTACACCCCGCACGGCTGGACCATCGGCGACCGCATCTCCCGCGCGCACGGGATGCTGTTCGGGTTCGTGGAACGCGTGTCGGCGCGCTGGGCGGACGCCATCGTCTGCGTCTGCGAGTACGAGCGGCGCCTGGCGCTCGAACGCCGCATTGCGCCGCCCGGGCGCCTGCACGTCATCTACAACGGCGTCCGCGATTCGGCCCTCCGCGCGCGCCCCGAAGCCGAGCCGCCGCGAATCGTCTCCGTGGCCCGTTTCGAGGAGCCGAAAGACCATGCCACGCTTGTCGACGCGCTGGCCCTCCTCAGCGGGGAGGAATGGCAACTCGATCTCGTAGGCGACGGCCCGCTCGAACCGGCCGTGCGCGCCCGTGCGGGCGCGCTCGGGATCGCCGGCCGCGTGCGTTTCCTCGGCTACCAGCCGGAGCCGGCGGAGGCGCTCGCGAACGCGCAAATATTCGCGCTTTCATCGCGTTCCGAGGGCTTCCCGCGCAGCATTCTGGAGGCGATGCGCGCGGGTTTGCCGGTGGTCGCTTCCGACGTGGGCGGGGTGGCTGAGGCGGTCGGGCACGGGGCGAACGGTTTGCTGGTCCCGCGCCGGAACGCAGCCGCGCTGGCCGGCGCGCTCGGGACTCTGATTAGAGATTCTTCAGAGCGGCAACGCTTGGGTTTAGCGGCGCGTCAGACCTATGAGCAGAGATTCAACGCTGGCAGGATGGTTGTGGAGACCACGGCCCTCTATGCTAAGGTGTTGAGAGCGTCGTAAGTATAACAATCCACAATGCCTCCGGGTCTTCTAGAAACTGATGAGCGGAGCGCACTCGTCAGGCGCGTTCACGTGCTCGAGCCGCCTTCGAAGCTGTCGCGGCGCGGCGCGCAGCGGATGAAGCGCATCGTGGACATAGCTCTTGCGCTGATGCTAGGCGTGCTCGCGCTGCCGCTGATGGTGCTTATCGCGCTGGCCATCGTCGTCGAATCGGGGCGGCCGGTGTTCTTCACCCAGAAGCGCGTCGGCAAAGGCGGCAAGCGATTCCGTCTGTGGAAATTCCGCTCCATGGTCCAGACCGGGCACGACGTGCTGGCCCAGCATCTCATGTCACACCCGCGGATCGCCCAGGAGTGGCGGTTGAGGCGCAAGCTGCGTTTTGACCCGCGCGTCACCCGCGTTGGCCGATTGCTGCGCAGAACCAGCCTGGACGAATTGCCGCAACTGTGGAACGTGCTCCGCGGCGATATGAGCATGGTAGGCCCCCGGCCCGTCGTGCCCGACGAGCTGCCGCGTTACGGGCGCGCCGCAGCGCTCTACTTGCGCGTGAATCCCGGCCTCACCGGCCTGTGGCAGGTTTCCGGACGCAACGATACGACATACGCGCGGCGCGTCGAACTCGACGGCTACTACATACGCCGCTGGTCGCCGGCGCTCGATTTCATCGTGCTGCTCAAGACCGTTCGAGTCGTGCTGCTCGGCAAAGGCGCGTACTGACCGGAAGCCCTCGACCTGCTACAATTGGCCCGGAATGCGCGGGGCTGCACTATGGGACCTCGACGGCACGCTGGTGGATTCGGAAGAGTATCACTGGCACGCGTGGCGGGACACGCTGGCCGCCGAAGGCGTCAATATAACTTACGAACAATTCAGGGAAACATTCGGCTGGCGGAATGATGCAATCATTCCGAGGCTGATTCCGGGGGCCGGGCCGGAGCGCGTCGCCGCGATCGGCGATGCCAAAGAAGAGGCATACCGCCGCATGGTGCGCGAAGAGGGCCTGGAGCCGCTGCCGGGAGTCGCCGAAACGCTCCATCGTCTGCGCGAGCGCGGCTGGCTCCAGGCTGTGGCCTCGTCCGCCCCGCGCGAGAACATACGAGTGGTGCTCGATGTCACCGGACTCGATCAATCATTCGATGCCGTCGTCTCCGCCGAGGACGTTCGCAAAGGCAAGCCCGACCCGGAGGTGTTCCTGATTGCGGCGATGCGCCTGGGCGTACCGCCGGCGCGGTGCGTGGTCGTTGAAGATGCACCGGCCGGCATCGAGGCGGCGCGCCGCGCCCGTATGAGAGCCATCGGCGTCGGCTCCGGACGCGATCTGAGCGCCGCAGACATCGCCGTGGCGTCGCTCAAGCACCTTCCGGACGACGCATTCGACAAGCTCGTCGGGCCGTAGTTCAGACGGCAACGGCTTCCAGGCTCTTCAGCTTGGCCGAAAGGGTCGTCCGCTTCAGCCGCAGCATCTCCGCCGCGGCCTTCTTGTTGCCGCCAGTGCGCGCGAGCGCCTGGTCGAGAATGCTCCGTTCGATGCGGCTTACCGTGCGCTCGAAATCCAGGCCCTCGTCGGGCAGACGGAGCACCGGGTTCGACTGGGAGGGCGTGGCCTCGCGCCTGACGGGCGCGGGGAGCGGGAAATCGCTGGGCAGCAGGTCGCGGCGTTCCCCGCTGAGCACCACTGCGGCTTCAACCGCGTTCTCCAGTTGGCGGACGTTTCCCGGCCAGGAGTAGCTGCACATGCGCGCAAGGGCTTCGCGGCCTATGCGCTTCACGGGCAGGCCCTCCTCGCGGCACGTTTTCTCGATGAAATGGTCCACCAGGGCCGGTATATCGCCGGCTCGTTCGCGCAGGGGCGGGACGTGGATGGAGACGACGTTCAGGCGGTAGTGGAGATCCTCCCGGAAGCGGCCTTCGCGCATGCGCTCGGTCAGGTCGGCATTGGTGGCCGCTATGACGCGCACGTCCAGGCGAATGGTCTCAGAGCTGCCCAGCCGCTCTATTTCGCGCTCCTGGAGCGCTCTGAGCAGCTTGGCCTGGATTTCGGGCGGAATGTCTCCTATCTCATCCAGAAACAGCGTGCCGCGGTTCGCCTGTTCGAAGCGGCCGATGCGCTGCTGCACGGCGCCCGTGAACGCCCCGCGCACGTGGCCGAAAAGCTCGGCCTCAAGCAGCGTTTCCGGCACCGCGTTGCAGTTAATGGCGACCAGGGGCATCGCGGCCCGCCCGCTCGCCTGGTGCAGAGCGCGGGCAACCAGTTCCTTGCCGGTCCCCGTTTCACCGGTAATGAGGACTGTGGAGCGCCGCGGGCCGACCAGGCGTATCATCTCTGCAATGCGCTCGACGGCGAGGCTTTCACCCACCAGTGTGCGCCGCCATGGTTCGGCAACCGCCGGAGCCGGTCTCGGATGCGCCTGGACTGTCTCCGCCAGAGTGCAGGCCAGTTCGCCCGCGCCCCCGGCAGCGTCAATATAAGCCGCGGCGCCGAGTTTCACGAGCCGCACCGCCTCGTTGACGTCGGCCGGCGAGCTGCGAAACACAACCGGCAGGCCGGGCGCAATTCTCTGGGCCTGCTCCAGCCATTCGGCTGCCGTCCAGCCCTCGAGGGGCAGTTCCGACACTACCCCGTCATACCGGCACAGCCTTAAGGCTTCGGCTGCCGCTTCGGCATCCTGTGCGGGCTCTATTCTGTAGCCGTCCCGCGTTTCCAGCTCCCGTATGTCGCTTCGCGACACGCGCAGCTGTTCCGAACAAACCCACAGTATCCGCATACCTTACAAGCCAGCGGCCCGGGCGGGGCACTACGGCCCTGCACTGTCTTCGGGCGCTTCGGTCAGTAATCGGCAACAAAGGAATTTTCTTCAGTCTTTCCGCACCTAAGCCGTCGTCAAAATCGCACCTAGCCCCGGTCCGGCGTACACCCAAAAAAACGGTTCGCCCACCACAACGCGCTATGATGAATCCCGTACGCCCCAGCGGCGCACGAATCGACTACAATCACACGAACATGCCGAACCCAGTCATCGAAGGCCATCTGAATGCGGCGGGCCTGAAGTTTGCGATCGTCGTAAGCCGTTTCAACAGCATAATTACGGACCGGCTGCTGGCCGGGGCCCTCGACGCTCTTCAACGCACCGGTGCCGACATGAGCGCCGTGGAGATCGTCCGCGTCCCCGGCTCGTGGGAGCTGCCCGTGGTCGCCAGCGAACTGGCGCGCCAGAAGCGGCACGACGGCATTATCTGTGTCAGCGCCGTGGTCCGCGGCGACACCCCCCATCACGAGTACATCGCCTCGGAGGCGGCTAAGGGACTGGCGCAAATCTCGCTCCAGACAGGCGTGCCGGTCGCCTTCGGCGTCCTGACCACGGATAACCTCGAACAGGCTATCGAGCGCGCCGGCGCCAAGGCGGGCAACAAGGGCTTCGACGCTGCTATGTCCGCCGTCGAGATGGGCAACCTGATGCGCCGGCTGCGCCAGCCCTGAGCCATGCCGTCGCGCCACCGCTCGCGCCAGCGCGCCTTGCAGATTCTGTTTCAAATGGACCTGACGGCACAGCCGGCCGAGGCGGCACTCGACTCCTACTCCGAGGAACTCTATACCGAAGAGGGCGCCGGCCCCGGCAGGCCGGACGCCTTTACCGAACAGCTCGTCCGCGGCACCTTCGCTCAAATGCCCGCAATAGACGACCGTATTGCGCGGCACTCGGCCAACTGGAAGATCGAGCGTATGCCCGCCGTCGACCGCAACATACTGCGAATGGCGGTGTACGAAATGGGCGCCGGAACACCGGCCGCCGTGGTCATTAACGAGGCTTTGGAGCTGGCCAGACGCTTCTCCGGCGAAGAGTCCATACCCTTCATAAATGGTGTTCTGGATGCCATTCGCCGCGAGCAGGAGGGCGGATAACAACGCGTTGCCGCCCATTTCTTATCGCAACACATTGCAAACAAAAGAGCTGCGCAGCCCTGAGTGGCGGTCCTGAGCACCCGTTGTTACAATCACATTAAGAGGAGTTAATCCTCTCGCGCCGCGCCGTCTCAGGGGGATGCCTTTGCAGGATCCGATTGTCGCCTTCTCACACCTGCGCTGGGACTTCGTCTGGCAGCGCCCACAGCATGTGTTGTCCCGTCTTGCCGGAAAGCACGCCCGTCCGGTGGTTTTCATAGAAGAACCGGTGTGGGAGGGGGCGGGTTCCCCATTCTGGGAAAAGCGGGAGGTGGCGCGGGGCGTCCTGGTGTGTTGCCCGCACACCCAGGCGCCGGAGGTCGGCTTCTCCGCCAACCAGGTTGAGATCCTGCGCGGGATGCTGCCGGATCTGGTGCGACAGCATGCCCCCGGCCGCCGCGGCGCCTGGCTCTACACGCCCATGGCAACGCCGCTTCTGGATGCAATCGGCGCTGAAGTGGTGGTTTACGACGCGATGGACGAGCTCACCGGGTTTCTTTTCGCGCCTCCGGAGCTGGCCGAACGCGAGGAGGAGCTGCTGCGCGCGGCGCACGTGGTCTTTACGGGCGGTCCGAGTCTGTACCGTGCCAGGAAACACCGGCACCCGAACGTCCACTGCTTTCCTAGCAGCGTCGATGCGGCGCACTTCGGCCGCGCGCGGGAAATCCTGGAAGACCCGGATGTTCAGCGAGGCATTCCAAGGCCCAGGCTGGGTTTCTTCGGCGTGATCGATGAGCGCATGGACCTGGCGCTTCTTGAAGCCGTCGCCCGGTGGAATCCGGAATGGCATCTGGTGATCGTGGGTCCGGTAGTGAAGGTAGACCCCGCGGATCTGCCCCGCCGCGCCAACATACACTGGCTGGGCCGCCAGTCTTACGCGGAATTGCCGGCCTTCCTTTCCAACTGGGACGTTTGCCTGATGCCGTTCGCGCTGAATGACGCCACGCGGTTCATCAGTCCCACGAAAACGCTCGAGTACATGGCGGGGGGCAAACCCGTCGTCAGCACGCCGGTGGCGGACGTGGCGGAACCGTACGGGCACATCATATACATGGGTTCGACGGCGGAGGAGTTCATCGCCGGCTGCGAGCGCGCTCTCACGGCGCCGCCGGGAGAGCGGGCCGCGCTGGTGCGCGCGATGGACGCGGTGCTGGCGCGGACGTCCTGGGATCGCACCGTCGCCTCCATGCACGCGTTGATGGAGAGCGCCCGGCCCAGGAGGCGGCGCGCCGCGGGCCGCCGGCCGGTGGTGATCGCGGGCGCCGGTCCTACGGGACTCAGCGCGGCGTATCACCTTGGCGAAGACGCCGTTCTGATAGAACGGGAGAACCGGGTAGGGGGGTGGTGCCGGTCGATTCAAACCGGGGGTTTTACGTTCGACCACGCGGGCCACATCATGTTCTCGGACGACGAGTACGTGCACCGCATGTACCGTCTTCTGCTGGGGGATAACGTGCACTGGCACAACCGCGAAGCCTGGGTCTACACGCACGGAGTGTACACGCGCTACCCCTTCCAGAGCGCGCTGTACGGGCTACCGCCGCAGGTAATCAAAGAGTGCCTTGTGGGCGCAATCGAGGCGCGATTCGGATCTTTGCACGTCGAACAAGGCGACGGCAGGCGCGTGGAGGACTGCTGCGGCGACGGCATTCCGGAATCCGAAGCCCGCCTTGGCGCTCCGGCATGCGGGCAGGCCAGGCAAGCAGAGCCGCGCAATTTCGAGGAGTATATCTACCGCTTCTGGGGCGCGGGCATTGCCAGGCACTTCGCCATTCCTTACAACCGCAAATTGTGGTGTGTGCCGCTGGCGGAGATGGAAACATCCTGGCTGCGCGGGCGCGTGCCGCTGCCGGACATCGAGGAGATGCTCGAGGGCGCGTTGAATCCCGCGGCAAAGCCCGTGGGCCCGAACGCGCGGTTCGCATATCCGCTCCGCGGCGGATTTCAGGCGCTGATGGACGGCTTTCTGCCGCACCTGAAGTGCGAACTGCGCCTCGGATCGCGGATAGTTGCCGTCTCGCCGCGCCGGCGCACGTTGACGCTTGCGGGAGGCGAGGAAGTGGCCTTCGATCAACTCATCAGCACGCTGCCGCTGCCGGAGTTGGTACGCATGATGGGCAATGAAGCCCCAGCCGGCGTGCGCGCCGCCGCCGAAGCGCTCAAGTATGTTTCAATCCGCTGCGTGAACCTGGGCATCGGCCGCCCGAACGTCAGCGACAAGCACTGGATCTACTTCCCCGGGGATACTGTGTTCCACCGCGTTTTCATGCAGGGGAACATGAGCCCGCACTCGAATCCGCCGGACGGTTTCGGGCTGGTTTGCGAGATATCTTACTCGCCGGCGGCGCCGCTGCCTGCCGTGGGCGACGCGCTCATCGAGCGCTGTGTCGCCGATTGCCGCCGCGTCGGGCTGCTGCGCCCGGATGATACTGTGCGCGTGGCGTCTCAACTGAACATGCCCTACGCATATGTGGTCTACGACCACGGCCGGGCCGGCAACGTCGCCTTGATCCGCGAGTGGCTCGAGGGCCGCGGCATACTGCTGGCCGGGCGGTACAGCGAGTGGGAGTATTACAACTCAGACCATGCGTTTCTGGCCGGAAAGAAGGCCGCCGAGCGCGCCGCCGATCTTCACAGCCGCGTTGAAGCCATGCCGGCGGGCAAGAAAACGGAGGAACTGGAGCGCCTGGCCTCTTGAACTGGAGTGCCTCACCAGCGTAGGATTGCGCTTCGAGGCCTTCCTGAATGAGACCGATCCGCAGCTTCAGCGTCGTCCCCTCACTGCCGGCGCGTATCGAGGCGCTCCGCGCCATCGCATACAACGTCCGCTGGGCCTGGAATCACCAGGCCATCGAGCTGTTCCGCCGGCTCGACCGCGACCTCTGGGAGACCACCAATCACAACCCGGTGAAGATGCTGGGCGCAATCGGCCAATCACGCCTGGAGGAGGTGGCCGCCGACGATGCGTTCCTGGCGCATCTGGATCGCGTCGCTGAAGAATTCGAGCGCTATGTCTCTTGCGAAACGACCTGGTTTGCGAAGAACTACGGCAAGCGCGAGGGCGGCCTGCTGGTGGCGTATTTTTCCGCCGAGTTCGGCCTGACGGAGTCGCTGTCGATTTTTGCCGGCGGCCTGGGCATGCTGGCGGGCGACCACCAAAAGTCCGCGAGCGACCTGGGAGTGCCGGTTGTCGGCGTTGGGCTGTTATACCAGCAGGGCTACTTCCGCCAATACCTGAACCAGGCGGGCTGGCAGCAGGAATCCTGCGCGGACAACGACTTTCACAACCTGCCGGTGAGCCCGGCGATCGGCGGCGGCGGGAAACCGCTCACAATCGGGGTGGAGTTCCCAGGACGCACCGTAAAGGCGCAGGTGTGGCGAGTGCAGGTGGGCCGCAATGCCCTGTATTTGCTGGACACGAACATTCCGGCGAACACGCGGGGCGAGGACCGCGACCTCACGGACCAGCTCTACGGCGGCGACCGCGAGATGCGCATCCGCCAGGAAATCATGCTGGGCATCGGCGGGTACCGCGCGCTCGAGGCGCTCGGCATCTCGCCCACCGTCTATCACATGAACGAGGGGCACGCCGCCTTCGCCGCGCTCGAGCACACGCGCAGGCTGATGCAGACGCGGCGGTTGTCGTTCCCGGAAGCGCGCGAGCTGGCATCGGCCTCGCTCGTCTTCACGACGCACACGCCCGTCGAGGCCGGGCACGATTACTTCCCGCCGGATCTCATGGGCCGCTACTTCGGGGACTACATCCGGGGGCTGGGGCTGGGCTGGGACGAGTTCATGGCGCTCGGCAGGCGCAACCCGCATGACCAGGGCGACTTCTGCATGACCATACTGGCGCTGCGGCTTTCGTCCTATCGCAACGGCGTCAGCAAACTCCACGGGCAGGTGAGCCGCCGCATGTGGCAGCCGCTGTGGCCGGGCGTACCGGCAGAGGAGGTGCCAATCACCCACATCACCAACGGCGTGCATTTCAAATCGTGGACCTCGGACGAGATCAATCACCTGTACGACCGCTATCTGGGCCCAAACTGGCGCGAAGAACCGGCGAACCGCGAAATCTGGCACCGCGCCTACTCGATTCCGGCCGAAGAGTTGTGGCGCACGCACGAGCGGCGCCGCGAGCGGCTGGTAGCCTGGGCGCGGATGCGCGTCCGCCAGCAGCGCATCAGGCGCTCCGCCCCTCTGGCCGAGATCGAGGCCGCAGACGAGGTGCTGGATCCCGAAGCGCTGACCATCGGCTTCGCGCGGCGGTTCGCTACTTACAAGCGCGCGACGCTTATATTGCGGGACCTGGACCGCCTGCGCCGCATACTGATGGACCCCAAGAGGCCCGTGCAGATCATCTTCGCCGGCAAGGCGCACCCGGCGGACAACGCCGGGAAGGACCTGATACGCCAGGTAACGGCGCTTTCGCGCGAGCCGGAACTGGGCCGGCGGCTGGTCTTCCTCGAAGACTACGACATGGCGGTTGCGCGCTACCTGGTTCAGGGTGCGGATGTGTGGCTCAATAATCCCCGGCGCCCGCTCGAGGCCAGCGGAACGAGCGGCATGAAGGCGGCGGCGAACGGCGCGTTGAACCTGAGCACCCTGGACGGCTGGTGGGACGAGGTGTGGCGCCAGCCCGGACGGCCGGACGGCATCGGATGGGCTATCGGCAAGGGCGAGGATTACGACGATCCCGCCTACCAGGATCAGGTTGAGGCGGAGGCGCTGTACGACCAGCTCGAGCGGGATGTCATCCCGACCTTCTACGACCGCGGCGTGGACCGCCTGCCGCGCAAGTGGATCGCCCGTATGAAGGACTCCATCGCCACTCTGTGCTGCTTCGTGAATACACACCGCATGGTTCACGATTACACCGAGGAGTTCTACCTCAAAGCGCACGACCGTTTCCGCGCGCTCGACGCAGGCAACGCCGCCCGCGCCAGGGCGCTGGCCGCCTGGATGGCGCGTGTCCGCGCGGCATGGCCGCAGGTTCGGGTGATGCTGGTGGAGGATGGGCCGCCGGAGGCCGTCCCGGTGGGCACGCTGCTGAACATCCGCGCGCACGTCCGGCTCGGCGAACTGGCGCCGGACGACGTCTGCGTGCAGTTGTACATCGGGCGCGTGTGCTCCAGCGGGGACATCGTCGAGGCAAGGAAGATACCGATGCATCCGGCGGGAACCGGCGCGCAGGGCGCGCGCGTGTTCGAGGCAACGGGCATATCGTGCAGCGACAGCGGGATGCACGGCTACACGGTGCGCGTGCTGCCGCACCACGCGGACCTAATCGAGCCGGCGTTCCTGCCGGGCTTGATAACGTGGGCGGACGAGGACGCGTACACGCAGGCGGCGCGGGCGTAGACGAACCTGAGCCGCCATGTGACGTTAAAATGAGAGCGTGCCGCGCGCGGCAGTACTCCCTTCGATAGTCATCGTCGGCCGTCCGAACGTAGGCAAATCGACGCTCTTCAACGCCATCACGGGCCAGAGGCGCGCGATTGTCGGCGACGAACCCGGCATCACACGCGACCGCATTCACGGTACCGCCGAGTATCGCGGGCGGCGCTTCGAGTTGATCGACACCGGAGGTATTGTCCCCAGCGACGCCGAGCACATCCCGGCGCAGATCCTGAAGCAGGCGCGCGTGGCGCTGGAGCGCGCGGCTCACGTCATATTCGTAATAGACGGCCGGACGGAGATCACCGGAGCCGACCGCGACCTCGCCCGCCTGCTCCGGCAACTCGGAAAACCGGTGACCGTCGCCGTGAACAAGATCGACGCCGCCGCCCGCGAAGACCTTGTACACGAGTTCTACTCGCTGGGGTTTCCGGACGTGATGCCTGTATCGGCCGAGCACCGCAACGGAATAGACGACCTGCTGGACCACGTCACCGAAGGTTTCGAGCGGACCGGGAAAGAGGAGCCGGAAGAGCGCCCACGGACCATCAAAGTGGCGATCATCGGCCGGCCGAACGTCGGTAAGTCTACGCTCTTGAATGCGCTGGTGGGCGAAGAACGTGTGATCGTGTCGCCCGTTGCCGGCACGACGCGCGACGCGGTCGACATCGATATTTCGCGCGAAGGCACGGACTACGTTTTCGTCGACACGGCCGGCATCCGCCGCAAGGGCAAGACGAAGCTCATGGCGGAGAAGCTGAGCGTGGTGATGGCGCGCCGGCACATCCGCATGGCAAATGTCGTCCTGCTGGTGCTCGACGCCACGGAAGGCGTCGTCGGATTGGACGCCACCATCGCCGGCTACGCCGACGAGGAGGGCCGCGCCATCGTCATCTGCGTGAATAAGTGGGATGCCGCGCCGGACCGCGACCGGAAAGCGTTTGAGCAGAAGGTCCGCGACGGGTTGAAGTTCCTGGATTACGCCCCGATTACGTTCCTGTCGGCCAAGAGCGGCGCCGGCGTGGACAGGATCTGGCCGCTGGTGAGCGAGGCGTACGAAGCGGCGTCACAGCGCGTTCCCACGGGCGAGTTGAACCGGTTCCTGCAATCGCTGCGATGGGAGCGCGAAGCCAAGCTGCTGTACATGACCCAGCCGTCGGTGCGCCCGCCGACTTTTGTCCTGTTCACGGACCGGCCCGCGGAACTGCACTTCTCCGACGAGCGGTATCTGGCAAACCAGATCCGGAAGAGGTTTGGTTTCCGCGGCACGCCGTTGGTGATCAAGACGCGTTCGCGCCGCGGGCGGAAGTAAACAGGAGGCGGGCGCGGCGGGCGCCGCCGGCGCGCCCGCCGTGGTCGAAACGAGACTGCTCCCGCGGGAAACTACTCGGCCGCGGCGGCCTTTTCGGCGATCGGGACCGTTTTCGGTTCCAGGCCGGCCTTCGCCAGGACGATATAGACCAGGAAGCCCACGATGTAGCTGTAAACCACCACGGGCTGCGCGCCGTTCTTCACGGCGTCGGGGACGGGCAGGAACGGCAGTATTCCCACCAGGAAGCCCAGCGCCCAGGCGATGTACCCGGCGAAATTGATGCCTTCGCGCGGGCCCGCCCACTTGCGCCCGGAGAGCAGATAGTCCGCGGTCATGGCGCCGCAGATGGGTCCGAACGAAGCGCCAACGATTGTAAACACGTTCACGAGATTGCTCGCCAGGCCCGTCACCGCAAGCAGAATAGCGACTATTGCGCCCGTCATGGTGCTGGCCATGCGCGGCACGCTTGGGATCATCGTGGCGAAGCTGTTGCCCAGGATAAAGGCGCAGAAGCACGCCGGCGTGATCGATGCGATGGCGAACAGGAAGAACATGGAGCTGGCCAGAAATCCGCCGGCGGAGGCGAGAACGCCCGAGTACAGCGTTCCGGTTTGCCCGGCGCCCTGTGCGCCCGCAACCGAGAGGAACGGCAGGCCCCCCGCGTACAGCACCGCGAGCGCAATACCGATCAGACCGCCCCAGCGTACGTCGCGCGCATCGCGGTTGTTCATCCCGAAGTCGGCTCCGGCGGCGCCAGCCGTGGCGAAGAACCCGATAACCGCCTGGAGGATGAGCGCAAATCCGAGCCAGGGAGCCGTTGCCGGGGACGAGTACGCCGCCAGGCCCGGCGCTGTCTTTATGAACACAAACAGCACCATGAGGAACGCAACGCCGCTCAGGTATAGCGATACGCGGCCGACGTACTTGATGCCTTTAACGCCCACCCACGCCATAGCGACGCCCCAGACGACGGCGATGACTGTGAACGCCACCGACCCCGGCTCGGCCGGCCGGCCCGCCCCCCTGAGGATGTAGTTGGTCGATACCGCGACGTTCACCGCAAACCACCCGGCTTGCAGGGCGCCCATCAGCAGACCCGGCATCAGGTATCCCCCTGTGGCGCCGAACGTGGAACTGCCGACCACGTACAGCGGGTAGCCGGTCTTCATGCCCATCATCGCGGGTGCGATGTAGTAAAGCCCGTAGCACAACAGGCCCGCAGCGGCCAGGGCCACCAGGCCGAGCCACGGGCCGGTTTTGTCAAGAGTGCCCTGGGCGATCTGCTCGTAGAAGACCACCCAGAGAAAAGTGCCTGCGTACGCCGGCGCGGTGCTTTTGAACCACGAGGCGCGATTGTTGGGCGGGTTGGGCACCGCCTTGGAGATATAGTCGGGCAGCATAGGGTCCACTCCTAAATTGGCTTCGACGCGCCAGTATACACTACCGCGCTGCCGGGAAATGCTGCCGGGGGACAGTGAATTCGATCTCACTGACCGCCATGTGCCGGATGCCGTCTTCGAGGGCGGAATAGGCGAGGAGGCCGGCGTTCTCCCGGAGGCGCGCGGCGGCTGCGGCGGAAATCCTCACCGCGTACACGTCCGCGCGGTGCTTGTACGAGTAGTCGACATAGCGGGCTGCCGCGGAGTGAACCGCTTCCATCAGAACCTCCCAAAAGCTGCGGCGGTGGAAGGCGCGGCGTTTGGAGGCGGCATCGCGGTCTATTTCGATGCGCGCGCCGCCGCCCGACAGGACAACACTAGTGGCGAGGGAGGCGTCAAAAGGCCGGGTGGGATCGGGGCCCGGAAGCGTTTCGAGCAGCGCGGCTATGTCCGCGGGCGAAGCCTCGAAGCCGTTCCACCGCAGCCGCGACGCTCCGCTCACGAGCGAGCCGCGGCGCAGAAGTTCAGCGATCCGGCCGGCGTCGCGCCCGGAGATTCCCAGCATCGCCTCGACGAGTTCGCCTATAGGCATTTCCCGCGCCACGACGGCCGTGAACGAGACGTATGCCGCGTCCTCGGAACTGACTTTTACGTGAACTGTGTCCGGCAGCCCCACTGGTGCCATGATACTGCTATGCCACTGGCCGAAATCATACGTGGGCAAATCGAACGCGGCGGCCCGATGCCGTTTTCCCGCTTCATGGAGTTGGCGCTTTACCATCCCGAGCACGGTTATTACCGGCGCGAACACGAGCGTTTCGGGCGCGGGGGCGACTTCTTCACCGCCGAACAGATCCAGCCGGTGTTCGGGATCATGATGGCCGCCGTAGTCCGCCGGCTCCGCGAAGAGATGGGTTCACCGGCGGAGTTTTCGGTGGTGGAACTCGGCGCCGGGCGCGAGGAGATGCGGGAAGCCTTCGCCGAGTTCGGCTACATTCCGGTTGACGTGGGCCGCGGCGCGCTGCCGGAGCGCTTCACCGGCGTCCTGTTCACGAACGAGTTCTTCGATGCGCTGCCCGTCGAAGTGGCCGTGTGCCGCGGGGGCGAATTCCGCCAGATGCTGGTCGGCTGGAGCGGCGGCCGCTTCGCGTGGGTGGAAGGAGCCCAAGTGAAGCCGGAGGTCGCGGAGTACATCGGCCGGTATCTCGGCCCGCGCGAAGAGGGCGACATCGTGGAGGCGAACCTCGCGGCGCTCGCGTGGATGGACCGGATCGCGGCGGCGCTCGAGCGGGGTTACGTTCTTACCATCGATTACGGGTATACACGGCGGGAATCCGCCCGTTTTTCGCGCGGAACGCTGATGAGCTATCGCCGGCACACGGCATTCGAAGACGTGCTCGAATCTCCCGGCGCGCGCGACATCACCGCGCACGTCTGCTTCACGGCGCTTGAAGAGCACGGCCGCGAGCGGGGCCTGGAACCCCTGCGCTTCGAAACGCTTTCACGCGTGCTGCTTCGCGCGGGCGAGCCCGACGAGTTTGCCGCGGCGCTGGCCGGCGCGGACGAAAACGAGATCGAAAAGAGAAGGTTGCAGCTCAAGACGCTGCTGTTCGGAATGGGGGAAACGTTCCGGGTGCTGGTTCAAAGGAAGGGCTGAAACACAAAAGGGCCCCGGAGACCGGGGCCCTTGCGATGACCTTTTATGCGAAGGGGCTCTTACTTGCCCTTCTTCTTCGGGGCGGCCTTCTTCTTCGCAGCCTTCTTGGTCGCGTTCTTCATCGATCGTTCTCCCTTGACATCAGATTCTGCGATCGCATGCGACCGCAGTTGTGATTCATATATATGATCCTTCAGATTGAAAGTCAAGGAAAAAATGCGATTCTGATGGCCGTTTGCACGCATCCGGAATAAAAAAACGGCCGGCGCTGGAATTGTTTCGGAACTGTTGCCGCGCCGGAGCGCTCCGGCGTACTATCGATCACTATGAAGCGCTCGGTTGCGGCCATTGTGATCGCGCTCGCGCTGCTGTCAGGATGCGCGAAGAAACGGCGCGCACTGGCGCCGGTTCCGCCGCCTCCGGTTCCGGTTGTCGGAGCGGAGGAGGAAGGCATCGCGAGCTGGTACGGGCATCCCTACCACGGGCGGCGCGCTTCGAACGGCGAGATCTACGACATGGAAAAGATGACAGCCGCGCACCGCACGCTGCCGTTCGACACCTGGGTCCGGGTGCTGAACCTGACTAACAACCGAAGCGTGGACGTGCGCATCATCGACCGCGGGCCGTTCGTTGACGGGCGCATCATCGATCTCTCGCACGCGGCGGCGCGGCAGATCCGCATGATCGGTCCGGGAACCGCGCCGGTGCGGCTCACCATCCTGAAGCTGCCGGATTCGGAACCCGCCGGAGTGTTCGCCGTTCAGGTGGGCGCATTTGCCGACCGCGGCAACGCCGAGCGCAAGCGGCGCGAGATGGAGAAGGGTTACGGGGCGGCTGAGATCGAACGCCGCGACGGAAAACCGCCGCTGTGGCGCGTCATGGTAGGGCGCGAATCCACGATTGAGGCCGCTCAGGCGCTTGCCGCACGCATCGCCGCCGCTGGCGAACCGGCATTTGTTGTGAGACTGCGGGCCGATTCCAATAACTAACTTGTTTGGTGCCTGTTACCTGCACAACCGCCCCAATCCTCATCGGACGCTCCCGGCGAATGGAGGAGATCCGCCGCGCCGTCCTGAAGATTGGCCCGACGAATGCCCCCGTGCTGCTCCAGGGCGAGACGGGAACGGGCAAGGAAGTTGTCGCACGCGCTATTCACGCGGTCGCCACGGAAGGGCCGTTCGTGGCGATCGATTGCTCGACCGTGGGCACGCTTCTCGAATCCGAGCTGTTCGGGCACACCAAAGGCGCGTTTACGGGGGCGGTAGCGCAGAAAACCGGCCTGCTGGAGGCGGCCGACGGCGGCACGGCGTTTCTGGACGAAATAGGCGAGCTGCCGCTCGACCTCCAGGCGAAGCTCCTGCGCGTCTTACAGGAAAAGGAAGTGCGGCCCCTTGGTGCGGTTTCGCCGCGGCGCACGAATTTCCGGGTAATTGCGGCGACAAATCGCGACCTCGCTTCCGAGGTCGCGCGCGGTGCGTTCCGCCGGGATCTGTATTACAGACTTAACGTCGTCAAGATGCGGCTGCCGCCGCTGCGGGACCGCGCGGAAGACATTCCCGAACTGGTCAGCCATTTCTTGCGCCTGTACGGCAGCGGGCAGGTGCTGTCTCCTTCCGTGGTCCAGGCGCTCGCCACTTATGACTGGCCCGGCAACGTGCGCGAACTGGAAAACTGTATCCAGCGGATGTGCGCCATGGCTTCCGGCCCGGTGCTGGACGTGCCCGACCTTCCCTCGGCGCTGGCCGGCTGGACGGCAGCGAGTTCGCCGCCGCCCGCAGCATCTCCAGTGCCGGTTGCCGCACCGGTTCTTGCGGGACCCGGCGGCGGCATGGAAGACGCCGCGCGCGCACGCGTGCTTCCGCTCGAACAAATGGAGCGCCGGGCGATTGTCGAGGCGCTCGAGTTCACCGGCGGCGACCGCGGGCGCGCGGCAAACCTGCTGGGCATAGGCCGCACCACTCTGTACCGGAAGCTGAAGCGCTACGGCATCGAAATCTGATCCTGCGCGCCGGCCTTCGCGGACTCCGGCAAACGCCGGAGCATAACGTTTGGCTGCCGGCCTGCCGATAAGCCACCCAGGATGCTCTCGCTGTTCCTGCGCGACCCGGACCGCCGCCCCGAGCACGTTGCGGGGGCGCTTTTGAAGGCCCTGCGCTTGTTGCTCGACGGCTTCGCCGCGCACGCGGTAAGAGGCGACGCCGCCCCGTATGAAAAACTGCGTGCGCGCCTGCGCGAGATTTCCGGAAAGCTCGAGGCCGAACCCAGCGCATCGGCCACGCTCTTCTGTTCGGGAGCCGTCTCGCAGGCGCTTGAGGAATACCAGGAGAGCACCTCGGAATACTTCCGCAGCCGGACGGACGAACTTCAGCGCATCGCGGCGCAGCTCACGGCTGCGCTGTGCGCTATCGCTCCGGCCGGGAGCGCATCCGCTGCGAAACTCCGGGCAATCCAGGAGAATCTCGCCGCCGCAAAGAGCATCCAGGATTTCCAGTCGGTGCGGATACGCATGGCCGAGTGTCTGGAAGCTTTGCGGGAGGAAGCCGAGCGGCAGCGCGGCCGGGTTGCGCGCCAGGTGGCCGAGTTGCGCGAGACCGTCAACAAGCTCCGTTCAAGCGCGGGCGCTACGGCGATTCGCCAGCACACCGACCCGGTTACCGGGTTGGACGAACGCGCCGGCGCCGAGGCCGCCATGCTGGAAGCCGCCGCCGACGAGCGCCCGCTTTACGCCGCGGTCTTCGTCGTGACGCAGGCCCCGGTCGTAAACGCGCGATACGGCCGGCAGATCGGAGATGAGGTGCTGCGTTTTTACGCCGCGTACCTGGCGCGGTCGCTGTCGCGCACGGACCGCCTGTTCCGCTGGACCGGGCCCGCGTTTCTTGCCCTGCTGGAGCGGGAACAGCCCGGCAACGCCGTCCGGGAGGAGATCGCGGGCTTTGCAGACCGGCGGCTATCGAAAACGGTTGTCGTGGACGGCCGTTCGGTCGTGCTCCCCGTTGCGGGCGCCTGGACCATTCTCTCGCTCGCCGAGATACGGCCGCTTCAGGAACTGATCCGCAGGATCGAGGCGTTCGCCATGGCGCCGGCCGCCCGCGCGCCGGCAGCGGCGCCGGCCTGAACTCCGCTACGCTGTCCGGTGGCGGCCATGAGAATCGCTCTCGACAGCACGTACGCCGTGGGCCCGGCGCTCTCCGGCGTCGGAGTCTACTCGCGCGAGATCGCGGCCGCCCTCGCGCGCGCGCGGCCGGAGTGCCGGTTCCTCTGCTGCTACCGCCCGCACCGGTTCCTGCGCTCGTTCGCGGAGCCGCTCCCCTCCAACTGCCGCCGCCGTCTGATGCACGAGCCGTTGGTGCCGCGAGCGGACGTCTTCCACGGGCTGAACCAGCGGCTTCCGCGCGTCCGGCTCAAAACGGCGATTACGACTTTTCACGACCTGTTCGTGATGACGGGCGAGTACTCCTCTCCCGAATTCCGCCGCCGCTTCGAAGCGCTCGCTCGCGATGCGGCGGCGCGCTCGGACGCGGTAATCGCCGTCTCGCGCTTCACCGCGGACCAGGTGGAGGCCCTTCTTGGAATCGAGCGGGGGCGCATTCACGTTGTGCCCCACGGCGTCCGGCTGCCCGAGGCTCCGCCGCCCGAGAGCGCGCGCGATAAGCTGGTGCTGCACGTCGGCGCTGTTCAAAAGAGGAAGAACATCGCCCGCCTGATCAGGGCGTTCAACGCGATGGCGCCCGGCTGGCGTCTCGTGCTCGCCGGCTCTTTTGGCTACGGCGCCGCTGAAGCGTTCGAGGAAATCGAAAGAAGCCCCCGCCGCGATGACATCCAGGTGCTTGGGTATACGGACGGGGGCACACTCGCGCAATTGTACGCTCGCGCGGCGATACTCGCGTTTCCATCGTGCGCGGAGGGATTCGGCATTCCATTGCTCGAGGCGATGGCGTGGGGCGTGCCGGCAGTCACGTCGAACACTTCGGCCCTGGCCGAGGTTGCCGGCGGCGCGGCGCTCACAATCGACCCCACCGACACCGATGCCCTCTCTGCGGCGCTGGTCAGGTTATCGTGCGACGCGGAGTTGCGGCGTGAACTGGGATCGCGCGGGCGGCGCCGCGCGGCTGAGTTCAGTTGGGAATCCGCTGCTGCCCGGACCTGGGCGGTGTACGAGCAAACGCTGGCGCGCTAGCGGGGTTCCTCGTCAATCGCGATTTTCAGCGCCTTGAGGAACTTCTGATCCTGCGATGTCCACTTCATGGTGCGCCGGTTCGAGTGTTCCTCATCCCGTTCACGCGATGCGCGCCGTCCCTGCCGGGCGGCTTCGGGCTCCTGAAGGGCGCCTTCTTCGTCGCGCTTGTTGAAGCCGATGGTCGCTTCCAGAACAAGGAAAACATCGTAACCGGCGCGGCGGATCTCGCCTATGGCAGCAGCGATACGGTCCGAGTCCGAGAGCGACTCGTTGATCGCGTTGCCCAGTTCCTGCATGAGGACTTTCAGCTTGTCATCCACCGGTTCTGCCCCCTTTAGCGGGCAATCCTCAGGATATCACCCTATCATGAAGATGCCTCAACGCATGGCGCCGTTACAGGCAATCCAGCCTCCAGGCGCCCGGCCCGGAGACTCCGGGCCGCCGTTCGCAACCGAATGATTGTAGTGAACTGCCGCGGCGTTTACAAGCCCGCTATCCTTATCGGCCGTGATCCGTCAGTAGCTGGAATCGGAGTCGAGCTGCGAGGCAGGCGGAATGGGCTTCAGAGCGATTCTGCGCTTTTCACCTGCTGGGTGCGGATTGGATACTGAAGGATGATGAGCCT
>Ga0123519_10002472_pt1 | contig 31186 bp, 29 predicted proteins | sample YelNatPaOPRAMG02_FD_87396 | JGI IMG/M metagenome (GOLD analysis project Ga0123519, IMG submission 87396) | Hot spring microbial communities from Yellowstone National Park - Yellowstone National Park OP-RAMG-02 (version 2) | ecosystem: Environmental > Aquatic > Thermal springs > Hot (42-90C) ... | reverse complement strand
TGAAGATGAAGACGGTTGCCCTGATGTTGATAACGATGGAGATGGTATTGCAGATGGCATGGACAAATGTCCAAAAGAAGCAGAGGATAAAGATGGTTTTGAAGACGAAGATGGTTGCCCTGATGTTGATAACGATGGAGATGGTGTTCCCGATGCTTCAGATAAATGTCCTGACAAACCCGAGAACCTTAATGGAATAAAAGATGATGATGGATGTCCTGATGAGGGAAAACCTCTTGTAACAATTTTAAAAGATGAAATAAAGATAAGTCAAAAAATACAGTTCAAAAAAGATAGTGCTGAGATTCAAGGCGGAGTTTCCTTTAAAATTCTTGATGTGGTATTTTCAATTCTACAGATGAACCCAACAATAAAAGTTCAAATACAGGGACATACTGATAATAGCGGTAGCAGGGAAAAGAATATGGAATTATCACAAAAGCGAGCTGAAAGTGTAATGAATTATCTCGTAAAGAAAGGAATAGATGCTTCAAGAATGGAGGCTGTGGGGTATGGACCTGATTACCCCATAGCTGATAATTCTACAAATAAAGGCAGGGAAGCAAATAGAAGAGTAGAATTCAAAATAAAATGAATTTCCTGCTTATATTTTCACATCGTAAATTCGCAATATTAATTGCTACAGCATTGATAATCAGCTGTGGAGGAAAACAGAAATCGTTAAACTGGGAATCTCCCCCTCTTCAAAATTTTGCTTTAAAGCATTCTTTTAAAGAAGGCTCTTTAACTCGATATAATCTTTCCGTAGAGGTAAAATCCCCTGCTGGTGAAAACATGTTAACATCCAGAAGCATGATAATGCGATTGAGGGAGATTGTTCGTTCTGTAAATAAAAATGGAGTAGCTGTTGTGGAAACAGTAATTGAAGATGTGGTTTTCGAAAATTCTAGTGGTGATGGTTCTACTGGTTTGGTGTCGATTGCTATTGCTAATGGACTTAAAGAGAAGAGTTTTTTACTAAATGTAACCCCGGCAGGGAAAATAGAAAAATGGGAAGGTGAGGAAACCCGGTGGGCGAACATATTTAGTGAGATTTTTGAGGGGACTAACACGAACAATCAAGGGCAAAAATTCACTATCAAAATGGCAGAATTAAATTTTTCGAGGATTCAGATTTTTTATATGCTCGCTCTAATTTTTGTTCCTTTTCCCGAGCATAAGGTTGAAAGCGGAACAAAATGGGAAGAAAATAGAAGCACCCCTCTATTCGGAATGGATGCACGGACAAATATTGTATATCAGGCAGAAGAATTTGTGATGAAGGAAAATGGTAAAATGGCTCTTAAAGTTACATCACAAAGTGATAATATTGAAGGCGAGCTATTTATGGATTTGCCTTCAGATGTTGTTCCTTTGCAAATGGCAATGAATATTGAGAAAGCAAACATGGCGGGTAAAATTTTCATTGACCCTTTAGATGGGAGTTTGATTGAACTGAGTGAGAAGTACAACCTTGTTGTAAAAGTAAAGCACGGTCTTCCATCGCTAAATGAAGGGAATGAAATAAGCAGAGTGGCAGGTGTAATCAAAATTCCTGTTGAGGTTGAATTTGTTGTGAAAAAAATTAAAGAAAATGTATTTTAGAAGGATAAATTTCTGGCATTGTTTTGTGATTGTAACCAATTATGTGCATTAAGCCATGAAGGACAAGTTGAACAATTCGTTCATTTGCTGTTATGCCCGCAATTTTTGCTTCCTCTTTTGCTTTTTCAATGCTTACTGCAATATCACCGAGATAAAAAACACCATTTCGTCTTTTTTGCAATTGCCGTGAAAATTTAAGAAATTGTTTTAAGGAACCTTTTTTTATGGGAACAGGTCCAAATTTTTTTATTAACGAATGGATATCAGGCGATCGAAATGAGATGACATTTGTGGCGGATTTTTTCCCAAACCACTTTGCCTTGAGTTTTTTAATTGTATAGTTACTGCAAAGCAAAATTGAGATTTGTAGATTTATCTGCGGTGGCGAAATAAAATCGAGAAAAGAACCTGTTACTGATGTTATAGTTTTTTCCAATCTTTTAGTAATAGTAAGATTACTTTCATGAGAACAAAGAAGAATTTTATAATTCATCTTTCCTCGCAGCGCTATTTGCTTCAATTGCAAATGTGCATGGTAGTTTACCTGAATCAGAGTTTATTCCAGTCATTGGTGTTTCGACAGTAATTCTTTCAGCATTTTGTCTGACTTCTCTTGCAATTCCATTCCCTAACATTGCTATTGTGGCACTGATTCCCGCTGCCGAAAGCCCTAAAAATGCAAGAGATATGAAAACCACTTCAAGAGTATGAACATCCAGAAGCCAGCCTATTAAAGGAGAGAAGAAAGCATATCCTGTTCTTCTGAACATTCCTTCTACGCTTAAGACTGTGGCTCTTCTGGAAGATTCGGAAATTGCCTGATTAATCATTATTCGAATGACAGGAGAAAAAAGACCGAGAGAAAAAGCCGGACCAAGATAAAGCAGATAACACCATGGACCATGGATTGCTCCCTGAATTAAGAAAGAAATAGCAGCCACAAGAGGAAGAATTATGAGAATCATTCCGCTTCCAATATTTTTTATTAACCTTCCGGCATTGTAAGAAGCTAATGCGCTTGTCATGTCTTTCAGTGCAAAAGCAAGACCCATGTATTCCGCTTTTATCCCGTGAAGAGAAGCATGAGGAGGGTCCAGGAAAATTCCAACTCGAAGGAGTGGAAAGAGAAAAAGGCTGTAGAAAAGAACGCTTAAAATTACCCTGCTTTTTCTTACTATGGAGAAGGATTCTGAAAGATGAGTATGAAGATTACCTCTTACTATTATTCTGGCATCTGGAAGTAATGCTGCGACAATAGACGCTGTAAAGGTAATTATGGCGGTGGCAATGAAAGTCCATTCTATTGAAATTCTCGCTATAAGAAAACCAACTATTCCACCTGCTACATTTCCAATTAACTTCCATGCAGTGCTTTTACCTTCGGTCCTGGGATATATGTGGAGAGCACCCTGTGCTGCCATCAAATCATACAGGTATGCACTGTCACAACCTGAAATAAGGGTCATTGATAGGGCAGCAAAAATATTGGCCATGGAAAAATATCCCATGGACATGAAGGCTCCACCAATTAGAAAAAAACAGCACCCGGCACTCATAGAAAGTCCTCCTATTATGAGTGCCTTCTTTCTCCCTATTTTATCTGCTATAATTCCTGTTGGAATTTCAAAAAGAACAGCGGAAAATGTAAAGATGGCATTGAGTAGAAAGATGCTTCTTGGAGAAAAATTATGGTTAGAGAGATAATCCCACTGGAAAGGAATAAAAATCCATGTGAGCGAAAGAGCACGGAAGAGATTAAATCTTTTTAAGCCTTTTATCATTTTGTCGGGTAAAATATTAAAATATGCTCCTCTTTCTTTCGTTTTTATCTTTTTTTGTTGGTGCGATATTTTGCACTAAAAACCTTAAAAACTCCCTGTCATTCCAAAGCCTCCCGCATCAGCATCAGGTGAAATAAAAGGATTTATAAAAGAGACCTTTATGCTTGCCTGCGGAATGTTTTTTTCTTTTTTAACAAGAAAATAAAGTGCAATACTTCCCCCTGCAAGAGCAAGGGCAAGTGGTCCGGTTATATCTGCTGCAATGAACTCCCATCTTGCTTTGTCTATAAGCGAGTTGTATTCATCGCACTTGCGCCCTTCCGGGCTTGCATTAGCTCTTGTGCAATCTTCATCACTTTCTATATTGTACTTATCCCTTATATCAATTGCTTTTTTCTTATTTAAAATTCCGTCGAGACCAAAGCCTGACCATAAGGCGACAGATACCAGTGCGGCAGATGCAGTAATTATCCAGTATGGCGCTGGCTTTTTTTTCGTCGCTTTGAGATCCACTTCCACATCTGTTGTTTTTCCTGGATGAACTTCAACTATTTTTTCCCATGAGGGGAGTCCAGGGTATCCTACATTTACTTTATAATTACCCGCTTTTAATTTTTGCTCTATGGGAGTCTTACCTAAAGTTTTTCCATTTATGGTAATAAGTGAATCATCAACTGTTGAAGAAATAAACAGGGTTCCTTTTGTTTCTTCTGTTATATCTACAAATTTTTTTAAAGGTGCTGGTTTTGGAGTTTCTAGTTCTTTTTTCTCCTCAGGTTTGTTTTCAGTTGCTTTATCAACAGGTGGTGCTACAGGAGTAAGTTCCACAGAAGGTGGGGGAGTAATTTTAATCGTTTCTTTTTCCCCCGCTTTGCTATGGATGGTTTTATCATAAACAATTTTTTCTTCCTTTTTTACCACAATACTGTGTTTTCCAGCGGATATATAAATTTTGTCTGGTGCTATAAGGTTAATCCCTTTTTGGTCGTCAACGATTACTTCGATTTCCCCTTCTCCAGAAAATTCAATTGTTGATACCTTCTCAAGGAGTTTTTTTATTTTTTCTTCAACATCTTTCTTTTCTTCTTCTTTGATTTCTTCTCCGCTTTCTTTGAGAAATTTGTTGTAATACTCAATGGCAGATGGAAAATTAAGCATTACTTCATAACAATTTGCTATATTTAAAAGTGTTTTTGGGTGTGGAAATAAGCTGTAAGAAGATTGAAAAGATGAAAGCGCTTCGGATAGTTTTCCTGCTTTAAAAAGTTCTACCCCTTTTTTAAAATCATTTCGTGCCTTTTCTTTTGTTTTCTCTTCGTTTTGTAATGTTGCGGTTTCTTTTTTTTCTTTTTTCCCTGTCTGGGAGTATCCTATGGTTTGAAAACTAACGATAATGAGTGTACATATCAATACCATCATAAGAATTTTTTCTTGTGGTTTGATTGGTTTCATGTTTTTGACTCCTGTAATGCTAAAATGGAACCTCCTCTGTAAATGTACTTTTGCCTTTGCCTTTTTTCCTGTTAATTGGTTGGCGTGGTTTTGTCTTTTCCTTAGTTGTTTTCTGAGCCTGAATTTCTTTTTCTTCTACAACTTGCTTTTCTTGTGATTCCACAGTCTGTGATTGAATTTTTTGCAAGTTTACTTCTATTATTTTGTCCTGAGTAGCAGGAATATTTATTTCGAAGGGTTCAAAACCATCACGCATCACTTTTATATTATGAATGTTTTGAGACTTTTCGAGCTTAAATTTAAAAGGTTTTGCAGCTTTTTGTCCATCAAGGAATACTTCTGCCTCCTGAGGTTTTACTTTCAGAGTCAAAACAATAAATTGAGTGGGGGTCGGAGTTGTTTCTACCACTTCTTCATTTGATGCGTCCTTTACCGGGTTTAAGCCTTCGAGTAATGAACCGGCACCCTCTTTTTCTTCAGGTGTTTCTTTTTGTTGTTCCCCTTCAATCTTTTTTTCTTCATTGGTTATCGGAGTGATATTATTATCTGCTTGTTTTTCATTTTGCTCTTCTTTATTATAAGAGTTCTCAGGAGCTATAGTTTGACCTGTCTTTGGTTTCTGTTGTGCTATTATGTTCTTCGATGGTTTACCGCCAACAAAATATGTTTTCATTCCCCAGATAAGAACCAATATAACAAGGGCAATTCCTCCGAGAATAAACCATTTAAGATGCCTTGTTGGCATAATTGGAGCAAGTGATTCTTCCTGAATCTCAATTCTTTTTACAGAAGTTGCTGTTTTTGGAACAGTAGTTTCAGGAATTCTATCTTTGCTCTGAGTTTCGATTTCTTTAACATTTACTGCAGATGGAGGTGGTGGAGCCAGTGGTTTGCTTTGTGATTCTGTAGTGGAGGGGGGAAGTGGTGGTTTTGTTGGTGGTCTTGATGTCCTTGGAACGAGTTTTCTTTCTTCTTTCCATGCGTCAGTTCTGTCATCGTAAGGAAGAACTGGTGCTGATGGTGGTGCCTCAGGTGGTGAGGAGTGTCGCTGAATTGCTTCTTTTATTTGTGATGGCGTCGAAGAATCGAATTTTTGAGTAGCCCCAGTTGCTATTTCTGGAGGTGGGATTGAAATAGGGTATTCCATTCTGATAGTTCCCATTTTTGATCTTTGGGGTTTTGCAGATTCCTCCTCTTTTCTGGTTTTTAACTCTGGTGCTTCAGCAATATGTGATGTAGCGAAACTGGCAATCTGTAATAATTTATTAAGTTTGACTGGTTCTTCGGCGAGGAATCCTTGAAGCGTCTGGGCAAACTGGCTGGCATTTTTAAACCTATCTTTTGGGAAAATCGCCATAGCCCTCCTTAAATTGTAGTCTATTACAGAAGGGAGTTCGGGAACTATTTCTGTCGCACCAATAAAACCTGGAACTTTATCAGGTTTCGGGGGAATTCCATCGGGGTAAGGGAACCTGCCTGTAAGAAGTCTGTATAAAATGACGCCAGCAGAGAAAATATCGGAGGCATCTTCTGTAATTCCTTCTCGTACCTGCTCAGGTGCTCTATATAAGATTATATTGCTTTTGTTTTTTGAAGCCTCAGGAACTGCATTTTCGAGGATATATTCACCGAAATCTGTTGCTTTAATTTCGAGATTTCCACCGTCACCTTCAATTAAAAAAATATCGGAGGGAGTGAGTCTTCCACTTTTTATTCCAGTTTCATGGATTGCTGATAATGCCTGAAGAATTCCTTTTAAAATCCAGGCAGATTCAGGTAAAGCAAGTTTAACTTCGTTTTGATTAAGAGCAGAAATAAATTTTTCGAGTGATATACCCGGGATATGTTCTCTTATTAATATTGGTGCCCCGGATGCATCTTTTCCTATTTCGAATACCTTCGCTACATTTTCATGTTCTATATTCATCCACTTTTTAAGTGACTCGAGATACTCAGTTAAAACTGATTGATTTTTGAGATACTGGGGATGAACTACCTTGCTGATAAATAATTTTTCTCCACCAGATGTTTCCTTGACTTTAAATGTTCCTCCAGCAAACCATTCTCCAAGAAACTCGACTATCTGGTATTTCCCTAAAAGTGTTTGCCCTAACATCCTCTCGCCAAAAGGAATAGGCATACCTGTAATAGGGCAAAAATGATTTATTTTTTCATGTTGTTTTCCACAATGCGGGCAATCAAACATTTTCTCACCCTGATTTATGCTTAAACAAAAATTTTATAGTAATTTTTATGATAAATTTAAAAATATTCAATATTAGATGTTAAATTTTAGTTTCTATTTGATTTTAAGGTTTTTTATTCGGGTTTTATTCCTCGAATCTATTAACTATTTTGTTTTTTTTGTGCCGAATATATCTTTTAATGCTCCTCCTAATTCCTTGATTCCTTTTTCGAACTCCTTTGCTATACCATCAAGTTCATTGCTTTTTTGGTGAGTTGTGTTTTGGGGAGATGGGGTAAAAGTATCAGAAACCTTTTGCTGTGGATAATTTTTTGCAGTATTTTGGACAGGTTGGGATCTGGCTTGAGGAAGAAGATGTTCCAGACAATCTCTAATCCGCCATCCTGCTTTTTGATAAGCATCAATTTGGGGATACAGGTTCATGACTTCCTGGCATATTCCCTGAGTTTCTTGAAGTACCAGATTCAAAATTCCCTGTAGCTCTGTTATTGAAATTGTTTGAGTGTTGTATAGTCTGGATTTTATTCTTGTTATTACTGAGTCACGAAGATCAATCATTGATTGTTTTTCATCAGGAAAATTACTTTTTAAATCAGTCATTTTAATTTTCTCCAGTTTAAACATATTTTAAGGCACAATAATTTTTTAGTCAAATAAAAGATAAACGGTATGGCTAATATTACATCTATTAAAAATAAATGTTATTTAAAAAGCACGAAATTGATTATCATTCCTGAAGTAGTAAAAAGGGACAAAATTCCACCATTTTTTTGAACCATTCCTATTTTCAAAATGATTTCATAAGGTTAAAATACAAGTAGAAAAATTGGAAAAGATATATAAAAAAAGTTTTTTTGCAGGAAATTTTTTTTGCAGGCTTTGGTGGAGTGGTAAAGGGGTGAAAAAATTTGAGTTTAAGTATTTTAGACGAAGAGCCAAACGGGAAAGAGAGAGTGAAAAAAAAGGACTGAAGCAGTCTGTTCCTGAGTTTGTGAGTAAAACGATTTTTTTGCTGGAAAAGTATTTTAACGGGGAAAAAGTAAAGTTTGAAGGTATTCCGGTAGATACAGGCAATTTAAGTGATTTTTCTCGTTCTGTTTATAAAGTTGTAAGAAATGTTTCATATGGAAAAACTATTTCTTATAGCGAAGTAGCTCGCCTGGCCGGTTTTAGTGGAGCATGTAGAGCAGTTGGTTCTGCATTAAAACGAAATCCAGTTCCAATTATTATTCCATGTCACAGGGTTGTGAAGAAAAACGGAGATGTAGGGGGTTTTTCAGCATCAGGTGGGGTAGCGACTAAAATCAAACTTTTACAAATAGAAGGTCTGATTTTTATTTTCTTTTTTGTATGTATGTTTTTGGGTTGTTGCAGAATCTGCAGGAATGGCGGTTCACTTCTTGCAGAGGAAAATTTCAAATCTTCCGCTGTTGAAGTTTCCTTCAGTAACATGTGCTCTGATGATGTAGTGGTTAATGATGTAAAAGTGGTTCTAATGTATTCAAGAAAAATCGAATCAAGTTCGAATGGTTTTAATTTTTCCCGACGGGAAAAAACACTTTTTGGAGAGAGCAATTTGCTGGGGAAAATTCGAATACCTTCAGGTGAATATTTTTTAAAATATTCAATTTTGTTAAATAAGAATGGAAATGAAAATAAAATTTTATCAAATTCGAGCGAAATTTTTATTAAAAAAGGGAAAATTTTTCTTGATATTACCCTCGTAAAGTCTGAAGATGGGTGCAAAATCAATTTTTATTTAGATTCCGGAGATAGCCGGCAGGAAAAATGTTATGAATCAGATTCTTCTGAAATTGCAAACCCTCCGTGTTAACATCTATTTTAAATAAATTCAAAGTCGATTCTCGCTGAAGGAATAGGTTCCTGCTTTCGCAGGAACAGAGATGGCAGGTTCCGCCGTACGGTGGTGGCTGTGAGCGGAGTCGTCCTTCGACTCCGATGAGGAACCGTTTGTAATTCTTATACTCAGTTCCATAGTTGGAAGGTTAGTTTTCATTGTTAACACCTTATTCAATGTACAGATGGAATTTACGAATTCAGGTTTATCCTGAATATAAGTATCGTCGACAAAAAATTTAGCTAATGACCATTTGTTCATATCGCAAAAAAAAATTTTTAAAAAAAGTTGACAGCGTTTTGGGAAAAATGGTATCAATTGGGAAGTAATGGTAAAGTTATGGTAATTTTGGGAATATAATCGGGAGATTCTTACTATGTTTCGAGGAAGATATCCTATAAAGATGGAAGCGAGAGGGAGAATCTCCATTCCTGTGAAAATCAGGGAATTATTGAATGTTGCTTATGACGGAAAGCTGATACTGAGTTGTGGCTTTTTTGAGAAGATGCCCCATATTCTGATTGTACCTCTTAAAGAATGGGAAAGGTTCGAGTCCAGACCTCCGATGGATAGCATTCTCGATCATGACGAAGGAAGTTTTTTAATGAGATTAAGAACAATTGGTAGTTGTGAAGAAGTTAAAATTGATGAACATGGAAGAATTGTACTTCCGGATTTCATGAGAGAGTATGCAAATTTAGGTAAGGAATTGGTTCTTGTTGGTCTCGGCAATTATATGGCAATTTTCTCTCCCGATGTTCTCAGTGAAGCAAGTAAGAATGCAGAAAAAAATCTTGGGAGGATAAGAGAATCGCTAACGGTAAAGACACTGGTTTCCGCGGAAGGTGGAAACATATCCCGGTAATGGTGAATGAGGTTATTCGGTTATTAAAACCGCAGTCTATGAAAATATATTGCGATTTGACTGTTGGAGAGGGTGGACACGCAGAAGCGATTCTCGAAGCAAGCTCTCCTGAGGGTAAACTGGTGGGATTTGACAGAGATGAAAAAATTCTCGAAGTTGCGAGGGAAAGACTTTTGAAGTTTCAGGGGAAACGAGTTGAACTCAGGAAGGCAAAATTTTCGTGTTTGAAGGAAGAGATGAGAAAGCTTGGCATTAAAGGATTCGATGGAATACTGGCGGATTTTGGTATTTCATCTTTCCAGCTTGAGGATAATGACAGAGGTTTTTCTTTCAATTCAGACGGATTTCTCGACATGAGAATGGATATGACTCAATCTTTAAAAGCATGGGATATAGTAAATTGCTTCGATTATAGCCGGATTGTTCAAATATTGAGGGAATATGGACAGGAAAGGTATGCCGGAAAGATTTCCAGATTGATTCAGAGGGAAAGGTTGAAAAAAAGTATTGATACTTCCCGTGAATTGGCGTTACTGGTAAGGAAAGCAATCGGAAGAAATATTAGTGGCAGGATAGATTCTGCTACACGGACATTTCAGGCTTTAAGAATTGCTGTCAACGACGAGTTGGGTGAAATTTCTTCACTTATGTCCGATGTATTTTCATGTCTCAATCCTGAAGGGGTTTTTGTTTGCATTTCATACCATTCTCTTGAGGACTCTATAGTTAAAAAAAGTATGAAGGAGGCGCAAAAGCGGAGCATGATAAAAATTTTAACTCCCAAACCGCTAATGCCGTCTTCGTTTGAAATAGAAGAAAATAGGAGGGCAAGAAGTGCTCGTATGAGAGCAGCTATGAAACTTTGTGCCGAAGGGGTAGGTGATGATTAAAAGTGCTTTCAATAGTAATAACTCTGTAAAGAATTCATCACTTTTTTTATCAATCCTTTTTTTTATTACAGGATTGATAATTTTTGTTGCAGTTATGATTTTGAAACTTCATGTTCAGGGAGAGATAATAGAACTTGGATACAAACTTAATAATGTAGAAAACAAGAAAAAAGGTTTAATTCAGGAAAAGAAAAAACTTGATATTGAAATACAATATTTGAAATCACCTGATAGGATTGATGAACTGGCGGAAGGATTTGGAATGAAAATTCCAGATTCCGAGAGGATAATACATTTAAAGAGACGCAGTGTAATGGCAAACAGGTAAGAAGAATGGCTCAGGATTTTTCAAAAATAATCAAGTGGGTCAGGATAAGAATAGTGATGGTAGTTTGTTTAATGATTATGGCATCTATTGCAATATTAATCCGGGCATTCGACCTTCAGGTTGCTCGTGGTGAAGAATTTCGGAAAAAGGCGATGGAACAGCAAATCAGGACCGCTATACTTCCTCCGTCAAGAGGAGCCATTCTGGATAGAAATGGAAGTCCAATGGCAGTTAGTATAATGGTTCCTTCCATATATGCAAATACAGAGGATATAGAAAATATAGAAAAAACTACTGGTTATATTTCTAAGATACTGGATACTTCAGAAGAAAAATTAAGTGAATTACTAAAATCTAAAAAAGGTTTTGTCTGGATAAAGCGAAGGGTAACAGAAGAGGAAGCTAAAAAGATTAAGGAGCTATCGTTACCGGGAATAAATATTACATACGAGAGCAAACGTTTTTATCCTAACCGCAATGTTGCATCTCATGTGATAGGTATGAGTGGTTATGATGCTCAGGGACTGGAAGGGCTGGAGTATCAATATGATAAAGAACTTAAGGGACCAAAACCTGTTATTACGGGGCTTCGGGATGCCGCAGGAAGAATGATTTTTTCTTCTGGTATAAATGAAGAAAACATGGAAAGGGAAAAATCAATAGTTTTGACTATTGATAAGGCAATTCAAAGTATTGTTGAAAAAGAACTTGAATATTTTGTAAGGTTATTTGAAGCAAAATCTGCTTCATTGGTTATGGTTCGCCCGTCGACGGGGGAGATTCTTGCTATGGCTAATTACCCTGATTTCGACCCCAATTTTTACTGGGAAAGTAGTCCCGAGTTACGGAGAAATAGAGCTGTAACCGATAGATTCGAACCAGGCTCCACTATGAAAATTTTTACCATGTCAGCAGCACTGGATATGGGTTTGATAAAATTAAGCGACCTTTTTTATTGTTATAATGGTGAAATGAGAATAGGGGACCTTGTAATACGGGATTCCCATCGTAATGGATGGTTAACACCTATTCAGATTCTACAGAAATCAAGTAATGTTGGAATAAGTCAAATTGCTTTTATGATAGGAAAGGAGAAGCTGTACCAGGTTCTTACCAGATTTGGTTTTGGTTCTAAAACCGAAATCCCATTTCCCGGAGAGACATCAGGATTTCTCAGACATTATCGTGAGTGGTATGATGTCGATCTTGCAAGCATTTCTTTTGGACATGGGATAGGGGTTTCAGTTTTACAGCTTGCTATGGCAGTATCCGCCATTGCGAATGGAGGGAAATTGCTAAAACCTCTTCTTGTAAAAAGTGTGGTTTCATCAAATGGGAGCAGGATTAAAGAATATACTCCAAAGGTTGTTAGAAAAGTAATTGAACCTCGAACTGCTAAGATAATTGCAAGAATGATGGTTGCAGTAACCCAGCAGGGAGGAACAGGTACTGAAGCAGCAATTCCGGGTTTTGAAGTTTCAGGGAAGACCGGAACTGCACAAAAACCTGATACAATTTCAGGGGGGTATTCGACCGATAAGTGGATAGCTTCTTTTGTTGGTTTTGTTCCTACAGAAGACCCTCAAATTGCAATGGCTATAATGTTCGATGAACCTACAATAAGTTACTATGGGGGCGTAGTTGCAGCTCCTGTTTTCAGAAGGGTGGCAGAAAAAACTTTAAAGATTTTAGGAGTAACTCCCAATAAATCTTTGTTTGGTGATAAAAATTTGCTTACTACAATACAGCAACAGGGGACAGATGATAATAGAGAAGATAATTCAGAGGGGGGAATTGAATTGGGTAATGGAAGCATCCAGAACAATGAAGATGAAGGCGGTGGGGAGCAAGGGGGTATGAATTCACAGGATACAAACGACAACGAATGCAGCGGCGATTGTGTCGTGGTGCCATCTTTCAATGGGTTGTCGCTCCGTGAGGCGATTCTTAGAGCATCATCCACGGGAATTGAGATTATTCCACAAGGAGTTGGAAGAGCAACCCAGCAATCGATTGCATCAGGCATTAAGGTGCCGAGGGGAGCGAAGGTTACAGTTACTTTTGTGCCTCCTTCGGTGCTTTAAAAAGAGGATGAATAAAATGGGCTATACCAATCTCAAAGATATCCTTTCTGGTGTTGAGGTAAAGGAAATCAGAGGGGATGTCGGGATAAATGTTACCTCAATCGCTTATGATAGTCGAAAAGTTTCTCCGAATTCTGTTTTTGTTGCAATAGAGGGGTTTAAAGCCAATGGAACCATGTTTATTGAAGATGCTTTTCGCAGGGGTGCAAAAGTTATTGTTTGTTCGAGTTCTGAGGATGGTTTATTACCCTCTTTGCCTGTAACATGGATATTCGTTAGCGATACAAGGGTTGCCCTTTCAAAACTTTCTGCAAATTTTTATGGACACCCAACGCGTAAGTTAAAGGTAGCTGGTATCACAGGTACGGCTGGGAAGACAACAATAGCGTATCTAATTTATACTATTTTTAATGCAGGGGGAGTTCCATCCGGATTGATGGGAACAATTGAAGTTCTTATAGGTTCGGAAAGATTAAAAAGCAAGCTTACTACACCGGAATCCCTGGATATTCATGCTCTTGCTGATAAGATGCTTTCGTCAGGCATGAAAGCAATGGTGATGGAAGTGTCTTCTCATTCTTTAAAACTTCACAGAGTTTCGGATGTGGATTTTGATTTTGCGGTGTTTACAAATTTGGGGCATGACCATCTCGATTTTCATGGTGATATTAATGATTATCTGAAAAGTAAGGCGATACTCTTTTCTAAAATTTTAAAAGCAGAAGAAGGAAGAGGAGCAGTTGTAAATGGGGATGACCCTGCGTCCTCTAAGATAATTTCTGATTACAGGGGAAAAGTTCTTCGCTATGGCATGAGTGGAAATCCAAATTTAGACATATACCCTGAAAAGTACGAAGTTTCACTAAAGGGAATTGAAGCAACAATAAAATCTCCATGGGGAAGGTTATGTGTTTCTTCTCCATTAATTGGGTATCACAATCTGATGAATATTATGGGTGCTTGTGGGGTAGCTTTACTTGCAGGGATACCGATTGATTTAATTGAAAAGGGAGTTGCATCACTCAAGAAGGTTTCAGGTAGGATGGAGGTTATTCAAGGTAAAGATGGGGTAATAGCAATCGTTGATTATTCGCATACTCCGGATTCTTTAAAATCTGCCCTTGAGTCAATAGCAAAAATGGCAAATGGAAGAATTATAACCGTTTTTGGTGCTGGAGGAGATAGAGATATTCAGAAACGTCCACTTATGGGAATGGCAGTGGCGGAAAAAAGTACAGCATGTATTTTAACTTCCGATAATCCACGAAGTGAAGACCCTATGAGCATAATTGAAATGATAAGAACCGGGCTTGAAAGAGGGGGATTTAAAAGAGCGGATGGCAGTCTTTCTGAAGGGAAGTATTTAATTGAGCCAGACAGGAGAAAGGCTATCGAAATAGCGGTGAAAAATGCATTGCCGGGGGATGTAATACTTGTGGCAGGAAAGGGACACGAAGATTATCAGATTTTCAGAGATAGGGTTATTCACTTTGACGATAAGGAAGAGCTGCTTTCGGTGATGATGAGGTGCGGGTTGATAGAAAGTGGTTGCAAATGATGGCAGGTATTTGAAAGTTAATGATTTCGGGGGTTGGTGTGCGGGGAACCAGGTGCTGCGGAAGGATGGTGAAAATGTGAGATAGGGAGAGGGGATGGATGTTGAGGGGGTTAGGTTGAGGAGGATAGGATTGATATGGAGGAGATGGTGTGTGGTAGATTGTGGTTGAGAGATTGATGAGGAGGTGCAGGAAAAGGATTCGAGCAGGGGAACGGATGTTATAAAGCAGGGTAGGTCGAGGGCTCGAATGGTTGTGGATGATGTGGTGTGGAAACAGTGGTGTGTGGAGGGTGGGGATGTGAGTTAGGGTGAGGAAGAAGCGATGAGGGATGGTTGCGAGGGTTAAGGAGGCAGTAGCACCTGGTTTCTCGCATACCAACTTTTTTAATATTAAACTATAAGGTCAGATTAGTCTTCATGGGGCATCCAAGACATAGCACTGAATTCCTTCGTAAGTATAACCATGCGTGCTCACAGCACTATCTCTTTATGCGGCGTTAATTGTATAAAAGTGGTCGCTTACACTTCCTCCCTTAAATAATCTGAATAATGGCACTGTCATTCCTGAAACATCAGTTGGTGAACAATAACCTATGTTACCCTCCCAAATCCACCCCCCTCTAATTGCATTATCTTTTTCTTCTGAACTCGTTGTGTAAAAATGGTCCTGACCATAGGGGTCGTATAACCTGAAAAGTTCAACTGTTGAAAAAAAATTCCGGAAACCTGTGCTGAATAGTTATACCATCCTATTCCTTCGTATACATAATTTGGTGGAGTTGATGGGGTATTTTGATAAAAATGCTCCCCGCATGAGCCACACCAGTACCTGTAAACCGGAATTCTACATCCACCTGAATTATCAGGGGAACCGTCACAATTATCATCCGTTCCATTGCATATTTCCCCTGGAGGTATGCAACTTTCCCATGTACATGTTGAAGAACATGTTTTAGTTCCTGTGGTGCCAGACGATGTTGTGCATGAAGTAACTTCACCAGGAGTGCATACTCCCTCTCCTGCACATGTTCCCCATGTGCATGAACCGGAACATATTTGAATCCCGCATCGACCGTATGGGCGTGTTAGTAGTGCTTCGTGACCCTGCCTCCTCCGTCCCCATGATTAAGCCACCCGTAACCTCCTTTCAGTTTACAATGTCGTCGTCGTCATTATCTTTCTGAGGCTCTTCTCCCTCTTCCCCTTCCTGAGTTGTTTCATCCTTTTTCTTCATTGCCTCTTTTTTAATATGTTCTATGTAGGTGTCTATTTCGATTTGCGTGGTTTTGCTCTGCTGAATTAGAGGCTCAAGGTCAATTGAAACACCTGAAAGCAGGGAAAATTTTTCCAGTACTGCGCATGAAGCGGGGTAATATGGAATTTGAGTAGCATAATATGGAAGTTCTCCTAAAAGACAGGTTGCAGTCATTCCAAAAGAAGGTGCTATTCCAACAAGTACCCCATTCAGACCACTTATCTGTCCGTCAGTCATTGGAAGAATGTCGAAGGATTTCATTTTTTGGAGCATTGCTGGCATTGTTGTACATCCCCAAACTTTTGATGCTGAGCGGTGACTAATACCTGTAACCATTGCTGCAAAAGTGAATACTTCAGTGCATCCCAGTTCTTTTGCCATTCCGAGAATTTCCTTTGAAACCAAGAGCTCTTTTCCTGCTACTGGTTGCTCATCTCCTATAAAAAAAATAAGACTGCGTTTTGAATCGTCTGGCTTATAATAAAAGGCTTTACCATCGGGGATTTCGAGCATTTCCACAAGTCCTTGATTAACATTTATGCCCCGTAACTGATAAATGTCTGGCATTTCAAATTGAGCAAGTAAATGTGTTTCAAGATGCTCTATAAGGTAAGCAACTGCCTTGTATGCCACAAGCCCCATTCCTGGCCATCCGGCTACCAGAATTGGATTATTTAGTTTTGGATTTGTTATTTTATTCATATTATAAATCTTAAATCTTTTTTCTTTATCGTCAAGATAATAAAATACTTAAATTATTTCGATTAAAGAAAGAAGACGGGAGAGAGTTTCTATCTTGTATACATCTTCATCAACAAGAGGAATTTTAAAATACAAAGGTACATTTGCGGTCATTTTTTTCAATTTTTTAATTTGAAGATTTTCTGATTCGTAAATTCTTTCCATTTGTTTAACATTTTTTAACAGTTTTTCTTCGAGAGCTTTGTTTTTTAAATGCACTTTTCTGTTTGAATTTTTTCTCCATGATGGCATTACTCGATTGATGATAAAAGCATTTGTAGAAAGACCCTCGGTGAGAATTTTTTGATGGAGAGTAATGCTTTCGCCGAGAGATTGTGGAGAAGGGGATGTAACCTGCACGATTTTAACAGAACCATTTAAAATATCATACCTTATCTTTTCACATGACAAACATATATTCTCCAGGCTTTCTCGATTAAATGCAATGAAGTTTGAAAGTTCTTCAAGAAAAGGGAGTCCTACCATTTTTCCTATGGAGCGATATAAAAGGTTTTTACCTTTAATGAGAACTTTATTGCCAATCATTGACTCAATATTCCATCCTCCTAAGATTCCAAGCAGAGGGCTTCTGATGGCTTTTTGAATTTTTTGAGGCATTTCAATAAAGTCTATGCCGTGATTTGCCGGAGCAGTGTCTACGATTATAGTATCCCACCTTTTCATGTTTTTAAGTTCGTATATCATGTCCATTCCTGCGAGTTCATGCAGTCCTCGAAGGGTGTTTCGCATATAAATATAAATGGGATTTTTCAGTATATCTTCCCATTTGTATTCTGGAATATATTTTTGCATTGCATGGTCTATTACCCATGCTCCATGCAAAACGAGCAAGTCCAATTTCTCCTGTATTTTAATTGTTCTGCTTTCGATTGTTGTTGCTTCGGCTAGCAACCTATCTTTTTTCTTGAAATTGTAGTTTTCCTCTTCCCTGTTATTTTTTAAAATCCCTGATTGGTTGCTTATAGGTATTCCAAGCACCTGCGAGAGGCGCTCGGATGGGTCTATTGTGGCGCAAAGTACTTTTTTCCCCTTTTTCGCAGCAAATACCCCGAGCATTGCAGTTACCGTTGTTTTTCCAACACCACCTGGTCCGATACAAATAGCAATGTTTTCTTCTACAAGTTTTTCGAGATGCGAGTTTATGCTGTTCATTTTAAATCCGAAGTGGAATTTTTTTCTTTCATTTTTGATTCGAGAATCTGGTAAGCCATAAAGAGTTGATAATCCTTTGAAAACAATTTTAGGTCCTCGTATTTATTTTCTTTATTCGAAGGAGAATTTGAAGGTTTGAGATGTCCCTGTAAATTTTTTTCAGTAAATAGATTGTTAGAAGTCAAAGGGTCCCATTCCACCTGCGGTACTACAAAATCAGGTTCAATTCCTTCTGCCTGGATTATTTTTCCGGATGGAGTTGCGTAAAGAGCCGTAGTTAGTTTCAAAGCTGAACCGTCGGGTAGTCTTATTATATTTTGAATTGTACCTTTTCCAAAGGTTTTCATTCCCACAACCCAGGCCCTTGCATTATCGTGAAGTGCGCCAGCAAAAACTTCAGCAGCTGAAGCTGTATATTCATTTACAATGACAACGATTGGAAAACCACTTCTTGTTCCCACTTTGTGTGCCTTTTCTGTTTCGAGAATTTCTCCTGAAGATTTTCGTGTGGTTAAAATTATTCCGCTGGATAAAAATTCATCAGCAAGGTATACTGCCTGTTCAAGGAGTCCACCAGGATTATTTCGTAAATCAATTATAAGCCCCCCTATGTTTCCCTTCCATTCGTTTGATTTTTTATCGAGGATTTGTCTGATGCATTCAACAGTTCCTTCCTGAAAGACTTTTATGGAAATTAGTAGTGTTTTTTGTTCTTCGCTTATGGTTTTTGCTTCGACACTTTGTATTTTAATTATCTGTCTTTCTATTTCTACATCAAATACTTTATCTTCGCCTCTTCTGATTTTGAGTTTGACGGAGGTGCCAGGTTTTCCTCGCATTACTTTTATTGCATCTTCAATGTTCATGGTGAAGGTTGGAATGTTGTCTATGGAAAGTATTTCGTCACCACTTAAAATACCAGCTTTTTCAGAAGGGGTCCCAGGCAGAGGCGATATTACTACAAGCCTTCCAAATCTAAATTCAACTTCTAAGCCCACTCCACCAAATTTTCCTTCCAGATCTTCCAGCATGGTTTTGTATTCCTGTGGTGATAGATAACTACTATGAGGGTCGAGTGATTCAACCATTCCCTTTATGGCACCGTAAATTAGTCGGTCAGTACTTACTTCTTCAACATAGGATGATTGAATGTGAGCAAGCACTTTAGAAAATATGGTTAGAGGATAGTACTTACTTTCTTCTTTTTTACCGGCATGGGTGTTTAATTCTACAAAAGTGATTATGAAAATTAGTAAAATGGTAAATATTAAAAGGATAATAGAAGATGTCTTGAAAGCCTGTATTTTCCGATGCATAATTAAGGTATATTATATAAAAAATTTTTTTATTACAAATCAATAAAACCTGGAATAATGATGAAAGCCGGTAATAATTTCATTGCGAGGATTACAATTTTGATGTTTTGTTCATCCTGTGCTCTGGATACTACGGGTAGATTTATCGGAAGTGATGCTTATTTAAATGATATTGAGGAAGGAAAAGAAGAAAAAACCGAAGAACAAACAGTTGAGATAACAGCTTTTTGCCAGCCCGGTAACTACTGCGATAATGGAGGATATTGTTGTAATAAAGAAGGAAATCTGGGGTGTTTCACGGATGCAACAGATTGCGATTGTGGTGTTTCGGAATCAATATGTTCAAATCAGGGGATGTTTTGTTGTGAAGTTGAATCCGGAAAACATGTATGCAGGGAAAATCTTGAAGGGTGTTTGTGTTCAGATCCATATAACCCTCAAAGTTGTGGTGGAAACATGATTTGCTGTAAAACTGAACCTTCTTTACCGTATAGATGTGCGATTTCTTCCATTGGATGTATTTGCGATAAATCTAATCCTTCTGCCTCATCTTACTGCGGTAGTGGCAATATTTGTTGTTCAAAGGGGGATTACTCCCGTTGCGTGCCTGAGACAGAGTCTCAGGATTGCCTTTGTACTGTTCGGGGATTCGATCCTGCTGAATGTGGTAATGTAAAGAGTTATTGTTGTGCAAGGGATTCTGGAATGAAATGTGGTGAAAGTATGGAGGGTTGCTTTTGTAGCGAGGTAGGGGATTCGTTTTGCGGTTCACTATCATGCTGTGATAAGGAAGGAAAATTTATCTGTGTTTCGAACCCGGATGGTTGTGAGTGCAATTCAAATTTCGATTGCGGTTCAGGAGGATTTTTCTGTTGCAGAAAATATTATGAAAATAGAAAATTTTGCCATACGAATCAGTGCGATTGTGATTGTGATGATTTTCCAAATAAAAGTTGTGGCAATTTTTGGGATGGGTGGAGTTGTGACATTTGGGGGTATTGCGACAATGCTTTTGTCTGCTGGTTTTAGTAATGAAATTTTCTGATAACAAATTACCAGTTGCCGTTATAGGAACTGCAGGGCACATAGACCATGGTAAAAGTGCGCTTGTAAAAGCATTAACCGGTATAGACCCCGATAGGCTCCTCGAAGAAAAAAAAAGAGGAATAACAATTGAACTTGGGTATGCTTTTTTAGACCTCCCGTCTGGCAGAAGAATAAGCATTATAGATGTCCCCGGGCATGAGCGTTTTGTAAAAACAATGGCGCAGGGTGCAAGTGTTGTGCAGATAGCACTTTTAGTTGTAGATTCAGGTGAAGGTGTTAAACCGCAGACATTAGAGCATCTTCATATTCTTCAAAGCATGGGGCTTAAAAAAGGGGTTATTGCTCTTACCAAATGCGATAACACGGATATGGATTTACAGGAAATAGCAGAAGGGGAAGTGAAGGAAGTAACGAGAGGAACATTTCTTGAAAATGCACCAATAATTAGAACAAGCGCGGTTACCTGTCAGGGCTTTGAAGAATTGAAGCAGGCATTAGATAAAGCTGTCTCCAGTCTTGGGCTGGAACTTGAGGAACTGCCGCTCAGGATTCCTGTTGACAGGATTTTTTCTGTTCAGGGTTTTGGGACTGTGATAACTGGCACACTTACAGGAGGAAAGATAATCGAAGGTCAGGAAGTTACTTTGATGCCCCTTGGAAATTCATTCAAAGTAAGAAGCATAGAGGTTCATAATGAAAGGGTAAGCAGGGCAAGTGCACCCTGCAGAGTTGCTCTTAATTTACCCGGACTGAATGTTGATCGTGAAATCAGAGGACAATGGATTACAGAGCAGGGTGTTTTCGAACCAACAACTCATATGCTCGTTCTTCTTGAGCCTATGCCATGGGTTCATAAGGAGGTAAAACTTCCCGCTTTTTTATCAATGAATATTGGGAGTGGAATTTTTGAGTGTCGTGTTTATGCGTCTCAAGGGTTGGTCGCAAACAAAAAAGTGATTGCAAGAATTTCTCTTTCCAGTCCAATAATTGCAAGGACGATGGATCGTTTTATTCTGCGATCACCTGGAATTTCATCAAAAGGATATTCTGTTGTAGCAGGTGGAATTGTTATTGACCCAGTTTTACGAGGGAAAAAAGTTCCTCCGCTTGTTTCAGCGGTTTATTCAAATCTACAGTTTATGAAACCTTTTGATTTTATCATAACTGCTCTGCAAATAGCAGGAAGTAAGGGACTTGGTGAAAAATCGTTGTTTTTAAAAACTGCTTTGAATAAAAGGGAATTTGATAATACTGTTGAGAGTCTCACCGAAAGCAAAAAAATTGTAAAAACTCGTGAAGGAATTATTTTTGAAAAAGGTATCTTTGATGAAGTCTGTACTAAAGCTCATGAGGTACTCAAAAATTTTCACAACCAGAATCCAGAACTTTCTGGGATGAAAAGGGAAGAACTATTAGGAGCGATAATTCCACGAGTGGAAGAGAGTTTAATAAAAACAGTGATAGATTTCAATGTGAATAATGGCAGGTGGAAAATAGACGGAGATATTATAAAAATTGCAGGGTTTGCACCGGGTGCTGATGAAAAAATAACAAAACTTTCTAATGAAATTATTAAGATTTGTAATTCGAATGTTACAAATCCAGTTTCTCTAAGTGAACTTCCTGGACTTTTAGGGGAAAGTGCCGGGAATATTAATCGTGCCATAAATTTTTTACAAACAAGTGGAAAAGTTGTTATTCTGGAAGGAGAGTTTCTTTTCATGAAGGACTTTCTTGAAAGTTTTGTTTCTAAAGTTGAAAAATTTTTTTCTCATTCAATTGAGCTTCGTATATCAGATTTAAAAAATTTAGTCGGTTTAAGCAGAAAGTACACTCTTCCTCTTGCACGATACCTTGATGACATCGGAGTGACAATCAGGCGTGGAGAGGTTAGAATAAAAAGAGGGTCGTGATTAAAATTTACCTTCTATCATTATATCACTCCCTGATTTTTTAAAATGAAAATCCTTTATTTTTATGGCATCAGAGATTTTTTCGATACCTCTTCCGCTGAAAAAGGAAGGGGAATTTTCTCCTCCTATAAGGATAGGTGAAAGAAACAGAGTTATAGCATCCGCCAGTTTTTGTTCTATAAAAGAGGTGATTAATTTTCCTCCTCCTTCTACGAGAATGGAAGTGATACCCATTTTGCCAAGCCGGATTAAGAGGTCATTAAGGTCAACTTTGCCGTATGAATCTCTTGAGCAAAGAAGGATTTTCCCTCCTTTTGATATTATTTCTTCCTTTCTTTTTGAATCGGCAGCACAGGCAATAATGGTTGGAAAAATTTGGGTATTCTCGAGAATCTTACTCGAGACTGGTAATTTCAAATTTGTATCAACAACAATTCGAATTGGTGGTTCCCCATTCCATTTAAATTTTCTTACAGTGAGCATTGGGTTGTCTTTTAAGACAGTTGAGATTCCAATCATTACTGCATCATGGTAAGCTCTAAGCTTGTGCACCTCTTTTAATGATTTCTCTGATGATATCCACTGTGAATCCCCTGCAGGAGTTGCAATTTTTCCGTCGAGGCTGATAGCTGATTTTATTCTTACAAATGGAACAGATTTTATAATGTATTTTGACCATTCTTCGATTAGTGACATGCACATTTCATGGATTCGTCCAGTTTCAACGATGGTTTCAATGCCGCTCATTTTCAAAATTTCCACACTTCGCCCATTTTCGTTAGGGTTTGGGTCAATCGCTCCAATGAATACTCTCTTTATACCTGCTTTTTTTATTGCTTCAGTGCATGGAGGAGTTTTACCGTATAGATGGCATGGCTCAAGAGTAACTATCAAATCAGCCCCTTTTGCTTCTTCTCCTGCCATTTTAAGAGCCAGTGCTTCTGCATGTGCTTCTCCCGCTTTTTTATGAAACGCAGATGATATGATTTTACCGTTTTTCACAACCAATGCTCCGACTTTAGGATTCGGACTTGGACGGGCGGAAAAGGCTAAAGAAACCGCTTTTTTAAAAAAGTGTTGTTTAAGGTTTTCATCCATTTATTCGGTATTCAAGTTTTATGAAATCCTCTTTTTGATTCTATGATGTTTGTCAGTTCCTGCATGAATTCATTTATATCCCTGAATGACCTGTATACGCTTGCAAAACGTACATAGGCTACATCATCAATTTTTTTTAAATAGTTCATCACCCATTCTCCAATATAAGAGGATGTAATTTCCTTTTCCCCTTTGGAAATGATTTCTTCTTCTAAAAACTCAGCAGCTTTTTCAATTTCGTCAATGGATACAGGTCGCTTCTGACATGCTTTTTTCATCCCTTCAATAACTTTCCTTCTATCAAATGTTTCCCTCCGACCATCTTTTTTTACAATCATTGGAAGGATTCTTTCAATCCTTTCGTATGTGGTGAATCTGTAATTGCATTTTGTACAGACCCTCCTTCTTCTGACCACATTTCCATTTAGAATTGTTCGAGAGTCAGTTACACGGCTATGACGATGCTTGCAATTTGGGCATTGCATGATTTAATGTTTTGGTACGCCCTTTTATTCAGTTCCTTTCGAGATTCTCTTTCGAACTATTTCGTAAGATTTATCGAGTTGCATATATTTTTCTATAGCAGATATTCTTTCCTCAGCAGTTTTAATATACTTTTTAAAAATCTCATTTTGTTCGGCAAACATTTTAAAATCTTTCCATGCGTTTAATGCATTTTCTCTTTTTCCCGCAAGTTCGTAAGTTGTGGCAATGTTAAAAGAGGATATTCCCTTCCACCAGATGTCACTTCCTGCCATTAAATAAGCAGTTTTGAAAGAATCAATAGCATCATCATAATTACCCAGCGCTCTGCTGGCGCATCCTGAAAAGTAATGCGCAATCGGGCTTTTGGGATTTTCCAGAGAGGCTTCCTTATATGCTTCGAGAGCTTTTTTGAAATCCTTGATGATATAGGCATTATGTCCTTTGTTTAAAATTACAAGAAATTTTGGAACCTCTGGTTTTTTTGATTCTTTCGTTTCTTTTTCCTGTTTTGATTTTGCTTCTGCAAAGCTGGAGAAAAGAAAAACTGCTAACAGAATGAAGAAAAATTTTTGAAATTTTGAGTTCCTCATTTTATTTTCCTCTCTTTAATCATTAATTTTATTTTTATCTTATTATTTTTTTTATTTCAAAAGACCTCAATCCTCCAGGAGTTTCGACGGATACCTGGTCACCTTCTTTTTTACCAATCAAAGCCCTTCCTATAGGAGATTGAATAGAAATTCTTCCTGATATTACATCAGCTTCATCAGGCCCAACCAGAGTATATTTTACTTCCTGGTTCGTCTGGAGATTCGTTACTATTACAGTTGCTCCGAATCCTGCACTTTCTCCCTGCATGGTAGAGGGGTCAATTACTTCTGCCCTCGATAATCTATCTTTAAGGTGTCTGATTTTCGCATCAATCTGCCCCTGTTTCTCTTTGGCATACTGGTATTCAGCATTCTCGGAAAGATCACCATGAGCCCTTGCTTCTTCGATTTCCTTTAAAATAGCAGGCCATTCTTCATTTTCAAGACGACGCAACTCTTCTTTTAATTTCTCAAAACCCTCGCGGGTCATTGGAATTGGCTCTTTCATGGTCTTAATCCCTGAAGTTTCAATTATTTATTTAAATTAAATATTATCTATTGCCTTTTGTCCATAATATTTTAAAATTATTTAAGTTAAATTGTTAAGCTGGATTTTTTTATGGGTAAAATCCACGCTTTGTATATTGCTGGTGTTTGATTTCGCTCATGTTATCGGTAGTCGGTAAGTGCAGTCGAAACGGACGCAGCAGGAGAATAAGTATTTAAAAATGAAAAAAAACCCAAGTTTTTCGATTAATATTAATCAAATTCCACCAGAGGGCAGGGAATTTAAGTTTTCTGTAGATTCTTCATGGGTTGATGATAATCTTGGCGATTGCGATATTTGCATTTTTTCTGAAGAAGGAAGTCTGAATGTTTTCGTAACTCCTGTAGGCTCGGACTATTATATAAAGGGAAATGTTGTGTTAACGATAAAGACAACATGTGTGAGATGTTTGAGGGCTGCGGTAATCTCATTGAATGTGCCGCTATCTTTTGTAATGGTAAAGGAAGGTTCAAGTCATTTGCTGACAAAGCAGAACCTATCGGAGCCGGGAATTAGAAGATTTTCTAATAACGAGTTGATTTTTGATGAAGAAGTCAGGGAATCCATTTTACTTGAAATGCCGATGAATCCAACATGTCCGCAGGGTTGCTCAATAGATGACCTTTACAGAGATTGAATATTTGTCCGTAAGAAAAATCAGAAGAATTTTTTATTTGTTGATTTCAAGGGAAACGCTTACCATAGATGCTTACCCTTGCGAAAGCGGGGTAGGAGCGAAGTTTTAAATCCGCATCTCCTCATTAACCCACTAAAATTGCATTAAACCCTCATGGGAAATTTTGCCCACCCCCACGAATGAAAATTTAAATCAATAGATTCCTGCTGAGTTTACCCCTGCGAAGGCAGGGGCATTAATGACTTCTTATCCTCATGGAAGTAGAAATTTAAATGACCTTCCTCTGTCATTCCCGTGGAGGCGGGAATCCATGGCGGTTTATGTGTCATTTTCATAGTAAAAAAATGAAGTGTGGCAAAGGTCGGTCTGCCTTGATTGATTCGTGAACTGTCATTACAATTATTAAAAATACTTACTTGAAAATACTGAAACGAGGATGAAGTTTCCAGCCGGTGCCATCCCCAAAGAAAGAATGATTTCAAGGCTTGACTTTAGATTTAAGCAGTATTAATAAAAAGCTCAATAAATGAATAAGTGAAAGGGTAAAAAAGTGCCGGTACCGAAGGAAAGACATAGCAAAGCGCGAAAGAGAATGAGAAGGTCACAGAAAGACAAAATGCCTTCTCCAAATATTGTATACTGCCCAAATCCTCAGTGCGGAGCACCAATGCTCTCTCATCATGTATGTCCCGAATGCGGGACTGTTCGAAGAAGAGATGGAACATTCCTGTCAGTAATGAAACCATTGGAAGAACGAGAAAAGGAGAGAGAGGAAAGGCGCAAGGCTCGAACCAAAGAGAAGTAATCATCTGGGAAAAGTATGCAATTGAAAAGTTTTCATCGAAAAAAACTTCCCGGTTGAAACCAACTATTTGTCGGTAGATAACCTTCGATTTTGCTATCGTGGTCGTTGAGAGGAGTCAAAACGCCCCACTTATATAGTTAGAGTGTTTTTTTACCTTATAGTCCCCAGACCGGTATCAGCAAGTGTTGAAAGGAAAAATGTCCATGTTTCTATTGCTTCCTGATTGTAAAATGTGACGAAGTGACCATCGATTCCTTCAGGTGGAATGTATTGAAGGAAGCCCGCAGTAATTTTACCAGCCCGGGTCTGAATGTTCCCGGTAACAGGGGGGTCGATTGGAAGAATGTTTTTAAGACTATAACTTTCAACTTGATTTAGTACAGGAGTGACAGGAGGAATCTGAGCAGCTACTCCAAGAGCTTCGATTCCTATTGGTGGTGCATAAGAATCTCCTAACCCTTCGGATTGCATTATGCTTTTTGGTGGAATACCCTCAAGTGGTTCTTTGAACCACAGCATGCCATAATTTATAGGGTCGGAAGGGTCCACGAAAGTTTGAACGAGATTTAAAAGTGGATGAAAAATACCGAAATCGAAATTTTTAATGTCATCACCTGTAAGACCAACTACGAGGGCAAATGCTGCAAGTGTATCAATAGGGGATTTTTTATACTGGATAGAATAAAGGATATTACCTGCTGAGCCTGAAAGATAACCTCCAAGACACTTTCTACTTAAAGCAAGGTAAAGTGAACCATTCAATCCTCCCTGACTATGTCCCATAAAAATAATTTTTGAACCGTCAATTTTGATTTCCTCCCCCGTAGGGGATATAGAAGCATTAATAACCAGCGATTCAGCCATTCGTTCCTGCTGGATTACATCCACAGCCGCCTGTCTGTTGTTGTCCCTTCCTGCGCGGATATTCATGATGTTAAAAAACAGGAGTTCTGGGCTTTTATTTTCTGGAATTCTTGTTCCGTTCATAGCATTATCAATACCAAAAACTGCTATTCCAAGTTTTGCCATTTTAAGTGCTGTATCATCTCTTACAAAACTCAAATAATCTCCTCCAGTTCCGTGAGCATAAAGTAAAACAGGATATCCATCTGGCTCTGGCATGGGAGATCTGGGAATAGTTAGAGCAAATGTAAGTGTCTCATTACCATCCAGCAGTGGATTACCATTTTCGTCGAAAACAAATTCTCCTCCTTCTCTTTCGTAAGGAAAAAGTCCAGAACTCCATCCTCGCTGGAAAACAGGATTGGGTCCATAGTGACCTTCAAATAGGTAGTAATCATCTGTTTGGTCAGTAAGAGATATATCGTAAATTGAAGGTGCTTCTACTTCGTCATAAACTTTTTGAGCAACAACTTTCATTTCCCAAACCGGGTCCATTGTTTTGAAGAGTGCGAGGCTTGTTATCCGGGATGCTTCGGCTATTTTGAGTTCTTCAATATCTTTAATTGCATTACGATGTAGTTCTTCCATTTTCGAAAAGGTAGTACCATCATCCGGTCTGTCATCAATGAGGTTTTCAAAACCGATATCTCTAACAACACTTCTACCATTAATGTCCTTAACTCTGTCGGTTACAATTGCACCATACAGAGTATCCGCATCAAGAACAAATCCCTGAGCAGGAAGAATAACAAGTGTATTTGGTTGCCACATGAAACCTTCCTTTTCGCGGAAAAATGTCTGTACAGGGATTTTCATTCCAAAATTTGGTTTTGATTTATCAAGATTTACTAACAGGACGCTCGAATCAGATAAAACACTCGAGGATGGAGTTGATGGCAGGGTGGAGGTGTCTATTGGTTGTGAGAATCTAAAATAAATCCCACTGTTTGTACCAAAACCTTTGCAATCCTCAGAAATTGCTTTAAGAAGGTTGGTTATCCATGGTGATTTCCTTGGATTTGGGAATGACGAGAGGTCAATTTTACCGTCAGGAGCTCTGTGCATTTCACTTGGAAATGGAACATCGAAAAAACTCTGGCTTTTAGGGTTAAAAATGCACACCGTCTGTTCTTCGTTGTCCTCTTGTTTTTCTGAACAGCAAGTTAAAGAAAAGATGAGAAAAAGAGCATGGGTGAAAAAGAAAAACTTTTTACTTATGTATTCCATAACTTTTTAAAATATTATAAATTCCTATAACTTTCAACTTAAAGTTTTTTATTTTAAGGCATGATTCAAAAAATTGGGCATGATAAATCAAGCCTGTACAAAAAATGGTGCATTTTTTGCCACTTTTTAATATTTTTTTTTGAACCATGTCTATTTTAAATTCTTTAATAGTGATTTAATAGGTATTAAATTTTTTATAATCAGAGAAAGTGAGTGAATTTGTAAAATACAGAGAAATTCAACCATTTCCCTTTGAAGCCGTTAAAAATATAAAAAAAGACGAGGTTATTTATTTAAATGCTGCTTCCAGATTTTCGTCATCATTGGAAAGATTAATGCATTCCATCATTTCATCACAACAATTATCGTTGTGGCAAATTATTGATGCCGAACTTTTAACCACCGGTGATTGGGTTTTAACAAATGAGGGTAAAGCGAAAAAATTTGAAAGAATTGTTGCTGGAAAGGTTTGTGGTATAAAAACAGGCTTTAGCTTCGTGATTTTGATTCCTGAAAGTGTTATCATTAAATTTATTGGAATTTTTTTACCTCCTTCGATTCCGGATGGATTACCCGATATGTCCCTTCTGGAAGGGATTGCTTCAACTTTTTTACTCGAAGTAATTTCGCAGATTCATGATTGTTGTGATGTGCTCAGGCTGGATTCGGTTTTTGTGATAGATGATTTATCTTTTTTCCGTGTCCTCGAAGGTGCTTTATCATTTGATATTAAAATAATGGTAGGTAATAAAAGTGCGATAATTACTTTATTAGTATCAAAAGAGAGTTTGCTTAAACTGGAGAAGACAAAGGATATAAAACAAATTTCGCTTCGAAATTCTTCTGTTCTTGATTTGAAAGTAGAGGCCATCATAGTTTTAGGAATTTCCAGTGTTTCTTCTTCGGTGTTAAATTCTATTGAAGAGGGGGATTTGCTTTTTCCTGATTCTGTTTTTTATCCAGAAATGGTAAAGATATTAATCTGTAAGGGAGCCGCGGGCATTCTCGTTGCATCGTGTAAGGTTGAGGATCAAAAAGTAGTAGTGGAAGATGTAATATTTGATAGATTGGAGTATGTAATGAAAAAGAATTTAGAGGTATTTGATAATGAAAAAACCGAAATAAAAGGTACTGAAGGTGAAATACCGGGAAGGGTAGGTGAGATACCTGTTGAAGTGATAGTTGAAGCAGGGCGCATTGAAATGACTGTCGGGGAGATTGCATCTTTAACAAAAGGGAGTATAATAAAATTAAACAGAGCGTTGAGCGCCGATGTAGTATTGACATGTGGGGGGAAAATTGTTGCCTATGGAGTTCTGGTTTCAGTAGAGGGAGAAATGGGAATTCAGATTGTAAAGGTTTGCCAATGAAAGGATTAAAAGATTTAATTTCAGAAGCATTGTTTTTCAAGAAAGAAAGTTACCTCTTTTCATTTTTGCCTCATTTTAAAATTTTATCAGGTTGCGGATTTCTGAAATGCTTTTGTTATGCCTTGTTTTTTAATTTTCTTTTGAGTTGTGGAAATGGAAAATGCAATAAGGATACTGATTGCAAAATTCCTATGGTCTGTGTTCTCGGTGAATGCGTTGCTAAATATCCACCGATTGATGCGCCTGTGGATATATCAGAAAATGTTGTAAGTGAGGATGAAATTATTACCCCTGAAAATCACGGTGATGATAGTTTCCTGGTGGAAGAGGAGCCAAAAGAGCAAGAAGAGGATTTAATAGAAGAAGATTTTGAAGAGGAGGAGCTTCAGGAAGCTTCAATACTCTGGTCTGAAGATTTTTCGACTGACCCTGTAAGATGGCAATGGCAGCAAGGAAACTGGCAGGTTCAAGGTGGTCAGTTCAGTCAAAATTTGTTTAATTTAAGTGAAGCGTGGGTTCCTGATTCTTTATGGGGGGATTTTGCTGCGGAAGTTTCTGTAGTTGCTGATGTCGTAAATGATATTCCTTCAGGAAGAGCTGCGATGGGTATTCTTTTTAGAGTACAATCCATAGACCCAAATAGTTATTACCTTTGTGAAGCAGATTTCAAAAATAGTGTTCTGGTTTTACTGAGATACGATTCTGTTGCACCCGGTTATCATACCCTCTGCATATCGGAGACAATTGCTCCATCACTTCAATCAGGGTCAGGCAACATCTGGTACAGAATTCAGGTAATAGCAAGGGAAACAAGATTAGGATGCAGAGTAACAGGTCCGGAAGGCTCTTCAGAAATCGTAACAATTGAAATTGCGGGTTCTGATAATTCTGACACCCCGTATCTCAGGGGGGGAATAGGACTTTTTACAAATAATGTCCAGGGTAGATTTGATAATCTTATAGTCTACGATAGAAGACCCCCCGAATGGCCATTTCCCACAGGTGAAAAATCCTGCCCTTAGTATTTATTTTTATTATCACATTACTATGAAAATGACATGTGTATAACGGAATTGTCATTCCTGCGGAAGCAGGAATCCATATATTATAATTTTCATTCGTGGGGGTGGACAAAATTCCCCATGAGAGTTTACTATGCTTTTAAGACCGGCAAAAAGGGCAAAAAAACCTTTTGAGGTTCAATACCCTAACCCCCTGCCTGAAAATGGTGGTTTAGAAATATTAATTACTATTTCTTTTTACCACCTTTCTTTGTGGCTTTCTTGCCTCTTGCCATTTTTGCTCGAGCAACATCGCCATCTTTGTCAATGAAGTAGAGGTAACCATCTTCCTTCTGGACTCCGCACTTTTCAACGACTTCCCTTTTGCCCTTGGCTTTTTTGCCAGCACGAGCCATAGGTGCTCTCGCGACATTGCCGTTTTGGTCGATG
>Ga0123519_10002467_pt1 | contig 31236 bp, 35 predicted proteins | sample YelNatPaOPRAMG02_FD_87396 | JGI IMG/M metagenome (GOLD analysis project Ga0123519, IMG submission 87396) | Hot spring microbial communities from Yellowstone National Park - Yellowstone National Park OP-RAMG-02 (version 2) | ecosystem: Environmental > Aquatic > Thermal springs > Hot (42-90C) ... | reverse complement strand
ATCCCCGAGTGAAATCTCTTAATATTGTAGAACCACTCCCATCTAAGACCCCGATACAAAAACTCTTTTAAATCTTTGCAAAGCTCCTCTTGAGCTATGTAAAACTCATTGTCATCTGTTTGATGCGACCTCTCTACAAATGCATTATATTCCTTCTTCCCTTTCGGTATATGAATAAGTTTTGCTCCCAATGGTTTGAAAATCACCCTGTTTAAATGCTCAAGCTTATCCACCGATTTCCCTCCAACTCTTCCCCATTGTCTGTCTGAAGAGTTATCTCATGCTTTATTCCAAAATATCTTAGAAAATAAATCAAACTCATCATGAAAATCAACCCATTTGTGAAGTTTTTCTCATCTCCCCTCTCCTCAAACCTTTTGAGTATCTTCCTCACTGTTTTTCTCGTTGTCTTTAATATCTCTGCAGTTTTTGTTATGCTTTTAACTTCTTTGTGAGTTCTTATTACCAACTGTCTTGCAAAAATCTCGTTAGCCTTTAAAAGTTCCTTGTAGGCAGGGTATAATGGGATCATGGGGTTTCCTCCTGTTTTTGAGATAACATAGAAACAAGATAATCCAGGGGAGGAAGCCCTGTCAATTCTAAGATTTTAGCAATAATCTCTTTTGCTTCTTTCCTGTTTTGAGGGATAAAGGGGATTGTCCCTCTTCTCTTAGACCATATCTTATTACTCTTTCCAGGATACTATCTCTTAATCCAAAAGAGGGGAAAGCTTGACAGGAAATTTTTAAGAGAGTAGAATTTTGTTTGGAAATTAATTTAAGGAGGGAGTTTTGAAAAAAGCTTTTTGGTTTTTTGTATTGTTTGTTTTTCTTTTGGGCTCAGTATTCCCACAGACAGTAGATGAGATTATTGCGAAGAATTTACAGTCAAAGGGTGGAATTGAAAAATTAAAAGCTGTAAAGAGTTTGAAAATGATGGGAAAGGTTTCGGTTCAGGGAATGGAAATTCCTATTGTAATTTATGTTAAAAGGCCAAATCTTTTTAGACAGGAGGCAGAGTTTCAGGGACAAAAAATGATAACAATATTTGACGGAGAGAAAGCATGGTCGATAAATCCTTTGTTTGGTTCAAATGAACCTATGGAACTTACAGGAGTACAGGCAGAATCAGCAAAAGAACAGGCTGATTTTGACGGTCCCTTTGTTGATTACAAGGAAAAGGGAATAAAGATTGAGCTATTGGGGAAGGAGGATGTTGAGGGAACTCCAGCCTATAAACTAAAGGTTACAAAGAAGGACGGAAAGGAAACAATCTACTATCTTGAAGCCAATTCTTGCCTTGAGATAAAGAGTGAATCAACTGTAGAAATGCAAGGAACTTCTTTCACAGTAAGCACTACTTTAAGTGATTATAAAGATGTTGATGGTTTGAAATTTCCTTTTTCAATACAGACTTCTGGAATGCCAGGTGGGGGAGTCCAGATAATAATAGAGGCAATTGAACTTAATCCTGAATTTGAAGATTCCCTTTTTAAAGTTTCTAAGTGAAATTTGTAATCCCAGTTATTTTAAAAATTTAAAAGCCGATGGAGGGATTCGAACCCTCAACCTGCTGATTACGAATCAGCTGCTCTACCATTGAGCTACATCGGCATCTAATAAATTATAGCATAAAGAAGAAATAATCTACCAAAAATTGAGAAAGCGGAAAGGTTTTATTTAAAAGGGAATTGAAGGGATTGAAGGATTCGAAAGAAAAATGTATTATAATAAATGGACGGAGAGATGTCCGAGTGGCTTAAGGAGCACGACTGGAAATCGTGTACCCCGACTAAAATCGGGGTCGTGGGTTCGAATCCCACTCTCTCCGCCATAAAATTTTTTTCTGAAATCGATTTTTTATGTTAGTATCAAGGCATAAATATTTGGCTCAGGAGGGTCGATGGAAGACTCTGAACCCCGCCAGGTCCGAAAGGAAGCAACGGTAAGAGTTCCTTTCCATGCGAACCCTTTCCTGAGCCCATTTTATTGTAAAAAATGACTTATTTAGTTCTTGCGAGAAAATACAGACCCAAAACCCTGGATGAGATTGTTGGGCAGAGGGTAATTTCTCAGACATTGAAAAATGCAATTCTTACAGGAAGGATTTCCCATGCCTATATTTTTTCAGGAATGAGGGGGGTTGGAAAGACAACAACAGCAAGAGTTCTTGCAAAGTCTTTGAACTGTATTCATGGACCAACAGTAAATCCATGCAATGAGTGCGAGTTTTGCGTTTCAATCCAGGAGGGAAGGGCAATCGATGTAATCGAAATAGATGGAGCATCCAACAGGGGAATTGATGATGTTAGAGAATTGAGGGAAGTTGTAAAGTTCCCTCCCATGAATGCAAGGTATAAGATTGTTATTATTGATGAAGTGCACATGCTGACAACAGAGGCTTTCAATGCGCTTCTTAAAACTCTTGAAGAGCCTCAGCCCAGAGTAATATTTATCATGGCAACAACAGAATTTCACAAGGTTCCATCAACAATAGTTTCAAGGAGTCAGCATTTTGAATTTAAAAGAATTTCTGAAAAAGATATTTTTGATGCACTTTCAAAGATAGCTGAAAAAGAAGGGATAAAAATATCCCCTTCTTCTCTTAAGAAGATCGCAATTTTTGCTGATGGTTCATTGAGAGATGCTGAGGTTTATCTTGATCAGATAGTTTCATACTCTGGGAACGATGTAAGGGATGAGGATGTTGATGAAATTCTCGGAATTACCGATAGAGACACTCTTTTTTCCCTTTCTAACTCAATTTTCTCAGGGGACGCATCTAATGTAATTCAAATAATAGAAAAACTTTCTGGAGAAGGAAAGGATTTAAGAAATTTTCTGAGGAATGTAACCGATCATTTCAGGACGCTTTATCTAACAAAGATATTAAAAAATCCTTCCTCCCTCTTTCCCTTTTCTGAAAGGGATGAGAAGAATTATTTGAAGGAGGCTGAGAAGTTTAGTGAGGAGGAATTGTTCAGATATATAAATCTTTTGGTTCAGGCTGATTCTCGTATCCGACACTCCTTCTATCCAAGATATATTGTTGAGACAACCCTTTTAAAACTTTGCTATTTGAAGAGACTTTCTCCATTGGAAAAATTAATAAGGGAATTTTCAGAACCCTCGAGGAAGGAGGAGGAAGGGAAGGTGGAAGATTTAAAGGGGAAGGTTTTAAAAGAGGAGATCCCAAAGGAAATTTCCCTTGAAGATTTTCTTGAAACGGTCAAAAAGGAAAATCCAAGGCTATACTCAACTTTAAAACTTTTACCCTCAATTAACTTAGAAGGAAGAACATTAAAGATGACTTTTGACAGAGAGACTGAGTATTTAAAAGAAACGATAAGCAAGAATCAAACCTATCTTGAAAATAAATTAAAAGAGCTTACAGGTAATGATTTTCTGATAGTTTTGGAGTATAAAGAAAATGATTACGCTCAGCGGGAGGAACTCCCTCCCCTTTTAAAACTTTTCTTAGAAGAAATGAATGGTAAAATCTTATCTAAGAAAAAGATAGGAAAAGGAGAAGAAGATGAAGAATATTTTTGATTTTCAAAAATTAATGAAAACTGCAAAGGAAATGCAGGAAAAACTCCAGAGGGAAATGATGGAGTTAAGAGTTGAAGGAAGTAGTGGAGGAGGAATGGTCACGCTGGAAATGAATGGTCTGAAGCAGGTTCTTTCCTTAAAGATAGAAAGGGAAGTTATTAACCCTGAGGAGAAGGAAATGCTGGAAGATCTTATTATTGCAGCCTTTAACGATGCTTCATCTAAAGTAGAAAAGGAGATAAGTGCGAAACTCGAATCCCTCGGTATACCCTTTCCTGGACTTTTTTAAGGTGTAAAACCATGTTTGAATGGGCAGAGCCTTTAAACAGATTGATAAATGAGTTGAAAAAAATTCCTGGAATTGGTGCAAAATCTGCTCAGAGAATATCTTTCTATATTCTAAAAGCATCATTGGAAGATGCCCATGCTTTAGCCTCAGCAATAATTGATGTGAAGGAAAAACTCAAGTATTGCTCCATATGCAATAACATAACTGATGTTGATCCATGCAGGATATGCTCTGATGATAAGAGGGATGGGAGCATCCTTTGTGTTGTTGAGGAACCCTACAATGTATCAGCCATAGAAAAGACAGAAAAATATAAAGGAAAATACCATGTTCTCCTTGGAACAATCTCACCTCTTCAGGGGAAAGGACCTGAAAACATTAAAATAGGGGAGCTCGTAAAAAGGGTTGAAAGGGAGGGGGTAAAGGAAGTTATAATTGCAACGAATCCAACTGTTGAGGGTGAGGCGACAAGCCAGTATATTATTCAAATCTTGAAGCCTTTTAACATAAAACTTACACGATTAGCCATTGGAATTCCTGTTGGCTCAGACATAGATTTTGCTGATCAGGTTACAATAGCAAGGGCAATTGAGGGAAGGTTTGAAATAAAGGATTAGGAGAAAGGATTGGCACAAACTTGGAGGATTCAATAGCTCTTGCGGATTTAGCCCTCTACAGAGCCAAGGAAGAGGGGAGAAATAGAGTGGTTTTTTAAGAAATCTTGCTTAAATCAAGCCTATAAAAGTAAGCCTTTGGTTATAAAAAAATTTTGTTCCATTTGATTTTTTCCCTTCCTTTTGATATAAAAGAAATGATGAATGAGGTATGGAGTTTTCAGAATATTGAAAGGAAATCCCTCCCTCCCCTTAGAAAGATTCACCTCGATAGCTTCCAGAAAAATGTTTTAAAAAATCTCCATCTTGAGATCGCTTTTGGCGATGAATTTGTTCTTTTTTCTCCTGATTTTCAAGCAATAAACCTTAATACTGGAAAGGGGAAAATAGAGGAGATTGTGGCTTCAAAAGTAGATGTATTAGAATGGCTAAAAAATTATCTTATAGAGAATATGATTATCTATACAGCAATTATTGAAAACAACAGCTATTTTATTGAGCAGAACAGCTTCCTTGTTATAGCAAGATTAAGGGAAAGGGATAAGGAAGGAAGTTTTGAAGTAAAATATTATTCCCATGACCCCTCAGAGCTAAGCTCCTATTACAAGGATAAAATTTATATTGGAAGGGATTTTGTTGACCTATTCAAATTTGAAAGACCCCATTTTGGAGTTGAATGTTTTATAGATTCCCTCAGAAACCAATTGAAAATTCTTTCTGAAAGAGCGGATGAGAAGTTACGGGATAAGGAAAGTTATGAAGATTATTTTAAGGAGCTGGATGAGCTTGTGGATGAGCTTGAAAAAAAAGCGAGAAGAACAATTCCTTCAATTCCACCCTTCTTTGATCCTGAAAATACAGATAAAAAAACCCTTAATGAGATTCAATCTCGCTATAGAACTTTGCAACATCTTCTAATAGAAGTTAGGGATGAGCTCTCAGAATTTGAAGGTCGTCTAAGATTTGATGAGGAAAATCAATTTGCGAAGTATGTAACTAAATACAAAAAGGACATAAGTAATTTAATCCTTTATTTGAATCTGAAAATAATATCGAGGCTTACATATAAAATCAATTTTAGCTAATCCCCTTTGTCTCAATTAGGCATAAAAAGCCGAATTTCAGTTTTTACCTAACTCTTTTGTTAATTAAAATTTTTCCATATGTAGTTTTAACTGAGAGAATGTTATTTCCTCCAAGATTTGCTCTAAATATTTTTCTCGTGCCTTCACCCTCAATATTCAAAGGAAGATTTGAGACATCAACCTCGCCCTGGTAAGCATCAAGGGAAATTTCGCCCTTCCATTCTTCGTCAAGATTTAAAGTTATATCAGAATATTCGCATTCTATTTCAAGATTGCTTCCTTTTCCAACATCAATTTCAATTTCGTTATGCCTTGAGTAAATTTTTCCTTTACCTGAAAAATTTCTTAAGATTATTGGCTCATAGGAATTTACAATTTGTAGCTCTTCACTCATAATTCCATCCCCATCTATCTCAAGATGCTCTCCCTCAATCTTTCCCTTTAATTTAGAGTCTTTTATTCTGACCTCAGAGTGCTTGTTTTCTATATATATTTCCCCATTAATTTCTGAGATCTCAACAGGAGCATGCTTTGTAATGAGTTTCAGATTTTTCAAATTTTTTAAATTAATATCTTCAAATCCCGCTTCTATTTCTGCGCTGGAAGCACCTTCTATATTTACTGAGGAATGGGGGGAGAAAATTTTTATATCACCCTTTAAATTTTTTACTTCAATATCTCCATGGGGGTTTTTTATAGATAAATTGCCTTCGCAATCCATTATTTTTATATTACCGTGGGTGTTTTCTATTTCAGAGGAATTTTTTACTCCTGAAATATCAATGTCTGAATGCTCTGAAATAATTCTGATAGAACTTTTTTTTGGAACTTTCAAATTTAAAGTAATATCCGGTGAGAATTTATACCAGAAAAATTTGAAAAAGAAGCTATACTCAAAGGAAGAGGGGCTTAAAATCCTTAATTTCAAAGAATCTTTACCTAATTCTCTTTCAAGCTTGATCTCCTTTGCAAACTCTTCTGCATCCTCTCTGGAGAAAGCGTAAACACTCTTTATGAGTTTCCCCTCAATTCTATCTCCATCCCATCCCTCAAGAGTAATGTTCAAACTTTTGCCTTCGATCTGAATATAATTTCTTCCATCAAAAGAGAGAGCCTCTTCAAAATCAAAGGTCTCTTTACCATGAAATATCGCTGAGATTTCTTCCTTTATACTCCTTGCATACTTTATTGAAAGCCCAAAGGCAATAATAAGGATTGCAAGGATAACATCTCTTGCTTTCATCTTTTCTTTATCCCTGCAATCAAATATTTCAAACCTAATAGAATTAGAAGAACAGGCCAGTATTTTTCAATAACATGCCAGACATTTATTCTGTATCCGAAGTTGCTCAGAAGAAATAGAATCCCTAAGATTAAAAGGATAAGCCCAAAAATTAAAGAGTCCCAGCTCCTCTTTGCCATTTTTTCCTCCTATTGAGAAGATTTTTTCCATTTATAAATCATTTTTGCCCCGATCACTATAAATATCAGGGGCCATAACTTTACAATATGCTCATAATGGATTAGCTCGAAATTGGCAAGGATAAAAGCAATACCGAGAAAGAGAAGGACAATGCCGAAAAGGGTTGAGCCTTCCTTTGGATAAAGGGAGTAATCTTCCAATCCTAAATTTATTGCCCTTGCAGAATTGTAAGAGTCTATTATCATGTAAAGATAGAAGCCCGCAATCATAAGCCCAAAAATAACATTCTCAAAACCCCTTGCATAATCTTCAAGACCTGTTAGACTGGCAAAAATCAGTATAAAGGAAATACCTTTCAGGATTTGACCATTGTATATTGCACCAAGTCCAGGGACAATTGATAGAACAGCGGCAAGACTTGGAGATTTCCTCTTTATATAAACTTTTTTTACTTCTTCCTTAACACAATCCTTGCAAAGAATCTTCCCATTTGTATCTATTGAACATTCCTCGCAAAGGGGCTTGTTACATTTCGAACAAAAATTCTTGCTTTCCTTTTCAGGATGATAGTAGCAGTTCATTTCTTTCCTCCTTTCAAAAGAGAATACACCTCAAATTTTTTAAATCCCTCGAAATAGATACCCTCTCAGCCCCCTTCTTTTCCCTCTTGAACTCCTCTTCCTCTTTTGGCTTTGAAATTGACTTAAATTTTAAAACTTTCAGATAATCCACAACTCCATCAATTTTTGTTACAACTTTCAAAACCTGAGAATAGGCTCTGTGGGCTTTGAATTCAATGGGATCAAATAATAAAGCTTTTTTGGGATATGTAAAGAAGAAGAAGGAAAGAACAAAAACAGAGAAGGCAAAAACCCACTGGGGTTGGAATAGGGGGAAGAAGGAGAATCTTTTCCTTGTTGTAGCATCCAGTATATTATCCACAACCTTCTCTGGAACGGGGAGAGGTTCAATGGAGCGAATAGCTCTCATAATCCTTAGGGAATCTTTCATCAAAGCCTTGCAAATTTCACAGGAATCTATATGAGCTTTTACAATCTCATGGGTTTCCCTTTCAAGCTCTCCCTCTAAAAAGATTGTAATTAATTCTTTTACCTCATCACACTTCATTTTTCACCTCTTAAAATCTGAGAAAGCAAAATTCTTCCCCTGTTTATCCTCGATTTTACTGTTCCAACAGGAATGTCTAAAATCTTAGAAATCTCTTCGTAGCTTAACCCTTGGAGGTCTCTTAAAATAAGGGGAATTTTGAACTGGAGATCAAGGTATTCTATTCCTTTTCTAACTTTTTCTTTTAATTCCTCAACAGTATCTTTGAAAGAATTGGAATGATAATCAATTAAAATCTCCCTTTTCATCTCTTCAATCTTTGAATTTACATATTTTTTCTTTCTATACCAGTCAATTATATGATTTTTTGCCAGTCTAAAAAGCCATACCTTGAAATTGCTACCGAGGGTGTATTTATTCAAAGAGTTGTAAAGTTTGATAAAGATTTCTTGAGTGAGGTCTTCTGCCTCGTCAGGATTCATTGTAATCTGGTATGCCATGTTATAAATCCTCCTTGAAAAGGTTCTCACTATATATTCCCATGCGTATTCCTCTCCTTGCAAGCACCTTGCAACAATTTCTTCTAAATCTGACATTTAATGTTTCTTTCATTCCTTTTCTTCACTTCCATATTAAGGAAACGAAAAAAGGGGATCAAAAGTTCCAGGGGAATTTTTGAGGTTATACTTTTTTCCCCTTTACTGATTCAATAAGCTTCTTAGCCTCTTCTTCCTTTTCTTCCGGGACAAGGATTTTTACAACCCCAAGACCGTCAGTGGTTATACCGAGAACTTTGCCAATCGATTCATACCTTAGCTCCGCAGGGATTCCATTGGACTCAAGAAAGGATTTTATAATTTCAGCCTCTGTAATACCTTGTGCCTCTGCAACCTTTACAAAATTCATTCTATTTCTCCTTTAAAAGCTCTTCAATTCTTTTGATTAATACCTCACCATTCAAATCTGCATATCTCATTATTCCTCTTTTGTCAACAAGGAAATTGGAAGGTATTGAATCTATTCCGAAAATTTTTGCTATTGGGTCATTCCTTCCTTTCCCTGAAAAAACGACCTTCCAGGGAATAGCCTCCTTAGAAATAAAGGAAAAAAGAGCATCTTTTTCATCATCAAGGCTAACACTTATGATTTCTAAACCTTTATTCCCGAATCTTTTGTAATCCTCCCTCAAAAAAGGAATTTCAGCTCTGCATTGCTCATACCATGATGCACAAAAATCGACAAGGACGACCTTTCCCTCAAGCTTCCTTATATCTATGAGGTTTCCATTGATGTCCTTACATTGAAAATCCTTGACCTTTTTACCTATCCCAATTTTTTCATTTATTCTGTTAATCAATTCCTTAAATTCTTTCTCTCCCTTTACAAAGAAAAAAGGAGGGTAGTTCTCAATCCACCCCCTCATATTATATCCTGCTTCAAAAGCTCTTCTTAGATATTGAATTGTATTAATTTTATCCATCTTCCTCGAGTAAAGGACTGAAAGATTAAAAAGAATTGCTGGAGTGTTGGAATTCTTAGGGTAAAGGTTAACAAATTTTTCGAATATCTCTATTGTCTTCCCTATTTTTCCATTGTTTATATAAGCATCAGCAAGGGCAAGGAGAAGATGAGGGCTTTCTCCCTTTTCTTGAATCCTTTTTTCTATTGCTGATATCATTCTATCCTTCTCTCCTGTTCTCCTGAATCTGTTTATGGATATTAGGAATATGCTATCGTCATCGGGATTTATCTTGGTCAAGATGTCTGAAACAGTGTCTGCAAGCTCATACTTCCTCTGCATTGTGTAGATTGAATGGAGGTTTAAAAAAGCCTCTGGTTGAGAGTTGTCAATGGAAATCGCTTTTTTCAAAAGCTCCTCAGCTTTTGAATAATCAGGAGGTTTGGCTTCATTGGTGTAATAATAGGAAAGACCTATATACCCCCAGTAAAAATTCTTATCCCTTTCAATGGATTTCTCAAAGTAATACTTCGCAGTTTCACTTTTCTTCTGGACTCTCCCAAAAAGATAGATATAAATAGGGTTATTCTGATTCTTCTTGAATAATAACTCATACTCCTGGTATAACTTATCAGGATCGTAAATTTTCATAAGATCCTGGTAGGTTCTGTGGATAAGGACATTCTGGGGAGCTTTTTTCAAGAATTCTTTTACAATAAGGATTTTACCCTCTAAATCAGGAGCATTTTCCAGCATTTTTTCCATCTGGGAGATAATTGCAGGCTTTTGATATTTTCTATATGTAAGGGAAAATTCCTGAGAGATTAAAAGAAGGGAAATTGAAATTGTAAATAATACTAAAATTATCTTTCTCATACCTCTCCTTTCCTAAAAAAGAATAAAATTTGGGAATAAATTTGTCAAATGAAACAAAAAGATATAGAATTCGTTAATGTTATTAGGAGGTTGGAATGAGAAGGCTATTGATTATGTTTTTATTTTCATCTCTGATTTTCTCCCAGGAGGTTGTAAGTTATAAAATAAAGGCAAAACTTATTCCTGAAGAGAAGATTGTAAAAGGTGAAGAGATTATAATCTGGAAAAATATCACGAGTAAGCCAACATCTGAGATCTACTTTCACCTCTATCTTAATGCCTTCAGAAACGAGCTTTCCACTTTTATGAGGGAATCAGGGATAGAAAGGTTTAGAAGGAAGGATATAGAATGGGGTTACTGTGAGGTCAGGGAAATAAAGATAAATGGAATTGATATGAAGAAGAAGCTTCATTATGTTCAGCCCGATGATGGAAACATCTATGATAGAACCCTTGTAAAGATTCCCCTCGATTCTCCAGTAAATCCAGGAGAATCTATATCGATTTATTTAATTTTTGAGTCAAAACTTCCAAAGGTTCTTGCAAGATCAGGCTATTCAAGGGATTTCTTCATGGTAGCCCAGTGGTTTCCAAAGATTGCAGTTTTGAGGGAGGAGGGCTGGAATTCCCATCAGTATCATAGAAACTCTGAATTTTTCTCAGATTTCGGGAAATATGAAGTTGAGATAAGAACTCCAGAAAAGTTTAAAGTTGTTGCCTCAGGGGTAAAAACTAATGAGTGGAAAGAAAAGGGAGAAATTGTAAGAATTTTTAAGGAGGATAATATCCACGATTTTGCCTGGAGTGCCTCTCCAAATCATAAAATTTTCGAAGAGGAATTTTCCATGAAGGAACCAGAGGTAAAGACAAAAATAATACTTTTCCTTGATAGAGACCATTTAAGGCATAAGGAAAGATATATGAAAATAATAAAGAAGTCGATCGAGTTTTTCAGCAAAAATTATGGACCCTACCCATACAAAACAATAACAGTTGTTGATCCTCCCTCCCATGCTCTTCAGGCAGGGGGTATGGAATATCCAACTTTGATAACAGCAGGGACAACCTTCTGGCTTCCAAAAGGTCTCCTCTTCCTCGAACTTGTCACCCTCCATGAGTTTGGGCATCAGTACTGGTATGGAATGTGTGCCAACAATGAATTTGAGGAGGCATGGCTCGATGAGGGAATAAATTCCTACTCTGAAGTAAAGGGGATGAGGGAATTATTTGGAGAGAAAACATCTGTTTTTAATATTTTCGGCTTTAAATTCGGGGATATTGATTCTCAGAGATTGAGCTACATTTCTATTCCCTCCTTTGATCCAATTTATAGAAAATCTTACGAATTTTTTTCCGGTGGGAGTTACTCTGTAAACTCCTATTCAAAATCAGCCCTGATGCTTCTTACCCTTGAAAGATACCTTGGAGAGGATAAATTTTCAAAGATAATGAGGGAGTATTTTAGAAGATTTCAGTTTAAGCATCCTAAAACAGAGGATTTCATAAGGGTTGCAGAGGAGGTATCAGGAAAAAACCTTAAATGGTTCTTTGATTCTTTCCTGTTCAGTGATGGAACAATCGATTACAGAGTTGAGAGAATTATGACAAAAAAGCTGAGAAAGCCTGAGGGGAAGATGGATTTGAAGTTTAAGGAAGAGGGGAACTGGGAGAGTGAGGTTTCAGTAGTAAGGGAGGGTTCAATTTCATTTCCTGTAAATATAGAAATTCTCTTTGAAGATGGGAAGAAAATAAAGGAGTTCTGGGATGGTAAGGAAAGATGGAGGAAGTTTAAATATGTAAAACCTTCAAAGGTTATATCTGCGATAATAGATCCAGAAGGGATTCTTCTTTTGGATAGGAATAGATTCAACAATTCAATGACATTGAAAAAGAATCCTTTCCCTCTTGGGATGAGCTTTAAGGCTCTTGCTCTATTCCAATCTATTTTATTTTCCTTTTGAGAGGTGAGAAATGATAGGGAATTCTTTGAAAAAAGGTATAAATAAAGGGATTTTAAACTGGAGAGGGGTTATTATTCTCTGGCTAATAAACTTTCTTTTCTCTCTGATTTTCTTCCTTCCCTCAAGCTCTCTTTTTTCAAAGGCTTTCTCAAAGAGTATGATAACTGAAAAAATGGTTAAAGGAGACCTTTCAATATTCCTTGAATTTATGACTGTTTACAAAAATGAAATAGGAGTTCTCTTTTCCCTTTCCTTTTCCCTATTCTTAATATACTGGATTGCAAATCTTTTCCTTTCAGGTGGAATAATCTCAATACTGAAAGAAGAGAGCAAAAATGTAAGGGATATTTTCTCTTATGCCCCTAATTATTTCTGGAGATTTATAAAGCTTTCCCTTCTCTTCATCCCCTTCCTCATCCTATTTCTTATAATATGGAGAATCCTTGGAAAATTAAGGGAACTCTTCTTTAATCTTACAGGCTCAGAAATCTTCACCTTCTATTTTTCTCTCCTTACAATTTTTATAGCCATTCTAATTTTCCTCCTCCTAAGAATCCTCTTCGATTATGGGAGGATAAGAGTAGTTTTTGAGGAAGAAAGGTTTATAACAATATCCCTTTTAAGGACTGTAAAATTTGTCTTTAAAAACTTCTGGAAAACATTCCTCCTTTACATTATTCTCACAATCTCCCTTCTCCTTTTCTACATCCCCATATATCTTGTTTTTAAGATTCCAGTTTTTTCACCAATCCTTTCTCTTTTAATCTTTCTCCTCTCCCAGCTCCTTCTCCTCTTCCGCTCTTTCCTCTCCTTTCTTTTCTACTCAGCCCAAACAGAGCTTTACAGGAGTTTGAGAGTTTAGAATCTACCTGTTGCTCATTTTTTCTATTGTTTCAAAGATTGAAGAATAATCAAGATTTCCCATCCCTTTCTCAAAGGAACTCTTAAAGATTTCCTTCACAACAGAGGTTACAGGTGAGAAAACCCCATATTTTTCAAGGGCATCAGAAATGTATAAAAGGTCTTTATACATAAGATCAAGGGAGAATTGGGTTGAAAAATCTCCTTTTGCCATCTTACCACCCTTTATCTCCACAAGGGGTGATTTGTAAGCTCCTGCTGATAAAACCTCAAGAACAGATTCAAGATTCAGTCCTCCCTTCTTTGCAAGGACAAGGGCTTCTGCCAGGGAGACTGTCCAGCAAGCTCCAACAAGGTTGTTTACAAGTTTCATGAGGGAACCCATTCCACTCTCTCCCATGTATACAACCTTTGAACCGAGGGTTTGGAGGATGTCCTTTTGTTTTTCAAAAATCTCCCTTTCTCCACCAACCATTATGGCAAGGGTTCCAGACTCTGCTGCCCATGTGCTTCCAGAAACTGGTGCGTCAAGGAAATGGAAACCCTTTTTCTTAAGTCTTTCTGCAATGTCCTTTGAGGCTTCGGGAGATATTGTGCTCATATCTATGAATGTTGTTCCTTCTGATGCTCCATAAATACATCCTTCCTCACCAAAAATAACCTCTTCAACAGCTCTGTGATCCCTGACCATTGTTATTACAACATCCCTATTTTTTGCAACCTCTGAAGGTTTTTTGAAAATCTCTGCTTTCCCCTGAAAATCTTTTGTCTTTTCATGGGTTCTATTATACACTCCCAATTCATAACCCTTTTTAATAAGGTTAAAAGCCATTGGTTTTCCCATCAATCCAAGACCTATAAAACCAATTCTCTTCATCTTCATCACCTCAAAAATTATGTTATTAATTCAGAAAATTCCTGTCAAGAAAATTTGGAAATCCCTTTGACTCTATTGTAGAATATACCTTTAATGAAAGAAATTTTTTATAAGCAACAGATTTCAGAATTCAGGTTTTCAGAGGGGAGAAGACTCGTTATTTCCCTTGTAATAACCCTTATCTTTATGTTCTTAGAAATTTTGGGAGGTATTATAACAAAGAGTATTGCTTTAATTTCAGATGCCTTCCACATGTTCACCCATGCTTTTACCATAAGCCTTAGCCTTTTTGCAATAATAATTGCAAGGAAACCTCCCTGTCATCACAGAACCTTTGGTCTTTACAGAGCAGAAATCCTTTCTGCCTTTGTTAATGGATTAACCCTTCTTCCTGTTTCAGGGCTTATAATTTATTTTTCGATAAGGAGGCTTACAAACCCTGCTAAAGTTCTCGGATTTGAAATGTTTATAATAGCTATATTGGGGCTTTTTGCCAATATAGCAAGCATTATTATTTTGAGGAAGGATTATAAAAATAACATAAACATTAAGAGCGTATTCTTCCATCTTATTGGAGATGCTCTATCATCAATAGCTGTTCTATTTGCTTCAGTCCTCATTATATTAAAAAATTGGTTCATTGTTGACCCAATTGTTAGCTTTGGAATATCCCTTTTAATTGCCAAATGGGCTTTCTCAGTTCTCAAAGAATCGGGAAAAATCCTTCTTGAAATGGCACCAAAGGGGCTTGATATTGAGAGGCTAAGCCATGAGCTAAAGGAAAATTTTCCTGAAATAGATGAAATATCCAGTGCTCATATATGGTCTATCACATCGGACATGCTCGTCTTTTCAGCTCATTTATCCATCAAGTCTGAGAATTTTAATCAGAATGAATTCCTTCAAAGAGTTTGTGGGTATCTTCAGAGTCGTTATCCAATAATTGAGTGCACAATTCAGATTAAAGTTTGAGTTTTCAGAAAAAAAGATTGATAATGAAAAATTGGAGGAAAAAATGATAGAGGCAAAATTTACTACAGAACAATTTGAGAATCTTTTAAAACTTGTATCAACTGCCACATGGATTATTAATTCCTTACGGGAAGAGCCTTTGGAAGAATTCTCAGAGCTTGAACAATATCTTTACAGAGTTGCTCAGAAAGAGGAGCTCACAGAGCTTTTTGAATATGATGAGGTATCAGAATCCTTTATCCCCTCAGAGGAACTGGAAAATGAAATTCACGAATACATTGAGGATTACAATGAAGAGATTTTCTGGAGATTGCTTTGTACAAGTATTGCTGTAAGAGATCTGGAAAAGGAGTTGGGAGAATCAACTGTTAAAAAGATGGAGTTTAAGGAAAAGATCAAGAGATTAGAACCCCTTATTGAAAAGTACTCAGAGGAATTTGCAGAGAACGGTTTAGAGAATCTTGTTTTATTGAAGAGAAGGCAATAGGAAATGTCTTGCTATTTCAGACATTTGAAAGAAATTTTTAAAGAAGCGGGAATTGAAATATCAAAAGAAAATAAAAAAATCATTGACCAGAGAATCCATGAGCTTGTCGGAGTCCCTTACAAGAATTGCCCTGAATCATGGAAAAAAGTGAAAGAATGGCTAAGAGATGAGGAAAGGAAGAAGAAACTGATTGATTATTTGAAAGGTAAGGATACCTCTTCAAAGATTTAATTTTTAAAGAATCCACATTCAATTTCTTCACCATCTGAGGTTAAATATCTTTTAAGAGCATCAACTGTAAGACAGGAGTGAACAGGTAAAATCAAGACAACCTCACCAACTTTTATTCTTTCAAAGTTATCTTCATTGGTCTTTAAAATTCCATGTTCCTGGGATAGAGAGGAAATGAAGGAGTTTTTGATTATGGGTCCCCAAACCTCTCCCTCGGGGAAAGCTAAATATCCAAAGATCTTTGACCCATCTTTGTTAAGAATGAAATCTTTTGAAAGGTGAACAGCACCGCAATAAAGAACTATTTCTTTTCTACCAGGGTGTTTTGCGACAACTGGGCAGGCAACTGCAATTGCAATATCCTCTTCCCTGCATGAGCCGAGCTCCAGTTGCATAACATCGTAAAATACGAAATTCCCGGGTCTTATCTCATCGATACCTTCAAATCTCTCAACAAGACTGCATGTTGGAGTATCACCAATAGAGATTTTAATCTTCTTTGCCAATTTACCCTCTATAATCTCCTTTACTCTTTTCATTTTCTGGACAGAGTCATTGTAAACATGAAGGATTTCTTCCCTGGATTTGCAATGATAGGAATGCCCAGCATGGGTAAGAATCCCTTCAAGATTAAGCTTTTTAGATTTTTCAATTTCAGAGGCTATATCAAGAATGGAATCAAAATCATCCCACGGTATACCAGTTCTCTTATAGCCAACATCTATCTTAATCCATAAATTTACTTTATTCTGCAGAAAATTTTCTAAGATTCTTAAAACATCCTTAGAAAGGACAAGAAGGTTAAGGGAGATTTTAGAGGAGAGATTATTAATTGAGTCCATTTCTCGAATATTAACAGGAAAGGCAATTGTAATATCCTTCCATCCCTTTTTAGAGAAATACTCCGCCATACTCACTGATGATACTGTTATTCCTGTGACACCGAATCCTCTGAACCACTCTCCTATTTCAGCGGATTGGTGGGTTTTGAAATGGGGTCTAAAAAACACTCCGCTCTCCTTTGCCTTTTCTGCCATCCTCCTTATATTCCTCAAAACCCTCTCTTTGCTCAAAATTATTGTTGGTTTCTGAATTTTTTTTAATATTTGGTCTATCATATTAAATATTTTATTCAAGATTCAAGGAAAAATTAAATTTCTGTTAATTTTAAGTAAGATATTTTTCCCTCCATATCTCAAAGAGAAGAAGGGCAAAAAGTCTGTGGCTATGATTTTCAATCCCCTTTATATGCTCCTCTTTCATCCTTTTTATTTCTGAATAATTAAAAAGCCCTCCATCTCTTATCCTTTTTTCTGAAAGATAATCTTCCATCAATTCTCTGAACTCCTCCCTTAGCCATTTTTTAATTGGAATTGAAAAACCTTCCTTCTGCCTGTATATTGTCTCTTTTGGAAGTATTCCTTCCATGGATTTTTTAAATATCCATTTTGTTGTAAGACCTCTAACTTTCAAATTTCCGGGAAGGGAGAAGACAAATTCAACAAGTTTATGGTCTAATAGGGGAGCCCTTGTCTCAAGGGAGCATGCCATAGACATTCTATCAACTTTTACCATAATATCATCAACAAGATAGCTTTTTAAATCAAGGAAAAGCTCTCTATTAATACAGTCAAGGGATTTCATTTTTTCAAAGATGGAAGAGAATGGCTTCCTTGTATGGATTTCACCATCCCTTTCGACTTTAGATAGGAAATCCGACGAGTAAAGTCTCCTCTTTGTCTGATTGTCTAAATAAAGCATCCATCTAAAGTGAGAGAGCTGGGGAGGAAAGAATAAACCATCGGAGAATCTCTTTATCCTGTTTATTATTCCCTTTTTAACATCCTTTGGAGGAAGGAATCTTGAGAGGAGAGGGAAAATTGCATGGGGTATTTTAAAGAAATATTTTCTCAGAATCCTCTCTATTTTCTCTGCCAGGTAATGCTCATAGCCTCCAAATAGCTCATCTCCACCATCTCCAGAAAGAATAACTGTAACATACTTCCGAGCCATCTTTGAGACAAGATATGTTGGGAATATTGAAAAATCTGACATTGGCTCATCAAGATATTTTATAAGCTCCCATATAAGTTCGAGGGCAGAAGGAGTTAGAACAAACTCGTGATGCTGGGTTTTGAATAGCTCAGCTATCTTTCTTGCGTATTTCAACTCATTGTAGGATTTCTCTTCAAATCCAATGGAAAAGGTCATTAATGGTTCTTTTCCAAGGGAATGCATCATAGCAACTATTGAGCTTGAATCAATTCCTCCTGAAAGGAAGGCTCCAAGGTGAACATCAGAAATCAATCTCAACTTCACAGACTCTTTTATAAGCTCTCTCAATCTCTCCTTTATTTCATCAATATCAGTGGGGACCTCAACTTTTTCCAGTTCCCAGTAACTTTTCTCCTTCACACCTTTTTCGTCAAAAATTAAATAATGTCCTGGCATCAACTTCTTTATTCCCTTAAAAATTGAAAGGGGTGAGGGAATATACTCAAGGGTTAAATAAAGGTCAAGGGCATTTAAATCAAGCTCTCTATCAATTTTTCCAAATTTTAAAATCCCCTTTATTTCAGAGGAGAAAACAATTGTTGAGTCAATAATTGTGTAATAAAGGGGCTTCTTTCCAATTCTATCCCTTGCAAGGAGGAGTCTCCTCTTTCTACCATCCCATATACCGAAGGCAAACATTCCCCTTAGTTTTTTCAATCCCTCTTCCCCTTCTTCCTCATATAGATGAACAATAGTCTCTGTGTCTGATTTTGTCTTAAATCTATGCCCTTTTCCTTCAAGTTCTTTCCTGAGCTCAAGAAAATTGTATATCTCTCCATTGTATGTTATCCATATTGTTCCATCCTCATTGCACAGGGGTTGATGACCAGTTTCAAGATCAATTATCTTGAGTCTCCTTGCTCCAAGAGCAACTCCATTCTCGACAAAGAAGCCTTCATCATCAGGACCTCTGTGGATAATCTGATCTGCCATAGATTTAATAATTTCCCTTTCCTGTTTTCTCCCTTTTAAATCAACAATTCCAACAATTCCACACATTTTCCAAAAGAGAATTTTAACCCATTAGGAGGTTTAACTCAAATAAGGACTAAAATCTTAAAAATAAAATTTAAAGGAAAAATTAGGGTTTTTTGTATTCCCTGTAACAGCCTAAAAATTTGAAGGTTTCTGTTTTACTCTTCAATAGCTCTAAAGCCTTCTTCACATTTTCATTCTCGATGGAACCCAGAAAATCGACAAGGAAAATATACTTCCCCTTTTCTTTTCTGTTGGGACGGGATTCAATTCTTGAAAGATTTATTCCATATTCAGAGAATATCTTTAAAGTTTCGCATAATGCTCCCACTCTATCTTGAATACAGAAAACCACAGAGCACTTATCACCATTATTGGAAGATTTCCTTGAGATAACTATAAAGCGTGTTAAATTAATCTTTTCATCCTGAATATTTTCTTTAAGAACTTTTAGACCATATAGTTTGCAAGAACTATTTGCAATAACAGCACTTCCTGGTTGTCTTGTTTCGGCAAGCCATTTTGCTGCACCAGCGGTATCGTAAAATGGCTTAGGTTCGAAATTGTTTTGAGAGATGAAATTTCTGCACTGGGCGAGAGCTTGTGGATGGGAATAAACAAATCTTATCTCATCAAAATTTGTCTCTGGTAATGTTAGAAGAGAGTGATTCACCTGTAGCTTTATTTCTCCTACAATGTATAGCTCACTACTTATCAAAAGATCGCTTACCTCACCTATTGAACCTTCAGATGTATTTTCGATGGGTAAAATTCCAAATTCGAAAAATTCCTTTTTTACTCCTTCAACGACATCCTTAAACTCTTTGCAAGGGATTGGTATCAAAAGAGGATCAAAAATTTTCGCAGCCTCCTCACTGTTTGCTCCATGTTCACCCTGAAAACCTATCAATGAAAAACCCCTGGATTGAAGATATCTACTCTCAGAAATAATTTTCTCGAAAAGGCTTAATTTAAAATCCTCCCTTATTATAGGGCTTGTGATTATTTTGGACACATTCTCATATACCTGCTTTTCCCTTTCTTCATCGTAAACATTAGATTTTATCTTTCCAGCCAGAAGAGCAAGTTCAAATCTTTCTTCTAAGAGTTTTATTATTTCAAAATCTATTCGATCAATTTTTAAACGAATTTTATTCAATTCCATAGAAAACCTCCTTGCGGGATTTTAAAGGGATTTTTTAAAGGAGGGGCTTTTCAGGCGGTTTTCACCGCCTGAAAAAATAGGAAATGAAAAATCCTTTCCTTTTTCATAATTAAACTAAATTTTAAAATTTTTTATAAACTTTGTCAATAAACATAGCCCTTGAATAATGGATAAGCATTCTTGAAAAATTTGACATTAATGTCATAGGGTGATAAAATTTTCGACTGATTGGTCGAAAAATGGATAAAAAGAAGAAAAGAGTAAAGGAAATTTTGAGAGCTGCGGAACTGATGTTTTTGATGAAGGGATTTAATAACTCTTCAATGGATGAGATTGCAGATCTTGCAAATCTTGGAAAAGGAACCATTTATTATTACTTCAGGAGTAAAGATGAAATTTTTCTTTCAATTATTAAGAGGGAAGCTGATAAGGTTTATGAGGAGATAGTAAAAAGAGTTAGTAAGGAAAAATCTTTATATGAGATTGTAAAGGAGATTATTTCCTTTTATCTTGAATATTTTTCAAAAAATCAAACTTTTCTAAGGTTGTTTTTCCCATGTATTGCAGGACTTATAAAAATTGAAAAGAAGGAGCTCTTAAAAGAGTATACCAAAAGCTATCGAAAACATTTGAAATTTATAAAAACAATCATTTCAAAAAAAATAGAGGAAGAGAGGAAAACTTTTAGCCTGAAGAGTCTTCTGAATCTTATAAATGTTTTTCAGATAGGTATAGGGCTAAAACTCCTTGAAGGTAAAGAAAAGGAAGCTAAGGAGTCCCTGAGGTTATTTTTAAAAATTATAAAGAAATTTCTGGAGGGATAGATGAGAAGATTTATTGATTTTATCTTGAAAAATCCAGTTAAAATTATTTTTGTAACCTTTATTATTTTTATATTCTTTGCTTTCTGGATAAAGGAAGTAAAAGTTGATCCTGATATAATGAGGGCTCTCCCCAAGAGAATTCCTGAGAGAAGATATTTTGACAAAATAACAGATATTTTTCCAGGAAAGGAGGCTATATTTATTGCCTTAAAAACAAAGGAACCCTTTTCTATAGAATCTGTAAACACAATATATTATTTCACAAAAAAGCTTGAAGACATAAAGGGAGTTTGGCAGGTTTTGAGTCCTACAAATGCAAAAAACATAAAAGGAACAGAGGAAGGTTTTGAAATATCTCCCAATCTGTCTTCTCCAATTTCAACAAAGGATGAGCTTGAGGAATTTAAAAATAAATTTTTCTCCGATGAATTAATGTCTGAGCTCCTCTTGAGTAAAGATAAAAAGACATTTCTTGTTATGCTAACAATATCAAAGACAGCAGACTCAAAAAAAGTTACTGAAGAGGTTATTAAAGTTTCTGAGGAGTTCAAAGATAAAAATCCTGAAATAGAGAAGCTTTTATTTGCGGGGAAACCAGTGACTACATATTACATAGGGAAAATGATAGGACCTGACATGGGAAAGCTCTTTTCAATTGGAATTGTTCTTATATTTGTTATTTTCTTTCTCTATTTTAGGAGTCTCAGGGGGGTCCTAATACCATTGTTTGTTGTGATTTTCTCAGTGACGATACCTGTTGGAACTTTACCCCTTTTAAAAATTCCCTTTTCCCATAGTCTTGAAATCATGCCAATAATTGTAATGACAATAGCAGTTGCTTACAGTATATATCTCCTTACAAGTTTCTATCAGAATTCCAAAACCATCAAAGACAAAAAGGAGCTTGTCAGATTTGTCCTTCTTTCCCTTACAACTCCTGTTTTAATGTCATCCTTAACGGATATGGCTGGATTCCTTGGGCTAAATGGCTCTGGAGTGGAAAGCTTAAATGAGCTTGGAATATTCACAGCTTTCGGAATATTTGCGGGTTTGATTGTTAGTATTTTCTTCGTCCCTTCCATCCTTTTAATTTTAAAATTCCCAAAAAATTCAAAGACTCAAGGGGAATCCTTTGGAAAGTCAATGTCTCTCTTTGGCAAAAAATTAGTAGAGAAAAGGATTCCAATTTTGATTGTTTTATTATTAATAGTCCTTTTAATGTTTTATGGAATTTCTAAGCTTGACTTTGAAACATCAACAGTATCAAATCTTCCAAAAAATCATCCCTTGAGGGAATCTGACAGAATAATTAATTCTCAATTTTCAGGTTCAACAATTTTCGAAATTATAATTGAAGGTAATAAGGAGAATACCATAAAAGATATAAGAGTTCTTTCAGCAATGGAAGACTTAATATCCTATGCAAAATCCCTTCATAATGTAGGAGGAGCAAGGGGATTTTCTGAAATTGTGAAGAAGATGAACATGGTTCTTCACGGAAACAGTAAGGAGTATTATAGAATTCCAAAGGAGGAAGAGATAGAGGTTTATTCTGAAAATGGGATTGAAAAGGTTAACAAGATAAATGGACAGGAGCTCGCCTCTCAGCTTATTCAACTTTACGAGATGTCAGCATCACCTGAAGATCTGGCATCAATGGTGGATACAGAATATAGAATGTCAAAAATATCAATCTTCTTAAAGACAGATAGAAGGACTGTTCTAAAAGATGTGGAAACAAAAATAAAGGAATATGCTGAGAGAAGATTTAAAGGATTACCCGTTGATGTTCAGATTACTGGGATGGCAAAACTCTTCATAGCAATAAATGACAGGGTTGTTCGAGGACAAGCTCTTAGTATCTTGATTGCCCTATCAATTGTTCTTTTGATAACCTCCTTAATGTTCAAATCCTTAGTTCTTGGTTTTTACAGCATTATACCCCTTTTCTTCTCCATAATCTTCAACTTTGGAATGATGGGTCTTCTGAAAATAAAAGTTTCCCTTGAGACAATGGTTGTTTCATCAATTTGCATTGGTGTTGGAGTTGATTATGCAATTCAGTTCATTTATGCATTAAGGGAAAGAGTAATGTCAGGGATGAATCTTGAAGATGCGATACCCTCTGTCTTTTCTGAGAGAGGGGTTGCCATTGTTTTAAATGCTACTGTTGTTGCTCTTGGATTCTTCACCCTCTTCTTTTCATCCCTAAGACAGATCTCCAATATGGGATATTTAATGGCTCAGGCAATGATCACAGCCTGCCTTGGAGCAATTGTCCTTTTGCCTGTAATATTTCTACAATTTAAAATTAAATTTTTGAGGAGGTCTCAATGAAAAAGTTTTATTTTGTCCTTTTGCCTATTTTGATATTTTCCTTTTTTAAAGCCTATCCCGAAACAGGAAGAGAGATAATGGAAAAGGTTGTTAACAAGGAGACCTGGAATGATATGACTGCTGACCTCTATCTTACAATTGTCGATTCAAAGGGAGGAAAAAGGGAAAGGGAGATTAAATCCTTCATGAAAAAATACAGTGCAGATGAGACAAAAATGCTCATGTTCTTTTTGAAGCCTGCAGATGTGAGAGGAACTTCATTTCTTATTGTGGAACACAAGGACAGGGACGATGATAGATACCTTTATCTTCCTGCCTTGAGAAGGGTAAAAAGAATCCTTGCCTCAGGAAAGGGTGGCTCATTCATGGCTTCAGACTTCTCCTACTACGATATAGGTAAGCCAAAATTAGAGGATTTTAAATACAATCTGATTGGGGAGGAGAAACTGGATGGTGTTCCTTGCTATGTCATTGAGTGTCTCCCAGTATCCCCCCAGATTGAAAAGGACACTGGTTATTCAAAAATTGTTAGATGGGTAAGGAAGGACAACTATATGATCTTAAAATCGGACTACTATTCAAGGGATGGGAAAAAATTTAAGGTTCTCGATGTTGAAAAGATTGAAGAGATCCAAAATGTCCTTTTTGCGACAGTTATGACAATGAAAGATATTATATCGAATAGGATTAGCAGAATGGAGTTCAGGAACATAAAGGTCAATACTGGTTTAAAGGATTCCCTATTCTCAGAAACCTCCCTTGACAGAATTAACATTGAATAGGTTCTGCCATGAGGAAACTAAAATTTATAATTCTCCTATTTCTAATTTTTAGCCTGAATCTATTTTCCCAGCCTGATATTTCAGGTTATTTAAAATTTCTGAGCTATTTAAACATTTACGGAGAAAATAAATATTTATTTGAAAGGAATGGGACAAGACTTCAGCTAAAGCTCTCTGCCTCTTCAGGAAAAGCATCCTTCTTCACATCAGTTAACATAGATGCCTATAAAGGGAGTAAAGAGGGGCTCGGTATTAATCCTGTTGAATTTTACATAGACCTTAATCTCGATTTTCTAAAACTAAGGGTTGGAAGACAGTTTGTCTTCTGGGGTAAGAATGAATGGAATTCACCAACCGATGTAATAATTCCCTGGGATTATGAAAATATATCCTCAGAAATAGAGGATTATAGAATTCCCCAGACAATGATTCAGGGAACAGGTGAGTTTAAAGGGGTAAGAATTCAGGGAATATTCAACCCAGTTTTCACTCCAAATGTAATATCTTTTCAGTCCACTCCCTTTCTTCAGTTTGAAAAGGAAGAATTGCCAGAGAAGAAAATTTCCAATTCTGAGTTTGGAGGGAAAATTGCTTTCAACAAAAAAGGATGGGACATTTCTTTAAGTTTTTGGGATGGATTTGAAAAATTTCCATCCATCTATTTTTCCTTTGATCCATTACAGAGAATCCTAAAAGGAACTCCAAAGTACCATAGATTGAGGATGCTGGGATTTGATATGGAGAAGACATGGGGAAGCTATGGTCTTAAGGGAGAATTCTCCTACAATAGGACAGAGGATAAAGATGGTAAAAATATTTTCATAAAGAATCCCCATTTGAAATATCTTTTTGGTTTTGATTGGCTTCCTACTGAGAAATTGAATCTTCAAATTCAATATCTTAGGGAAGAACTCTTAAAATTAAATATAGAGACAGAAAATCAAGAATGGATGAAGCTCCAGATTCCTCCAAAGATTCCTGAAAAAGTAACAGATTATGGTGTGATTATTACAAGATGGAATCCTTCAGATTTTGTATCCTTTCAGTTGGTAAATGTGAGAAACTTAAAAAGTAAAGACTGGCTTGGACTCCTCTTGGGAAGCTATGAGGTTCAGGATGCTCTGAAACTCATAGGAGGCTTGGTTCTATTTGAGGGAAAGAAAGGAACAACCTTCGGAAACCTTAAAGATTCCTCAAGATTCTTTTTAGAGCTTAAATATTCTTTCTGAAGGGAAATTTTGATAAAATGAAAATGGTTCTCTAAATATTGAAGTTATTGCAGATGGAATCGAAAATATAGAACAGCTAAATTTCCTAGAATCCCTTAGTAGTGAAGAAATTATATCTTTAAGGTGTAATGGAGTTTAAGGTTCTATCATTTACGAACCAATGAAATTCGAAGAAGTTATATCCATCTTTGAGCCTAAAAAGAAACCAACCCATCGAATTTAGCAAATAAGCTAAATTTTTATGGTTTTCCCTCCTGCATTCCTTTTAGTTTCTCCATATTTATAATATCCATGTCAATTCCATCTGGTGTTATCTCTTTTGGAGTTTCAATTATAAAGGGGACTTCTCTAAAGGGCTTAAAATTTAGAAAGAATTTAAATCCGTCCTCACCTATTTTCCCTTTTCCTATATGCTCGTGTCTATCAATATTAGAACCACATTCTCCTTTTGAGTCGTTAACATGGATAACCTTAACTCTTTCAAATCCAATCATTCTTTCAATTTCCTCCATTGTCTTAAAAAATCCAGAACTTTCCCCAATTGGATAACCTGCTGAAAAAAGATGACAGGTGTCAATGCAAATTCCTATCCTTCCTTCTGTCAAATCAATTATCTCTGCAAGTTGCTCTATTTTCCAGCCTATCTGGGTTCCTCCTCCTGATGAGTTTTCCACAAGAATTTCTACTCCTTCAGTTTCCTCAATTATTTTTTTCAGGGAATTGGCAAATCTTTTTATCCCTTTCTTCTCTCCTGAACCAAGGTGAAAACCAGAATGGACTATTATATAGGGAATTCCCAAAACCATACATTTCTTAATATCTTCAATAACTGTCCTTATCGAATTTAAGAGATGTTCCCTAAAGGGAGAGCATAAATTTATTAAATATATTGCATGGGCGATAATGGGAGAAATCCCAGAAATCTTCGTTAAATTTTTGAACTTTTCAATTTCATCCTCTCTTAATCTCCTATCTTTCCATCTGTTGTTATTTCTTAAAAAAAGCTGGACAGTTGAACATTTAAGCTCAAGTCCCCTTTCAATTGCCTTAAATAATCCTCCTTCAATGGAGAGATGGGCACCTATTTTTAATGCCAATTTATAGGAAAAAGCCAAAAGAAAGTCTCAACTGGGAATAATTGGAAATCTGAGCTCTTATCTCCCAAAAGATATCTGTTCTCCTTGCAGGATATCGGAAATTAAAGAACATGGAAAGAGATGGATCTGTTTTAGATCCCCCTCGAGAGAAACTGTTATAGAGAACTCCTATTCCTCCACCTACTGAAAAGTTTCTTCTCAATCGGTAAAGAAAATCCATTGAAAGGAAAAGGGAAGTTGCATTGTCACCAAATCCCACATCAAAAGTTGGCTGAAAAATGAGGAGTTTCTCAACAGGAATTGGTGTGAGAACGCCGAAGAAAAACTGGTCGAGGTCTCCGATAGCAACCCCAGTTTTTAAACCCAAATCTTGAGATTTTAAATAAATTGAGGTTAAAAAGATAAGCAAAATAAGTATCTTTATCCTCATAAAAAATTTTTATCACGATTTAAAGAAAATAGCAAATTAAAGACGGAAAAAAATTCTCACAATAGTTTTGTGGTAAAAAGGGATAAAAGAAAGAAAACGAAAAGTAGAGAAAAGGAGGGAAGAAACATTATTTTTAGAACCTCTTTAAAATCTGCTCTGAAATATTGAGCAGAAAGGGAAAGGCAAAAATGGGATGGCGAGAAAAAAGTCCCAATAAAACCGCTCATATAAGCGAAGAGAAGCAATGTCAAATTAGGAGAGGGAGTACCTATGATGGGAGTTAAGACAGGGAATGCAATTCCTACATATGCCTGATTCATACCAGTTAAAAATCCAATAATAAAGGGAAGGAGAAAAAGAGAAAGAAAAGAAAGGATTCCATGGTGATTCATGCTTCCTGAAATTTCATCTAAAATGTTTGAATTTTGAAGAACCCTTTTAAAAACCATCACAGATATTAGAAGTAAAGCAGTTTTAAAGGAGATAGACTTTAGGACAAGTTTTATCTTCTCATTCCATCCCAATTTAAGAAGTATCAATGAGAAAAATGTAATTATAACCATTGAAACAAGGATGGGAATATTTAACAAGAAAGTCAGGATAACAACAGAAATTATTTCCCAGAGACTTTTAATAAGGAAAAATAGGCTTTCTATTTTATTATTTTTATTGTTTGCTCTCCCTATTGCTGGAATTTTTAAGATAATGTAGATTGCTCCAATCAAGATTGCAACTATTGAAGCTGGAAACCATGTCTTTATAAGTTTCTGAACGGGGAGTTTCCATAAAGCTGCGGTCATAACCAATCCAGGATAAAGGGGCCAGATGTATTCCCAGGTATGTCTGAACCAGAAGTTAAGAAAAGTTTTTCTTTCAGGGGATAGATTGAAACCCTTTGAGGTCGCCTCAAGCATAGGGGCTGAAAAAAGAGCGCCTCCAGGCATTGGAAGGAGTCCCATTATGGATGAAGGGAGCACAAGGACCAATCTTGGTAATGGGATTAGGGATTGAAGGGATGTAACAAGTTTTTCCATACTTCCCTTTTTTCTTAAAATTTCCCCAAGGATTAAAATTAAAAGCACAACACCAACAAGTTCAAGGGTTGAAGGTTCAAGGACTCCTTCAACGATACTTTTGAAAAAATTACGAAGGGACATTTTAAATAGAATTCCAGATAATACTGAACCTAAAAGCATTGTTAGTCCAAGATCAAGCTTTAGCCTCAGGAGAAGGAATATAAAAAAGAGAACAAGAGCCAACTTTAAAATTGTCATATCAACCTTTTAACTCCTTCTTTTCCCTCTTTTGAAAAACAAAAGCAATTAATATACTGATAATATAGAGGGCAAGCATTGGAATTGCCATTATGGTCTGGGTTAAGGCATCTCCTGTCGGTGTGATAATTGCTGCTATTATGAATATAATTAGAATGGCAACACCAAAATTCTTAATTAAAAACTTTGGGGTTATCAAGCCAAGCCTTGCAAGAAGGAAAGTAACAGTGGGTATCTCGAATACAATTCCTGAACCGATAAGAACTTTTATTATCAGATCAAAGTATTGATTTATAGTGATGACAGGTCTGAAATCAGAACCCAAACTTAGAAAGAATTTGCACGCAAAAGGGAAAAGGAAATAGTAGCCAAAAGCTCCACCTGATAGGAAGAATAAAGTTGTGAAAAAAACAAAAGGTATCACATATTTCTTTTCATGGGGGTAAAGACCGGGAGAAATAAAGAGCCATAGCTGTAAAAAGATAAAAGGGGAAGCAATAAAAATCCCAGCGAGAAAGGAAATTTTTAAATACATCATAAAAGGGTCAACTATAGAGGTAAAAGCGAGTTTTTCTCCCTGGGGAAGGTATTTAAGAACAGGCTTGGATAGGAAATTGTAAATGTCTCTACTGAAATTCCATGATGCTATGAAGGCTATTATTAGAGCTATAAAAGAATAGAATAACCTCTTTCTGAGTTCAGCGAGATGTTCGAAAAAAGACATCTCATTGGGATTTTTCCTCTTCTTCATCTCTTCCAATTTCACTCTCCAGACTCTTTTCAAACTTCTTTATCTCTTCAGCTCTTATTTCATCTTCAATGGTTTCTTTTAATTCATTGGATGCCCTTCTAAGCTCAGCAATAGCTTTGCCTATTGATTTCCCAATTTCGGGAAGTTTTTTTGGACCAAATATTAAAAGAGCTATTATAAGGATGAGAATTAATTCTGGAAAACCAATGTTAGGCATTATGTTCCCTGGTTGATCTCTATTGTAGTTGAAAGGGAACCGTGATAAAGGGTTACCTTTATTTTAAGCTCAGAGCCAGTATCGTTGAGGGGTAGATAAAGGTTATCAGTAGCTTTGCCATTTGAATCTGTGAGTAATGGATTACCGTTAGATGAGAGATTCCCTCTTGTTGTTGAAAAGATCAAAGGGGCAGAAGAGACAGGATTGTTATCGGCGTCAAAGGCATATCCATTTAAAGCGATGTATCCTCCATCCCTACCGACACTGTAGGAAGAAGCTGTTAAAAGAAGGGTCTTAACTGGGTTATGATTTTGGATTCTAACAACCACTGAAACGGTTGCTCCTCCCACAAACCATGCTGTTACATTGGCATTTCCTGGAATTCCTGTGCTTTTCAAGTAGGAGACCGCTTTACCGTTCTTTGTTTCAGCCGTCATTGGTTCTACAATCCCCAAATCTGTTCTAAAATTAACAAGAATTCCGTCCCTTAAAGGCCTCCCATCCTTTTCATATCCTATAACTGTAATTGTTGAGACACCTCCATGAACTGGGATAATACCAGGATAGGCAATTATCTCAACTGTTGAGCCATCGGGAAGGGGAAGATTGGACTGATTACAAGCGATTAAAAATATCAAAAGGAGAAAAATTATTAAATATCTTCTCATGTAAAAATTATCTCCTCTTTTTTTATCGCTGTCAACAAAATTTTTAATAAAAAAATTTGGCTTCTCCAATTGTTTTTGAGCGTTATTTTAAAATTATCTTACCTTCTTTTCTCACAATTGGCTCTATCGCAAAATCTACAAACGAGAGAACTGGATTCTTTTTTTTCATCTTTGAAAATATTAACTGCAAAGGAAATTGATTTTCTTGGAAACATCATCATAGAAGGGAGAAGTTTGATTCCTATTGATTCAGCAGGCAATAGAGTAAAAAAGTTCTTCTGCCATCCAAGTTCAAATATTCCATATCCTGGACTGAATCTCTTCCCCGCATAAAATCCCATTTCCATAACTTCCTTACAAATTAAACTATTTGTATAATCTGCTACCATTTCAACTATCTCTGAGCCAAGAACATCAACTATAAGACCTTTTAAAAGTTCACCATCCTTTGTAAGTTTAGAGGCTTCATTTTCCAGCTCCTCTCCAATTGTGCATAAAGCCAGTGCAACAAAGGATGATCTTTCAAAAATAGGATGATGGGGGATAGAATCCGAAGAAAATATTTTATAAACATACCTTGGTTTTGAAAGAGAATATGCAATCTTATATCCTTCTTCGATTAAAGGCTTTATCTTTGAATAGTCCTTTTTCTTGTATTTTAAAAGCTTTAAAATAACTTTTTCCTCGACCTTTGGCAGAGGGGGTGGTTCCCCTTTTTTAAATGATTCTTCCATTATCTCAAGAGAGAGAGGGCTAAAGATACTGCCTGGGCTGCATTGGATGCTGTCCCATCTGCTCCAATCCTCCTTGCCCAATCTTCATTAACAGGGGCTCCGCCAACAAGAACCTTGTATTTATTCCTTATCCCCTTCTCTACCAGCATCTCTATAACCTTTTTCTGTCCTATCATTGTTGTTGTAAGAAGAGCAGACATACAAATAAAATCAGCCCTTACTTCCTCTGCGGTTATAACAAATTTTTCGAGGGGAACATCGGCTCCGAGATCAATAACCTCAAATCCATTTGCAATAAGCATTGAAGCAACAAGGTTCTTCCCAATATCATGAATATCCCCCTCAACAGTTCCAATAACAACTTTTTTGCCCAGGCTTCCTGATTTTCCTGAAAGAATGTGGGGGGTAAGAACATCCATTGCACTCTTCATAGCCTCAGCACCCATGAGAAGCTCAGGAAGAAAATACTCTCCCCTTTCCCACATTGCTCCAACCTCTTTAATCCCCTTTGCAAACCCAAGATCAATGGACTCCTGAGGATTAATATTTAATTCAAGGGAGAGTTTAGCCAGCCTTGCGCTCTCTTCCCTGTTCCCTTCTATTATTGCCTTTGCCATAAGCTCAAAAAGTTCCTCTTTTCTCATTGCCAATTTTTAAATATACAAATTGTTTCAAGAAAAGTCAAAAAATTTGACAAAATCCTTTATTAAAATAACTTAAGAAAATATCAGTTCTTACTTTTCCTTTAAAAGCCCATCCTCAATCCTGAAGATTCTTTCAAAAATATCTGGGTTCATTGGTTTGTGGGAGATGAGAAGGGAGGTTTTTCCCCTTTAATTTAATCCTTCCTGAAGAAAATTACCTGATCTTAGGGATTTCTTTTAGCATATTTTTAACAGTTTTCTTTGCCATGTCCTCAATTGTTAGACCTGATTTTATTTCCT
>Ga0123519_10002464_pt1 | contig 31256 bp, 22 predicted proteins | sample YelNatPaOPRAMG02_FD_87396 | JGI IMG/M metagenome (GOLD analysis project Ga0123519, IMG submission 87396) | Hot spring microbial communities from Yellowstone National Park - Yellowstone National Park OP-RAMG-02 (version 2) | ecosystem: Environmental > Aquatic > Thermal springs > Hot (42-90C) ... | reverse complement strand
TTTACCGTTGAGGAATATGCGAAGCGGCATCATGGTGGTTATCTTGGTGCAATATCACGTGCCCGTTCAGGAAATAATAAATAGATATTAAAAAACTTCAAATATACAGGGGAATTTAACTGTTATCTACCAGTTCAGATATACCATCAAGGATAAATTTCGGACGGTAAGGAAAGCTTTCAGCTGTTTCACTGGTAGTTATTCCTGAAAGTACAAGTAAGGTATCTATTTCCGATTCAATGCCTGAAATTATATCTGTATCCATCCTGTCACCGATAATAATTGTTTCCTCCCTGCTGCAGCCCAATCTTTTCAAAGCAATGCGCATCATAAGGGGATTTGGTTTACCAACATAATAAGCTGTATGGCCTGTTGCCAGTTCGATCGGAGCTATAAGTGCTCTAGTTGCAGGCACGATACCTCCCTCTGCAGGACCTGTAACATCCGGATTTGTGCCTATCAGCCTTGCCCCTTTAAGGACAAGATTTACTGCCTGTTCAATTTTTTCGTAATTATAGCTGCGGGTCTCTCCCACCACTACATAATCAGGATTTACATTGTTCATTGAATAACCAACGCTGTACATTGCATGAATAAGTCCGGCTTCACCTATAATAAAAGCTGAACCGTTGGGTTTCTGACTTGAGAGAAAATTGGCAGTTGCAAGTGCGCTTGTATAAAAAACCTCTTCATCAACATCTATACCAAGACGGTGCATTTTTGCCTTAAGTTCTTTGGGGGTTCTTTCACTCGAATTAGTGAGAAATAGAAATTTTTTCCCTTCCCGTTTAAGCCAGTCAACAAATTCACGAACTCCGGGCAATAATAAGTTACCATGATACAGCACTCCGTCCATATCGGAAATAAAAGCTTTTTTTGATTTAATCTTTTCTATCATCAATTGTTTGTCTCTCATAATATCCTTGTTATCAATATAGTTTTCCCGCCGGCAAAGATAATCAGATTATTTGGCATGATAATTTTTGTAACAAAAATATAACCTTGTTAAAACTTATGTTTGCACAAATAAGAAAAAAGATTAGTTTTGACACTCACAAAAATTTAAGAAACATGGCAAACAATTCCACTTCCGCAACGATAAGCCGTAAAGATTATATCTTTTCGATTACAGTTATCGGCTTGTTTTTCTTTATATTCGGATTTGTGACATGGCTGAACGGGATACTAATACCTTTTCTCCGCACAGCCTGTGAACTGAATGATTTTCAGGCTTACTTTGTAGCAACTGCTTTCTATATTTCTTATTTCGTTATGGCCCTTCCAATGACTCCAATTCTTAAGAAAACAGGTTTTAAGAATGGTATGTCGGTTGGGCTGTGGATAATGGCAGCGGGGTGTCTGGTATTTATTCCTGCAGCTCTAACAAGAACATTCGGACTTTTTCTTACAGGCTTATTTGTTATGGGTACCGGTCTTACACTTTTGCAGACTGCATCAAATCCCTATATAACCATAATCGGGCCAAGAGAGAGTGCCGCAAAAAGGATAAGTATAATGGGTATAGCAAATAAATTTGCCGGGGCTATTGCTCCGATAATTCTTGCAAGTGTTATTCTGCATGACGCTGATGAACTGGATCAGCGACTCAAAATGGCAATTGATCAGGCTGCAAAAACTTCTATTCTGAATGAAATGGCTCACAGGGTTATTGTACCTTATATTATTATGGCCATTATTCTTACTATACTTGGCCTTATTATTAATTTTATCAATCTTCCTGATGTTGACACCGAAGCGGAAGATGAACATGTTGGAGAAGGAGGAGTCAGAGCAAGCATCTGGGAATACCCTCACCTGCTTCTGGGTGTTGTCGCCCTTTTCTTTTACGTAGGAGTTGAGGTTATTGCAGGTGATACTATTATACGCTACGGACAGTCACTTGGAATATCAATGGAATCGGCAAAATATTACACATCTCTCACAATGGTAAGCATGATTCTGGGTTATACAATGGGGATAATATTTATTCCCAAATATTTATCACAGGCTAATGCTTTAAGGACTTGCACAGTGCTAGGTGTAATTTTTTCACTTATAGCGATTCTTACACCCTCAAATCTCACATTTACTTTGCCGTTTATTGATCTTGTTACATTTAAACCTCTGCATTTAGTATTGCCTGTTACGGTTCTGTTTGTGGCCCTCCTTGGATTTGCCAATGCACTTGTTTGGCCGGCAGTATGGCCACTTGCTCTTGCCGGACTCGGCAAACATACAAAACTTGCATCAGCAATGCTGATTATGGCTATCGCTGGTGGAGCACTTATCCCACTTGCTTACGGTAAACTTGCTGTTACATTCAATACTCAATCTGCTTACTGGATTTGTGTTCCTTCTTATCTGGTTATAGTTTATTATGCTTTCATCGGACACAAAGCGGGACTTAATAAGTAATAATATCCTGAAGGATATTTTCAAAAGTTTCCGGGCAAAAGGCACTTATCTTAATGGTATTCCTTTCGGAAACGGCCATATCCACGATACATTTCTGGTAAAAACTGCCGAACTTGATATGGATGATTATATTCTTCAACGGCTTAACAACAACATTTTCAGAGATATACCAAAGGTTCAGGAAAATATTGAAAGAGTAACCAATCACCTAAGAAATAAAATTGAAAAAATTCCCGGCGCTGATATAAAAAGGGAAACCCTAACCCCTGTCCCTGCCCTTGATGGAAAAACATGGATTATTGATCCGGAAGGCAAATACTGGAGAATGTTTCTGTTTATACCACGCCATAAATCTTATGATATAGTCGATTCTCCTGAAAAAGCCTATGAGGGCGGCAGAATGACGGGACGATTCCAGGCTATGCTTTCCGATATGACCGGACCTCCCCTGCATGAAACAATTCCGTTCTTCCATGACACTCAGAAAAGGATTGAAACATTTTATATGAAAGTTAAAGAAGATCCGGCCAAAAGAGCTAAACTGGCAGAACCGGAATGCAGATTTGTTGATGAAAGAGCTGAGAAAATGAAAATTATCCACAAATTAGGATGTGAAGGGCTGATTCCGTTCCGCATTACTCACAACGATACCAAATTTAATAATATATTGTTTGACGAAGACACTGACAGGGCATTATGCATAATTGATCTTGACACTGTTATGCCCGGACTGGTTCATTATGATTTCGGGGATGCAATAAGAACTGCAGCAAACAGTGCGGCAGAAGATGAAAAAGACCTTTCAAAAGTTGAAATGGATATAAACCTGTTCAGAGGATATGCCGCAGGTTACCTGTCGGAAATAATACATGTCCTCAATGAAACTGAAAAAGAGTATCTGGCTTTTGCCCCGCTGGTGTTAACTTTCGAACAGGCAGTAAGATTTCTTACTGATTTTCTCGATGGTGACAAATATTATAAAATTCACCACCCACACCATAACCTCCAGAGGGCCAGAGCACAGTTTCAACTGGTACTTAGTATGGAGAGTCAATATGAGAAGATGAGAAGAATTGTAAGGGAACTTTGCAGACAGTAGGCGGCAGGCGGTAGGCAGTAGGCAGTAGGCAGTAAGAAGAAAACAAAAATATTCATAGAATGGAGTGGACGAGAGATGAGTTGATGTTATTCAGAAGACTGGATTCGCCTGAGAAAATTCAGGATTTCCTCGACACCCTTGATTATAATCCGGATTATGAGTGCAGGTCGCCCCGCTGGGTAATAAGAAGAAGGAAAGCACATTGCTTTGAGGGTGCAATTTTTGCGGCGGCAGCTCTCAGGTTTCTGGGTTTCAGGCCCCTGCTGGTTGACATGAAAGCATGGAACGACGATGACCATGTTATTGCAGTGTTCAAAGTTGACAATCACTGGGGTGCTGTAGCAAAATCAAATTTTACCGTGCTCAGGTTCAGGGAACCTGTTTACCGCTCAATAAGAGAACTTATAATGTCCTATTTTGATTTTTTTTATAACGTAAAAGGCGAAAAGACTCTCCGCTCCTACTCCCTGCCGCTCGACCTTTCAATGTTCGATAAAAGGCACTGGGAAACAACTGACGAGGATCTGGAATTTATCGGTAATAAAATTGAGAGTCTTCATCATTTTGAGGTTTTAACACCGGAGATGATAGCAAGGCTTAATCCTGTGAGTGAACCTCTTCTAAAATCAGGGCTGATGGGTTCAAAGGAAGAAGGACTCTATAAACCGGCTTGAGGGCACAGGGCACACTTCGTCCGCCGTAGCGTCAGCGAAGGCGGAGGGCAAAGGGCATAGAGCATAGGACATGGAAAAAGGAAGCGACTTTGCGAAATAACAACATGACAATATAACAACCTAACAATCCACAAACCATGAATGAAATCAGGAAACAGATAGAAGAATCTATCAGAATAAAGCAGAGTCTGATGGGCAATGATGAAATTATTAAAGCCATTGAAGATGCAGCTGAAATATGTATAAAAGCAATAAAGAGGGGAAATAAAATTATGCTTGCCGGGAACGGAGGCAGTGCTGCCGATGCTCAGCACTTTGCAGGTGAACTTGTTTGCAGGTTCAGATTCGACAGGCTTCCGTTGCCAGCAATTGCACTAACCACTGACACTTCGGTTCTGACTTCCGTTTCAAACGATTACAGCTTTGAAGTCTCATTTTCCCGACAGGTTAATGCACTCGGAAAAGAAAGTGATATACTGATACTTATTTCTACATCCGGCAATTCACCAAATATACTGAAAGCAGCTGACGAAGCACGAAATAAAAAAATAACTGTAATAGGTCTGACCGGAGAAACCGGCGGTAAACTCAAATACTCATGCGATATTGCAATAAGAGTTCCATCAGACGATACACCAAGAATTCAGGAATGTCATATCCTGATTATTCACATTTTGTGCGGGCTGATAGAAAACGGATTGTTTGCAAAAAACAAAAATAATTCGTTTTAAATCAGTGTTTTTTAATAAAGATAAACACTATTGTCCGGATAATAATTTATTCAGAAAGTGGATTGCATTTATTATGACAGGAAAGAAATAAGAAATGTTTATCACTTTATATTACATTACTTAAATAATGGGATTCCTCATTCGTCCCGGTTTGCACTGGGACTCATTCGGAATGACGGGATAAAAGGATAGAACCGGGGTAAGGGGGGCGGTGCGTTAACCGCACCGCCCCCCTTACCGCATCCCTTCAAAATGCCCCGTCATTCCGACCAAAGGGAGGAATCCCCTTGATTTTATCCGGACACTATTGAAAGATAAATAAAAATTGAATTTACATTAGATACTTATTCGATATCTTTTCTTTTCTAATTAATTGTTTCTTAAATACTTTTAATTTTCATAGCAAAACCGTTCGAAAAACGTTTTGGAATTCTTTGTATAATAATTATTTTTGGCTGTGATAAAATCCGGGGTAATGAGGGTAAAAATATTAGCAATCAGCTGTTAGCTCCGGCTTAAAAAAATAAATCTAAAGGGATATGGATATTTCAGGAAAGAATTTCAAAGCGTTCCTTGAAAGGCAGGAAGCTTTGAAAAAACAATACAGCCCTAAACAGGCCGAAAAACAACATGCCAAAGGCAAGCTCACTGCATGGGAAAGGATAAACCTGCTGTTTGACAAAGGCACTTTCGAGGAGATTGATGCTTTTGTGACCCCTGCAACCCAGAATGTGGAATTCGGTAAAGTAGAAAAATATTACGGTGATGGCGTAATTGTAGGACATGGAAAAATAAATGGCCGACTGGTATTTGTCTATGCCCAGGACTTTACAATAATGGGAGGCTCGCTGGGACTGGTTCATTCAAAGAAGATTGCCAAAATTCAGGAAATGGCTCTCAAAATGGGAGCTCCGATTATCGGACTTCTCGATTCAGGAGGCGCCAGAATACAGGAAGGAGTCGCAAGCCTGAGCGGCTATGCATCCATATTCCACAATATCATTCAGTCATCAGGCATAATTCCTCAGATATCAGTAATTATGGGGCCATGTGCAGGAGGAGCAGTCTATTCCCCTGCCCTTACCGACTTTGTATTCATGGTTAACAATACCAGTTTTATGTTTGTCACCGGGCCTAATGTTGTGAAGGAAGTTCTTAACGAGAATGTCACATTTGAAGAGCTTGGCGGGGCTGAGGTTCATGTAATGAAAAGCGGAGTAGCCCACATGATTTATGAAGATGAGGAAAATACTATTCTGGCTCTTAAGAAATTTCTCTCCTATCTTCCTTCAAATAATGTGGAAAACCCGCCTGCAATACCATATGATAATTCAACCCCCGATATAAACGAGAAGCTTCGCGACATAGTACCTGACGACCCCAATAAGGCATACGACGTAAAAGATGTAATTAATTTAGTGGTTGATCGTAACAGTTTTTTTGAAACTGCGGAACTCTTTGCACCAAGCCTGGTAACAGGTTTTGCAAGATTGCAGGGAAAGACAATAGGAATTGTCGCAAATCAGCCTAAAGTTCTCGCAGGAGTACTTGACATTAATTCCTCTACAAAAGGTGCCAGGTTTATAAGATTCTGTGATGCCTTTAATATACCAATTCTTACATTTGAGGATGTACCCGGTTTTTTACCCGGCGTTGACCAGGAACATAACGGAATAATCAGACACGGCGCCAAAATGTTGTATGCATACAGCGAGGCAACTGTTCCTAAAATAACCGTTATTTTAAGGAAAGCATACGGAGGTGCTTTTATTGTCATGAACAGCAAAAGCCTTGGCGGTGACTTCAGCTTTGCTTGGCCTACAGCAGAAATTGCAGTGATGGGACCCGATGGCGCGGTAGCAATTCTTTACCGCAAAGAACTTGCTGAAGCCGAAAATCCGGCTGAGTTAAAAAAAGAACTGGTTAAAAAATACCGTGACAAAGTAGCCAATCCTTTTATTGCTGACGAACTGGGTTATATTGATGAAGTGATTGACCCTGCAGTAACAAGAAAGAAAGTTATTTCAGCTTTTGAAGCCCTAAGGAATAAATGGGTTAAAGTTCCGTCAAGGAAGCATGGGAATATGCCGCTTTAGGCAGTAGGCAGTAGGCAGTAGGCAGTAGGCAGTAGGCAGTAGGCAGTAGGCAGTAAGTAGTAGGCAGTAAGTAGTAAGTTATGTATGATGGTTTTTAAGCATAAAAGTAAATTTCAGGATAGATAATGAAGATAAAGAGGATATTGGTTGCCAACAGGGGTGAGATAGCAGTAAGGATAATAAAGACTGCAAGGAAGATGAATATTGAAACAGTGGCGATAAAGACTGCAGTAGAGCCTTCGGCTATGTATCTTTTGTTTGCCGATATTGTTTTTGACAATACAGATGACGATTCTGAAATTCCTGTTTTCCTTAATATTGACAGAATTATTGAGATAGCTCTCAAAACCGGAGCTGATGCAATACATCCGGGTTATGGCTTTCTTGCAGAGAATGCATACTTTGCTGATAAATGTCTTGACAACAATATAGAGTTCATTGGGCCATCTCCTGATGCTATTTACAAAATGGGGAACAAGACGATTGCCCGCAGACTTGCCCTTGCAAACAAGATACCGATGGCAATGGGCAGTGAAGGTAACATCAAAAATGAGGAGGAGGCGGTAAAGATTGCGGAAAAAATAGGCTATCCGGTAATAATCAAAGCTGCATCAGGTGGTGGCGGCAGGGGGATGAGAATTGTGAGAAAGTCTGAAGACATGGAAAAGATGTTTATTATTGCAAGCAGGGAGGCTGAAAAAGCGTTCAACGACCCATCAGTATTTATCGAGAAATATATTGAGAATCCCAAACACATCGAATTCCAGATATTAGGAGACAAAAAAGGAAATATAATCCATCTTGGGGAAAGGGAATGTTCAATACAGCGCAAACACCAGAAGCTTCTTGAGGAGGCACCATCCCCCGCACTGGATGATGACCTGAGGGAAGAAATGGGAAACATGGCTGTCAGGCTTGCAAAAGCAGCAGGATATTATTCAGCAGGCACTGTGGAATTTCTACTCGACTCTGATAGAAATTACTACTTCATGGAGATGAATACCAGAATTCAGGTAGAACATCCTGTTACTGAAGAAATAACCGGCATAGACCTTATTGAACAACAAATCAGAATAGCATCAGGAGAAGAACTGAAGATAAAACAAAAAGATGTTAAAATACACGGTTGGGCTATTGAATGCAGGATAAACGCTGAAGATGTTCAGGCAGGCTTTGCACCTGACCCGGGGAAAATAGAAAAACTAAATCTGCCTGATGATGATTATATAAGAATTGATACAGGTGTAACAGCCGGTTCATCTATTGTATCAAGTTACGATTCAATGATTGCCAAACTTATTATTAAGGGAAGAGACCGCAAGGATACATTGCAGAAATGCAAACTGGCACTGGACAAAGTATGGATAAAAGGTGTAAAGACTACACTTCCTTTTTTCAGAATGCTTGTTCGTCATCCGAAATTTATAAATGGCACTTTTACCACATCATTTATTGAAAAAGACATTGAGCAGTATTACTATAACAGTGAATATGAAGAAATGCTTGCTGCCTGGCTGGCGACCAAACTTTATATTGAAGAAAATCTTAGCGAAAACAGTATAAATCTTGATTTCTCTGAAAGCCGTGAAATTAATCCATGGCTTCTGAATAAAAGATTCAACCAGTTCTAATTACCTGAAAAATATGACAACTGATAAACCAAAGATTACCAGACTTTATACTCTATCCTCACAAAACAGGAAATATGTATTTCCGCTTCCACTAAAGAACACTATCAAAATAGGAAAACGCCAGTATGAGGTGAAACTTAAACACGACGAAAAATTCGGAACATATATTCTATGGAAGAACCGTAAATATCCTGTAGAGGTAATCCGTTCAAGGCAGAACAGGTATGAGATTCTTTTCAACGACATCAGTTACACATTTACTATTGAGACACCCTTCGGTTACAAAAGGATGAAGGTTCTGAGCAAACAAAAAGGAAAGAAGGAAAAAGAACTGATCAAGGCTCCTATGCCGGGCAAGATAATTGATGTACTTGTAAGGGAAGGCAGCCAGGTGCTTACAGGTGAACCTGTTGTAGTCCTGGAGGCAATGAAGATGCAAAATGAGATACAGTCGCCGGTAAACGGAACGGTGATTAAAATCAACGCCCGGCCCAATTCAACTGTTATTAAAGACGATATTCTTATTGAAATAAAAGTGGAAGTCTGATCAATTCAGACTTCCACAATTATAATCATTTCTAAATGTAAGGTTTAACCTGCCGGAAAATTCTCTGAAGATTCATTTCTCGGGTATCTTCTTCAGAGTTTCACAAAGAAATTCATAGAATTTTGCAACCGACGGGATATGAACTTTTTCGTCGGGCGAATGAGGAAATCTGATTGTTGGTCCGAGTGATATCATATCAAGGCCTGGATAGACGCCCCCTATAATTCCGCACTCGAGTCCTGCATGTATTGCCTTTACTTCGGGTTCCTTCCCGTATTTGCCGGAATAGACTTTTACCATGGTTTTTAGGATCGGTGATTTCATATCCGGTTTCCATCCTGGGTAAGAGCCTTCAAGAGCGACTTCTGCACCAATAAGCTGAAATGCAGCAGCAACTTTCCATGCAGTTGATTCCCTTGCTGAATCAACAGAGCTTCTTGTGAGGTTAAATGCTTCAAATTTTCCGTTTACACAGCGTACTATTGCAAGATTATTTGAGGTTTCTACGAGGTCTTTCATTGACTGGCTCATACGCTGAACACCATTGGGGCATACAAAAACAGCCCTGATAATTTTATACTGGACTTCTTGGGTCATCACTTTTACAGGAACAGAAATGGTTTCGCAAAAAAATGATAGGTCAGGTTCGGTTTCTGTAAATTCAGTCCTGTACATAGTTTCATAAGATCTTACAAATGCTTCAAACTCATATCTTTTTATTTCAGGTACAAGAACAACAGCATATGCTTCGCGTGGAATGGCATTGCGAAGGTCTCCGCCTTCAGCAACAGAGATACGGATACCAAAATCAGCTTCAGCCTGCATGAGGAACCGGAATAAAAGTTTGATTGAATTAGCCCGTCCAAGTGCAATATCAACGCCTGAATGGCCTCCTTTAAGTCCCTTCACCAATACTTTAAATGCAACCATTCCTGACGGAGATTTTTCTTCAGCATAATTTCTTTTTGCATTAACGTTTACGCCACCTGCGCAGCTAACACAAAATTCTCCTTCAGTTTCAGAGTCAAGGTTCAGTAATATTTCTCCTTTAAGAAGTCCAGGCTTCAGTTCATTAGCACCGGTCATTCCTGTTTCTTCATCCACGGTAAACAATGCTTCAAGAGGCCCATGGGCAAGTGTATCGGATGCAAGTATAGCCAATGTGGCAGCCACTCCGATCCCGTTATCTGACCCTAGAGTGGTTCCGTTGGCCTTTACCCATTCACCGTCAACAACAGTTTCAATGGGATCTTTCAGGAAATCGTGCACCTTATCGCTGTTCTTCTGCGGCACCATGTCGAGGTGCGTCTGAAGTATAACCCCCTTACGGTTTTCCATTCCTTCTGTTGCGGGCTTGCGTATAATAACGTTCCCAACACCGTCAACAACAGTCTCAAGATTATGTTCTTTACCAAACTTTACGATATATTCGGCAAGTCTCTTTTCGTTTTTCGATGGATGGGGAATCTGTGTAATATCATGGAAATATTTCCAGACTTCCTGCGGTTTAAGGTCTTTAATGCTACTCATATCAATAAATTATTAATTTTATATTCATTAAATTTAAAGTTTTAAATATAGGAAAATTGAAACAAAGTCAAAAATTAAAAATATTAAAAAAGGTTATTACCAGGGACCCGTTTATTTTTTGTAACAAAAACTTAACAGGATGCTGATTAGTTTATTTTAGGGTTAATTATTACTTTCGGGTTGGTTTTAGAACAAAGAATGAAATTTTCAACACACTGTAGCACAACATTTTTGATTTTTTACCACTGCTTCACCAGGGAATATCGCACGCTGATTAAGATTAAACATATTAATTTGAACAGGTGAATATATACTTATCATGACTTTTGATTCTGCAATAATTTCTATATTTGAAACCTCTTCTGTATTCCTGCTGAATACCGGAAGGTTTAAACTAATATTAAAGTGGACAAGAATAATTCCTGAATTTTAATGCTATTTTTATACATAGTCATAGGTCTTGTACTTCTTTTTGATTTCATCAACGGGTTTCACGATTCAGCCAATTCAATTGCTACAGTAGTATCAACAAAAGTTCTTTCACCATTTGCAGCTGTATCCATGGCGGCATTTTTCAATTTTATTGCATTTACTGTTTTTCCTCTTAAAGTTGCGACAACCATAGGCAAAGGGGTTATAAATCCTGATGTTATTAATCTGACTGTAATAGCATCAGCCCTTATTGCCGCAATTTTATGGAATCTTGCCACATGGTGGCTTGGGCTTCCTTCAAGCTCCTCGCACACACTGGTAGGCGGGCTGGTTGGTGCGGCAATTGCAAGTTCAGGGATCGAATCGGTGGTTTTCGCAGGAGTGATTAAAATAGTACTTTTCATTGTAATTGCCCCGCTGCTTGGAATGATTTTATCATTTATTATTTCTGCAGCTGTAATCTTTTTAGCAAGGAATCATACTCCATTCGGCGTCGACAAACATTTCAGGCGGCTTCAGCTTCTTTCGGCAGCTGCATTTAGTCTGGGTCATGGCGGAAATGATGCCCAGAAATCAATGGGGATAATCTGGGTTTCTCTTATTGTTACAGGCCTTGCAACTAAAGATGATAAAATTGCTTTATGGATAGTACTCTCCTGTCAGGCAGCTATTTCACTCGGGACATTACTTGGTGGCTGGCGGATTGTAAAGACAATGGGTCAGAGAATTACAAAGCTCAAACCCTTTGAAGGTTTTTGTGCAGAAACTGCAGGCGCACTTACTCTTTTCGGAGCAACACATTTCGGCATCCCTGTGAGCACAACCCACACAATTACAGGTGCCATAATTGGGGTCGGTGCAAGAAAAGGAGCTTCAGCCGTAAAATGGGGAGTAACAAGAAAAATTTTCTGGGCCTGGATTCTTACAATACCTGTTTCAGCCGTCATCGGAGCAATTATGTTTTATTTCTTCAACTGGATACTTTAATTTTGCAGGTAAATAATTTAAACTCAGAATATGAATATAGATAAGCTTCTTAAACTGTTTGTTCCGAAGGATCATTCATTTTTCCCTCTTTTTGAAGCTGCTTCTGAAAACCTTGTCAAAGCCGCAGAGTTACTTAAGAAAATGATGCATACCAGTGAATTTGAGGAACATGAAAAAATTAACAAAGAAATAAAAGATATTGAACATATAGGAGACGAAATTACAGACCACACATATGAACAACTTAATAAGTCATTCATTACTCCTTTTGATCGTGAGGATATTCATGAACTTACTTCAAATATTGATAATGTTCTTGATTCAATTAACGGTATAAGCAGAAGGGTATGTCTTTATAAACCCAAAAAATTAATTTCTGTATATTCAGATCTTGCCAGTCTTATTTATGATGCAGCTGTGGAAATAAGAAATGCCATTCATTGTTTAAAAAATCCCGGGGAAAACAGAAAGAAAATAATGCAGGCCTGTGACAAAGTAAAAGATATAGAACACAGTGCAGATGAGTTGTATTTTGATGGGGTGATTAAACTATTTGAAAGCGAGGAAGATACTAAAGAGCTGCTGAAAAACAATAAAATTCTCGAGATTCTCGAAAGGTGCGTTGATGAGGAAGAAGACGTTACAGATATACTTAAAGCAATTCTTATTAAAATGGCATAAAAAAATACGCTACTATTCAGGTAGCGTATTTCCCTGACAGAAGAATCAGATTATTCTTTTTTAATATTTGGTAATTCCAGTCCATATCCTTTCTTCCTGTCTTCAGCTTTTAGAAGGAATGCAAAAATAAGTGCAAGCATACCGAGTGATGTGAAAATAAGCATTGGTAAGGTATAGTTATAACTTGATACCTCAACGCCATCAGCGATTCTTGTTCCGGTGATACAATATTTATTGAGCACCCAGCCGATAAGTGCCGGTACGCCCATTAATCCCCAGTTCTGTACCCAGAAAATAAGTGCATAAGCGGTACCAAGTTGTTTTTCAGGAATTATTTTGGGGACAGATGGCCACATTGCTGAGGGCACCAGTGAAAAACCGATTCCAAGAATGATAATTAGGAATATTGCAACAGGAGTCATATTAAGAGCAGGGATTGAAAAGATGGCATGAACAAAAATAAGAAGAACTGCACCGATAATCATTATTGATGCACCTTTCCCTTTTCTGTCGTAAAGGTTACCGAAAAAAGGTGTAAGAATAATTGTCCCAAAGGGCAGTAGCATTGGAATTAAGCCTGCTACTTCTTCTTTAATTCCGAATTTATTTACCATAAGGTCGGTTGCATATTTGAGAAAAGGGAATACTGCTGAGTAGAACAGAACGCAAAGAATTGCGATGTACCACCATCCTCTGTTTCTCAAAATAAACAAAATATCTTTCAGTCTGAAGGCTTCCTCATCTCCTCCGGTGCCCGTATTTAATGTTTCGGCCTTTATTTCTTCATCGAGTTTTTTATCCATTATTGTGTAGAGGAAGAACGCGGTCATTCCAATGCATAGTAATATGAGCGCCAGAAGAACAGGTTTGGAAACGCCATGGAGGGCAACGGCAATAGGTGCAGATGTTGCTATTGCCAGCCCCGTCCCTATTCTTGCTGTTGCCATTTCAAGTCCCATTGCTAGAGCCATTTCCTTGCCCTTAAACCATTTAACTATTATTCTTGAAACTGTAATCCCTGCAACTTCAACACCTACTCCAAAAATGGCATAGCCGAATCCGGCAACCATTACCTGCAGTTTCATCCCGAACAATGTATGCCCGTCAAGGCTATGGGTAGATATTGCCCAGTATTTTATAGCAGTACCTATAACCATTATAATTGTAGCCAGTCTTCCTGTAAATCTCACACCCAGTTTATCAAGTATGATACCTCCTATTATCAGCATAAACAGAAATACATTAAACCATCCATAAGCGCTGGTAAATATTCCATACTCGGCACTGTTCCATAAAAGTTCCTTTTCAAGAAGGGGTTTAAGTGATGCCATGACATCAGTGAGGTAATACCCACAAAGCATTGTAAATGAAATCACTGACAATGCAAACCAACGGGCAGTTCTGGAGTTACGCAGGGTTTTTCTGAGTTTTTCCATATTTTGAATATTATTTTAGTTTAGAGGCGTTAAATGTATCAATATATTTTCTTTTCCCGCAAAGTAAAGAGAGATTATTTTACAACTTTTCAAAAACTTCTTTGTTTAATTACTAAACATCGCTATTGTCATAATCTGAAATAGTCAATTGATTTTTTTAATTAATTTGCAAAAAATTATGAAAGGAATATATTACTTCAGGATGAAAAAAACAATTATTTTATCATTGATTATCAGTTGTTTTTCAGTTTTGCTGAACGGTCAGGTTAAGTGGTACACTATACAGGAAGCTGAAAAACTTGCCAAAGCCAATCCGCGTCCGCTTGTAATTGATACATATACCGACTGGTGTGGTTGGTGTAAAAAACTTGACCAGGAGACTTTTTCAAATCCGGTAATTGCTGAAATACTTAATAAAAAATTTTATCCGGTAAAATTTGATGCAGAGGGTAAAAATCCTGTTACTTTTTTAGGTATGAATTTCGTTAATGATGGTAAAGCCGGGAAAGCTCATCAACTGACTGTTGCTCTGTTAAGAGGACAGCTCTCCTATCCCAACCTTGTGTTTTTCAACGAAAAGCTGCAGTTGGTTACCAATGTACCGGGTTTCAGGGATGCCAAACAGATGGAAGTATTGTTGAGTTTTTTTGTTGATAAAGCATATGAGAAGATAAGTTTTCAAGAATACGAGAAAAATTTTAAAGGTAAAATAGAATAATTATTTCCCTATTATATAATTTGCCGGCAGCTGTAACACTTCCCCAAGCTGATAAACAAGTTTTCTCGATTCATAAATAGTTTCATTGCCATATTTAATTCTCAGTGTTACAACTTCAGGAGGGCGATAAAATAATTTATCATAGGTCTTTGTTGTTTCACCTTCTTTCATCTGGGGCTTTGTAATATATGTGATATCTTTTGTTTTTCCGGCAGGTTCAGTTTCAATGGTAACGGGAATTCCGGCATTTGATCCAGAATCTGAAGGACCCATGCTTTCAGAAAATCTGAACAATACATTTGGTTTGCCTGTATTTTCCCTTTGCGGAATAAATATATATCTGGCAATTCTTGTTTCAGTAGCAGTTTTGCCTGCAAAAAGAGCAATATATTCCTTTTCTATCTTGTTTATCTCATCAAGGCCTGCGTTACTCTGTGGATAAACATTAGCTTCACCTGTCAGTATAAGATGCCTGCCTTCCCTGAGTTCCAGAAGTGTTTTTGCTGCTCTTTCTGCAAGTTGTTCCAGTGTAAGTGTTTTTTTGCGTTCAACGAGGTATGGGATTCTTATGAATGTTGTGTCAAGCTTTACAAGACGGTAAGCAGTATCACTGCGGGTTATATAATATTCATTTGCTCCCATATCGGTAAATGCAAGCTGGCGCTCAAGTCCCCTTGATCCATCAATAATTCTCTTTCCATCTCCATATTTTTCCGGATTAAGGTCTAAGATAAGTCCTGCTTTCTTTAAAGCCAGGGCATTTGTTTGTACAAGTGTATTGCTCTCAATCACATAATACTCTGAGGGGTCAATTTCTTCATTCAATTCAACAGTTATTGCTTTTATTTTCCATGATTCTCTTTCGGAGTATATAATGTCCTTTAATCCAAGCATATCCCCTGCAAATTTTGCATATGGGCCGGGTTTTTCAATGGTTCGTTCAAATTCAGCAGTTATTGTAAAAAGTGACATCGGAAGTGCATATACAAGAGTTCCATCAGTAACTGTATGTTTATCACCAAGCGGGGTTATAATTGTTTCTGTTACCGGAACCACAGCCTTTTTAACAAAACATGATGATAGAAAAACCGCAGGTAAAAGGCATAATGAAAAAGCTGATATTTTAATCATTTTCATATTATTAGCATTTGTTGATTAAAAAATATTAAACATTTCATTTAATAAGTTCTTTGATTTTTTTATAGGCATTTCCTATATTATTTACAATATCACCAGCTATCATTGACTCCATTCCTTCCTTTTCAGCTGCCATATCACCGGCCAGGCCATGCAGGTATACCCCTGTGAGGGCTGCATCTCCGGGCTGGTAACCCTGTGCAAGCAAAGATAAAATAATTCCTGTAAGAACATCACCGCTTCCTGCAGTAGCCATTCCGGGATTTCCCGTACTGTTAAAGAATACCCTCCCATCGGGCATTGATACAGATGTATATGCACCTTTCAGAACCACGAAGCAATTATTTTCCCGGGAAAATTTTATTTGCTTATTCAGTCTCGTGAATCCGTTTTCCGATTTTCCCGCTAATCTTTCAAACTCTTTTGGATGGGGAGTCAGAACTGAAAACCGGGGTATTTTTCGTTTTAACTCTTCGTTTTCTGCAATAATATTAAGTGCATCAGCATCAATAACCATCGGACGGGTACAGTTACACAGCAATTCTGAAAGCATTGATTTAGTTTCCTTATCCTTGCCTATCCCTGGCCCGACACCAACTGCAGAAAAATCATTACAGTTTATTACTTCGGTTATTATATTCTCGTTTTTGTCGCATTGCACCATTGCTTCGGGTAACGATGAAATAAGAGCATTAACTCTTTTTTCAGGAAGATGGCAGGTAATAAGTCCTATGCCTGTTCTCAGTGCGCCCTTTGCAGATAAAATTGCAGCACCGGTTTTGTCGCCTGAACCTGCTATAATCAGCCCATGTCCATAACAACCCTTATGGTCAAATCTGCCTCTCTTTTTTAATAAGACTGTTATATCTTCACCCTCAAGATAATAATACCGGGTTGGCGTTTTTTCAATGGCTGAAGGATGCAGTGCAATGTCAAGAACATGCCACTCACCTGTAAACCGGTAATTATCAGAAAAAAAGAATGCAAGTTTCGGGAATTGGAAAGTAAGAGTATATGTTGCTTTGATTATTGAATTGCCTTCATTTCCGGTATTATCTTCGGTAAAAAGGCCTGAAGGCACATCAACGGAAATTTTTATACATGGTGAAAGGTTTATTTTTTTTATGATTTCTGCAGGTAATCCCTGTACTGTACGGTTAATTCCTGAACCAAAAATGGCATCAATAATAATTTCATTTCCGCATAGTTCAGGAAACTGATCCTTGCCGGTAACTGTATGAAAGGGTACAATCTTAAGGTCGGAGAGCCTCTGCCGGTTTATTTTCCAGTCGTTTGATACATTATCAGTAAAACTTATATAAAAGACTTCAGTATTATATCCTGAGAGGGACAACATTCTGGCAAGAGCCAGTCCATCGCCACCGTTATTGCCAGGTCCTGCGGTAACAATAAATTTATTCGACCTTCCAAACCGGTTTGCAATCCATGTAAAAATTTTTCCGGCTGCACGCTCCATAAGGTCAATAGATTTTACCGGTTCGTTTTCAATTGTATATTTATCAATTTCTCTTATCTGTTTGCCTGTAAATATTTTCATCATCTGCGGTTATTAACTTATTTCATAAATAACGCAATTATATTTAAAACACACAATTTACAAAAAACAATTTTCATATCATTAAACATGCCTGAAGGCTCTTTATTTTTTATTTTAAATAAGATTTATATATTTGTTTGCATCGTGAAACATAAAAAGTAAACAGGGGAAACTTACTCGAATTAATGAAACTCAAAACGATTTAAAAAGCGGAATATGTTAAAAAATCATCCAAAAGGACTTCTTGTAGCTTTTTTTGCCAATATGGGCGAAAGATTTGGTTTTTACACTATGATGGCTATTCTTGTTCTTTTTCTTCAGGCTAAATTCGGACTTCCGGCCGAGAAAGCGGGAGACATTTACAGCTGGTTTTATTTCAGCATATATGCATTGGCGCTTGTCGGGGGAATACTGGCTGATGCCACCAGAAAATATAAAACAGTTATTCTTGCGGGCATCCTAATTATGTTCGTAGGGTATCTGATTATGGCAATACCGGGAATGACACTTACCATAACAATCATTGGATTATTTACGATTGCTTTTGGTAACGGTCTATTTAAAGGCAATCTTCAGGCTGTAGTAGGTCAGATGTATGACAATCCACAGTATTCAAAATACAGGGATAATGCATACATGATTTTTTACATGGGCATAAATATAGGTGCTTTTTTTGCTCCATTTGCAGCAACTGCAATGAGGAACGGTTGGTTAAAACACAACGGTTTTGCGCATGATGGAAGCTTACCATCACTCTGTCATCAGTTTATTAACGGAACTCTTACCGATACCGGTACATTTCAGCAGCTTGCAAACAATGTGAATCTTACAGGTCCGGTAAATGACCTTGCCGGCTTTGCAAGGCATTATCTGGAAGTTTTTTCAAGAGGTTACAATTATGCATTCGGGATAGCTGCTGCTGCGATGGTTATTTCATTGCTTGTATATGTAATATTTAACAAGCACCTCCCAAGAAAGGAAAAGGTTACCAGTGGTACAACTGAGAAAATTGAGTTCAAACTTGTTCCACTCTTTACAGCCGCATTAGCAATGATAGGTGTGGCATACGGGCTTCATTTTATCAGGCAGGTAGGATGGACAGCAGGTTTTGCTTTCGGCCTATTTGCAGCATTTGTTACATGGATAATCATGAGTTCAAAGAAAGAAGAAGTAGAGAGAGTTATTGCACTTCTTCTGGTGTTTGCAGTTGTATTTTTTTTCTGGATGTCATTCCATCAGAACGGACTCACGCTGACACTTTTTGCCCGTGATTATACTGTAAAGCAAGTTGGTGCTTTTACAAATCTGTTTTTCACTCTTGTTTCGATACTGGGAATAATAGGAGTAATTGCTGGTTTTGTAATGTTGCTGCAGAAGAACATAAGCGAAAAAGGAAGGATTGCAGGAGGAGTTCTGCTTGCTGTGGCTCTGGCGCTGGTAATAATAAAATACCGGAGCTTCGGGCCTTCCAATGCTATTTCACCTGAAATTTTCCAGTCTTTCAATCCTCTTTTCATAGTTGCACTTACTTTTCCTGTAATGGGATTTTTTTCCTGGCTGAATAAAAGAAACATTGAACCCTCTACTCCGAGGAAGATAGGTTATGGGATGGTTATTGCTGCAACAGGTTTTCTGGTAGTTCTCATCGCATCAGTGAATCTGGCATCCCCGAAACTGCTTGGAGGCTCTCCTCTGCCCGACAGTGAAAGGGTATCACCCTACTGGCTTATTAGCAGTTATCTGATTCTCACAATTGCTGAGCTCTTTCTGAGTCCTATGGGTCTTTCGTTTGTATCGAAAGTAGCTCCATCGAGATTTCAGGGTCTGATGCAGGGTGGCTGGCTGCTTGCCACGGCCGTGGGCAACAAACTCCTGTTTGTTGGTACTCTGCTGTGGGACAAGGTTGAACTGTGGCAGTTGTGGCTGGTGTTCATTGTTTGCTGTCTTGCTTCCGCAGCTTTCATCTTTTCAATTCTCAGGCGGCTTGAAAGCGCCTCAGGTAAATAACATGAAATGATCTCAATAGATTTCCGGAATAAGCTTGTACCCGGACTTCTGGCGCTCCTCCGTATAGCCGTTGGATGGCATTTCCTGTACGAAGGTGTGACTAAGGTTTTTGATCCGGCCTGGTCGTCCAGACCTTTTCTCGAGGGCTCGGGATGGATATTCGGTAATATTTTCAGAAGCATCGCCTCACATCCCGGGGCATTACAGGCAGTTGATTTTATGAATGAATGAGGGCTTACACTTATCGGCCTTGCACTCATTACGGGTCTCTTTACAAAAGCTGCCTCCTGGGCCGGCGCATTCCTTCTGATGCTCTATTATGTTGCCTGGCCCCCATTCGGCGTTTACGGTTATTCCGCTGCAAATGAGGGCAATTACTTTATTGTAAGCAACAACCTTATTGAACTTGTCGTTCTTCTGGTGCTCGGGTTTACCCAGTCAGGCAGGTTCTTCGGGCTCGATATCCTCAGGACAAAAAAACCGGTCATCAGACCCAATGAAGGAATAAATTCGGTTAACACGGTAGCAATTGCCGACATCAACAGGAGGCGCGATACTATTAAAAGCCTGGCAGGTTTGCCTTTTCTTGCTTTATTCTCCGGCGCCGCTTACAATAATCTCCGCGAAAAACCTGCCGATGCCTTTTCGGGAGCTTCTGTGAAAATTGACTTTAAGAAACTTAACGAGCTTAAAGGGAAACTGCCCGAAGGCACTCTTGGCGGTCATAATATCAGCCGCCTTATTATGGGATGCAATCTGATAAGCGGGTTTGCCCATGCACGCGACCTGAAGTATGCAAACTCCCTGTTTAAGGCTTACAATACGGAGAAAAGGGTGATTGAGACATTCCATCACGACAAGTACTGGTCGGCTCATCCCGTTGAGAACAGGGTTGAATTCAGTGTTGATACAAAACGTAATGCCGATCACAACATGATACACGACAACATGTTTGACCTCTTTCCCGAAAAAACCGCGGAATATATGAAGGAGATCAGGAAACTGTGGATTGCCTTTAAGGTGCTGGCGGCCGGAGCTATTCTTCCCGGGGATGGTTTCCGGTATGCTTTTGAAAACGGAGCTGATTTTATCTGCGTGGGCATGTTCGATTTCCAGATTGTGGAGGATGTGAACACCGCCTGCAAAATCCTAGGCTCTCTTAAGAAAAGAGAAAGGGGCTGGTATTCGTAAAACCAGCCCCCTTTATCCATATTCAGATATCTGGTAATTCTTACCTTAGAATCTCACCTGTGTAGCGGTCGGCAATTGCCGACTGATCTTTTGCCAGGCCTGAAATAATCACCATCCTAGTTCCTCTCCATGCAAGAAAAATATCGCCGTTATAACCATCCCTGAAACAATATTTTCCCTCTTCCGCGCTTTCAGGTTCAAGGCCCGCCCCTGCAAGTAACAGAGCAGCAGTTTTAGCCGTTTCTGCCGGCGTTTCTTTGTCAATCAGGATTATATTGAAGGTGGTTCCGTCAACCTGGTATTCGGACTGGAAGGCATGGTTAAGAAATTCGTGCCCCAGAACGCTTTCGTTAATGTACCTTTCCGCATTTTTTACCCTGTTATTATCGGGAAATTCGGTAACAGCTTTCGGCATTGAAGCATCTCCCGGTAGCATATCGGCAATCCTCAGAGCCAGCGACTCCATATCCCTCTGAACCTTTTCCTTGCCTGAATATGTCCGCAATTTGACATAATAACAATCTTTGAAAAAATTCAGTGAACCTTCGTCAGCAATGTACCCCTGGGCACCGATAGCGATAAAACGGTAAGAGGGTGAGCGTTCTGAAGAATAGATTCCGAAAGTGTTGTTCCTGTCTTTATGCCTGTATATTTCCACTTTGATTATGTCTTTGCCTTTCTGGTACTCCCTTATGTGTACATTTTCAAAACCGTATGAAAGGTAGCCGTCGGCAGCACCGTCAATAAAATCCCAAAGATTATCGGGTGTAAAAACGGGGTAATTCGATACTATTCTGTATCCTTTAAGTTCAGGAAAAGAATAAGGTTGAGCTGAAACCGGCAACATTAGTAATATGGTTATTTTCAGCAGTAAATAAAATCTTTTCATACTATTATTCAAATCATGCAATAAGATCTGCAGGCATATTTACTAACCTTGATACATCGGTAATTTTTTCGCGGACATTAAATCCGTTGGTGCAATTCACCGTGCATTCTGTGCAGTCGATGCATGGTGATGCACCTGTACCAAGTTCGCCAAGAAGTTCATAGGCCATTTGCAGGTTTGAATATCCATAGGCATACATAAATGCTCTCATGATATCAGGCACAGGCAGATTAAGCTGGCATTCAGAAAGACATTTCCGGCAGTTTACGCAGAATAAACCCGGTTCGCTTCTCATGGCAAGAAGTTCCTGCTTTTCCTGTTCAGACATTACAGGGTCAGCAAGCACTTTCAGATTGTTTGTCAGATGGTCAAAAGTTGTCATGCCCGGGATTGTGGTATGCACATTCGGATTTGAAAGAGCCCATTTCAGTGCAATGCTTGCATTTACCGGCTTGGTTCTTTCTTTGTCCTTAAATCCTCCTGCCATTGTTTTCATTGCAATAATGCCGATACCTGCTGCATTGGCTTTTCCAATTGCATCATTCATTTCATCGATATTATTCATCATAAAATTATAGCTTGTGAGAATAACATCCCAGAAGTCTGTTGAAGCAGCAGCATTTATTACAGCAGGCATGTTGCTATGAGTACTTAAGCCTACGAATCTGGTTTTCTTTTCTTTTTTAAGACTGGATAGCGCGGAGAGTAAGGGCTTATGTTTAAGAAGTTCGGGATTACTTACATCATGGATAAGGATAATATCGACATATTCCAGCTGGAGTCTTGAGAGAGTTATATCGAATTTGCCTAAAATATCTTCTTCTGTAGTCTGATCGGTCGGTAATCCATCTCTTCCCACACCTGCGGGTTTTATCTTGGTTTCAACCATAAATGATGAGCGGGGTAGGTCTTTAAAAATATTTCCCAGCATTTTTTCGTTATTTCCGCCCTGATAGCTATGCGCAGTATCGAAAAAATTTATTCCATTTTCATAGGCGGCTTTACAGAGGCCAGGGCTATCGGCTCTCATAACGCCAAAGCTGACAACCGGTACCTTAAGACCTGTTTTTCCAAGTGTACGGTAAACAATATTTTTTTCCTGTGGAAGTGTTTTAACTGATGCAAAGGAATTTGTGAAAACCATTGCACCTGCAGCACCGGCAATCCCCCTGCTCAGAAATTTTCTCCTGTTAATGCTATTACCTGATTTGTTCATAATCCTCTGATTTTGGAGTCAAATATAAATCATTTAATTTTAACTTAGGATTTAATAGATATGATATTAACAAGTTTTAACTAACAGCACAATGAAAAATACTTTCCTTGTTTTTTCCGTTTTCTAAGTATTGGATTTAATCAATTGATTTATTCTGATATGGATAATTATTTAAAGAAATTAATTTCGGAGGGTGAAAATCAGAAAGTTGATTTTAAGTACTGTATTAATGATTGCAAAAAAATTGCCAAAACCCTTTCTGCTTTTGCAAATACTGAAGGAGGTATTCTTCTGCTGGGAGTAAGAGATAATGGTTCTATTGCAGGTGTTAATTCCGAAGAAGAATACTACATGATTGATTCAGCAGCAAATCTTTTTTGCAGGCCCGAAGTGCCGGTAATTATCCGTCAGCATTATGTTAATGGCAAAACTGTAATTGAAGTGGAAGTAAAAAAGGGAGAAAACAGGCCATACATGGCCAAAGGTGAAGATGGAAGATGGAAAGCCTATTTCCGTAACAACGACCAGAATCTTGTTGCAAACAGAGTGCTGCTTAAACTCTGGAAAAAAGATGAAAGGAAAACAGGTATTCTGATAAGGTTCGGAAAGGCTGAGAATATTCTTATGGAATATCTCAAAAAAAATGAATATATTACATTATCGGCATACAGGAAAATTGCCGGTATTCCTCTGTACCGGGCAGAAAAAATAATAGTTAATCTTCTGCTTTGCGGCGTTCTTGTTATGCATGCTTCTGAGAAAGGGTATCTGTATTCACTTAACCGTACTGAAAAATCTCAGTAGCAGAAATTAAGCTACGACCTGAAAGATTTCAATTAGTAAAAAGACTATTTTTATCAGTCAGTTCTGATGCCCATCACAAGTATATCGTCAATTTGTGGGGTTTGTCCCATCCATTCTTTAAGTTTTTCCTCCAGAATTTCTTTCTGGCGTTTCATGGGGAAGTCTTGTATTTCAAGGATCAGTTTTTTGAAATTCTTTTTCATAAATTTTCTTCCATGTGGACCACCGAACTGGTCGATATAGCCATCGGAGAAGAGATAGTATGAGACACCTTTTTCGAGTTCCCAGTCGTAAAAGACAAAATTTTCATCCATTTTTGATGATATTCCTATGGGCATTTTGCTTGCAAAGATTGTCTCAAGGATATAGGTACCGTTCGTCATAGTGCCATCGGGCATCTCAATATTATCTTCACGGTAGTCTTTCTGTTCTTTTTCTTTAAGTTTTCTTACTCTGAAGCAGGGGTTATAGGCTCCGGAGAATTCAACGCGTGATTTATTGAAGTCAATCACCAGCAGGGCCATGTCCATTCCGTCTTTGGCTTCATCTTCACCACCTGATTGTTTAAGTGATTCAGTAACATGGAGTCTTAATTCGCTCAGTACCTGGTCGGCCCGCGGAGCTTTTTCCTTATCAATTATTTCATCAAGGAATGACATTCCGAGGAGGCTCATAAATGCACCAGGAACACCGTGTCCTGTACAGTCGGCAGCAACAATATACAATCTGTTATCTTTCTTTGTCATCCAGTAAAAGTCACCGCTAACGATATCTCTCGGTTTGAAAAGAATAAAATAGTTTTTAAGGTTTTCCGCAAGTATAGTTTCTGAAGGAAGAAGTGCCATCTGGATTCTTCTTGCGTAGTGTATGCTCGATTCAAGTTCTTCTTTCTGTTTGACAACAACCGCAGTTCTCTCAGCCACTATCCCTTCTAGCCTTATATTTTCATTCTTAAGTTTACGCGTATATGCTTTTATGATCCCAATAATTAACAGAATAAATGCAATTGTATAAAGAATTACCATTACTGTGGTAAAGTACCATGGTTTAAGTATTACAAAATCAAAAGCAATTTCGTTTGTTTCGATATCGGTTGATGTTTTACCCCTGACCCTGAAAGTATACCTTCCAAAAGGAAGATTTGTAAAGTCCTTATAATGAATATTTTCCCATTTTGACCACGATTTATCAAAACCTTCCAGCCTGTAACTGTAAAGATTTTTCTCTTCTTCAACAAAATAGGGTATTGTCCAGAAAAATGAAACGGAATTATAGTTATATTTTATTTCAGGCACCGGATTATCCCTGTTACTTATTGAGGGGATTCTTTTTCCGTTTTTCAGGCTTTTATAAAAAGTCTGGTTCATAAAGAGGGAATCCGTACCGATAACTATTTTTGAAAGCAGGGTATTGATTGATGGCGGCGGTTTTTTTAAACTTTCCTTGTCTACGACAAAAACACTTTTGGATTTTGGTATCCATATTCTGTTATTAAAATGTTTAATGTCGAGTTTCTCAAGGTTTGGCATTACATTTAATGGGCCCGAGAACATTTTTACTGATGATGAATCGATGCTGAAAAACATTTCATAAACTCTCTCTTTAATTACTGAAAGCCATATATCGCCATCATTATCATGGTAAATATCTTTACAGTTATAGCCGTGTGTCAGACCATTAAGTATTTCGTCACACGGAATCCATCTCTTTGATTCTTCCTCAAATCTGTAAAGTCCTATGCCAGTTGAAGCAATAATATTTTTTTCGATTTTTGCAATGCTGTTCAGGGATACATCAGGTAAACCATTTTCTTCTGTAAATTTTACCGGCACTGTATTATCGTGAGCCATAAAGTAAATACCCACAGGGTTTCCTGAATATATAAAAAGGTCTCCTTTATCATTTTCAATCAGGTTTGTAACATTTCCTTCAATATTTGTTTTAATCTGGTCTATAAACTTCCATTTACCATTAATATACTCAAGAATCAGAAAACCTTTTGTATTCAGTCCAAAATAAAACTTTTCCGGATTAATTTCTGACTGAAGAATGTATCTTACAGAAAAAATATTTCTTCTAGCTTCACCCTGGTAAATAATAACATCATCAATTTTAACGACTTTTCCATCAGAAAATATCTGATAAAAACCGAGCATTGTTCCCGTAATCAGAAATTCTTCATTGCCAACTTTTCCTTTTGAAAGGCAGAATGCCTGATTGCTTATATCTTCCACCCTTCTAAAACCCAATAATCCTTGGTCGTTTGTATAACTTTTAAAAAGACCAAGATCTGTTGCCAGATAAATGTCGCCATTGAATGTTGAAATGTTATTAATCACACCTTCAAAACCAGTTCTTGTAGTTAATTCTGTATATGGCAGATTTACAAGTATTTTTGACACATATCCTGCTGTTGAAACCCATATTTCTGATGAAAGATCACTACCTGTGTAAAAAGCAGTAACTGTATTATCAGGCAAATCAGATGTCTTTGAATCCCACTTTGAAATATATCTGAAGTCTCTGTCAAGTACGAATATGCCTTCCTGAAGGGTGCCCAGTAAAATTTCCCCTGAAGGGCAAATTGCTGATGTATAAAGCTGGGAGTTTTTCAATATTTCATTAAGTTCCTTTGAAACAGGGGGTTTATCATAAACTTTGCCTGTTATATAATTATACTTAAAAGTTCCATCACTGTAAGTACCCACAAAAATGCAACTATCACCACATGGCAAGAGTACCATTGAAATTTTTCTGGAGAAGAATTCTCCTCCAAGAGGTTGCACCGGTTGTTTGTCTTTAAGTTCAAATATCCCACGGACGTTATCGGATATAAAAATTCTGTTTTTAATTAAAGTGGTTTTTACAACCTGTCTGAGCCCGAAATTTCTGAAATTAATGAATTCTACCCTGTCCGTAGCGGGGTGATAAATAAAAAACGACTCATAACCGCTGAAATAAATTAAGGAATCAGCTATAAGGATTGAATTAATTTCACCTATTTGTGATTTTTTAAATATTTCTTTATCAGAGCTTTTTGTTGTATCCATGGCTTCTTTTTCAAGCCTATCTGAAATTGAAATATATTCCATTGTGCCGTTTGAGGATGGTTGCAAATATCCAAATTCATATGAACCACCAACATAAATAATACCCTCTGCCGAAACCCCAAGAGCACGCATAACAGGATCTCCCGGAATTGATATATTTGTCCACGACTGACCATCATACCTGATTATGCCCCTTGTATCATTACCAAAATATAGAACCCCGTTCCTGTCTTTTACTATACTCCAGTTGTAATCTGAACCGTGTGTAATCTGCGCATCAAAATTTCTTATAAGCGGAATTCCATACTTGTTAATCTGACCTGCAAGTATTATAGTCAGAAACATAAAAGATAATATGGCAGTAAATTTCTTCATTCGCTATCAAAACTTTCCCAGTGTAAAAATAAACATAAAAGTATTAACAATAACGAATTTATTAAATAATATATCTTCAGGATTTATTGAATTTTGATTTTTTGTTAACTTGGCATTGAATTTGGGTTAATTCGGTAGTAAAAAAAATAATGCTAATCGGCAGGGGTAAATATTTGTTTGCTTTATTGCTTGTTATTTTAAAGGCCAGCACTATTTACGGTCAACCGGAAAAGAGGTACAGGTATCTTTTTAAAAATTCAGCCGGTAAGACAGAAATTATGGAAATGCGAAACGGCCTGATTATAAACTATAATATACCTGAAATTAATTTTATTTCTGATAGTATTACCGGAAGTGATTTCTACAGGCTTTCTATTCCGGAGCATATTCATTCTTCCGAACCAGGAAAACCTGAAATGCCTGTCTTCAGTTCACTAATTGCAATTCCCGGAAAATCTGACATTAAAATAAAAATAACTGATGTACAAACCAGTATCCTCACTCCCGGAAAAATAAATTTCAGGGGAAAAATTTTCCCCCGACAGGAAGATCAGCCAAAATCGAAGGAAAAACAGAAAACAGGTTTTCTTTTTGACCGTGAATTTTATAACAGAAAAGGATTTATTGACACAGATACAGTAAAAGTTGAATTTATTGGTAATCTGCGTAATACAAAAATTGCAAACCTTTCGGTTCACCCTGTCAGATACAATCCTTCCGATAATAAACTTGAAGTAATCACTTCAATGAAAATTATGATATATTTTAACTCAGAGGAGAGCGCAGGATTGATAAAAGGTACAGAGTCGCTTCCATTCATACAAACGCTTTCGAAGGGTTTGTTAAATTACAGTTCATCAGATCTGATAACAGAATATTCCGGGCAACCTCTGAGTATGATAATCATCACTGACACGCTGTTTAAGAATTTTCTGAAACCTTATATTAAATGGAAAACACAGAGAGGTTTACGGATTACGACTCTATACAGAGGAACCGGCCTTGCCGGAAACACTTTTGCGGAATTAAAGGATACTCTTTTAAAAATATATAATAGTTTTAAAGCTACCGGTGCACCTCCTGAATATCTTTTGATTATCGGAGATGTAAACCGGATTCCTTCATCAGAAGGCATATCAAACACTTCTGATCTTTATTATTCGACTTTTGACGGAGTAGGTGATTATCTGCCTGAAATGTTTACCGGCCGGCTTCCTGTTGCAGATACCACTGAACTGAAATCAGTTATCAAGAAACTTATACAATATGAAAAGTTTCAATTTGCCGATACAAATAAATTCTATACCCGCACACTTGCCACTGCAGGCGACGATGCAGGGCATATAAATTATATGAACGGACAAATTAAATATGCAGAAAAATATTATCTGAATTCGTCAAATAAAATTACCGGATATTTTTTCTATTATCCCCAGTCAGTTAATGCAAGAGATTCAATAATAAAACTCTTTAACCTCGGACTCGGATTTGTCAATTATTCAGGTCATGGTGATGCTTACGGTTGGAATGGCCCTTCGGTTAAATCGGATGATGTCGTAAAGTTTACAAATAAAAACATGTATCCGTTTGTAATCAGCAATGCCTGTAAAACAGGTCAGTTCAACCTTCCAAATTCTTTCGGAAATACACTGCTTAAAGCTGACGAAAAAGGAGCTGTCGGCTTTATAGGAGCTTCAAATGATTCATACTGGAATGAGGATTTTTACTGGACAGTCGGTGTCGGGGCAATTTCAGCAGATCCAAAATATGAGGAGACAGGTCTTGGAGCCTACGACAGATTGTTTCATAAGTTTGGAGAAAAAGCTTCTGACTGGTATATCACTATGGGACAGATAAATTATGCCGGAAATCTTGCGGTTACCGGAAGTACAAGTACATTAAAGAAATATTACTGGGAAATTTATAACCTGCTGGGAGATCCGAGTTTGATCCCGTATATCGGGACACCTGATACTTTCAAAATCTCTATCCCCGATACATTGCCAAATGGTCTAAGGTCATTATCTCTGACCCTGGAACCATATTCATACATTGCCATTTCTCATTTCGATACACTCTGGGATGCTTCATACGCCAGTCCTTCAGGTGTCGCTTTCCTTGAAATACCTGAAAAAAGCAATGATTCATGTCTTATTGTGGTAACAGGACAAAATAAGGTTCCTTTTATAAAAAAGGTTTATATAAATAGTGTTAACAAAGAATTTATCAATCTCACAAAAACTGAAATAAGTGATGTTCCGGGTAACAATGACGGCAAGGTTGATTACGGTGAAAAGATATATCTTAACTTAACTGTCAGTAATATGGGGTTTACTTCTGCAGACTCATTATATGTTAAATTATCTCCGGCTTCACCTGAATGGTACACAATCACAAACGACTCAATTTTTATAGGTACACTTAACGGGTTAACTGATACAGTAATCAATAACAAACTCCAGTTAAAAATTAATGAATTAATACCTGACATGAGTTATATTACTGTAAATATCAAACTAAAAGACTCACAGACTGAAAAGAATTATAAAACAGACATTCGTCTTTATGCTCCTGTCATTAACATATTAAGTTGCACAATTGATGATTCACTGTACGGAAATGGCGACAATTTTGCGGATCCGGGTGAGACACTTAACCTTGCTATCAGGGTTGCTAATACCGGAAGCAGCAAAACAGCCGGCCAGCTTGTTGTAACTTATATATCGGAGGGGGTAGAAGTTCTTAACTCATCATCTGATATCGGAATTCTAAATCCCGGAGAAATTCTGACAACAAATGTTCCTGTCACTATTTCACCCGTTCTCAAAAAAGGAAGTCTGTTTGAAATAATGCTGATGGCTGACTGTAATCCATATTATACTAATAAACTATTTATAGTTCCTGTTGGGAAAATAAGGGAGAGTTTTGAATACCAGACCTTTAATATGTTTCCGTGGAATAACGGATATACTTATCCCTGGATTATAACTTCAGACCATTCCTTTGAGGGTTATTTTTCGGCCCGTTCAGGAGTAATTCCTCATAACAGTGAATCAAAACTGACAATTAAAATCAATATTCCGCATTCCGATTCTGTAAGTTTTATGTACAGAGTCTCATCTGAAAAGAATTATGATTTCCTGATCTTTAAGCTAAACAACAATCAGATTTTCAGTGTTTCTGGTGAGAGCGAATGGGTAAAAAAGAAAATTGAGATTAAAGAAGGATTTAACACTCTCGAATGGATATACAAAAAAGATCAGGCTTTAATTTCAGGTTCCGATTGTGCATGGCTTGATTATCTGGAATTTCCCCCCGATGCCTTTAATAAAATTGATTTGAAAACTGTAAAGATAGTTTCACCTGATACAGGGAAAAAATTAGGACAGGAGACTATTACAGCTGAAATTGTTAATCTTGGAACTGACACTATAAAGCAGTTTAATCTGGCATATTGTATAAACAATAAAACACCTGTTACACAGAAATTCACAAAAACAATAAACCCGGGAGATACTGCTTTAGTTTCATTTACAGCCCAGGCTAACCTTTCATTCAACGGAACATATTTTCTTAAAGTTTATGGTTTGAATAACAATGATTTTTACCTTTACAATGATACTGCTTCTGTCACTATGATAAACACTGCCATTAATGATATAATTAGTCCCGGATCGGACATGAGGGTAATGCCAAATCCTTTCAGTGAACGGATAAAAATTACAATCAGTTCAAAATCATTTGAAAGAGTAAATATTACGCTCTCAAATGTGACCGGTAAGATAGTATGGGAGGAAAAAAGCGAACTGATACCGGGAGAAAATGACATTCTTCTTGCACCTCACGGACTGGTTCCGGGCTACTATACATTAAGGATATCAGGAAAGACAATGAATAGAACTGTTAGGGTAATTAAATCAGAATGAAAGCAATAATAAATTTTAAATATCAAAAACCAGCATAAAAAAGGAGAACTTATGAAAGTACCTGACAGAAATCATGCTCTTGAACTTTTCAGAAAATACAACAGTTCAGACAGTCTTTACAAACAT
>Ga0123519_10002463_pt1 | contig 31264 bp, 43 predicted proteins | sample YelNatPaOPRAMG02_FD_87396 | JGI IMG/M metagenome (GOLD analysis project Ga0123519, IMG submission 87396) | Hot spring microbial communities from Yellowstone National Park - Yellowstone National Park OP-RAMG-02 (version 2) | ecosystem: Environmental > Aquatic > Thermal springs > Hot (42-90C) ... | reverse complement strand
GCGACAATTAGCGTGTCGCCCAGCTTGAGGGAAATAGATACGCGCCTGCACTCCACGGGCAGGCGCAATTTCTCTGAAAGGATTTGCGCCGTGCTGTCGTGGCCGACGCACGACACAAATTCCGTTCCGCGGAGGAAGTCGACCACTTCCTCCGCTGGCATACTCCTTACCTCAATGCTCCCCGAGAAATTCTCGGGTAGCATTGCCAGGGAGAATGCGTTGGCCAGGTAAACTTTCATTCTACCCTCCTTTCCCTCGACAACACCTTCATTACACCCGGGAATAATCTTTCGGAGCGTCCCACCACCCCGGGACGACGGAATAAGTGCCCGGACCACTGTGCACTTCCCAACTACCCCACACGGGATTTTGTGCTTCTTCCAGTGGCGGGACCTCCGTTTTTCTGGCAACCGGCACGTATACCATGCCGGCGAGGGTCCCATAGACCCTATAATTGTGCCTCCTTCCGTCTTTTCCCATCATCCTTGCTTCTTTCATCTCGCCTCCTTTGTCCTCGACAACACCTTCATTATGACACATTTTTCTTTTTTTTCAATCCCCCATTTGGGGGATTTTTTATTTTTATTGAGTGAATAACACGAGTATTCTTACTGTCTTGTTTTTCGCGCCGAAAAAGTTAGGCGCGCCTAACTTTTCTCCCCACCTTGCGCACTTGGTCCGAACCGCGCAAGCAAAAGCCCCCAAAACATACATCATATTGTGGTGGTGTATATCCCTTCTATATGTTGATTTCGCGAGCAAGTTTTGCGCAAGAAGTCGGACAAAAAGCAAAGCAAGCACGGCGATATATCTAACTCTCTCTACCACCCTCAATCTCTCACTCTATTCTCCAATATCGTCTAAATCCAATTCCCAATATCATCAAATAACTCTCTATTTTTTGTATCTTCCACCAAATATCCAATACCTCGTATAGTCATATATGCGTATTCGTTCATAATTCGCCTTCTGAGAGGTTAAAAATCACCAACACGATATAATTATCGTATTTTTAATTTTGACGCGTTATAAGCAAGCAAGAATGCGCGAGAGAGGCATTTTTAATGTATGGCACGGATTAGTTTTCGATGAGTTGTAATTCTTTCCAAAATTCTTCGATTGCTAACATTCTACCGAAATCGTTGTCTAACTGGCGGATTTGGAGTTCTTGGGCGTTTTGTAATTCTAGATTAAGTAATCTTTCATAACGCTCTTTTGATATGCTGGGGTAATAACTGCGGGTTATTCTGTTAACTACGTTATCAACACACACTGTGGCGATTTCTATTTTTATCCCGTTTCTCAAAAAATACTCCAAGACTTCTCCTCTGCTGAATGGTCGGAAAACTCCTTTGTCTATAATTCGTATGTGATGGATGTCGATTTCTTCTATGGTGGTAAATCTATAGCCACACTGTTTGCATTCTCTTCTGCGCCTAACTCTTCCTCTGTAGTCTTGTTTTCTCGAGTCAACTATTTTTGTATCGCTGTAACATTCTGGGCATCGCATGTGTTTATTATAACAAAACCCCCATGAAGGGGGTTTGGTCAGAGGAAAGGAGGGGGTGGATGGAATTACCTATATTATAGCACACATCCTTTTAAATTGTGATAACCTTTCAAAAAACAATTCTGACATAAGAATTTCTGACAATGTGGGCAGTAACGGTATTTAGTAAGTTTAACACCACATTCCACACATTTCTTCTGTTTTATTTTATTAGGTAGATTATATTTCTTGAAAAATCGATTGCGACCTATAGTGTGAATTTCCGCATGATGTTCGCGACAGAGGAAAATGATATTCTCCTCATCATCCCCTCCACCTGCTCCTCTTGTTCTGATATGGTGTTTTTCCACATTCAGTTTTCCACAAACTTCGCACATAGTATCGAAAGATAGTAATAGTTCGATATATATATATATTAATTAAATATATTTATTACTATCGTATCGAATTATTACTATCGTAACTAATTACTAAGGTAGTTTGTATATATTTTAAAATTTTCTTAAAAAAATTAATAAAATTTAATTTTTTTTAATTTAAATTAATAATTCGTTACGATGATAATCAATACTTACGATGAATATTATCCGTTACGATGTTTCTTATAGTTTGCAACGATAATAAAAATCCAAACTTCAGTTATTATTCGATACTTTATAGTTAGAAACTATGACAAACAATACAAACTTTTACTATTATTCGATACGATATTAGTATTCAGATTAAATGAAGATTTTTTAAAAAAACTTGACATAAAATTAATACAATGTTAATATTAATTTATGCCAATTAATATCGATTATTACGACAATTTTGATTACGGCAAAATGTATAAACTCCGTTTAGTTCGGAGGAGATTTCGCATTCCGTTAGATAAAATCTGCTCTAAGATAGGCTTGTCTGCTAATTATGTTAGAGGTTTGGAAGCAGGATACAGAAGGTCACCGAATATAGAACAAATCTATCTCAAATATCGGAATGTTTTAGAAGAATTGATTAACGAAATGGAGGAAAAGTGTTAATCGCTCTTATTGTTGTCATTGCTCTTCAGTTGATTACGATATTTTTATTGTTAAAATCGCGAGTAAATCACCAAACTATAAATCATTCTGAAGAAAACAAAGAGCCATCCTACCCTGAGAAAAACAGGAGGTTGAATTGGATTTAAATCTCGAAGAATGGGAAATTGAAATTGTTAAAGATATTCCCGTCGGTAAATTTCAAAAAGACCTCTACATTTTGTATCTAATAGCGCAGGGACATGAAGCGAAATGGATAGCCAAACATCTCGATGTTTCAGTTGAATATATAAGGCGACTGAGAAGAGAAAACGAAGAAAAAATCAAAGAATTCCAAGGTTATATAGTCAAAGAGACGATTTTTGATTATACGAGAGTGATTAAACATGCACTTCGGAGGGCAGAGAAAATGTTGATGGATGAGTCGTCCAATGTTTCACTAAGAGACATAACCAATTTCCTTCAGTTGATGTTTGAGAAAAGAATAATAGCGGAAGCATCGATGCTGAACAAAATCAGACATTTAGCGGGAGAAAATGCTTCAGTTGTTGAAAATACAGAATTGCAAAGAATATTACCAAGATACATGGCGAAATATGATGTCGACACCGAACCTTGAACATAAATATCCAACATACTGGATATTGAAAAATAAATTTAAAAACAATAAAGGCGAACCAATGGAATTTACCCATCATTCGTTTATGATTGACATTCTTGATAACGAGCAGAATATCGTTGTTCAGAAATGTGCACAAATCGGAATGTCTACATGTGAGATATTTAGAATACTCCACAAAGTATCTCAAATCTCCGGGATAACATGGATATATGTTTTACCTACCGAAACAGATGTTAGGGATTTTGCTGGAGTTAAGACAAGAGCAATTATTCAACAAAACCCCAATCTTCCATTCAAGAAAACATCCGCTCGGGAAAGATTGGAAACATTATCAAACCCCCCGTCATTCATACTTTTCAAAGGGACTTGGACGGAGCGAGAAGCGATAATGATAGACGCGGATGGTCTTACTTATGATGAGTTAGATAGATGCAATTTCGATGTTCTAACGATATTTGAATCAAGAATTTTAAATTCGAAATATAAATTTTTTGATAAATTCTCAACCCCAACATTTCCCGAATTCGGAATTAATGAAGAGTTCAATGAAACATGTCAATATCATTGGTTTGTAAAATGTTCAAGATGTAATTATTGGCAATATCTCCGCTTCCCCGAAAGCATTAATTTCGAAAGAAAAACCCGCATTTGTATAAAATGTAAAAGAGAATTAAGAATTGAGGATTTGATAAATGGTGAGTGGGCAGCACGCTATCCGTCACGAGATAAACAAGGATATTGGGTGTCTGCTTTAATTTATCCCAACTATTCAGTTGAAAGTATTATTAGAGAATCAGAAAAACCAGACAAGCAATATTTTTACAATTTCATCTTAGGTTTACCGTATAGAGGTTCGGATGTAAGGGTTGATGAGTCTGCAGTTTGGAAGAATTATGTCAAAATGGACCCCCCAGACACCAGTCGTGCAGTAATGGGGGTTGATATAGGTAATGTTCATCATTATGTCATAGGAAACGAAAAGGGTGTGTTTGAAATAGGCGAAATTGAGTATGATAATAAAGACCCTGAAAAAGGATTTTCGAGAATTATACATTTAATGGAAAAGAACAATGTTCAAGTTTTAGTCATCGACGCTATGCCTGATATAAACCATACGCGCAATTTACAAGTAAATTATCCATTCAGGATTTATCCCGCGTTTTACAAAGAAATCAGAGAGGGCGACTGGGTTATTTTCAAAAACGAATACGCGATAATCGACCGTCATAGAGGATTGGGGGCTCTAATTGAAAATCTCTTCGCTTCGAGAATGACATTTTACAACATAGAGCCCAACATAATCAAAAGGGTAGCAGAGATTTTCAATAAAGTTTACCTAAAAAAAGAAACCCTCAAGAGCGGAGAAGAGAAAGTTTTTTGGGATACCCCCAAAAGAGAAGACCATTTTGTTCACGCTCTCGTTTATTATTTGGCAGCGCTAAGACGAAGCCGTGATATTATATATGTCGAAGAAAAGCCACCAGAGCAACCATTGGGGGATATAATTAAAAGAAGGAGGAAAAAAGAATGGCTTTGAAAGAAAATGAGGTTTTAGACTATATATCAAAAGCCGATGAGGCGAAAAAAGACTATCACGACTCTTGGAAAGTTAATCGAGAATTTTATTTAGGTAATCAGCATAAACAGAAAAATTCACAATACATTTTTAATTTCACAATAAATCATATTTACAATGTAATCGATGTTAACCTTGCCCTACTTTTAGACGACATCCCCTGTTGGAGGGTTTATTCTGAGGGTGATGAATCAAAAGAAATAACATCTGGAGAAAGAATAACGAGATACTTAAAGCATCTATATCAAAAACTCGACATATATCAAGTTATTTATAACATGGTATTTGATTCTCTTCTGTATGGGACAGGGATATGTAAAGTATATTGGGATGATTCGAGGGACAATGAAGATTCACCATTTAAAGGAGAAGTCGCCGTAAAAAGAGTTTCCCCATTTCTAATCTCGGTCGACCCTTCTGCTACCAGTCTTGATAATTGTCAATATATAGTAGAGCATATATTTATGACAAAAGAAAAGGTAAAGAAACTTTATAAAGTTGATGCGCAACCTATATCAGTATCCGAAAATCCATTTAGTGACTGGCAGAAACCTATCTCAGTAGAAGATGTTGAAGGGATAACATTTACCAAAACATCAGATAAGGGTAAAAATCTCATTGAAGTCAAGAGGCTATGGTTTAGAGAAGAAGAGGATATAAATGTATATGTGGTGATTAATAATAAAGTAATCAAAAACTATAAATCCCCGTTTATCGACATTACAAGTGGTGAAAAAGCGCAGAGGAAGCGCTTTCCATTTGTTTTCATGGTTCTCAATCCCGTAACAGACGAAATTTGGGGCATATCGGAAATTCTCCCGCTGATTGAGGTGCAAAAAGTATTAAACAGGGCATATTCATTACTCATGGAGATGGCGCTTTTCCATGCTCGACCTAAAATTTTAAATCCCAAGACAAGCGGTATATCAGCGGAGATGTGGGAATCAGACCCAGGGCAAGTAATTGATTATAATCTCGGGTCCGAGCCAAGATTTATGACCCCTCCTGTTCCCCCGTCATATTTATTTGAATTAGCGCTCAGGATGGAGAATTTAATGAAAATTATTTCTGGAATTCAGGATGTGGTTTTAGGGCGAGTGCCGAGCGGAATTTCTGCGGCATCCGCTATTGCGGAATTGCAAGAGGCAGCACAGACTAAAATAAGAAGGAAACTACGCAATAGAAATGAAGCGTTGAAAGATATGGGCGAGTTGATTTTGTCAAGAATGGTTCAATTCTACCCAGAATTAAGAATTGGATATATAACGAAAGACGGAGAGCGTATATCGATTACAAAAGACGATTTAAAACAAGCCAAAAATCTAATAGTAGAGGTGGGGACAATGCTTCCCGCAAACCAAACCGCCAAATTCCAACAACTGTTGTCTTTGGTTGAGTTGGGCGTCATTCCCAAGAGTTCGATACTTGATTTGCTTGACTTCCCGGATAGGGACATCATAAAGAGACAAATTCAAATTGAGGAAGAAAAGAACCTAACAAAAGAGATAATAATGCGGATGGGACAGGAAGAAAACCAAAGCCCGTTAATTCAAGGAGGTAACCCCTTTGGATTATAATGCCCTTTCTCGTGCGTTTATAAATTTAAAAAAGAAAAACTTAGGAAGAGGGTATATTGAGTTACCAAGTGGAATAAGTCCTAAGGCGCGTGTTAGAATAAGGAAAAGGATAAAAAGGCGTCCTACCCGGTATATGATTAAACCAATACCGAGTTTATTGAGAAGGGGGAGATATGAGAGAAGACACAAGGCGTAAGTATGCTAAAATGAGATTGAAGAAGATTTTTGGCACTGAGCACCCCGGCTTTGAAGCCGTCGCGAGGCATATTGCGCGAACAAGGGGGATTTCAATTGAGAGAGCGCGCGCGATACTCGCGTCGGCTACAAGAAGGGCAAGTGCACGTGCCAAAAGATTAAACCCGCGCCTTAAAAAAGTGCGAGGTGCTTAATGCCGTTTAAGTCGGAAAAACAAAGAAGATACTTATGGAAATTCCATCCAGACATCGCGAGGCGATGGACTCTGGAGGAAGAATTCCGTAAGTTAGTAGGAGCAACCCTTGAGGACTCGGAGGTGAAAAAATGGAAGAGGAAAAAATCAAAGTCAAGGTTGGGGGCAAGGAAATGGAAGTCGACTTAGAGGAACTTAAGAACGGCTATATGCGTCAAGCCGATTATACGCGGAAGACGCAGGAATTAGCCGAAGAGCGGAAGCGCCTTGAGGAGGAAAAAAGAGAACTCCAAGAAGCGCGCGAAGTTTGGGAGTTCCTCAAAGCAAATCCAGAAATCGTTGAAAGGATAATAACTGAAGCGGAAGGCGGGAATCCAGAGTCTGAAAGAGAGGATGTAAGATTTGATGAATACCTCGAACACATCGCGCGTCTTGAGACAGAAATTGAAGAGTTGAGGTTTAGGACTGCTCATCCAGATGCCGATATCGAAGAAGTTATGAGATATGCGGTAGACCATCAAATTCCTAAACTAGAAATTGCCTATAAGGCACTTCAATTTGAAAAAATGCAGGGGCAGACCGAAACCGAGACTCAAGAACAAGAAGAGACGGGCGAAAAAACGGAGCAGGAAGAAGAAGGGATTAACCCGCTGGAAGCGAGTAGTTATGCCGAAATTCTGTCTAAGGTGCAGGATAAAATTTTCGAATAGGAGGTGAATTAAATGCCACTAAACTACGATACGCTTTCAGCGATAACGAGGGAATATATAATCCCGAAAGTTGTCGATAATATATTCAAAAGCACCCCGTTTCTATTTCTACTAAGGCAAAAGGGGCAAATTTTGGTTGACGGGGGTAAAAAAATAGTCCAACCGCTCGAGTATGCCGCTTCCCCTGCTGATTCCTATAACGCATACGATTCATACGTGATTTCGAGTTACGATGTGGTGACCGCCGCGGAACTCCCGTGGAAGCACAATTATGCGTCCATAGATGTTGCGGGCAGTGAGATAAGGCAAAACTCAGGAGAAGCGCAAGTTGTGAATTTCCTTTCTGTGAAAATTAAAAATGCCGAGAAAACGCTTGCGAGAAATGTGTCTTACCAGTTGTTCGCAAGGGGAGACTCAAGCGACCCGGCAGGATACGGTCGTGGTGCGAAGGGTATAAATGGTCTCGGTGCGGCGGTTGACGACGGAACGAATGTCGCGAACTATGCAGGAATTTCCAGAACTTATTACACTTGGTGGAGGTCATATGTCGTAGACTCATCCACAATTCCGTCACGGGCTGATTTCAATGAGGCATACCTTGAAAAGGTCATTGGGGCTATCTCCAGCGGTTCTGATACACCCGATGTTATAATCCTTCCGCAGAGTGCGTATGATATCCTGTTCGAGAACCTCGTTGAGAAGCAGAGATTTACGAGCGGAGAACTTGCCCAAGCGGGATTCCCCGAAATCCAAGTTTGTGGTATCCCAGTGACGGTTGACCCTCATTGCCCAGCGGACAAAGGTTATGTGCTCAATCTCGATTACCTGAGGTTTATAATCCATAAGGATGCAAACTTCAAGGTAACGGATTTCGAGCCATCAACCGCACATGTGGATGTGTCAACCGCTAAAGTGCTTCTCGACGCAAATCTAATCTGCTCAAATTGCGCGGCACAGGCGGTAATCGAAAACATTGATGATATTCCCTTAACCTAAACGGGAAGGATGAGGGGCGGGAGTGATTAACTCCCGCCCTTTTCTTAGATTAGGGGGTGAAGATGAGAGTAGCGAGAGTTAAAAACATCACAGACGAAAGATACATTGATAAATACGATGGGCAGGTCTATATAATCGAGCCGGGCGAAGAAGTAAATTTACCCGAGCATGTTGCGAAATTATTCATAGGAGATTGGAATTTAACTGACATAAATCTACGCGCCAGAGAAAAAAGAAGAGTGGAAATGCGTGGCTCTGCAAATAAACTGATATTATTAAAAGTGATTGACATAAAAGACAAGAGGGAAAACAAAAAACCAGAGCCCGAGACCTCAAAGCCAATTTTTGAGCAGGATATAGAACCCGAATTTGAGGAATTCAAAAAGAAGAAAAGGGGTAAGGTGGTCTAATGTATACTACCGTTGGGGATGCCGTAACAGATATCAGAAATAAACTTGACGACCTCCCCTCAACGGGAGAGGGATTTTGGACTGACTCTATGATAATTTCCGCAATAGATGAGGCGTGTTCAGTTATTTCGTCCCGCTCTTTGTGTCTACAAAGCGAGATAGAATATGAATCGGTTTCGGGGCAATATAAATACGCTCTCCCAGATGATTTTTTAAGGGCGATAGCGGTATTTTATAATAATACACCACTTGAGTATATGGGTATATCGAATTCTCACTATCGTCCCACAACGACTGGCACGCCCTATTATTACTATCTGAGATTTAATTCTCTCTGTTTGAGTCCTGCGCCATCAGGTAATGGTGATGCGATAATACTTGAATACTACAATATATCTCCCCATATAACCAGTTCAACTGAAAATGTCCCCCTTCCTTCTCGTTTTCATTACTTAATTCCACTATATGCAATAGGCGTTTTGCTTCCTAAAGATACAATGTTTAATCAAGCGCATATGTTTATTGATATGTTCTCGAGAAGATTGGCTGAAGAAGTAGCCGAATATAATGTCCAGACAATATCCCCGAAGCGTATTGAGAGGATGACCTTATGAATGTATTGTCAAGGCGTGGCGGATATATTATCACTATCCCGATTAATACTGGGATTACAAAAAATACGCAAAAAGGCGGGTATGTCGAGGATGCCATTAATTTCGACATAACCCATTCGTCATTAAAAAGACGCAAGGGATACAAAACAATCGGCTTCTATTTTGATAAAATAAGAGGTGTTTTATACAATCCCATCACCAAAGACTTACTATGTGTCGCGGATAAAGTATATAAAATCCCGAGTTTAACTACATTAGAATCATCTAAAAGATTTAACACCCAGACTTCAGTATTAACCGAGCGAGCGCCAACATTTGATAGCACATATTGGGATTATTCCGTAAATTCGGATAATACCGCATCCGAAAGAGATACAAATTTTAATAAACTTCTCTTAGCACAAAGAGACCAGTTAATCCCCAACAATAGTTTTGAGACCGCTTTAAACGAATGGCAAATAATACCCGACCAATACTTTTCTCCCCCCACGGTTTCGCGTAAGAATGTTTATGATGCTAAACATGGTAGTTATGTTCTATCCGTAGAGAATGGGCATGATGTGATTCTTAGTATATTCCCCAAGACGAACGACAAAATAAAAGTCCCTTATTCATATGGCGGGTATAATTATTCACAAATAAACAAACCAATGTTTTGCGATTTTTATTACAAAACAAACTGCACGGCTTTAGATTTTGGCGAGATTGAGTTTGGAATTTATGAGGTGAAGGATAATAAAACAGACTTAATAAACGCATCAAAGTTCAGTATAACTAAAAATGACACAGTATGGAAATTGGCGAGGTTATCGTTTACCCCGAAAAAAAGTGGGGCATATTATTATCCATTGATAATACTTAAATATAAATATCTCAATGGTGAAATATATTTTGATTATTTCTTTCATCGCTCTCAACCCGCGCCTTCAGTTGTTTATTCAATGAAGAATACGAAAAATTTATACGACGATTCGTCTAATATCCGCCCACAAAACTATCGTGATACCCAAGTGTCTGTTCAGGTATATACAAACGCACCCTCACCTACTGATTTAGTGCTAAAAGTTTACATTGATTTTTATAAGGGTAATACTTTTCTACAAACGATAACCGCAATTAACTCATATATAGTTAGCGGGTCGTATACATATACGAGTTGGATACAAGTCCCCGTGAATGCTGATAAATTTAAGATGCGAATTTCCATATCAGGGTATGCGAAAGTTTTTCAAAGTATGGATAAAATACTTACAATAAATTCCGTTTCTCTTAAAAATAGGGTTCATGTAGTGTATGAAGATACCGAAGCGATAATTTTAAGTTCGGACAAGTATTCTGGTGTGTCCTTTTATGATAACTTTTATATTGTCGGAGAAAAAGATATATACAAGATTAAAACAAACTATATTTCTAAATACGATTATCTAAACGGGGCGCGGTATGTTTGTTTGCATAAAGATAGATTGTGGTTTGCTGGCGTAAGTGTCTCAACACCTTCCGCTATTGTCTTTACGACACCCAATGAGCCTGACAAGCCCATCGATTATCTACCAGCGTCAAATGTTATAATCGTCGACCCAGATGCTGGCGGGGAAATAACAGGTTTATTCTCTCAAGGGGAAAGATTGATAATTTTTAAAGAAACTGGTGTTTATGGCATTCTGGGAGATACAGAAGAGAATTTCTACCTTCAAAAAATACTGAATGTTGGGGGTGATAATCCCAATACTATAGTGCAGTATAAAAACAACATAATTTACACGAATAATAATCAAGTTTATATGCTTTCGAGGGACGCTTTTAGACAATTAACAAATGATATAGATATTACAATACCTGAAAACGCGAACGCGTATATAGTCGATGATAAATACATTCTCGATTGCGGAGGGAAAATATATGTTTATCACATAAATTATGGTGGATGGACGCGTTATGAGAATTTTGACTTTAACGGGTCAGTAAAAGGAGATGCTTGGTATTTATATGACGAACATGAAATCTACAAATGGGGTGAAATGAACGATGATGGGGATAATATAAATACTAAATTGACATTAAATGTTATCCCCGAGCCTCAAAGTCTTACACAATCGAGAATTAGGAAATTCTCTTTTGAATATACCCCATTTGTTCCACATAGGCACAAAGTAAAAATGATGCAGACCGATATCCCGTCATTCATTGAAGAATTTGTAATTGTCGGATACAGTGATACTTATGCTCGTTTTGCTTCTTCACAAGACGGAAGTGGTGGTGTATTTGATGAGGCTTATTTTGTAGATTACCCTATAAAATCAAACACGGTCCTAATCCCACAAAGTTCGTGCTCTCAGGGTGTTAAAATAATAATCGAGAGTGTGTCAGATATGGCGTATTCCGACAAAATTTTTGAGATATTTTCCGTTTCCTTGTTAAAGCGGGAAAGGAGAGTATGTAATGGGAGAAATTAACAAGCCACACGGTGATTTTAACGCTGGCGATTTGATTATAGCCAGTTATATCAACGACCAATTTAATACTTTATACAATGAGATAAACGGTAATCTGGACGGCTATAACATAGCCGACGGCTCACTTACCCCTGAAAAAATAAAGGACGAATACAGATATGATGAGTTTTTAAAGGGGATGAATAATTGGGTTATTAATGGGTTTACTCTTTCTAAAGCGGATAATGCGTATTCTATAGGTTCGGGAACGGCTTGGATTTTAAGTGAATATACAACCTCATCTGGGGGGTCTGGCGAATTAACAAGCGGAGAAGAGGCGGTTATTTTTTGTGATAATTCAGGGAATATAATAAAATCATCAGTGCTAAATCAAGGGAATTACGCAAATTATTTACCATTGTATTTTCTTAAATACGAGGGCACTTCAATAACATCATACGATTTGCGTATGTATAGCCCTATGGCTATACAACAATATCGCTCTTCCCAAGCAATATCATCATTGCCTTATAATTCTCCCGTTTTTGCTTTTTGGTTAACACCATATTCAAATATCAACATTCACGCTATGATAACAGGTAATGCTACGAGTTCGGGGACATTAAAATGCACTATATATGGAAGGGATACATATAGTTCTACAGATTATTTAACTATTATCAATGTTTATAATTCAGTTACGGGGTATTTTGTTTTTCCTGTAATTTTTTCAATTTCTGGAAGTTATTCTTCGGTTTATTTGACATATGTAAGCGTTACCTTAAGTTCAGGTGCCGAGCCTACAGATATGGCATGTAGGCTATTTATGAATACTATAAGGAGGTAGGGATGCCGTTTAGTTACATAATGCCCGAAGTCCCATATAGTTATTACCCCAGAGGAGATATAGACTGGTCCATTGGGGGAACTCCCCCTTTAAAAGATTGGGAGGATTTCCGAAAACTAATTAAAAAGTATTTAGTAAATCCCGAAGACTACCCTGAAGTTAGAAAGAGGGCGGAAATTTCGGGCGAGTTGTATTATGCACCCGCCTTCAGGGAACTTTCCGAGCAGGCAGATAGAGCACGGAGAGAATATGAATACGCAAGACAAAATCTCGAGCCTGTGTTTCAAAGGGCTTTGGGGGATATTGGGGTATTGCGTGAGCGCCAATTGGGAGATGTAAGCAGGGCAGTCCGTAGCGTAAATGAAGCGACGGCGCAGGCCGAACGAAGGGCTTTGGCTGATTTGGTTAGAAGAGGTGTTGCTCGCTCTGGTTTAAGTGAATATGTATTAAGTCCAATCAGGCAAAGAGGATTACAGCAGATGGGAGAGGTCGAGCGTGAGGGGATATTGGGTCTCGAGAGATTAGGGCTACGCGGAGTGGAAACGGCGCAAGAAAGGGCAAACAGATTAAATCAATTGCTCGATACATATAGAAATACGATTGAACAAATTGAGAAAAGGCGGTCTCAACTGAGAGAGGAGCAAGGTAAAAGGGCGTATGTAGATTATCAGAATTTCATGAATGAAATGCTTAGAAATGCTCTTACGGCGAGACAACAGTCGCTTGCAGAGCGGACGGCTTGGGACACAATGTATTGGAATCAGGCCAAATTCCTCGAAGATATGAGAAGATGGGGTCTTGAATATGCACTAAGGTTATATCAACTTAGGAAAATTTACGGAGACAGAAATTTCCCATCTCCAGCCACTCCCCCTAACGCTACGCCGACCCCCGCTGTAATTTCAGGTGGTGTCCCAATTGATTTACAAAGGGAGTTTGAGCAAGCGATATTGGCCTCCCTTCTCACAACTCCATAAAAGGAGGATGTAATGACTTGGGCTTTTGGTGCTTCTAAATTAGCAGAGGCGCTTAAAAGAACAGCGTCAGCGATGCAGAAGGCTGGCAACGCCCAGCAGAAACCCAAGAAAAAAAAGAAGCAACCCCCTCAGGAAGACTTTAAAAAGTTTTTACTCTCCCTCTCTCTTGCGAAAGGGTGGATCCCTCCTAAACCTCCTCGCCAAGCACCCAAGCCAGAAGACCCCATAAAGAAAATTCTTCCCCAACCACAGAAGAAGCCCACTCCCTCCCCAGAAAGAACACCCGCTGAGATTTTTGCCCAAGATAAAAAAATATTACTCGGTTTAGCGCAAATGTTTACACCTATAAAATTCGACCCGAAGGTTTTCGAGACTATCAGGAGGCTTGATTTAGAAAGAGTAGGACTTGAGCCAGTCCAACAAAAAATTACCAAAATCATGGAAAGTCGTCTTCCATATCATCGCGCAGAATTAGCGATGTTGGGAGGCAAAACCGCACCTCAACTTGGCGAACAGTTTTTTAGGGATTATATGAAGGGATTTTTAAATAAAGCCCAAATAAATCCCGCACAAGCACTTGAGGAATTCCATGTATTTGAAAAAATGAAACCCGGCGGAACTCCCGGGTATCAGAAAGTCTTTAAAGAATACTTTTCAACATCATTACCCGACTGGTCGGATTTAAAAGAGGTAAGAGAAGCATTAGTCCCCCTCGATGCACTACTACAGGATATTAAAATTTCACAAGATGAATTCAGTAATACATTACTCCTGCACGGCAAAAACCAAAACGCCAACAAAGTTAAACAATACTATGACATATTTCGTTCGGTGGTATCCCACCTCAGAGACCAAGTAGATAGACTATTAAGACTACAGGTAGCAAAAGGACAGGGGGTAAAAGAATATGAAGGTCAAAATATCGATGAAGAATTAAAAAGGGCTCAAAGTGAAATAGAAGAATATCAAAATTACGCCGAACGCCTCCTCCAGGGGCATCAAGCGATAAGCGACTATGTCAAATCAATTCATGGAGATGCAGAAAAAAAAGTAAACCTTGACCCGTATTTCGAGATAGCAAGGGCTGTTAATGCACAAAGGGCAATATCAAAATATCAAAAGGAAGGTAAAGAGCAATCGCCTGATATAAAACAAACTGAAGAATATAAAGAAATTCAAAAAACTTTAGGAGCACCCCAGTTTGAAACGCTAAAAGCGATTATAAGGGGAGAGAAAAAACCTGAGGAACACTGGAAACCCCCACAAAATACTTTACTGAAAATCATATCAACTTATTGGAATATAAGTGGTATACCCTTGAACTTAGTGGTCGCGCCTATAAAACAATTATTCAGGATAGCGCGTGCCACGGGCGGTAAAGGTTTAGAGAAGAATTTACGCTCAAATCTCGAGAGCGTTGAAATGCAACTTAAGAAAACTACAAATCCCCAATTGAGAGCCAAATTACTTAAGGAGAAAACACGGCTTGAAACAGAAATAGGTGAAGTTCAGAAAAAATTCGAAGGCCCTTCCCTTGTGTCTTTAGGGGAAGACTTTTATAAGACATTAACACTCCAGTCCCGCGAGTCGGGTTACAACATGATATTTGAAGATGAAGAAGATTTCCTTAAAAATATACCACAACCAGTCAAAACGGCTCTTTCCATCTTGATGGATTTGGCAACGGGTTATTTAATTGGCTCTGCGATTGGCGAGGGGATAAGACAAGTATTACCCGTTGATGAGTTTAAGCAGGCTGTAAAGGATACATTTAAATTTGGGCTTTCGGAGGCGGTATCACATTTTGAACCACTTCAAAAATTTGGTAATGAGATATCTAAAATAAAACAATATATTTCTTCTTCCGCTAATGTAACAGCACCTAAAATTTTGCAAAAACTTACCCCTGAAGCGAAATTCACTCAAACTTATAAGGCTGTTCCAAGGGAAAACTTTTTTGTCCGCACTTTAAGAAACTTAGACATACAAGTCCCCGGCTCATATCAAGCGGTATATGACACATTAGAACAAACCCATAGAGTTTTGGCTACAAACATAATTCAGAAATACCATGATGACCTCGAGCGTGTGATAAGCAAAATGTCTCAAGACGATATCGAAAAATTCTTCACGATTTTAGATGGAGGCAAGCGGGCTGTTTTTAAATATGTTTTAAATAATCCGGACGACATAGTCTCGAAAGCCTTAGTCCAGTTTAAGAAAAATATGGATGACCTATATGCACTTCGTAAGGGATACTTCCCGCTTGCGAAGAAAAGAGAAGCGTATCTTCCACATAGAATTACTCCCCAAAGGACGGAATTCTCGTTAGGTGAAAAATTATGGGCTAAACTGAGGGGAAAAGAATTGGGCGAGTTTGCTGAGTATTCCCCTCCTGCAGAAATCGGCAAAAGGGTAGTCCCCACAGCGCTAAGAAAACAAAAGTTAACACTTGAAGAATACGAGCGGAGATTTGGTAAGGAAGTCATAAAAGATCCGGTAAAACTACAGGATATCGTATTTATAGAGGAGTTCAACAGACTAATCCCGCGCATGGTCCAAAACTCAATGGTTAAGGTTTATGGTGTTCCCCGCGAGGTTATGAAAGAGATGAGGCATGTTGGTGAGGGGGTAATCATAAATGCGGGGGGTAAAGAATATGTTGTTGACAAAACGCTTGTGGACTTTATTAGAGCGCAGAGGAAGCCAATTTTTGATGATACTTTCTCTTCTTCTATATTGAAATTGGGGCGGAGATATAACGACTTAATGAGGGCTTGGAGAAGAATAGGTTTCCCTGGGATAATAGGATATCTCCCTAAGAGGGCTATTGGGGATATCCAGAGGTCGTTTGTTGCGCTAAAAGAGGCGGCCAAAAATGTAGGAATTGATTTAACGGATGACGAAATCAAAACAATGATTCGTTATTTCACTCCCCGACCTGGATACGGTTTGGAGGGAGGGATATTATCATCGAGACCATACGCAAGAGGTTTTAGATGGAATCCATTGTCGGGAAGATTTATAGGGCTTGAGCCTGGCGCTAAACTCGAGAGGGCGCTTACAAAGTTTGAAAAGGAAAAACTTTTTGGCTTACTTTTAAGGAAAACAAAAGACCCCGCGGAGGCTTTACGGCTGACGAATAAATGGTTATTCGAGTTTTCGCGGGGGTCTCCATTCGAAAAAAGGGTGCTCAGGTCAATTATTCCTTATTATCCCTATATGAGGCAAAATGTTGCTCAGGCACTCCAGTCATTATTGTATCCCGAGATATACGCGCCTATTATCGCTCTGGGGAATGCCTTAACTGAGAGAAAATTACCCCCCGTGGAAGGGACATTACCAAGTTATTTTGCAACAACAATTCCCACGAAGATAAAAATAGCGGGTAAACCTATCGCATACGATATAGGTAGTATTTTCCCATTCGAAAGGCTTGGGCTTACCACAATGACTGGTATAGGAGGTATGGAAACACCCAGCGAGTTAATCGAAAACCTAAACCCAGCCTTCAGGCTATTTGCGACAGTCATGGGTGCGAATTTAGGTGAGCCCGAAGTTTTAAGAACGGAGCGTGGCTCACTCGTTCCTGTGTCAAAGATTTACGAAAAATTCCCCGAGCCACTTAAGAGGTTATTGGGCATACAAAGGATTTACCGCGAGAGGAAGACTGGGGAAGGCGAGGTAAGGGATATCGCAGATATACTACGCGGTAAACCGTTGGTGAGGGAATTGGAAAGGACTATTCCCATCCCGATCATCGAGACACTTTTATATCTGACGAGAGAGGGGAGGCAAGCACTTCCAGCCGATATTATACGGAGATTGTCGGGTCAGAAAATATATGCTATTCTCCCTGAATTATTCGCGAGGATGAAAGCCGAGGAAGACGAGCAGAAAATTAGGAATTTAATCCAGCAAATTAAAGGATGGAGGCAAAAGAAGCCAGCAAAGAAAATACGGATAGAAAAAATCCCGTCGGTGGTGAGGATGCGTGAGGTTCTAGAGAAGATGGGTTATCAACCCACTCCTGAGGTATATGAAGCGCTTCTTAGATTGTATCAAGGCAAGATACCGCCAGGCGTATCATATGAGAAGACAGTTAGGATGCCTGGTCCTTATCCTTCATACGAAGATTTGTTGAAGGTGCGAAAAGTGCGTATACCAATTTGGTTGTATGAATATAAGAAAATTCCTAAGAATGTTGAGGAAATACTGAAGAAGGAGCGCCCACATGGAAGAAGAAAATGGGAGGAATATAGACCAATTTGGTAAAAAACTTTCAGATATAACCCCCGATACCCCTGCGGTAAGAAGGGAATGGATTGCGCCTAAGAGCATCGAGACATACCATATACGCGATGGGGCGATAACAAAAGAGAAAATTGCGGATGGTGCTGTATCAACAGAGAAGATACAGGACGCCTCATCCACTCCTAAGGCGTATGGCGTTCCCGTTGCTGATAATGAGGGTAAATTAAATTTATGGGTGGATGATGTTGCCCATGCTACGGAAGCGGATAACGCAGATAAACTTGATGGTTACCATGCTTCTACCACCGCTTCCGCTCGAAAAGTTCCAGTATCAGACACTAATGGTCTGTTAAATAATTGGATTGACTTTTCCCCCGTCACACTTGATAAAACAAACAATAGAGTGGGTATTAATAACGCTTCCCCCAATCACACCTTGGATGTGAATGGAGATATAGAAATCAACGATAAAACGAATTTTGATGTTAATGAAGGTGATTTCGTTATTAAACACGAAATAGCCGAAGGGGGGGATGTAGGTAATTGTTTGTATTTTTCATCTCCCTCGCAATATGTTTTAGTCCCTAACTCTTCGTCTATTACTATGACAAATGCATTTTCTATTGAGTGCTGGTTTAAACTCACCCAGTATGGAGACCCCTACACACCACGAAGGATGTTCCAAAAGGCGTTAAGCGGTAATGGTTTTTTCCTTTTTGTTTCAAATACCTCACAGGGTAGTAAAATTCGCTTCGACCTATATCTGAATTGGAGCGGTTATGAGTTAATAACGGACTTCACCCCATCACTCAACACTTGGTATCACATTGTAGCGTTATGGGATGGGCAATATATGAAAGTATATCTAAATGCATCACTAATCGGCTCACATGAATTTACGGGGACTATGAATGACACTGCAGATTTATACATGGGTATGAATGGTGAGGGATGGATGGGATACATTGACGAGGTTAGGTTTTATCTTAGGGCTTTATCGGAAACAGAAATACAATACAATTACAATTCAGGTTTAGGGCGATATACTCCTTATAGCACGGATAGTTTAGGAGGGTGGTGGCATCTGGACGAGACAAGCGGTCTTGTCGCCTACGACTCTTCGGGTAATTCAAATCATGGCACGCTCTATCCTAACTCTAATCCGCCTACATGGGTCGAGGGTAAGGTCGGGACAGATATAACATACGTTACTAAAAACGCTTTCAAATTCACTCAAGATGGCAAAATCGAGTGGGGTGATGAGAATACAACAATTTATTTAAATAAGGAAGACAGAAAATATAAATTCGGAAGGTTTGAATCGGAAGAAGAAGACGGGAACACGGCTATTGCTTTCGAATTTGATACGGACACTCAATTAACAACAGAAGGCGCGAAGTTATTATCGGTTAAAAACAAGGGTGTAGAAAAATTCGCAGTCGACAAAGAAGGAATTGTAATAGGGACGATAACTGATAGTGATAAAGTCGACGGCTATCACGCTTCACAAACACCGACTGCTGATACTGTTGTCGTTTCCGAAAACTCGGGGGTTATAAATCTTGGTTGGCTTCCAAATGATTTAAATGATAAAAGCGCAGACATGACCGATGGTTATCATGCCTCACAAACACCGACTGCTAATACCCTTGTTGTATCCGAAAATTCGGGGAGTATAAATCTCGGTTGGTTCCCCAACGATTTAACGGGTAAAAGTGCAGATATGACTGATGGCTATCACGCTTCACAGACACCCGGGGCAAATCTTATTGTTGTGTCAAACAGTTCTGGGAATATCGACGCTTGGATTTCCAAGTCCCCAGACTCTGATAAACTCGATGGATACAATTCTGCGACTTCCCCTACTCCGAATTCAATTCCCGTGAGTGATACAAGCGGATATCTCGATGCATGGATTGGGGCTCATAAATCTTTTGTTAGTGTGTATCTATCAGCAAATCAATCTATCCCCTCAGGGACATGGACGAAAATTGCGTTTAACGCAGAAAGACATGATTTACTAAACGAACATTCCAACGGGACAATTACATTCGCACAAACTGGTTATTATCTTGTTGTTGCTTATATTGTGTGGGCGTCTGCTTCGTGGGCGAGTGGTAATACACAATACTTGCGAGTTTATCGCAACGGAAGCGCGGGATTAGAAATGGACAGGAGATATGTTGAAACTTCATTCACGGGTTCTTGTTGCTTAAAAGGAGCGCATATAGGGCAGTATTCAGCAGGAGACCAATTAGAATTGTGGATTTTTCAATCGTCGGGTAGTTCTCGTGATGTCGCGGGGGGAACGGGATATACATATTTCATGGTGGCAAGATTGATATAATTTATGATGGAGGAACACGATGAAATATAAAGCAATTCCTAAACGGATAAGGGTAATTGGATACGAATTAGAAGTTAAACAAGAAACAAAAGAACAGATGACGCGTAACATGGGGAAGAATTATGTTGGATACTTATTCCCACATAAGTCAATTGCAGTGAGGAAAGACCGCCCGCAACAAGAGAAATGGCATATTCTACTACATGAAATAGGACACGAGATTATCTCGGTAATAAAGGATGACGCTGGAAACGAGGAAGTCGATTTAAACAATGAGGATATATTTAGTTTGTTGATGCGACTATTCTTTGCGGTGTTAGTCGATAACAAATTGTTAAACTGTATTCAGGAGGAGAAATGACGGAAAATCTTATACTTCAGTTTGGTGGATTTGGGATTATAGCGATACTATTCATATTGGTTTTGAAATGGCTTCTCGCACATGTTGAAGAGATAGAACGCAGACAATGCGAAAAGGAAAAAAGGTTCTACGAATTAGCGGAAGATTTCAATCTCACAATCAAAAATCATCTTGCACACAATACTGAAGTATTACAAGATATAAAAAAAATTTTGGAGGAGTTAGCGAGAAGGGATGATTGACGTTATAATCCCTTACAATTTCCACGCTTCACGAGAGCGTGGAAGGGAAATAGTGGAAAAGTCGTTACGGTCAAAGGGATTTAACATAGTATATGGACATTCAAAAATTTGGAACAAACCACTTGCCATTCTCGACGGTTTTAAAAAATCACATTCAGAAGTAATTATTATCCACGACGCAGATATATTGTGCTCTTTGGAAGATATAGAGCCAATCAAGGGGAAATTAATAATTCCCTTCAATAAACTGTTCAAAATGCGCGAGAATAACACTATAGAGCGCGTTAAAAGATACAAAGATAGTGCCGGTGGGATATGGATTATGTATAGAGAGGATTTTATTAAATCGAAAGGACCAGACCCACGCTTTACGCACGGTTTAGAAGATAGGGCTTTTTGCTATCAATTCGAAACACTCGTAGGCGAGGTAGTATTGTTAAATAAAAATGCGATACATATTTATCACGAGAAAAACACAAACAAATTGGCTAATTATGATTTATATATAAGATATTTAGACGCGAGGGGCGATAAAGAAAAAATGGAGGCATTAATTGCGGAACGAGATTTTATATTTGGGGAGATGGCAACCACTTGCGACTGAATTTTATATCGCAAAATACTTAAGTGAATATATCCCTGTTCGGAAAGCAAAGTTTCATGATAAAAATTTAGACCTTAACGCAAAATACATCCTTACTGCATTACCCACTTTAGCCCACTCTGAATTTTGGGAAAGTATTAAGTCGATTAAAATCGCACATATTTTTGATTTAGTGCGTCATACTCCAAGAGAGGAATTATATTTCGACAGATTAAAACATTTTGACATAGTTATATCTCCCGAAAATGTCGAATATCCTTTTCCCCATGAATATCTACAACAAGGTTATGATCCAGAGGATTATTTTCCTATTAAAAGAACAAAAATTTATGATGTGGGATTTATAGGGCATATTTATTGTTCGCGCAGGTCTCAAATCAAAAAACTCGTGAAGATAGTTATCAGAAAAAATGTATACAGGGAGCGTTTTTCTGCTTTTGTTAACGAATGTAAAATCATGCTCGCCATGCCATCATGGATAGACATTTCTGGTTACTGGTCTGATAGAGTATATTTGTATTTAGCATGTGGTGGTTTTGTGTTACATCATTATGTTGAAGGGATTGAAGAAGAGTTTGAAGATGGGAAACATTTAGCATATTATTACTCAATGCAAGATTTAGTCGAAAAAATTAACTTCTATCTTAAAAAAGATTTTTTGCGTGATAAAATAGCAGAGAAAGGCTACGAGAGAGTTAAAAATTTTACTTGGAGAGAAAGGGTTAAATCCCTATGGCAAATAATATCGCGCTTGTAGGATATACTAATAGGACCACTGGACTGGGAAATATAAATTTCGAATTATACAAAAATCTTCCTATCAAATCAATTTGCTCAATCTACACTCCTCACGGTCAAGAAACTTGGAGCGAAAACCAAATGTCTATTCGTCATACCGAAATTGAGAAATTCGATGAATTTCTAAAGAAATACGAGCCCGATTTACTGCTGTTTACAGAATCTTTTATGATAGACCCGAGTATTCTTAAAAAGTATAAAATAAAAAAAGTAATGATTATGATGTTTGAATCAAAAGCAAGCCATGTCCCCATTGCGGATTATTATGTATTCCCATTTCCGTTCTGTCCATTTAAATCTCGCCTACCTATTGTCAACATGCTTTTACCTATAGATACAACACTATTTGAATTCCGCGTTAGAAAAGAAAGGAAATTCATAATGATATACGGCACGGGGGGACTTGGGAACAGAAGGCAGATTGATACAGTTGTTGATTTACTCGAAATGATGGGCTTGGAATATATCGTGAAATCAAAATTTCAAAAAAGATTTCCTTCAGACCCTAATGAACTTTATCGGGATGGAGATATACTGATAGCAGTCGACGCTTACATGGGATATGGTAGGCATATTATAGAAGCGATGGCTTGTGGGCTTCCAGTCATAACGCAAGACTATTTCCCCGCAAATTTCTGGTCAGATTTGACTATTAAACCTAAAAAATCTTATGAATTTCACGAAAAGTGGGTTAGGACGACATATCACGAATTGGATAGAGGGGCGCTTGAAACAATGATTAAACTTTTGATGGAAATTAACATATCAAAACTTAGCCTTGAAGCGCGGAAGAAAGCGAGAAGGTATTCATGGGAGAATAATTTGAAACATTGGGAGGATTTTTTAAATGCTATTTGATAATTCATTTGAATTAATTTACATCACAAATCTTTTAGAATACCTACCTGATGATAGGGTTATCGAGGAAATTAGTGAGGCGTATAAGATGCTCGAGAACGGAGGAGAGGTTTACATTGAGACACTTAATGCTATTTTGAACAAAGGTAAGGGTTTTGTCCTCGAAGCACTCGTAAACATTGTCGAGAGTGTCGGATTTAAAGTTTCAAGCATGGGATTAAGGGGGGAGAAGATATTTGTTGTAGGGGAGAAACAATGCGACTAAATTTAGGATGCGGTAATGATAAAAGAAAGGGATATATAAATATCGACATTAGAAGTGTTGTTAACCCTGATGTTGTTATGGACATCTGGGATGTGGATGAGTGCTATTCGGATGTTGATGAAATTCTCATGATAGATGTTCTTGAACATTTTTCAATCGTTGAGAGTAAAGAAATACTCAAAAAAATGTTTGGAATTCTCAAGAGCGGGGGGAGAATAAAAATACAATGCCCTGACCTCCAGGTAATCGGTAAGAAAATTATATACAATCCTACCGACACAAATCTAATCAAAATGCTCTACGGAGGTCAAGATTATGTTGAAAACTTCCACCGCTCAGGATTTACAATTCCGCTTCTTAGAAATGTTCTTGAGCAAATTGGGTTTGAGATTATAGAAACTAAAAATATAGGTCTAAATTTGTTCATAGAGGCTAAAAAACCATAAAGGAGGTGAACACTTAATGCCTAAGGTAGCGGTGCAAATAGGACACCTAAATGGAAAAGCGGGAGCACTCCACGAAGTGGAAACACTACTTCATATTTTCCCGCTCGTATGTGAAAAACTTCGAGCGCTCGGAATTCAAGTTGTGGAGTATGACGGCTCACTACAAAATACTCCTCCCTTGCATCAATATTCTGCGGATGTAGCGGTATTCTTACATTGCGACTATGGAGCAAGTAATTCAAGTGGATTTTCGATAGGATATTGGGAAGAAATGCACGAAGGGTCAATGAAACTTGCAACATACATCAGGCAAACATATGAAAAAGAAACAGGGCTTCCCTTCATCGGATATAACATCACGATAGGTGAACATCATTACTACGGAAATAGGAGATTTACGCATGAGACTAAATGTGTTTTGATTGAGTTAGGGTTTGTTTCAAACCCTATCGAACGAGCAATGCTTGTGTCGAGAGCAAATGACGTAGCGAATGGTGTTGTTAATGGGATTATAATGTATCTTGAGGATAGGGGGTTGTTTCGGAGAAAAGAAAGGAGGAAGGAAATGAACATTATTTCACAAACAAGAGTAAAGTATTTTTCAATTTCACTTTCTCCCTTGGATGGTGAGGCGAGGGTTAAGGTTTACAATCCTAATCAAAACGATGTAAATGTAAGAGTAGGGCTTCAGGCAAACAATAAATCTGTTAATTTCACACTAAAACCCAACGAATTGAAAGTTGTTGAAATAAAAAATCTAGGTTTCGATGCAAGGCAATTTAGCGATACTCAAGTTATCGTTTCGGGTGATAAGGAAATCGATATCACTATCCATCAGAAATGAAGGATGAGCATCAAACTATACAATTTTGCTTGCAGTATTTGATTAATTTTGTAAAGCAAGCCTCATGGCTTGATGATAAAGAGAAAGTCGCTTTCATTAAGAGTTTTGATAAATTAATGAAAGAACTAGAGGCTGTCTATTTAGAACTTTATACTAAATTCATAGAAAGGAGGAAATATGAATAGTAGGTTGGTTTTTGCGATTTTGACACTCATCGCAGGTATAGGGATGGTGATTTCGGGTATCATAATAAAAAATAACGAACTTCAGAAAGCGGGATACGGTCTTATTGGTTTGTCGGCAGGATGGATGGGGCTTGAAAAACCGTTGTAATTTTTTACATCTATCGCATTTTTAACGAAATTGACGATATAATTGTCCCATGATGGATTTGAAGGTATACAAATTCCAAATCCCTATATATGTTGAGATAGAAAGGTATACTGTTCTTCAATCCAAAGAAGAGGTATACGAAGAAATAATAAAAGACCTTGAGGAACGCCTTCAGGGTCTTAATTTTTTGATTATTAGGGAGGTGGATAACGATGGAGGAGACGATAAAAATCGCATCGATGTTGGGTGAGTTAAAAAATCCCACGAGAAATAAGGTCAATCCATACTTTGGCTCGAAATATGCTGACCTTGCATCAATTCTCGAAATCGTCAGACCTGTATGTAAAAAGTATAATTGTGGCATAACTTTTACAGTATATGAAAAAGGCGAAGAAAAGTGGATGAAGTGCAGATTGATTGATAATAATGGGAAAACACTTTTAGAGTCTGAATGTCCCTTAATTTATCCCGAGACAAGTAATCCCCAAGAATTAGGGAAAGCAATGACTTATGCGGAAAGATATGCGTTATGTGCTATGTTAGGGCTTGCTGGGGAAGACGATGATGACGCACAATCAATCGCTCAAGCATGTGATGAACATCCGATGACAAAGAAGCAAAGAGAATACTTATCGAGACTATTTATTGATTTAGGCGTAATTAATAAAGAGGACAGTAAAGAAGAAAATAGAAAAAAGATTAACGAGTATATCAAAAACTTTGGATATACAGACATTGAAGTAATTTCTTCGTCCCAAGCAAGCGAATTGATTGAAACATTGAAATCCGAACTTAGAAAAACGAAAGAAGATAAATCCCAGCAAATAAAATCTAAACGAGATGAATTACTAGAAATACTTACCCGGGAGAGAGTAGTCCCTCCGAGAAATCTAGATGAGACTGACGACGAATATAACTTCAAAAAGAATGAAGCCATCAGGGCTTTTCTCCTAGTCAAATATGACATCGATAAAACAATTAACGAATTAACCGAAGAGGAACTCGAAAAGATAATAAGGAGTGAGAGATGAGCGATTGGGGAAAATTCTACGAAACGATGAATAAACTAAACGATACTCGCAAAAAGCATATAAATTGCGCGAAATGTGGAGGAAGAGGGGTATATCATCTCGCAGAAAAAGACGGATATTCAATTTCTGCTCAATGTGATTGTCTTAGAGAGGCGACGATTTTAAGAAAACAATTAATAGAATTGGCGACATCATTAGGTCTCGCGACCGAGGACTTGAAACTATATTTAACTCCTGTTAGAAGGGAGGTATGAAATGAAAGAAAAGAAAGAACATGTTACATATTGCCAAGACTGTGGGCGTAAAATAGTAAGATACGAAATATGTCCGACCTGCACGGGCGTGTTTTGTTCGTATTGTTATATCGTGAACGGACATAAGCACGGAGTTTGTCGATGAAAGTATCAAAGAAAAACAATATAACTGAATTCACTATACCCGTGCGCTTACCATCAGCAAACACTTTTGAACGAATGCACTGGGCGGAAAAGTATCGCCTAAAAAACGAAATGAGAATTCTGATTATGTATATCTTCAAGAAGAAAAAAATAAAATACAAAAATGTCGATTACATAGAAATTGAACTTTCATTTTCTCAAAAACGCAGAAGAGATAAAATGAACTACATAACTCCCGCGGATAAATTGATAATAGATAATCTTGTCGAACTTGGCATCATACCTGACGACTCACAATTAGAAATCCCCTCGATAATTTTCACGAACAAAAAAGAAGACGGAGTTTTAGTGAGAATTGCGGGGGTGTAGATGGATAAATGTTTATTTTGCGGGAAGGAATTTGAGCCTGTCGGTGGGGGAATAAGGAAGAAGAAATTCTGTTCCCCCGCGTGTAGAAGTAAATATCATTGCGCGAAACAAAAAGAACAATTAGACGCTGAACAAGAAGACCGAACCTGTCCCTTTTGCGGGAAAGTCTTCAAGGTCCGCAAAACATCGAATAAAATCTATTGTTCTATCGTGTGTAAAGAAGCCTATGCGGAAATAACGAGAAACCAAGCAAGAAAAGAAGCATTTAAAATTGTTCGCTCACAAAAAGAGTTATCGGAAGAGGAATTAATAAATCGTGTTCAATCTTTGGGATATATTGTCGTAAAAGAACATGTCGAAACGGAAACCCGTGTAAAAGTCAAAGATTTTAAAGGCGATAAAAAAATCACGATAGGAATTGTATCGGATACTCATATAGGCAGTAAGCAACAACAACTTACCTATCTTCAAGAGTTTTACTCTTACGCGGAAAAGAAAGTCGATTTTTTCATTCACTCGGGGGATTTATTAGAAGGGTCGGGGTCTTTATACAAAGGACAGCATTTCGAAATGTTTCTGCATGGAGCAGATGCGCAAGTAGATTATGCTATTCGAAACTACCCTAAGTCGAAAAAGAAAACTTACCTTGTCGGCGGAAATCACGATTATTCATTTTTTAAGAGTGTAGGGTTTGATGTTTTAAGGGTTTTTGCGGACGCTCGAAACGATATAGAATATTTAGGTTACGCGGGAGCATATCTTGAAATTGGAGCGGTCAAGATATACATAATGCATCCAGACGGTGGTATAGCGTATGCTGTTTCGTATAGATTGCAAAAAATCATCGAGCAGTTTGCACCTGAAGAGAAACCACATATTCTAATCTGCGGACACTACCACAAACCTTGTCATATTCCCATGTATCGAAATGTGGAAGGGTTTCTAACTCCTTGTTTTCAATCCCAAACTCCCTATTTGAAACGAAAGGGTGTCTACCCTGCGATAGCGGGACAAATCATTGAAATAGAAATCAATTCAGAAGGACTAGTATCGGTAAAAAATATGTATTATCCCTTTTATCACCCACGCCACGAAGATTTTTAGGAGGTGGTAATATGTCTTGGTGGAAGTTAATTTTTGCCACGGTTAGTTTTATTTCGATGCTGGGATTGTTCATGGCTTGGGTTTATGAATGTTGGGGAAGATGAAAAAAGAGTGCATTAGATGCGGTAAACAAATTATAAAGGCTAAAAAATTGCAGAAATACTGTCCCAAATGTAGGCTTGAGCGAGAACGAGAAAAAAAGCGCGAATACGAAGAGCGGTTACGCGGTGATTATGAAATCATCAATGTTGCGGGGATTAAAATTAAACGCCCAAAAGGTTTTGTGGAAAGATACTTTTGGTGTGAAAAATACGGGGACATAGTCGAAGTATGTCCCCGCGTTCCAGAATGTGAATACTTTATGAGATGTAGGAAATCACCTCCCGCTTGAATTCATCATGAAAGAAAATACAGTATTTACAGTAATCAAAACCGAATTCGCAATGTTCTACCAAATCCCCAAAACCTTCGCACCACTTGTAATGTTCCTCAATTTCAGCGTTTCTTAAGTATTTAAACCCGCCGAGATTGATCAGAATTTTACCAGGGGGGATGTCATGACATTTTTCTCCCTTACTTAATTTTTTCCCGCATATTACACATTTCTTAGAATAAACCCCCACAGACCTTTTTCTTCGATACCGTATGTCTGCTTCTCTTCTCGCCCATACCCTACATGAGGGACAATATAATCCTCTTTCAATTTCCTTGTTGCATCTTAGACAAGTTTTCATTTATTACCTCCCTTATCCCACTTATTTCTTTCCTTAAATTCTCTAAAATTTCCAAAATCCAGTTTATAACTGTTTCCACTTCGTTAATTTTCTGTGACACCTCCCAATACTTCTGAATAATCTTCTCCATTTTTCGCCTCCTCTAAACAAAAATCACAAACATATCCCAGTATTGTTTTATTCAATTCCAATAAATAAAAGGGACGCTCGCACAATTCGCAATACAGGATTGAATTATCCGCCCACCTCCCACCCGAATTGGGGATTAAGATTTTACGCGGAAGGTGTTCGCGACAAAATGTTTTATCGCCATCCCACCTTGTTTCGCCTATCGTGATATACTTTCCACAAAATTCACATTGATACATTCCCCACCTCCATATTTTCTATCTTTTTCCTTAATTGTTCTGGATTTAGGTGTCGGTATTTACTTGTTGTTGCTGGGGACGAATGCCCCATTAATACTGCAAGTTCTTCAATGTCAAATACCGCTCCAAATCGGTATCCGAATGTATGGCGTAACTGATGAAACCCAAAACCTAATCTATTGCATTTATATTGTAGTGTTCGACGGGGGATTGTTATGAGTTTGTCATCCAGCGAGACACCACCGAGCATTTTTTTCTCGCGCAAAAAAATCGTGAGTTCGCGTGCGAGGCGTCTAGTGAGTGGGACGAGCCGTGTTTTTCCGCCCTTCCCCGTTCGAACATATACGAAACCTTTCTGTATCGTGAAGTCTCGCCACGTGAGATTGAGTGCTTCGTTGAGCCTCAGCCCCGCCTCCAATCCCAAGAAGCACGCGATACGAAATTCCGAAATAGGAAGAGCGTCGATTTTTTGGATGGTTTCGATACTTATAGGATGTTTGGTGTATCTTTCCATATTGTCACCCCCTTTCCTTCTCCGTCATGGGATTTTCCGCAATGGGGAACACATCAGCGCGTCGGGAATAAACCCGACGCGCTGATTCTACCCCATTTTATTCCCCAATTTCCAAGTCTAACCCCTCCAAAGCCTTTTTGATTTTTTCTTCGCACTGCTGGACAGCAACACGTTCCAGCGAAAGCGGACCTCCGCCTTCCCCTCCGGGATTTCCGGATAAAAATAGCATTCCCGCCCGTCAAAAACGTCTGTTTTGGGAACCCCAAGTCTTCCCTCTATCTCAGACACCATTCTATGCCATTCCTGTTTTCTTTCTTCTACTTTCGCTTGTGTGTTTTCTCCTGAAATCTTCGGGTCCTTGTCATTCCCGAGTTCTCTCCGCCACTCCGCCAGAGTTTTTTCCAGTCTTTCTTGCCAATACAAGCGCCATACATAGTAGTCGCGCGCACGCTCTTCGTCCATTCCGAACCTCCTTTCCTACTCAAAACCCTGCCTACTCCACATCCTCCGAGTAGGGAATACCCGAAGGACGTGGAGACCTTGCCCTCTCAGCCTCCTTCTTTTTGGCCTCTTCCCACAACTCCTCCAAACACCACCAACACGTCTCCATCTCGATGATGGAGCGGAATTCCCCGCCACAGCGCGTACACCGCTGGACGGGGCCGTATTCGACCTCCCTCCAGCAATCCAGGCACCAGTATACTGGTGCCTGGCCGTATAGGCGAGGATGGGGGATTTTATTGCTTTTTTGCCTCGCCTTTTCTTTTGGAACCTTCCTACCACACTTTTGGCACTCTACTGTCACCCTAATCACCTCCCTTTCCTCCTCGTGCGAAACAATCCGCACGAGGAAAAATTGAACGGGATATGCCTCGATTTCCTCTCGAGACATATCCCGATATTCTTTTCTTTCACCCATCAGCTGAGCGACAATGAGGGTGTCGCCCGGCTGGATGGAAATAGAAACTCGCCTGCACTCGACGTGCACGGCGAGTTTCTCCGTGAGAAGTTGCGCCGTGCTTTCGTGCCCGACGCAACTTTGGAACTCTCCACGAAGGAGGTCGGAAGCCTCCTCCGTGGAGATATTCTTTACCTCGATGCTACCCGAGAAATTCTCGGGTAGCATTGTTAGGGAGAATGCGTTGGCCAGGTAAACTTTCATTCTACCTCCTTTGTCCTCGTTGTCCTCGACAACACCTTCATCATGACACTTTTTTTCTTTTTTTCAATCCCCCAAATGGGGGATTTTTTGCTCGACCATATCGCGTATCGACCACGCTTCTCCCCCACGGCCACACTTTCCGAATAGGGGATTGAAACACTTGTTTCTCTTTTTATCTTCCCCTCCTTTCCTCTACTGTAGAAACAAGAGAATCCCCGCATAGGGGATTGAAACGTATCCCCAATTAGGGATAAGAGGAAAGGAGGTATCAAGAAAGTAGAAACAAAAGAATCCCCGCATAGGGGATTGAAACCTCGACGTGCACGGCGAGTTTTTCGGAAAGAAGCTGCGGTAGAAACAAAAGAATCCCCGAATAGGGGATTGGAATTTGAAAAACATCAGCGCGTCGGGAATAAACCCGACGCGCTGATTCTACCTCTATGTCAATCTTTATTACTTCGTCCAATTTCCACACCTTTGGCGTTCCACCCTAATCACCTCCCTTTCCTCCTCGTGCGAAACAATCCGCACGAGGAAAAATTGAACGGGATATG
>Ga0123519_10002461_pt1 | contig 31281 bp, 30 predicted proteins | sample YelNatPaOPRAMG02_FD_87396 | JGI IMG/M metagenome (GOLD analysis project Ga0123519, IMG submission 87396) | Hot spring microbial communities from Yellowstone National Park - Yellowstone National Park OP-RAMG-02 (version 2) | ecosystem: Environmental > Aquatic > Thermal springs > Hot (42-90C) ... | reverse complement strand
ACATGTTTAGCTAACTACCAGTAGGGATTATGAGTCTCATGTCTGGCGATCGATTTTCTATTGAGTTATTGCCAATAGGCTCTTCGTGATTTCGACTTAATTTGAGACTGATTACCGGTAACTCTTCTGGAATCGCCTTCGAGCCCCAGGCCCACCGAATTTCTTCGGTTCCTTATACCTGTAATCGCCAGTTAGGGCCGTCCTGTCATATGTTCTCAAGATTTTGCGTGCTGTGCCGCTTCTCGTCCACTTCACGATTCCCCTAGAAAGTGCGACCATGACGGCCCTCGAACGGCTAGATGGTCCTCCTCCTGAAGTGTTCACATAAACATCGACATTGCTAAACAGTTCAGGAAGGAGTATCAGGGGCTCCGCTGCTTTCTGGGAATTGTCATGAACCCAAACCTCCAAAGGCCTTGAATCAACGACGATCTTTCCAGAACCTGGTCTAAAGACAGCCCTTGCAACAGCAGTCTTGACCTTTCCAGTTACAACTATTGGAAGCTTCCTTTCCACAGGCATCTAAACAGCACCTCCTTTCGTTCTCCGTTCTTTAACATCGCCTCGCCAGCCTACCGCCCTGCAAAGCTCTCCCAATGTTATGTATTTCCTCCCTGCTGTGTCAAACTCCGCCTCCTTTAAACTTGTGGACTTCCCCTCGTATAGCTCGGGTACTCCAACGTAAACCCTTAGCCTTCTCAGCGCCTCAGCGCCCGATGGTTTCCTTCTCGGGAGCATGCCACGTATCGTTCTGCGCAGAAGGTTGTCCGGCCTCCTGTAGTGCTTGGGGGTGTGCTTCGGGTTGATCCTGCTCTTAACCTCCAAGAAGCTCAACCTATCTTCTATGGTCCTCCTCCTTGTTCCTGTCAACAGTGCCCTTTCAGCATTGACTATTGCCACCTTCTTTCCTTCCATCAACTTCTTTGCCACGATCGAGGAAAGGCGACCAACGACAAGGTTTGAGGCATCAACGACGAGACACTCTTCACTCAATCGAATCACCTTATTACCCTGATATTCGAGCCCTTTGGATTCTCCTTTGCTAATTCTTCCAAGCTTATGCACCTTCCGCCAGCATCCAGTATCTTCCTCCTGGCGGCAGAGGAGAATGAGTAAGCTGAGACTGTAACAGGGTGGTCAATTGAGCCATTTCCTAGAACCTTGCCAGCAACGGCGACAGTTTCACCAGGCGAGGTCTCTCGATTGATTTTCAGAACATTTACGCATACCCGCCTCCTCTTCGGAAGGAGCAGCATGTCAGCCAGGACAGTCCAGATCTTGCCTCCTCCTTTCTTGCCCAATATTCTGAGCTTGATAGATGCATCGTAAAGCGCCTGGTTCACCCTCTTCTTCCTTGCCATACCATCAACCGCCCATTGCACCGCATACCTTTTCAGCCTTCGTCTTTAGAATCTGAGCAGCTTGGCGCACTATCTCAGCTGGTGGAAGTGATCCTGTTGATTGCAGGAAGAAGATGAACTTGTCTCGAATCCTTTCCGGAAGTATTGCGGGCGGCGACTTTGGGCAAGCCCTGACGCATTCCCTGCACACAGTGCATGCATCCACATCAAGAATGGTCAGCTCCCCTCCTTGAATCTTCAATATCTTCTGGGGGCATGCGGCCACGCAATCTCCACAAGAGTCGCAGTTCGGAGAAACTGTCACGGTCGGTTGGAACTTGTACGAGACTGTTGCCGCAGGTTGCCACTTTGCATGCGAGGAACCTACCCCGAGCCTGGCGTAGGCCTCTAACTTCAGCCTCTTTCCAGGACCTAATTTCGTTATCGGTATCTTGGCGCTGACAGGCTGGACTTCTGGATCCTCGCTCCTGAGGTCCGAGGATTACACGGTTGTGGACCTGCTATCCGTTCCAGTTACATCAAGAAGAAGGGAAACCCTGCACTTGGCGCAACCAAGTTCGCTTCCACAATCGCAGAGCTCTGGAAGAACATATTTGTTCGGAGGGGTTGTTAGAGGAATGAGCCCAAGCCTGTGAGCTACTATCTCGTCATGCATTGGAGACTCGTTCTCGAAGAACATTACCTCGTGGATGGCAAGGATCGGAACGTCGCAAAGTATGGTTCGCCTTAGGCTGTTAACGAAGGCTGGAGTAACTCCTGAAATACGGAACACGAGGTCGCCATCTTTCAAGGATATTATGTTCAGTTCCAATCTAACCGCATCGTTTTGTGCGTTAATCTGAGAGGCTTGATTATATGTGTTACTCGGAAGCGCCATTACTGGCCTGGGGAAGTCTTATCTAGCCAATTGACCAAAAGCGTCAAGCGGTGAGAGGTTTTGAGAAAATCGAGATTTGGGGTCATAGGTGTTGGGACATGGGGCGAAAATCATGTCAGGACCTACAGCCAAAACCCTCGCTCGGAGATCGTAGCTATCTCAGACATAAACGAGGAGAGGGGCAAAGCCATTGGAGAAAGGTATGGTGTCAGGTATTACAAGGACTACAGGGAGCTTTTGAAGGACAAGACCATTGACGCCGTAAGCGTGGCAACGCCCGATTTCCTTCATAAGGAACCGTGCATAGATGCTGCCGAAGCTGGGAAACACATACTAGTTGAGAAACCATTAGCCACGACCGTTGAGGATGCTGAAGCGATAGTCAAAGCAGCCAGGAAGGCTGGCATAAAGCTGATGGTAGATTTCCACAACCGCTCAGGCGAAGGCATCGCTTTCGGAGAAGGAGATAGGCGAGCCTGTCTATATATTCGCCAGGATCAGCAACACTAAGCTCTCGCCAACAGCTTTCCTCAAGTGGGCATCGAAGTCGAAGGTGATCTGGTTCTTGACAGCGCACACCTGTGACCTTGCCAGATGGATGTTCGAGGATGAAGCTAAGGAGGTTTACGCTGCAGCCTCATCAAGGGTTCTGGCTTCGAGGGGGGTGGATACGCCGGATCTGTACGCATCTATCATAAGGTTCAAGAATGGCGGCATAGCCAACCTCGAGTCTGCCTGGATCCTGCCAAACACGATTCCTGGAGTGGGATGGGGAGAATGGACAGGCCTCGGAATCGTCTTTGAGATGCAGATAATCGGAACCAAAGGAGCGCATGTTTTGAAACCTTTCCCAAACCAGGCTGTGCAGAAATACACAGATGATAGATACAGCTGGCCAGACACGCAAGCTACTTACTTCATACAAGGAAGGTGGGGAGGATTCGCCATAGAGGCAATTAACCACTTCGTCGATTGTGTTGTGGACGACAAGGCTCCTTCGGTCACTGGGGAGGACGGGCTTGCAGTGACGAAGATCATATGCGCCATGGAAAGATCGGCCCTAACGGGCAGGCCGGAGATGGTCTGAACTTTTTGCCTTCCCTTGAAAGGCAGCACCTTTACGATTTTAGCTTCGCTTCAATAGCTTGATGTAAAAGAGGGTTATTGAGAAGATGGTTGTTTCGAGAGTTGCTATCGTCAAAGGGGAAAGATCCAAAGATACAGTTTTGCGGGCGCTCGATCTTATTGGCGTAGAAGATGAGATAGCGAAACCTGTAATTATCAAGGTCAACTTCATTACCGATAAGACATGGGAGACCGGAGCAACCACCGATCCGATAGTTGTAGATGCCCTGGTAAAGTTCTTCAAGCCAAGGAGCCCAAACGTTTCTGTCGTAGAATCAAACGCTACCACAACGAATGCTGATAGGGCAGCTGAGAAAACAGGGATACTTGAAGTTTGCAAGGAAAATGGAGTTAGGTTCGTGAACCTCAGCAAGGTAGAGGAAAAGGTGAGGGTTCAAGTGAATGATCCCGAGACGCTATCCAGCTTCGTGGTACCCAGGATCGTTTTGGAAAGTTATGTTGTTAATGCTGCCAAATTGAAGACTCACACCCAAACTGACGTCAGCCTAGGGTTGAAAAATATGTTCGGCCTTTTGCCAGACAAGATGAAGTTCAGATACCACCTCAAGAACATCGAGAAGGTAATAGTCGATCTGAACAGTGTCTTGAGAGCTGATCTTACTGTAATAGACGGGTTCGTTGCCATGGAGGGGCCCGGACCTGTGAACGGAATACCTGTCAAGATGGACATCATAATTGCAGGCAGAGATCCTGTTGCAACCGATGCCCTGGCTGCAAAGACAATGGGCTTTTCTCCAGATTCGATATACCACATAAGGAGAGCTGCTGAGAAGAAGATTGGTAGCATGGATGAGATAGAAGTGCTTGGAGAGAGCATAGAAAGTGTGGCAAGGCAGTTCAAGCGAAGGTAGGAGGGCACAAAACTAGCAAGGTAAGGATATAAATCGAAACAGCCTTCTGGCAATTACTGTGTATGGAGGGTTGCAATCGGTAAAGTACAGAAAGGAAGCCACCTCTTGGAAGATAGAGGAGTACTTTGTGAAGGAGGAGCCATACTACAGGGAGGTCGGGAATGAGAGGAGCATCTTCGAGGCTGCTCACAGCAACAGGCTACCCATCATGCTCAAGGGACCAACGGGCTCTGGAAAGACGAGGTTCGTGGAAAATATGGCTTGGAGGCTCAAGCTTCCGCTGATCACAGTAGCATGCCATGAGGACTTGACCTCCAGCGACCTAATCGGAAGGTACCTGTTAGAGGGTGGGGAGACGAAGTGGTCGGACGGCCCACTCACGAGGGCAGTGAAGTCCGGAGGAATATGTTATCTAGATGAGATCGTCGAGGCCAGAAAGGACACGACGGTCGTGATACATCCGCTCACGGACCACAGGCGCCTCCTGCCCATCGATAAAAGGGGCGAGGTGATAGAGGCACCTGATAAGTTCATCCTAGTGATATCTTACAATCCTGGATACCAGAGCATCTTGAAGAACCTGAAGCAGAGCACAAGGCAGAGATTTGTTTGCCTTGAATTCGACTACCCTCCAAGGGAGGTTGAGGTTGAGATAGTTGTTCATGAGAGCGGAATAGGGGAGGATTTAGCAGAGGAGCTTGTGAAGGTAGGTGAGAAGGTCAGGAACCTAAAGGCCAAGGGTCTCGAGGAGGGAGCAAGCACCAGGTCGCTGATATATGCTGGTCAGCTCATTAGGTCGGGCATAGAACCAAGGAGCGCTTGCAAAGTTGCTATAACCAACCCCATAACGGACGACGCTGAGATGCAGAAAGCAATCCAGTCTGTGATAGAGGCGGTTTTTCCTTAGGGCGCTATCTTTGATCTCCGAAGCCTACAGGAAGCGAATGAAAAAAATTACAGATCTTCCATCAGAAATCATAGATAATGTAGTTTCTGAACTTTTTTCCAATAAGTTTACAGATGATCAGAGAAATGATCTTCTGAATACGGCAATAGTACTTGTAAATCGGTCAGCCACAAGTCAACTTTTACAGTCATCACTTACAATCTTGCGGTATTTTCCTGAGGCACTTGACACTTGGTGCAATGTTGGAAAAGAGATAGCGTTGACAAGCATCGTTGCAGCAGAGGAGTATTTCAGAAGTTCGCCCGATGTTCTTCAAGAGATCAGAAAGGAGGAACTTGGCTCGTGGGCTTCTCTTGGAATTCGCATAGCGGAGAAGAGCGACGAGGCAGCTGTAGAGTATTTCAAAGCTTCTGCCAAACTGCTCAAGACATTGGCGCTCTCAGACCTCATCAGGTGGGGGAACGAAGGTTTAAGGATTTTACAGGATGGAGCTAAGAGCGAGAAGGCTGCGATCGAATATTTCGCCCTTGGTACTAGAAGATCGTTCGAACATGCTATTGCAGGAGAGATGGCGCTCCTCGAGGAAAACATCAGAATCTTGAAGCTCTATGGAGAGGCAATAAGTGGAAGAGAGGTGAACATACAGCCAGTAGTAGATTATTTTGGAACGGATGGGCGAGCTATCTATATGCCCGTCAGCTTGAACATTTATGGTGAAAAAGAAACAAACTTCAGGTTGTACAGGGCTTTGACGGCTCGTCTGGTGGGTCGCATGATATATGGTTCATTCGACCTGGACCTAAGCAAGGTTGGTTTCGACATTAAGGAGGTGGCTGCAAGATATGGATCGAAGTTAAAAAGCGGGATACGAAGCACTGAAGCTTTCTTCCAGCTATATCCAAATCCTTTGCTTGCCATGCGCATCTTTGAGATTCTTGAGGACGCGAGGGTCGAAAGAATGCTGAGGAAGGAGTATAGGGGCATTGGCGAGGACATGGACCTTTTCTTAAATGCATTTGTAAGGAAAAAGGGACTTGATGAGATGACACAAATCCAAGCGATACTTCAGGTCTTATTAGAAACTCTCTTGTTTGGCAAAATGCCAGATGAAATCCCATCTCAAGTGAAAAATTATGTTCAGGAGTGCTTGCCTATCTGCCAGGCAGCGGGCGATCGCGTTGAGGACACAGCTTTGGCCACAGATCGAATATACCGCATACTTGAACAGATTCCAGGTTCAAGGCATGATCTTCCCCATTTGCCGAAAGAAATGCAGGAATTTGCAGGGTTGATGATGGGGAAGATCGGCATAGCTTGGCGGCCCTCGATCCTTTCGGTCGAGCGCATGGGGAATATGCATGAGGGAAGAAGGCGAGCTGTCACCACGTTGCTAAGGAAGTTGGTAGGCACAGCCAGAAAGATCCAAACCACCAATCTACTCAATCCTCGAGGGCTCAAGCCCATCGAGCCCAAGGAGAGAGAGGAGGCTGTGTTCAGGTATGATGAATGGGACTGCGACATAGGCGATTACAGGAGGAGGTGGTGCTCTGTTCGTGAGACGACCATCAGACCAGGCTCAGCGAGATTTGCGGAAAATGTTCTGAAGGTCCATTCTGCCCTAATCGCTGCCGTAAGAAGGGAGTTCCAGATGTTCAAACCGGAGAGGCTGAAGAAGGAGAGGAAACAGACCGATGGCGACGATTTTGATATTGATGCGGCGATCGAGTCTTTCCTAGAGGTTAGGGCTGGAACTCCAGAGATCGGGGGCAGAGTATACACCCGCCGCAATAAGATACAGCGGGACATTTCGGCCGCGTTCCTGGTCGACATGAGCGGCTCAACGGCGGGATGGATAATGGACACCCAGAAGAAGGCGCTTATCGTAATGTGCGAAGCACTTGAGGCGATAGGAGATCGGTATGCAATCTACGGGTTCTCGGGGGCGACAAGGGAGGGCGTAGAGTTCCATATTGTGAAAGATTTTGAAGAGAAATATGGTCAAACTGTGAAGGGGAGGATAGGAAGCATGGAGAGCATTTCCCAGAATAGGGACGGAGCTGCCATAAGGCATGCGGCACATAAACTCGAAAGATCGGAATCCAAGACAAAGTTGCTCGTGGTCATCAGCGATGGACGCCCTTTGGACATGGTTCCAGGGCCAGGAGAGCCATTGTACCAGGGTCAGTACTCGGTACAGGATACCAGGATGGCCCTGAAGGAGGTGAAGGCGAAGGGGATAAGGCCGTTCTGCATTACAGTTGATAGGAAAGCTTCCGATTATATCTCCACGATGTATGCAGAAGTCAACTATGTAATTATAGATGATGTTTCGAAACTGCCGGAAAAGATGCCTGCGATATACCGAAGGCTAACGACGTAGCATCTATGCTCGGTACCCCGACCAGGATCAAGGGCTCATGTCTGCTCTCCAATCGAGAATTCGTTGCGCGACCTCAGCAACTGGCGCGACCCAAATCCTGCCCCTGTTTCGAGAAAGGAACTCTAGCAGCTCCTTTAGATCGACATCAGCTACTGGAAGGTGCCCCTCGTGAATCCCATGGAAAGTCATTATGCCCCAGCGCCCCTCTGTGACCTGCTCTGCCAGGCCAACCAACTTGGCTCCGGAAGACCGTTCCACTGGCCAAGACCAAAGGTAATGGAGGTCGCAGTTTGCAGGGGAGTTTGCGATCTCACCCTTACCCCTTCCAGCTATGAAGTGCCTGGCAACGATTGGAACGTAGCTCCTCTTCGTTTCGCCTCTCCCGACGAAAGCCTCATAACATGGATAGCAGAAACTGCGCCTTTTTTGTATTGGGAAAGCTATTTTTAGCCTCCTCTCCGCCTCCACGATGTCTGCTTCGATATCTTCGAGGCTCATCGATTCCGTTCCACGGCTATTTGGATCTAGGCTGAAGTTGGAAGAACAAATGTGGGACAAGGTGTGGTTACCTATCTCGTGACCAGCTTCAGCGACCCTTTTCCAAGGTGCAAGCCGCTCAAGCCAGTCATCTCCACTTGGGTTCAGGTAGAATGTTCCTCTGAATCCATACCGCTCAAGAAGTGGCACAGCTATCTTAAGTTGCGATGCCATCCCATCGTCGAATGTAAGCGAAACAGCCCCAAGGCAACCGTTTGGCCAAACAGATTTGGACACGGCCATCGCGTCCAGCGATGGAAACTTATGGCTTTCGATTATTCAATGATGGGCGTCGGTGTAAACTCTAGGGTAAAGCCACTATTCTTGGAAATGCTTAAACGGATACGGATTGATTTTAACGCTTCGAGGACGATAATTTCGGATGCCCTCTGCTGTTATAGTTGGCACACAGTATGGTGATGAGGGGAAGGGAAAGGTTGTAGACTATTATGCTTCAGAAGCTGATGTTGTTGTGCGTTTTCAGGGAGGTGGAAATGTTGGGCACACTGTGATGGCTGAGGGCCAAACCTTCAAATTCAACATGCTGCCATCTGGTGCAGTTAGGGGGAAGAAGCTCGTCATAGGAAATGGAGTGGTGGTCGACCCCGAGAGGCTCCTTGCTGAAATTGAGAGGCTTACATCGATTGGAAAAAAACCTGATCTGCTTTTAAGCGAGAGGGCTCACGTGGTTCTACCTTTTCACAAGCTCCAAGATGGACTTGAGGAATCGGCAAAGGGCCCTTCTCGAGCTGGAACGACAAAGCAGGGCGTTGGTCCAGCTTATGCAGACAAGGCAGCGAGGTTCGGTATAAGGGTGGTTGATCTGATGGATGACGAGCTACTACGCCAGAGGCTAAGTATTTTCGTACCATTGAAGGTGAAACTTCTAAAGGAAGTCTTCGGTTGCGACACGGTAGTTTCAGAATCGGACATCCTTTCAAAATGCATTTTTTACAGGGAAAAGCTTCGCTCCTATGTTGGTGACTCCTCGGAATTCATCAATAATGCTCTTGATCAGGGAAAGAGGGTCCTGTTCGAGGGAGGGCAGGGAACGCTTCTAGACATCGACCATGGTGTGTATCCATTCGGTACGTCTTCGAATACGGTCAGCGGAGCTGCCTGCACAGGCGCAGGTGTCGGCCCAAAAAGGATCGATAAGGTTCTGGGAGTTTGCAAAGCATATGTTACAAGGGTGGGCGATGGTCCATTTCCGACAGAACTTAAGGACGATGTAGGAAAAAGATTGCAGGAGAAGGGGAAGGAATTTGGAACAACAACTGGAAGACCGAGGAGGTGTGGTTGGCTAGATGGGGTGGCCCTGAGTTATGCAGCTCAAATAAACTCCTTGGATGCGCTCGCAGTCACGAAGCTGGATGTCCTTTCTGGATTTAGGCGAATCCGCATATGCAATGGCTACGAGTATGAGGGGAGAGTAGTCAAAAGGTTTCCAGCCGACCTTAAGATTCAGTATTCTTGCAAACCGATCTACGAGGAGCATGAAGGATGGAAGGAATTAACACCGGAGGAATGGAAAGAGATCTGCGCCAAAGGCTATGATGCTCTACCCACTCAACTAAAAAGCTACATCAAAAGAATAGAGGAGATAGCGAAAGTTCCAATATGTCTCCTTTCATTCGGTCCAGAAAGAGAGGCAACTATAACCCTCGCTGGGATCTTCGAAAAATAAAAGGTTGAGCTAAATCTGGAAAATGCTTCACGCACATAAGATTTGAATGATTCGGCTCTAGAGCTTTTGGCTTACATATAGAGAAATAGAGGTTTTCACAGCTTATGCTCTTAGATTCCACGAATGGGGAATAGCTTTTATCTTAGCTATGCTGTGCCAAGGCGAGATAAAGAATTGGCAGCAAGCACGCAGTTCTCATGCCCACGCCACTGGACATCCCTTAGGACCGAGTGTAGGAAATGCAAGGACAGGATGTCATGCGCGCTATATGTCGCGGATTGGAAGAAGAAGAGGAAGATGATGCGGAGAAGCGGAATGTGAAGCCCGCATAAGGAAAATCAAGTTCAGGAACCATAAAATCTGGCCAGGTGAGAGGAATGCTTGAAGTAAAAGTATAAAAAATAGTGAAATGAAAATGGACTTTTATTGTGTGTATATGGATATTAAAGCTGCCCCATCTGAATGCTAAAGAAGCATAGGATTGGGCTGCAAAGACTATAAGGAGTGAGCATTATGTCAAATATGCTGAAGTTTCTATTTAACGAAAACATTCCAAAGCCAGTCAAAAATTTTTTAGAATTGAATGGCCACATAGTCGAATATTCGCCGAAAGGTATGAAAAATTGATTTCAATTATTTGAGCTTTGGTTTAACAGACTTTAGAACGCGGAAGATTCAAATGGAGGTCATCTTCCGAATTTCGAATAGGAGCTGTTCCACTTAGAAAGGAATGAAGAACCTGATTCCACTTATGAATCCGCCAGCTAGTATCGAAAGCGCATATCCCAGGAGGAAGCCCGTAGCCATGGGCACGCCCGTACTTTCGTAGAGCTTGCTCCCGCCGATCTTGAGTGTGAGAGCCTTAAGTATCCACGCGGCCACTATCATGGTCCAGATACCTTCCGAGAAGCCTCTTGAGCAATATGCGAGGATGAAGCCGTATTGGTCTAAAGGCCACCAAACGTATCGTGCATGCATAAAGCTCAGTAACCAGATTATGATAATGCCTGCAACTAGATTTGGTACCCATGGTCCTCCAGACATGCCCTGCGGATCGATTCCGCTCCACGTATTTGAAGGATCGGCATATCTGAAGATATCACGTGCAACTCCAGTATTCGCCTCGTATACTCCAAGCCTTGTAAGGCCAATGGTGTAACTGAGCCATAGGAACGTGATCCACCACACGAAAGGTGCAAGGAGGGCTGTGACGAGCATTATTTGGAAGACGTTTCGACTGCTCGCATTTGTGATGCTTGCCATCTTATACCCTTGGAATGATGAAGCTAACCCGCCTCCCCACCCTTTGCTGAAGCCATCCGATCCAGCTTGGCGCATTAGCGTGATGGTTAAAACGTAGTCAGGAGTCCTGTTTGTGGGAAGCTCTGGCCAGACTGCTCGCAGGTAGTATAACCCATAGGCTCCAAGGCCGATTGCGTTGTAGCCAACCCTTGAGAAGACGAACATAGTTGCAAAGTAGAAAACGAAAGTCATTATTGGCGCAAGGACAGCATTTACCAGGCTGAGTCCGATCATTAGCAGAAGTGCAACTATAGTGATGAATGAGCCTGCGAGGAGCAGGTAAATTGTTCTATAATGAACTTGATCTTGTTGACTCTCCTTTCCAGTCTCTGAAAAAGCCTCCTTAAGTGTGCTAACCAAGTATCGCCTGTTCAAAAATATGTAGCTGGTGACCAATCCAAGTCCACCTCCCATATTTGTGACTATGCTCCACTTGAATGGAGCTCCCCAAACATAGGAGCTGGTGCCACACTCAGCCCTGCCGCATCCAGGTAAGTTCATTATGTCTGTATAGTATCCCATAACATAAGCTATCTGGGTTAGTATGAAGAATGCGGCCGTGAATACCGTGCCACTTAGCAAAGTACCCAAAGGAGCCATATAGAATAGGGCGCCGAGCGCTGGGTTCTTGCTGAAATAACCCAGGCCTGCGATGGCATAAAGGGCTGAGTCGGAGGTTATCCATCCGGCGCCATAGCATGCGGTGTTAACACGCCAGCCAAATATGTCGGGGAACCAAGGAAATACGGTCGTCAAATATACGGGGAATTGAAATCCCAGACCAAGAACAACACCAATCAGGTATGGTCTTTTAGTTTTCCCAGTAGTTTGTTCTATGATCTGGTGAACCGCCATCGTCGTTGGGAAAGGAACCTTCTCAACATCCATCCACTGGCGACGCCAAATAGAGGATATGGAAAGCATGAAGAGGCCGAACATCGCAAACAACGCCCACCAGTAGATGATCGTTGGGATCCAAGCTCCCCATTGGACCGGAACTCCACCTGATAGAATCTGCGGTCCGACATCTTCTGGCGGAGCCATGAACCATTGCAACCAAGCTCTTGACTCGGTTGGATTTGTCCATCTGCCAGCAGGTATGCCAGCAGGCATATCGTATGTTCCGTAGCCCAAGTAGTATGTGCATACTATGGTTGCAGCATAGATGTAAGCTAGTGTCTGAGCCCTTGCCTTTTTTCTCGCCAAATAGGAGAAGCCGATGCCGAGCAGGATAGTTAGGTAAGGCATGGCCGTAAACTCCATGGAGCAATTAACATCGCCTGGATTGTAAAACAAGGTCATGTTTGATGGCAGGATACATGTCCAGATCGTTCCCAATACCATCAGTACTATTACGAAGGGGATTATGAAGATCCAGGGCGCTCTCTCTATTTTTCCAGTCTCCACAGCCATCTACGCATCCTCAGGATTTTCGGCGCTAATAAAATCGCTTATAACATTTGTCTTGGAAGCTCTGATTTTTGGCATTGAGGCATCAAAGCTTGCGAGATCTGATGGTTAGCATCGATAGCATGGAGCGATCAACTCTGGCCAATATAGCATCTCAGTCGAGAGGGTGAGAGCTGGCATTAAGCTATCGAATAGGATTGGAAAGCCTCGAGGTGCCTAACACTTAAAAATACCCTAGGTGGATGCGGTTGGAACGATGACCGAATCAGCTGAAGCAACGGAGACAAAAGCAGCCGAACAAGCTATGGGTACCGATGAGTCTGGAACTTTACCTCCGCCACCAGCGCCAACGCCAGAGACGAAGCAAGAGAAGTGGGCTGTCGTCCACATATACAGTAGCTATAACAACACGATCGTGCACGCGACCGACTTGAGCGGATCGGAGACCATTGTGTTGAGCAGCGGGGGCAGGCACGTAAAGGCTGACAGGCTCCAGTCAAGCCCATACGCAGCCATGAGCGCTGCTACAGTCGTTGCTCGCGAGCTTAAGGCAAGGGGGATCAACAACATCCACATACGCGTAAGGGCTACTGGAGGAATAGGTACCAAGACGCCTGGACCTGGAGCACAAGCAGCAATCCGCGCCCTGGCCCGACAGGCTTTGCACATAGGTCGGATTGAAGAGACCACGCCAATCCCCCACGACGGTACCCGTCGTCCAGGTGGTAGACGCGGCAGAAGGGTCTAGCGTGCATCAATCGATCGCAGATTTTTAAACCTATGTACAGTACTGAAGAAGTTTGAAAATGCTCACTCCCTATTTGGTTCCACTATAACCTTGATCCAACGGTCTCTGTCATATCCAGCCAGGATTCCTGGAAGATCATGAAGTGATATTTTTTTACTGATTATGTCCTCTGTATCGAAGGAGCTCCTTTGGAGCATCCTGATGGCAAAAAGGGTGTAGTCGATTCCGGTTCTCGCATTCGTAGATGCTGTGCCGAATTCGATCCTCACGCCCTTCTTTCTCAGCGGTCTGTATGGAAGTGCCATAGTGCGCTGACAACCATAGATTATGATCGTGCCAGCTTTTGCAACGATCTCACAGGCAGGCAAAAGCGTTTCTTCCGAGCCCGCGCACTCGACCACAGTCTCTATCTCCCCGTGTTCATTGAGAATCTTTGTAACGTATTTCTGGTCCCTAGCATCATATGTGGTTGCGCCAAACTTCTTGGATAGCTCAAGGCGCTTCTCAACTATGTCTGTTGCAATGACCTTTACGTGCTTTTCCGACAGTATCTTCGTCACGAACAATCCAATAGTTCCCTGTCCCATGATCAGGGCCTTGCTATTCGGTCTTGGGTCCATGAGGCTAACTATGTTTAGAGCGTTCGAAAGGGGGCTTACGAGCGACATCCTCTCTAAAGCCGAGTCTGCGATGAGAATGGGATCTTTGGCTAGTGAGTATTGGGCGAAGCTTTTGCCACCGAAACCAACGACCTTGTCTCCAACCTTGAGGTCTCTCACATTAGCACCAACTTTGACTACCTCCCCGACGCTCTCGTGGCCGAAGGCGCCAGGCTCAAGCGGCCAGCCCTCTATCATCCAGTGCGTCCCTTCCCAAACGCGCAGGTCGGTTCCGCAGATTCCATTGAAGAGCAACTTCACCAAAACTTCATCTGGCCTTGGCTCCGGTATGTCAACCAGCTCGATCACGACTTCGCGGGGCTGCTTGAAAACTGCTGCAAACATCTTCCTGTCCATTTGCCACCTCAATTGCCATAAATTCGCTTTAATGTGTTGTGGAATGGACTAAATCCATTCCGCACTGAAGAAGGTTTACTGTCAAAATGGATGGTTGCAGTGATCGTGCCTTTTTTGCTGGGACCTGTTCTATTCCCCAATGCCACCCTCGGCCAGTTGAAGCCTAAGAACATACATCTTGGAGTTGCGTGCGACGTAGAGGAAAGTTGCCGAGGATATTTCTGGAGTTTGCTCGAATGCATCTTGAGAACGGCAGTTTGAAATCGCCTTTCTGTTGTAGATGAAGAATGAAGAGGTTTCAGTTTGAAAAGCATAAACCGTCAGGTTGAAGTATACCGTCGAAGGAAGAAGAGTATCTAATACGATCTTGAGGTCGTTTTCCCAGCCACTCGATCCCTTGCCCACGGTATTCTCCAATATCGTGGTGTCGGCCAGACGGTAAAGGATGTTGTAAGCCAAAGAGCGAAGGCTCGCGCTCCTGCCTGTCATTATCAATCTCGGATTTCTCGTGAACTGATTCACGGCAGCGATCGTAACGAAAATGATGATTGCAGCTACAGCAGCCTCTATAATCCTGAACTGGCCCATCCTCCTTTGCCTTGCAACGCTTGCCTTCATTCTACCAACTCACTCTCCAAACATGTAGGTCTGCGTAGTACGTGCTGCCCTCGATGAGCACAAGCCTTCTCACATTTGCCACCTCCGCCTCGTACGGTATTTGGCTTCCTATCTCGCCTTGCGGGATTCGGAGTGCCAAAACCATCCAGTATTTTCCAGTATATTTGACAACGAAGGCAACAAAAAATATGTCCGGTTCCATGTACTCCAAGTGGTAAACTCTGTTGTTCTTTGAGCCGTAGTTGATTATCCAAGGAGCCTCCGATTTTACTTTTTCAGTTACATCTTCGAAGATAGATTCCGCGACACCATCGAGCGTCCCTTCAACGAGCTCTTGCTGGAGGTGTGCCGCACCTTTTGGTATCTCTTCTGGCGTTATGCCAAGTATCAGGTTGTCGCCAACGATCGTTGCAGAAAGTATATCGCCAGATACATTCGATTGGCGTATTGCTAGTGTCCTCATTCCGTAGTATTTACCCTGCACCATCAGGACTGTGCCAACAAGGTCCTTGTCGATTAGGCCAAGCATGAATTGGGTGTAGTTCAACGATGCTTCGCCCTTCCAGTCTGTAAAGGTTCGCTGAATGGTCACGAGTGTGTAGTTCACGAGTGTTTCTCCATGCCCTTTCTCCAGATGGGCAAGCAGGATGTAGGCTGTGATGTTGACATTCGCAACCCGTATATTTTCGTGCGTCACTGCGGCAAGCTCGAAAGCGGTCTCGTAAACTTTGCCATCTTTGTTCGTAATGGTCTTTGTTGGCTTGATCGTTATGTTTAGGGCAGGTATGAATTTGAGGTTGAAATCGAAACGGTTATCCAGGTTCATGAGGCGCCTCAAGACCCTAGTATCGATGTAAGTGCCTGCTTCCGATTGCGTCAATCTAGTTATCTTGTCTATGTCCAAGTTGAGGGCTGTGTCGTCGTGGCTAGCCTTTGCCAACCCAAGGCCCAAGAGTGTTGAGGCGTTAACTGTTAAGTCGCGCCCCCATTGTGCAGGATCTCCGCTATAGCCAAGCATATGTGTTAGAAGCCTTTCTGCTGTAGAAGATAGTTCTTTTCTGGCCACATCACGGAATACAGGTTGGAGAACCCAGACCAAAGATGTGGCTGTTACAGACAGAATTAGGATTAGGACGAGGGAGGTCGAGAGGTACTCCAGAATGTTGGTCATCTAGTTTTTCCTGCCCAAGCCAATCTCTATCACATTACCGATCCTTCTTCCCCACACTACAATACGCGAAGCTCCTCCATAGACCTTTTTTTGGACTGTTAAGCTATCTATGGAAAGGCCTTCCTGCGCCACGATCCTCACATTAACCAAGGTCGAGTTTAAGGGGATGAGCGATTCCGCCGTTACGCTAGGAGAAAGAACAAAAGTTCCCACTACCTCGTATCCATCTTGGTCTGAGAGAGTGATCCAGTAAGATCCGCCCGAAACGGTTTCGGGGAGATCGAGGAGCAGCTGGATGCAGCTCTGGGTGTTTGACATGTTGGCCATCGAGATCACTTGGACGACACGGACAGCAACATAATCACAAACGGTTTTGAGCCTGCTCCTCGTTACGGCTAAGCTCTCTGCATTTCCAACCGAGTATAGGTACAAGGTCAGCGTTGCCGCAAAGGCAAAGATCGCCATCGTTCCTATGATGTGGCTCATTATAACGGGCATCTGCCGCTACCTCCTCAGCCTACTCGGAAATCACCTCTACCTCTGACGTAAGCACCTGGACTATCGTACCGATGACAGGGTACTGGATCCCATCCGATTCTATAGTTTCCAGTCCTTCAAGCGTTATCTCTTCTGTTCTCAGGCCATCGACTGTTACGCGTACCTTGACCTCGTTGTAAGGAAGTATAATGGTCCTTAGCTTCGTGCCTACACTTCTGGCTACTACGTCTATTGACCCAGAACCGATCGTCTTGCCCACCGTCATGTTGATGAAGGCGATCCGAACGGCATTTAGGTAACCCCTAACTCCATTGCCAGCGTCGTAGTAGTAGAAGCAACCGAGGCTCGTAACCCTGACCCTCATGTAATCGAGCCTGAGCTGCGCTCCATTGTCCTGCTCCTCGAAAAGTGCAGCGAGGGGCTCAGAGATGTCATCAACTATGAGGCAATCTTTTCCAAGAAGCATTTTCTTCTCAACTGTTCCCACGAAAGGCCCGCCCTCGACCTTGACGACTCCCGACCTTCCTTCCACCACAGGCTCGGGAAGTCCATCAACTGTAACGGAGATCGTCGAGTAATCGTTCTCGAAGCAAGGCCTACTAGTCCTGATGTTAAAGCGCACGTAATGAGCCGACATTGGGTTTGCTGAAACATCCTCTACCATGTCGGCCAAAGTTAGGAGAACGTTCCTCGCCTGTTCGAATTCGCTGACATCAAGCTGGATCTTTAGGAGGTTATCGGAGAACATTAGTGCTGCAACCGTTATCGTAAGCGTGGTTGAGGATACCACAAGGGCCGAGATTAGGACTGAAGCCCCTTTTCTTGCAATACTCCTCCTAAAGCCATACGCCATCATTCGTCATCCCTCCGATACGACCGTTGGCCAGTTGTCCTCGAGGAACATCGGGAATTGGTAGTCCGGCACGGTCCAGCCATCGACACCTCCTCCGTCATACACCCATATCGCCGATCCGTAAGAGAACTTGAAACCTGCTGGAATGACGCGTGTACCGCTTCCTCTGCCACCAATGCTTGCTGGAACCCTGTTGATGAGCCTTGGTTCCAGGACTCTCATGTCGACTGCGTCTCTTCCAACAGCAAAGTCGCCATCCAGATTCTGGATCGCGCCTGTGTAGAAGAAGTTGGAGAACCTCCTTCCGCCGAAAACAGCGAAACCGAATGTCTGGTTCCATTCGGTCCACCACCAAACATTGCCAGTTCCTTCGTTTCCGGTCCTCTCGTAGTGTTTCCACCTGCCCGTCTTCGGCAGGTCTGGACTGTCGAAGACCCCGCTGACCCTCTTGTTCTGACTGAGGAAGCAGTACCTGTAGACATAGTCAACAGTAGATTGCGAGTACATGTACTGGGCATCGTAGAGGTTCGTAGTAGTTTGGCTGAGCCAAGTGCCATTGACGAGTATCACGGCATACCTTACTCCATCTGCAAGGTAGACGAGGGCGAAGATCCGCAGGGGGCCGCTGAATATCCGCTTTTCAGGACCGTCGAGGCAGTCGGATGTATTCGCGTAAATCAACGCCCGAACCGGACCAGTCAGGAGGTCGCCATAAATGTCCCTGAAAATCCACCTCCCGTTGATGGCTGGTATATACCGGGGCCACCATCCGCGAGCAGAATCGTACTCCCATCCTTGAATGCCTATGTAGGAGTGACGCACCTTCGTGTCCTTGTCGCCCTTGTAATCGATTCGAAGGTTGTAATCCAGGTACTGTCCGACTGTAGAGGCGAAATAAGTTGTGATGTTAACTATGCCGTTGCTCAGCACCATGTCCCCCTCGGAAACGCTGAAGTAAACAGCTCTTGGTGGAGAGTGCTTGTCAACGTCGTCGTACCACCAGACCCTCACCTTCTGGTCTGCGGGATAGAGGCCGCTCGGGTAGTTCACTTGGAAGACGAGCTTGTTGCTCTGGTTGAATCTTGCGTACCAGGTTCCAGGTTTGCTTGCATTGAAGACTGAAAGGGGTTTGCTGAAAGACCTGTCCCAAACCTCTATCTGGATGGGTTTTTCTACAAACTCCGATGAAGGCCCCCTCGTTGTGACATTTAGGCTGAACTGCTTCGCCGGGATTGGGGGGATCGGGAATGGATTGCTTCCTCCCGATCTTTCAAGGTTCTTCCCAAACCACGAAATCTGCCCGTTCTGGGAAAGTTCGAACACGAAGGTTTCTTCATCACTTCCAGGCCTTTGTGCAGTTACCGCATTGTCCCTAATCACCATGTCGAAGAAGGCCATCCCATACATCTCGACCAGAATCCCTCTTGGATCCATGACCCAGAAGTGAAGGTAGTGCTCGTACGGACTTTTGGCTGCAGGAGAGACGCGTATGTAGTAGTTCCCTCCGCCTCTGTATGTGACCTCTTTCAGCGTTGCCCTCACCCACGAGTTTTGTTTAGGATCGAGGTAAAGAACGCTCAGCGAATTTTCATCAAGGGTTGGGACGGCTCGCCCATACTCTTGAGTTATGCTGAAGCTGAAGCTCGTCATATTTTCTTTGGTATCGACCGTTATTGAAGAAGGATCAAGGGTTGAGTTTAGGAGAACCAAGATGTCCTGCTGCCAACCGTAAAAGCCAAGCGCCGAGAGGTTGAGCTTCAGGGTTGCATAGATAGCTGAAATCGATTGCGGGTAGTACCAGTAGAGCTTTGATAGGTTGTAAACGTAGCGGTCCGGTATGGGTGAGTTGTAAAGCATCTTCGCCGATTGGATTTTAAGAGCTTGCTGCTCGGAAGGAAAACAAAAGTCGATCTGGAGGCCTGATTCTGCGTAGGCAGACATGGCAACCAGCTTCCAACGGGAGAGGTATGCCAGAGCGTTCTGCCTCGCAACTCCAATATTTCCAGTTCGGTTGTACTCGTGGGTCAAATTTGCCAGTGCAGCAGCCATCGCTTCTCGAAATGATGCTGTGATCGCCTCAACGAGCTCCTTAACAGGCTGAGCCTGGACATCCTGGCGATTTATCATAACCTGGTATGCAAACCCGGAAATCGCCAATATCAAAATCGCAGAAAGGACTGCTGTTGAAACGAGGAGCTGGCCGAGGCGCTTTTTAGGAGAACGCCTTCCCGATCGCGCGCCAACAGCCATCATCTGTAAATCTTCACCGAATATCTACTTGTCTGGTCAAAGGTCTCAAAATTCAAAAACATTGGCTTCTGCGCGTTTTGACATGGCGCGAAGGAAGTTACTGAATTATTGATATCTGGAATTCCAGATATCAAAAAAAATCGAAATTCACCATCATTACATTTTACAATGGAAGATCGCAAAGCAATTGTAAGGATTTATGCTCGAGCCTATTGAAAAATTGGGAAAATTACTTTACCAATGTCGATATTTTTGAAATTTCATTCGACGAAAAATTCTTTTTTAATGCGAAGATATCCATCTTTCATTCACCATAATCGATTCGTCTTGCGTCAATCTTCAATCGTACAATTGTACATAAACTTCTAAATGGCTATTGCCGTTATGCGTCCTTTTCATACTTTTTGGCTCGATATCAAGCGTATTGTTGGCAGTCGTAACAGTACCAGCGTTGGTATTGGGGAATGTAAGTAAGGGGCTTCCCGCACCTCGGGCATGCTGGGGTTTGCTGGAATGTTTCAGGCGGTGGAGGAGGCTGGACCGAAGTCTCATAAGCCCCTGCAGGTACTTTCCCGAAGAATGCCCTGACATTTGGCCTGAAGAGGTAGTAGATGATGAGCGCGTTTATGGCGATGCTTACCAAGCTTAGAGGCAATGAAAGTAGGCCCATGATGATTGCAATGACAGAGAAGATGATCGTAACTGTCCATGCCCAACCTTTTCCTCCAAGTAATCCCCAGGCCATCAAGAACTCAATCATCGCTATGATCAAGAGGACTATTGAAAGAATGCCTCCGATTGCACCAAATAGCGGACCGAAATTTTGAAACTCAGTAAGCTCTTCCAAATAAACACCTATAATTCCAGCAAGTGCTATAAGGGCGATCGCTCCAAGGACCATGATCGCCCCAAATATGATCTCCAGCGCAGCTAGGATTGTAACTCCTGTTGGGCGGTTCATGCAATCAATCAGACATAGAAGCCATAAATACCTTTCGAAAATCTATTTCAGGAACCTGAGCATCCAATTCCCTTGAGGTGTATTTTGTATTCCGAAGGGCTCCCATACGCTGTTTTGAGGAGCCTTGCTATGCCCACCTTCATCGATCTTGCCCTAGATGCGCTCAATGCGAAGACCGAGCTTTTCGAGTTCTGGAACAAGCCTGGCTTTATCACTTCCGCTGATCCCCTTCCAATCGAGTACCACCTTTTCGATAGGTTCAAGGTTCCTCCCTAGCACGTAACTTAGAAAGGGCGCATCCAAGCTCCCCAAAGAATGTTTAGGAAACATGTGCCCAAACAGCTGGGATTTTTCAAGGGCAAGTTGGGTAAACTTCGGGCAGTAATGCGTTCCACCAAGGCCTATGGCTGCTGTGCCGATCGGCTCCGCCTTTGCTGCTTCCAAGGCGGCGTGAGCAAGGGCATAACCTGCCTTCTCCTGCCTCCATCGTTCCAGGTCGCTACCTATCTCTATAAACATAGAAGGTACATCGAGGCTGGGACCATGATGGGTTGCCTCGAAGCAGACATTGAAATCGGGGCAAAGAGATGCTCTTTGCCGTTCAAGTTCCTTTAGAGCTGCGAACATCGCGCTGGCTGGTGCTATTGAGATCTTTCTTGGCTCGCCGCCAAGATCGGCGCCCGACACGTTGCCAGGCACATGCACAGAGAGCGTTGGAATTTTGGATTCGCTGCTGTGCCTCGAAAGATGTATGACGAGGGATGGGTTGTATTTTTCAACCATCCTGCCGGTGTGCACTATGTCAACATCAACCTCGATAGAGATGCACTCCCTGCCTGAGATCTCAAAAACCTGTTCACCCATAGAGCTTCTTCCAATACCTATAATATCCATCAAGGCGGAAAGTGCGTTTTGGCCTGCGACATCGATTTTGGACGCGACGAATATGACAGGACGCACAGCAGAAGGTTTGGCTTTTTCCTAATAAGCGTTGGTCGAATCTTTCAAAAGTTTTTGGCGGCATTTAGCTCTTGAGCCCCGGGGAGGCTTTGATTTAAAGCCGAGTTCCTGCTGGGAGTTCCACTCCCTTTTTACGGATCGATTCAACGACATCCTGCATCCCAAGCTCAATAAGCTTGCTTTCAGTTGGAAGACCGTTTTCGGCCCAACCTCTCAAGCCATAGTACTCTTTCAGCATCTTCTCGAAATTTTCTTTTCCTATCCTTTTCCCAGCTGCGGCACCAACATCGACGAAATCATCGATCAACCTTGCCGGAAGATTGTCATCTTTGGACGATATTCCGTCGATTGCTGCTATAGCTCTCTCAAGGTTGTATATCCTTTCTCCGCACCTCAAAAGGTTTTCGACATCGTAGTAAGTGCCTGTGACAGCTTCCATCAGTTCAGCGCAAACTTCGATCGTTATCGCCCTTGCAGCTAGGATGCAGTTAACAAGGGAATCATAAGTTGCCCTAAGGTCTTGGATACTTTTCACCAATTCAGCTTTTCCCTCTGTTGAGAAGCGGTCGTACTTCCCGCTTGTTACCTCCTCGGAGATGGTCCAAGCTTTCAGATGATCTCCACCTCTGCAAGATGTCGCATAAGCCAAGGCCATACCCCAAACCCCCCTGGGATCGTAGGCGGGCAGCTCCATCCCCTTGCAGTGCATCGCAAACCTTTCAGATGCGATACCGATCCTGCTGGCAAGCCTCTGCACACCCTCTGCGAGTTGGTTCCCAAAGCCTTCCCGGTATGCTATCTTTTCTATCAAAGAAAGCAGAGCTTGCTCATCGCCGAACCTGATAGGCATTCCTGTTTCAGCCTCAGTCAACAATCCTTTCTCGTAGCATTCCATGGCGAAAGCTACCGTTACGCCAGTCGATATTGTATCTAGTCCAAACCTGTCGCACATCATGTTCGCTACTATTGGCGCCTCGCACCCAACGATTCCACAATTTGGACCTAGAGCCCACAGGCTCTCGTACTCCGGTCCCTCAACTTTGCACCCCTTGTACCTTCCATTCCTTATCTCGCTGGTTTTTGCGCAGCCAATTGAGCAGATATAGCAAGGCGATGAATCTTTCACAACGTAATTCTCGCGCCAGGTCTCGGCATCTATCCTGCCCTGCGCTTCGATCAGGACCGACTGAAAGTTTTTGAATGGATAGATTCCCATCTCACAAATCAGACTCGTTGACTGGCACGTTCCCCAACGTGGAAAATTGAGGCTCGTAGCAGGGTTCTCCCTGATGAGCCTCAAAACTTTCCTGCCCAACTCTCTTAACTTCACTTCGTCAGCTACGGCCACTTTTCCAGAGCCCTTAACGGCAATCGCCTTCAGTTTTTTTGAACCAAGGACTGCGCCAGCTCCTCCCTTGCCAGCACTCCTCTCGGGCTCACTCATTACGTTTGCGAACCTGACGAGGTTCTCACCAGCCGGGCCTATGCGCATTACGCATACATCCTCCCCAAGATCCTTCTTGATTAGAAGCGTTGTTTCATGGCAATCCTTGCCCCAGATGTGCGAGGCTTCCCGGATCTCTGCTTCACCATCCAGAATTGCGAGATATCCTGGCTTGGAAAGTTTCCCGAGCAGTACGATTCCATCGAAGCCAGCTCTCTTCAGCCAGACACCAAATGTTCCCCCTACATTGCTGCACAGGTACATGTTGGTAAGTGGCGACCTTGTGAGCAACTCGAACTTGTGGACAGAAGAAATTGGAGTACCTGTGAAAGGCCCGGTCATCACAATGCAGGGGTTCTGTGGACTTAGCGGATCGGTTCCTGGAACAATATTGTCTAGGAGGTACCTAGCTCCAAGTCCCCTGCCTCCAACATAGAGCCTAATATAATCCTTGTCGAGTGGCACCCTCTTGATAGATCCTGATGAAAGATCGACATGCAACAAAGAGCCTACATAGCCCTTTACCGAAGCACTTCGTCCCAGAGCATGGTTAGCCAACATGAACTGCCCACCAATAGGTGCACATGATTTTTTTACTTTATTCCCTCTTATCCTACCTTTGGAAGGGGTGTGGCTTCCTGACTTTGCACGCTAAAAAGGAGGCACGATAGTTAGGAAGCAGCAAGTTGAGGGTTGTGATGCCTTCAAATGCAAACTAGGAGGCTGAAAGCCAGATCTTGGAACAAGAAGCTCTTGCCCAAGCTCACACTAACCCCCTCACCATTCCAGGCTTGCCCGGTTGCTCCGGAGTAGGCTGAACATTTGGCAGACATCGAAGAGGCAGATTGAAATAATCGGTACCATAGCAAGAAGATACGCGACATTGAGGATATCGCCTCTGGCCGAAGTTGTGATCAAGGATCTGGACGACCTTGGAAAGGGTGCCTCAGGCCTCCATATGGTCTCAATTATCGGCGGAAGTGCATATCCTCCTCGACCGTGGTACATAGTGTACCAGAAGTTTCTTAGCGACAGATACAGGACTTATGAGAAAAGCAGGAGTCGCCTTTACGCTCTGCTCCAGCTGGAGAGGTGGAATAAGTTGCAAAGGAGCATAGCGCTTTGGGAGGCTGTGAAGATAGCCTACGGCAGGGACTTTTTCGACAAACTCCAGGAGCAGAAAGAGAGGGAGATGACGATTCTGACGCAAAATGTCAGAATCTTCATGAAGAAGATAGGAGAAGTACTTCTTGAGTACAAGGACCTTTTCGGATTGCAGTCCGATGGCTCTCCAGTCCGTCCAGAAGCAGAGGCGTACATCACGCAGATACTGTCGCATCCGAGCGAGGAGTACAGGTCATTTCACGAGGGTTATGATGGTTTGACCGAAGATGTAGCCAAGAGGATACGCGACCTTAGGAATATAAGGGAGAAGACTTTGGATATTTTCAGACAGACATCTCCAGAACTTTGCGAGAGGATAGAGAGCACCGAGCAGGACTTGTTTGCAACGATCAAGATTACAGATCAGCAGGAGAGGCTTGAGCCAGTCGACTTGAGGTTGATAGACAGCGTTCTTAAGCACGTCTGTACCCACATCCCCCGCTGCTATGAGGAAGGTGCAAAATCCAAGGACCCGGTCGCCTTTGCGGGACAGGTTCTTTCCTGCCCAAATGTAGTTGAGATATTAGTAAGCAATCCAGACTGGAAGGGGAAGATCTCTTCCTTGCTTCTTTCAAGACTTGGTCGAATTGTTGATGCCTTGATATCTGTATACTGCGATCACTACATACCTCTCAAACACAAGAGGATCTACGAGAAGATGGTCGACTTCAAGACATTCGAAGATGAAACGATAAAGGAACGCCTTTCAATGATTGGCCTCAAACCTTAAAGGCGGAAGGGCAGATCTCCTTCAAGACGCATCTGGAGCACATTGGCTTAATGGACTTGCAAACCATCCTTCCATGATCTATCAGAAGGTAGTTGATTTTAAACCAATCCTCTTTTGGCACAACCTTCATCAGGTCCTGCTCGATCTTCTCTGGAACCTTGTTTTCAGTCAAGCCCAACCTCCTTGAAAGTCGAGCTACATGTGTATCTACAGCTATTCCCTCAACTATCCCGTAAGCATTCGAGAGGACAATATTCGCGGTCTTTCTTGCAACCCCTGGAAGGGAAAGGAGCTCTTCCATCGTTTTCGGAACCTTTGAGTTAAACTTTTTCACAATCGCCTTGCAGCACTCCTTTATGAATTTGGCTTTCCTCCTGTATGTGCCAAGCGGTCTTATCAGACTCCTTAGTTCTGCCAAATTTGCGTTTGCATACTGCTCCGGTGTTCTGTACCTCTTGAAGAGCTCAACCGTTACTTGGTTGACCTTTGCGTCGGTGCATTTGGCTGAAAGGATCGTGGCTATGAGGAGCTCTAGGGGGTTTGTAAAATTCAGCGCGACCTTCGAGTTTGGGTATTCCTTGCTCAACAACCTTACGATCTCTTTGGCTCTGCTCCGATCGCTCATGCTCTTCCAAGAAATATGCTGGAGAGGTATATCACTGTTTGGAGGGCGCTTTCCTTATTTTATGCCCTGCCCCCGCCTTTTTGCCGAAAGGTACGCGATCGATGCTGCTGCCGAACCTGCTGCAATGATCAGTGCCAATGGCGATGCTCCAACGATGGCAGAGGAGGATCTATCGGCGCTAGCGGTCTTTACTTCCTCTGAACCTCCAGCCATCGTAACTGCGTAGTCTTGGAAATAGATCATGCGAGGAAGCAGAATCATGACTATCCCAAACGCGACCCCAAGAACCACGCCGAGAGATGACCGCACCAACGACACCTCATTGGAAGTTTCTAGAAGCATGATTTATGTCCATAGAATAGTACAAGCCTTTTCTTTGAGCGCAACTGCCCTGCTGCTCCTAAGATTTTGGTGAAACTTGCATCTGTAGCCGCAATTTGCCCGATTTTTTACGCTTGAAAGTTTCATGCTGCATCCTTTTCTAGGTCGCTCATAAGCCGAGTTCGTGCTCTCCCCTCATCTAGATCTATGGTTGAATTTATGGGCAAGACCTATCAGGATTTATTAAAAATATTATATTAGTCTATTACTCTATAGACTGTAGCCTTATAGAGCCTATCAATTGTGTTATTCAAAAAAAGTTGTACCGTAATTAAAAAACTTTGTAAAATTAAAGGACTGGTCACTTTTATATTTAGTAATGCTGGCATAATTAAGCCAAGAACCTCAAAATGTCTGGCAAAATCTTCAGGATTGCAAAGAGGAGCTGCAAAGATGGGGGTGACGAACCTTCCATCGTTGATATGGTCTGCTCAAGTATCCGAGATGGAAGATGGCACTCTTACAAAGAGCTGGCGATTTCCTTTTCCCTACCACTGGAATTCGTCGAAGAGATTTGCCTTTTCCTGCAAAGGTATGGTTTTGCAGATCTGCGCGGCGAGTGGGTTAGGCTTGATCCGGATCAGCCAACCCTGCATGAGACTGCAAGATTTTTGAGATCCTTAGCAAGGCGTTCCATTGCAGTTCCGGTCTTGGCACAGTTCTACATTACCCCATGTTCATACTGCTTGTCGTTTGGTGCGTGAGCGCTAAATCTGGACCTTTAAGAAAAATGGAAATTCGGTTAGTAAGTGGTAATTCAACTCAAGTCATTTTTCGGGCATATTTTCCATACCTTATTCCGGTGTTGCTAAGTGCAAGGGCGTTTGCTGGCGGCACCCCCCTGTAGATGCAGTTACTACTTGTCAGAAAGTATCCTCCTCCGCGTGCACCTTCTTCAATGCAACAGCGAGCCTCCCTGATTACGTCCTCGGGAGAGCCGTACGCAAGGACCGTTGCAGCATCCACGTTGCCGCAAAGGGCAATTCTTTCCCCATATCTCTCCTTGACATCTGATAGCTTCATGCCAGCTGAGGGGTCGATAGAGTGAAGGGCATCTATTCCTGTTCGAATGAGGCCATCAAGGATGGGCCAAAGATAGCCATCTGTGTGCATTATGAAAAAGGCCCCCCTCCTATGGGTTGCATCTACCACCATCTTGAGATGTGGGAATACAAGCTCCTCGTAGACCGAGGGGCGGAAGAAAGGACCTCCCTTTAGGCAGAGGTCGGTGCAGTCCACCACAAGGTCGGCTCCAGCATCTAGCTGCATCCCGATCCACTCAATACTTGCACTGGTCCTTCGCGCGATTTCTTTTTCAAGAGATTTCCTTTCGACATACACCTTTCTTACGACCTCTGCCGCAGAGCTTCCATTTGGGATGCCCAAAGTTCCTCCCGTTGAACCCATTACGAGGTGGTCTGGAGCGATCTTCTTGGCGATCCTAATGGCCATCAGCGGGTCGGGCACGAAAGTAGGCCTGATTATGTCATAGCCTAGCTTTTTGCATGTCTCGACTAGGACTCCGATGTTGTGCTCGGTAACGTTTCGACCCTTTCCAGAAGAGACCATCCTTTCGTACATTCCTCGGAATACGACACGCTCCCAATCTTCATTAACTCCCGCCATAATGTAGCTCTTACCAGTAACTTCCTCAGGATACTGGAACTCGAGCTCGAACATTGGAACCCTATCCGGTTCTTCCAAAAGAAGCGCTTTCAGGGCCCTTTCCCTAGGAGATGAGGCCAAGTCTTGTGCACCATGCCATAAAAGGGCAGAGTGTTAACGCTTTCGCAAAGCGGATGAAGTTGTGAAACGGTTCTCCTAGAGAGGCCAAAACCAATGGCGATTTGTTCCCAGAAGTTCACCCGCAAAACATCGAAAAGCTGCTTATGGCAATCTAATCTATGGATAATATTACAGAACAGCCACTAAGGCAGGATGGCGTATGTACTGCATGCGAAACCGTCCTGTGTGAGAAGGGTTACCTGCACCATTAAGCCGCTTTCTATGCCTTCTCCAATCGGGACTTTCAGCTTTAGAACTTCATGCTGACCCGTTTTCAACATGAGAGGAAGCTGCTCGGAGTTAAAAAGTTCCTCATTTAGGTACGCCTTATCTATCGTCGCTTCTGCGCCACCCACGTTCCTCACCTTCATCGAGATGATGAATGCACCATTTATCCTGGTAACATAAGTAGACTCTATCTCAATCCTACCCATCCTCACGAAAATGGCCGACACTCCAAAGATCCAACCTGCCATAGCTGCCGCTATCGTTAGGCTTATGACGGCGAGGTTAAGGGTGCCGATGAACCCTTTCCTGTCGTCTCTTAAGTGCCTTCGTGCCATCAAGGCCATCTCCAATTTCTGTACTTTCTTTCTGAAGACAATGTTCTTAAGAAGGTTTCTTGAAAGAAATAATGGGACAAGATTTCTTTATTGAATCTTAACGACACTTGCTTAGATTTGTTGTAAATAATTAAGGGCTCGTTTCCAGTTTTTCTCTTTAAGCTCGGTTTCAGGATTCATACCTGGTTGGTAGGTCTACGTAGACTGGATTGCGCTTCTTTTCCTGAGGCTTTGGGTTCCTTAACTTCTGGTGCCTCTTCACATATTCCTCCCAGGTCTCATTGGGGAGCTTCGGGCACGGCAATCTTCTTCATCTGGGATGGATATGCACTACCTAATAAGGACTTGTCTTTTTGGCCATTTATCAACAGGGCCTGTAGAGTCCTAAGGTTTCTAGACCGCTTCCAGGCTCGACCTTCCTCAGGAAGCTAAATTTGTGGTAAAAGGATCAGGCTTTCCTTTCATTTAGCCACAGGTTAGCGAAGTCCAAGTAGTTCTGCGCGATCTTCTCGACAGCCACATCCCTGCTTGATTTTCCTGACTTGAGCTCTACGAGAGGATCCCAAAATATCGTCCTGCCAACTGCGAAACCTATTATGCCCTCTATCTTTGCACCTGTCCTCAACCACTTCTGGACCATTTCTTTGCTCTCGCCCCTTCCCAATGTGATGACTCCAGCCTTTCTGCCTCCAGCCTGAGCCTGTTTCACAACAGCCCTTGCATCGCTCTCCTTCTCAGTCCCCTCCAACTTCCAGATATCCGGCTCAACACAGGCCTTCTGGATCTCGCTCATGGCGGTCACCATCAGCTTTGGACGGACCTCAGCATCGTACTCCTCCTTCGATCCGCCTACATTCGCAAGCTGCTCCTTTGTAGCAGGGACAAGCAGCTCAAACAGGAATGGGCGCTGTTTTGCATGCAGGTAGTCACTCAGTATCTTCAGCTTCGAGAGCTGCCTCTTGTTAACTTCCTTGTCGCCCTCCGGATTGTACCTCACAAGCACCTTTGTATAGGAAGGGTCGAAGGCCTCTATGTGCTGCTTGAAGCCGCTGCCATATTCGAAATCGAACTCGTCCTGACCAGATTTCTCAACCGGCATTGCGAAGATGAAGCCCTTGGTTCTGGCTTCGCGCGCTATGTCAGCTCCGAACTCCTCGTCGACCAGCAAGCCAGCTATGTTTTTGGGTACACCCTTGGCAACAGCCCGCATGAAGCCCTCGAAGATTACCCTCTTGTAGCTTGAGACCTGCTCTTTCTCTTCTGCAGTTGGAGCCCGGCCCTTAATTCCGAAAAGCTTCTCTACAAACGAAGAACGGTGATCGAACGCTAGGATCAGAAGCTCTTTCTTCGTATAATCTACCTTTGCCGTCTTGGCAATAAATTTTGCCCAGTGTCCTTTTATACATTGCTCCTTAACTTTATGAGGCCAAATGTGAAAAGAAATTTGTATAAACAAGAAGGAGCGGCCAGAACAAAAATGAACTTAGGAGGGGCATGCCAACTTCCTAACAACTGCAATATTACTGGAGTCACTGCGCCTTTCGTCGATTGGAGTCTCGAGGATCATTGGAATATGCCTCAACTTCGGGTTTGTCAGAAAGCTTCTGAACCCTCTTCTTCCGATCTTTCCTAAACCTATATGTTCGTGCCTATCCAGCCTAGAACCAAGGCTGCCTTTTGAATCATTGATGTGGAGCAATTTTAACCTTGATAGGCCAATAAGGTTTTCGAACTTTTCAAGGGTCTCTCCGATGGCGATCTCGTCCCTTAGGTCGTATCCAGAGGCGAAAGCATGGCACGTATCGAAGCAGACATTTACGGTTTTGTCCAATCTCTCCAAGATCATTGAAATTTCCTCGAAAGTTGAGCCCATACTATTCTTGCTTCCGGCTGTGTTTTCAAGCAATATCGAAACCGAGCGCGTCGATCTGTCAAAGGCTTCAGATATGGCCTGGATGATCCTTTCACACCCAGCTTCAACACCCGAACCTAGGTGGCTGCCAAGATGGGTGACTAGATAAGGGACTCCAAGGAGCTCGCACCTTTTGACCTCGGCAACAAGAGAATTTACAGATGCTCTGAACACCTCCCTTCTTGGCGAGGCCAGGTTTGGGAGGTAGGGCATGTGAACAACGACCGGCCACAACCCAGAACTGGCGACCTTTTTCCTGAAAACTTCTGCGCCACTATTCAATTCAACGAAGTCCCATTGCCTTGGGCTGCGGGTGAAAATCTGGAAGGTGTCACACCTACTTGAAACAGCCCTGTCCACTGCCAGATCTAGAGCGCCAGATATGGATACGTGGAGGCCTACCTTCATCGCCAGCAGATCCTCTTTGCTGCAACAAGATCGACGAAGTTAGTGGCCAAGGCTATTCAACCCACTTTGAGGGAAACCATTTCGACCTGTTTTCGCTCCGCCTATCTTAATGGATCTAGCACTTTGGAAGCGAAGCCCTGCGCTTCGCTGCTACCTCTCCTTTAACTTCTCCTCTAAGCTCTTGACCTTTCCGTCCTCGTAGTAAACTATCTTGGTCTTCAACTTCACAGGTACTCCAACTCTCAGAAAAAGGTGGTAGAGCGTGGGACCATCTATCGTCTCCTTTAGGGCGCCCCTCTTCACAAGATTTGCGAGCATCTTGACAATAGCTTCGGTCTCGGAAGGAAACTGGTAGCTGGCAATATCAAGTATCTCGGCAGCCTTGCTGTCCAGTAACTTTAAGAGAATGCGCCTTGGATCCTCCTCAACTTTGCCTTCCGTTGAAGGCTCCTTTTCCCTGCTCCTAGCCTTCTCCTGCAGCTGCCTCAGCCTTTTCATCCTGAGAAGGTTCAGCTCGATATCTTCTTCGCTCATTGCATCATCGAAGCCCTTTGGGTCGTTAAAAAGCATTGGGAGGGGCGGGTAAGCAAATGTATTTGGACTCGAATCGATTTGATGCTTAAAATCAGCAAATTAGACAATTCTTTAGCTAGAGGTCATAGGTAAGTTTGGTAGGTCCTCATCGCTTCCGAAAGGACTAAGCCCTGCAGGTCTCTTTCTGGGGAATCGACCCTGT
>Ga0123519_10002460_pt1 | contig 31282 bp, 33 predicted proteins | sample YelNatPaOPRAMG02_FD_87396 | JGI IMG/M metagenome (GOLD analysis project Ga0123519, IMG submission 87396) | Hot spring microbial communities from Yellowstone National Park - Yellowstone National Park OP-RAMG-02 (version 2) | ecosystem: Environmental > Aquatic > Thermal springs > Hot (42-90C) ... | reverse complement strand
GGGCGGTAGCTCGGATCGAACAGGTTTACCTCGATGGTGATGACCTTGCGGGACTCGATGAACTCCGCAAGCTCGCTCTTGAGTGTAGGCGAGGGCAGCCCGCCGCCGTCCGGCGCTACGGCCATGTTCACCTGGTAGTAGCGGATGTTGGAGCAGTCGTTGGCGTCGAGCACCTGAGCTTTGGCCACACCCGGAAAGCCCTCCGCGAGCGCCTTGTAGTCGTCCTTGGTGACGGCTTTCCATAGAGAGCGCAGTTCCGCCGGAGCCTGCAGCTTGGCGTGATCCAGAGTTTCGCGGTCGGAGCCGCCCGTGGAGGCGATGGGATTCGTAACCGAAAGATCAAGACGTGTTCCGCTGTGGTAGATCGGGCTGACGATCTCCGTCACCAGCTCCCGACCTATGTTGCCCTCCGAACCCAGGGTTTCGAGATACTCGACAGTGACAATCTCACCGGCAGGCGGAATCGCTCCGTGGATTCCGTCGCCGAAGATGATCCTGGTGACGTCCAGCCCGTCGGCCTCCACCTGGAAGTGCTTCGAGTCCGGCGCGCTGTCGATGAAGAACCGCGCTTCTTCCCAAGTGCTATCGCCGACTCTGACTCGCACACTGCCTTGGGCGATGACAATCGAAGAGAGCGCAAACCGCTGGCTGCGCTCGCCGGTCGAGATGAACTCCTCGCTCCTGCGCACGCCTTGCCGAGCGCCTACGTCTGCCATCAGTTGCCCGCGCGGGATGGTCGCGTCCTCGATGGTCTCGAACTCCACGTTCCCGTCGTCTAGCTTGGCTGTGCAGATAGTTCGGGCTGGAATAATGATGTCTTCAGTCATCACGGACGGCAGACTGAACCTGAGAATGGTTGTCGCGGCAACCGGCGAATCCAGCCGATAGCCGATGAGCTTGCAGAGGTTGATCACATTCTGCCGCTGCCGGGCCGTTGGGAGGAATGCTTCCGCCGCCTGCGCGTCCAGGTAGTACGCGAGCATATCGCCGACGCCGCAGAACAACTCCAGCAGGACGACACCCAGATCGGTCTCGTTGAAGTCGGTCCAGCGGTCAGTAAGCTGGGGAACGCGCGCAAGCAGTTCCTGGCGAAGGGATTCGTAATCCTTATTACTATACGAGATGCTCGCTCTACCCAATTGGAACTCTCCTGATGTCTTCCAATGAGTCCGCAAGGATGTCCCTGCAGAAGGGGTAGACCAGATTGCCCTCAACCTGCGTATCTATCACCCGGTAAGAAATGCGTATATATAATGTATTGCTATCGGTTGCTTCCGGCGACTCGTCAAAGGACACATCCGTCACGTAGACTCGCTTCTCCCATCGCTCGATAGCGTCGATGATGTAGTGCCGGATAAGTCCCTTCAAGACCGAATCGTTCGGCTCGAAGACCAGGTCGCGGATGTGCGAACCAAACTCAGGGTTCAAGAACCGCTCCCCCGGGCGCGTCCCCAGAATCTGCAGGATGCTTTCGTGAATATGTGCATGGTCCACCGAGGTGACGGTCGAGACCTGCGCGCCGCCGGATCGCTTGGCAAATGCGAACGGAAATCGCAGCCCCTTGCCGAGGAAGTCCGTGCTCACTATTCGTGCTCCTCACAGTCGAAGCAGATCGCGCCCGTATCGGTGTCGCTTCCATCGCCGGAATCCTGCGGGAATCGGATAACCAAATCTAGGCCGCTTGCGAGGGACAAGTGAATCGTCCCGTCGGCTTCTATCATCCCGGCGTGCCCGCTTTCCATTGCGCGGAAGCTCTTCGACCCTCCTGAGATGCTTCTTGGTTGAATCTCTTCGCCGACGCCATCGATGCGGCCGATGCCTATGATATTCAGCGTGCCTATCGGATTGGCTATTGCGACAAGCCGTTCGCGCCGCAATACATCCAGCCGAACTCCATCGGCCAGCGTGACCGTGTATCTCCCGTCAGCGGCGAGAGTCGGCTCCACGTCGTGGGGCAGCCCCTCGATACCGCAAGCATCGTGCGTAACAGTTATGGCATCGTTCACCAGACTAAGCTCCGTGCCGCCCGGCAGAGAGACCTTTCCCGCGCGCGACGGGGCGACCGGCTTTGATACGCCGTCTTCGCCGACGGAGACCATTCCTCCGTCCGGCAGGACTCTGAGAAACGACCCGTCCGAAAACGAGAACAACCTGCCGCCGTCGGGAAGATCCCGAATGGTTGTGCCAGTGGGAACCGACCGGAAGGGATGCGCATCCGCATCGTCGTCGAGTCTGCGCAGATACTGGGCGGCGCTTTGTTCGTGCAGGGCAAGAACCCGCTGCGCCTCCTTGCGCATCATTTCGGAGGTGGCAAAGCTCTGCTCCAGAAGCATGCGTATCGCGTGCAGATCTTCCCTGACCTCAGCAACAACTCCGGCCAGGGCCATAAGCTCGTAGTGGTTCTCGGACGAGCTTGTCTGTTCGATTATGAGTTGCGGATCGCCGCCTACACCTGCCATCTCAGTACCACCACTTTGGAACAAGTCTTATGTTGCCGACATACCAGCCGTCGAACATCTGATATAGCGCGTCTTTAGTATCCCAAACAAACCGCACCGTGACGCTTCGTCCTATGAACTCCCACAGGTCGATCCGCTCGGTTCGCCTGGGGATCACGCAAGGCAGATTCCAGGCCGGATAGACGACCGGCGGCGGGTTGAAGTTGCGTTTCCAGCGGTTGTCGAAATAGATGTCCAGGCAGTCGTGATTGTGAGCGCCGAAGCTCTCAATCGCGCCCCAGACGTCGAAGTACATCCAGTAGTGCCTGTCGAGATCGAGCGTAAGCGCGAGTTCCCCTTGGACACGGATGTTGCATCCCCACCGGTCGAACCAGTCGGTGAAGTACTTGAAGTGCCAGACTCCACCGCCAAGCTTCTCTACATAGCCGGTCTCGGTGATATCTCTCACGACTGACGGCCCCTGCTCACGGTAGACATCGACCTGCTGATAGCGCCGAGAAACTACAGAGCCATCCCGGATTGCCTCCGCGACTATGACCGCCGCGCCGGGCAGCGATCCATACGTAAGCACGCCGTTGGAGACAGCGGCGATGTTGGTATCAGACGAATAGAGCGATACTTCACCCTCCGGGCTTCCAACCACATCCAGTTGCACGGACTTTGCCTGCTGGTCATAGGGATGTATGATTGCCTGCGGGCGAATGTCCCAGTAGACGACTCTTGATTCACTCATATTAGGAGACCGCAATCTCGCTTGCGGCCGCGACCACCTCCGCGATGACATAACGCGCGATCGTTCTGTCTTCCGAATCGTAAGCCACAATGACCGTCGAGCCGACATTCAGCCCGAGAGTGACAAGGCCGTTCACATCGACGGTCGCCACTATCTCGTCAGCAGATTGGAACTGGACAGTTCCCCTTGGAAGGCCACGAACCGACAGTGAAACCACCGTCCCCAGCAGACTCTTTGAGACCTTGATTGTCTTCGGGAATACATCCCAATATTGAACCTGATCCACGCTCACCTCAGTTGTCTCCCACATTCAGGCTGCCGCTCAATATCACCGCGCCGCATCCCGCGATGTCACCCAGCCTTGCGTTCGGCCTGCCGTCCGTCGCCGTATCCAGGCTTCCGGTAACGATGGGGGTGACGCCGTGCCCTGGTATAGGGCAGACATGCAAATCACACATCCGTGCCGCAGGATGGTTGTTCACGAGGGTCGTGACCGATCCAGTGATGATCCTTCCGCCGTGGCTGGAGACGTCGCCCAGTCTTGCCTGTGGTCGCATCGCTCAGCGCCTTCCAAAGTAGTTGATGACCGCGCTTATGATGCCGCTCACTATCCCGCCGATGGTCACAACCAAACCTGCGATCTTCCACATCGTATCGACGCCAACCTTGCCGCCAAGCCCGGTGTTGAGTTCCCTGATCTGTTCCGCGTGCTGGGAAAGCTCGTCGTTTATGCCACGGACGATCAGCTCGACGTTCTCCTTATCGGACTTCTTCTCGATCTCTCGCTCGATGTGTTCCAGACGGTTTTGTATATCCCGCCTATGGTCTTCGAGTATCGAGCGGAACTCGGCCCGCCATGCGTCGAAGGTCTTCGCGAGAAGCCTTTCGCTTTCCACCCAGCCGCACTTCGTCGGGCCCTGGCACTGGCTATCATTCACGGATTCCTCTCCTTGAGTCATGGGTTGATGAGCACCTTTCCGGTCGAGCGCACGACGATATGTCCGGTCGCTCCGTCCATGATCACCTTGCTGCCGGCCCTGTCTTTGAGCCTGATCTGTTCACCACCCGCTGAGGAGATGATTCGCACCTCCTGCGTGCCACCTAGCCCCCAAATGCCGATGCTCTCTCGACCCTTGGTCGTGTCGATAAGTATCTTCTGCCAGCGCGAGCGGGTCTTGTCGCAGGAGACGATATGAATCTTCTCCTTGTCCTGCCACGCCTCAAATCGCAGGAACTGGCGGCAGGCGTCCGTCACTTGAACAAACGCTTTGCGGCCTTTGATATCCCGCGCGATATCGATCTGTTGACCGCCCGAACCAGCACCCGCTTGGCCGTCGCCCTCGCTTGACGCAAAATCGTGCGCCCCGCGCCGCCTAGAATTCGCAACCTGGACCTCCCTCTTGACCGGGCAGTGCATGTGCAGGATCTGGCCTGCCCTGTCTATGATCTTCAGAAACTCCTCTTCGTCCCGGTCGTCCATCACTATGGTGTGGCCGGTCTCCGTCTTGACGAGCACCTTCCTGCGTGGGCAGTAGAATGGCGGATGAGCGTGGAACTTGCCGTGCTCCTTGTTGTCGGCCGAATCCGAGGCATGCTCGTTCTTGTCTTCGCAGTCAAGGCAGGTCGCACTCGAGCAGAGCCGTTTTGACTCCTTGGGCTGCTCTCCCGGATTGGACTTCGCGAGCCACACGCCTGTCCAGATAGGATACTGGGGATCACCGCCCTCGAACTCAGCCCAGACGCTAGCTCCCTCTTCGGGCACGAGGAACGTGCCGACATCGTCGTTGCCTCCGTATGGAAAGCAAGGCCACGCCCAGTCCGACCAGTTCTCCTCGCCAAAACCAAGCACAGCGGGAATCTCAAGTTTGAGCCTGCCGAGCCGCTCGGGATCGTTGTTGTCCCGAACGAAGGCGCGATACTTGCCATACCACTTGTCCCTGTAGCGTTCCTCGTGCTGTTCGTCCTGGAAGGGAAGCGCCACTTAGATGCCCCTGAATATCTCTCGAACGATCTTCCAGCCGATCCTTGGAGGGGACTTCTTCGGGTCGGCCTTAGCCACGGAATCCCTAAGAGCGTCCTTGGCTGCAGCGGCAAGACCATACTCTTTCCTGGCAACACCGGACTTCACCTCGTGAGCGCCAATACGCTCGATGACGCCGACAACCGCGTCGAGCGCGGCTGCCTGCGCCTTGCCCCATGCCGTCAGCTTGACGACGGCGATGAGCGCGACGAGAAAGGCCACAAGAACCTCCCGGTTCTCCAGCACGAACCTGACTACCTCATCGATCTGCATTTACCTGACCTCCTGATTAGTTGCTGAGTACCTTGCCTGTGTTGGCGTCGATTCGGACCATCTTCGGCTTCGGTTTCACCGGCTTTGCGGTTTGGGATTGCTTGACCTTAGCCGCAGACCCTGCGAGGGTCACAGCGCGTTTCTTTGGCTGTCGAGGAGCTTCGTATTCGTTCTTTTTGCCCTTGACCTCGGCCGCCTTGGCTCCAGGGCCTTTGCCGAGTGCGTTGCGCTTGAGCTTTAACTCGCAGGAATAGCCGTCACCGAAGATATGCCGGACGGAAGTGCAGTAGTAAGCGCCGGAGAATTTCCGGCCGACTCGGCGAATCTCGATGTTCTGCTTTGCGTGAAGAGTCGGAATGCCAATGGTGACAGCGGTCGCTTCCACCTGCCGAAGCTCAGCTTCTTTGAAGTGCCCCTCGGCTTTATCCTGAGCCGGTTCCTGATGAGGCTCCTCGTAAAATCCCTCTGACCGCTCGAAGCTCTGAGCAATCTTGCCGGATTCCTGCTTGCGGAACTTGCCTTCGCCGGTATTGCCGTCGACAAGATATGTCTTCTTTCCTAGCGACGTCCGGCCGGAAGTGGTCGCGTTGTTGGCCGCATATTCGACGTGTGCTTTCTTGCGTGGATCGACGCCGACTGCCCTCGTCTCCGTCCCTGCGCCTTTCACACCCTGCGATTGGGTGGAGGGAGTGAACGACCGCAGCACGCCCTCGCGGTCGGTGAAGTACTCCAACGCCATCGCCGCGCGCGATTCGAGCTTCCTTGGATGGAAGTGCAGCTCGTCATCCTGGACGTAGAACACGAACCCGGTCACTCCCTTGCCGTCCTTGTCACGGCTCTTGGCCGCAAGCTGCTTCAAGAACTGAGCGTCGGAGATGTTGCCCTGTGCTACGCGCAAGTGTCTGCCGACCGTCTTTGTCACCACAGGAATCAACCCATGCTCTGCCGCGATCTTCTCCGCGATCTCCGAGTACAGAATCCCGGGAGCGGGCTTCTGCCAGATTCGCTGAATCTGCTTGCCCGCGAGCTTGTGACCCTTGTCGTAAGCCTTGATCTTGATCGTCGGCTCGCCGGTCTCCGGGAAATCGTAGTCTATCTCCGTGATGACGGCGATCTTCCTTGGCGATAGGTCATCGACATAGCCGAACCGGGCGGCAATCTCGTTACCTTCCTGAAACAGCGGATCGTCCACGAACTGGAGATACCGGTCCGTGATGGACACCTCCATCACGTCCATCTCCTCCTCGTTGTCTTCGAAGACAAAAGAGGTTGTCTCGTGCGTGACGTCCTTGGAGAGCCGCTTGCCCTCTATCTCTATGATGAATGTGGGCTGGTAGTCGTCCAGTTGCATCGCCGGTTATCCAAGTGTTCTCCACTTGATATTTACTGGCGCGAGAGACAGCGTGCCGGGATTCTTTGAGGGCCACTGTTGAGCCACTTTACAAAACCCGATAATTGAGGTATACTTGTCAAGTGGAGGAGCACGATATGCTAGGCGAACGCATTAGGCAGATACGATTGGCGAGAGGACTATCGTTGCGAGCACTCGCCGAGAAGATGGGGTGTGTTTCCGCGCAGGCGATCTCAAACTACGAAACAAACAAGGATACACCCGGTTCGTCGGTGTTGCTCTCCCTTGCCGATGCCTTGGGGGTGTCGCCCGCCGATCTGTTCAAGAGGACGACCGTGCGATTGGGCGAGCCCGCCTACCGCAAGTGTGCAAGCATGAGCCAGAGGAGCAGACACGCCTTGCAAAGCGCCGTCACCTTACAAGTTGAGCGCCATCTGGAAGTCGAGGCGATATTCTCGCTCGATGCTCACAGGGCTTTGGAATTGCCCAGTTCTTTTCGAGAGCCCATCGCTCGCATATCGGATGTGGAAGGACGCGCCTACGAACTCAGAAGGCACTGGGGGCTGGCGGATCATCCAATAGAGAATCTCATCGAAGTGCTAGAGGACCACGGCATCCTGGTTGTCTGTGTAAGTGAGGACAGTAAGTTCGATGGGTGCACGTATCCTGATGCCGAAATCCCGATCATTGTCGTGAACGACAACAAGCCCGGTGATCGCTTTCGATTCGACCTCGCTCACGAACTGGGACACCTGGTTCTGACGTTCCCGGAATGCTGGACTGAGAAGGAGCAGGAGAAAGCTGTCCATCGGTTCGCGGGAGCTTTTCTTGTCCCAGAGAGTAGAGCTATAGAGGAGCTCGGCAAGAGCAGGACGCGCATATCGCTTCTGGAGCTATCCGAACTCAAACTCAAATATGGGATGAGTGTTCAGGCATGGCTTCATCGCGCACGGGACCTCGGAATCCTGAGCGAAAACGCATACCGCGCTGTATGGAAGATGTTGAGCGCGAGGGGTCTGGCTAAGCGAGAACTGGGTGAGCCTTATCCGCTCGAACGCACGTCGCGGCACAGACGACTGGTGGCCAGAGCTTATACCGATGGCATGATATCCGAGTCCCGCGCCGCCGAGTTGCTTGGCTTGAGCGTTTCCGACCTGCATCAGGTCTTGATGGATGGACAGGACCACGAGCAATCAAGTGCGGCAGCCACCGCAGGTTCACGATGAGGAGACCTTATCTTGGCCGATTGCAGGCTTGAGGGTGCTGGAAACGATGAGCTGGACGAAGCTGTGCTTGACGCCACGCTTATATTCGACTTGGAAGCAGCCCAAATTCTTTCCCAGATATTCTATCTCAAGCATTGCTGGGTCGTGACCGATTTTGTGGAAAAGGAGCTAAAGACGCCGAACATACTGATGCTCAAGCAATTGGGGCTACGAGTTGTTACGCTGACGGGTGATCAGATCAAAGACATAGATACCCTGGCAAAAACTATATTGGACCCAGCATCCCAGACCTTTCCTGCCTGGTATACGCCAGAGACAATCACATTCCGCTCGTGACACGAGACTCGGCCCTGCAACAAGCGGCGCGCAAAGAAGGCGTGAAAGTTCTGGACACGCATGACTTGATGGTCGAACTCGTGAGGGAGGGGATCATCAAGCCTCAGGTAGCTGCTGACGCGCTTGAACTCATCCAGAGCCAGCGTCTGGTGAGACCACGTAGAGACTGGACCACGCTTATCAAGCAATGGCGTAAACGGGCCGACGAGGAGTCCGGTCAATAGCCCTCGCAATCCTCAGGCCAAGATCCGCATTTCAACGTGCTCAACCGACGGAATCCTTAGCACCATTCCAGGCTCGAGTTCCAGCGGAAAGAACATGTCGTTGTAGTCACAGACAACCCACCAGAGATCCGCGCGGCCCAGGTAACGATGGGCGATCAGGTCTATCCGGTCACCCTCGACCACGGTGTGGAAAACGTCATCAGGCCGGGGGGATGTATCGATGCGCTCTCTGGTTCCGATGAACTCCTGGTCGCCATCGACATACAGCACGCAAGAGGCGTATCTCGAATCCGGTCCTATCATCTCCGCACCTCCGTATAGCTCACGGACTTGGGCACTATCTCCTCGAGCGTCAGCTCTACCTCCGCACGTTGCGGCAAGAGGCTGTCGCGGTCAAACATGTGGAAGTAGCGCGCTCTGACCTGCCGCACGACGCACAGCGTCCCCGGATAAAGGTCGCCGAAGAAGAAAAGCACCTTGTGCGGCGCGTTCTTGAGCATCGTTTTCTCATGCTGTGGGTACAGGAGCGACTGGAGCCAAGCGACCTTCTTCTTGACCGGACCTTTGAAGAACGAGACCTTGAAGGTGATCCTTCGCGCCTCACCCGCAACGTATTGGTAGCGCGGGTGGCTCATCCCCGGAACCTTGATTGTGGCGAAATCCGTGCTCTTTTCGTCGGTGATCTCGTCCGGGTTATGCTGGAACTCCAGCGATTCGCGTGTGACGACGTCCACGATGCAGCCGGTTGTCTTCTTCAGGTCAGCGCGCAAGGCCGGACCTCCCGGAGTTCAATAACCGGCTTGCCGAGAGCTTTGGCATGCTCCACTTCCCGATGCATGCCATCCGATATGCCCTCAGCGGCGTAAACCCAGACTTCTTCGCAGGCTTCCATGAACCGCAGTCCAAGCGAGATGCCAAGCTCGCGCTGCGCTGGATCGTTCTCATCGAGAAACCTTGTGTAGAGAAGGTGAGGAGCGAACGGAGCACAGCCCGCGTCGATGGCCATCCGGCAGAGAGAAAGTGCAACCTCGACGTTGTGCTCTATGTCCCCAATGTATCTGCTGCAGATGAAAACCCTTTTTGTCTTAGGCCGTCTCATAGTTTCGAACCTTTCTCTCCCGCATGTCCTTGTAGACCGCCTGGGCAATCTTTCGACCGTCGAGTGTGGTCGTGACTGACACCTCAATCGGCCGTTCCGCAACGCGATCCAGCTTGGCGATGATCGCCTCGAGCAGTGGACGGGCATCCTCCGACCCGAGTGCTGGCGCGCCCGTTCTAGCTTCCGATCCCAGCGCGCCGCGTGTGACGGCCAACAACCGGGACCGCTCGGAGCCACGTGAGGTGCCCGCCGTATCGACAACTTTCTGCCCTGCGACCACTGGGGCAGTGATCTGAGGCATTGCACCCGCGATGTTGGGAGTCAGAGCCAAAGTGCCAGCGAGAGCCGTTGGAACAATCGCCGATCGGCCCATCTGTCTGGCAAACCCGAAAGCCTGCTCGAACGCCCGCGCCGGGAGCCTAGACGCTCCCGTTATTCCTGAGCTGAACGCCTCCAGCATCGCCGCTCCGCTCCGAGTCAGGGTCGACAGCGGCCCTTCCTTGGCGTCCGAGAACGGCAAGAGCCGTCTGAGCCTGGAGAGGACGGATTTCGCAGCTTCGTAAGGAACCGACACTGCCGAGCGAATTCCCGATGCTATCGTAGTCATCATCGAACGACCACTCTGGAACGCGCTGGATATGAGACTTCGGGCTCCTGACATAATGGAGGAGAACGCGCTCGAGGCCGCGCCTCGAATGTTTGCCCACGCTGATGACGCGAATCCCACAAGGCTCGAAAACGGCGATCTCAGCCAGCCAATGGCGGATGACGCCATCGAACGAATGCCTGACCAGGCTGATGATGCAAACCCAGTGACCTGCGACCATGCGGACCCGGCGATTCCAGCCACCCACCTGAACGGAGCAGACACAAACGAATATGCAGACGAGCCTATGGACGCAACCGCATTCCAGCCCGACGAAACAATGCCCGCAATCCCGTTCCATGCTGAACTCGCGATCTGCGCGCCGGTCGAGAGTGCGCCGGACAGGGTCGATACGACCTGTGAGCCTATCGACTTCAGGCCATCCCATGTCCACCGGACGCCATCCAGCATTCGCCCAAATACGTAGCTCAGGACCTGTGCCGGAAGACCTATGACTGACAACATGCCCTGGGCAAGCGTCCGCAATAGCGCCGCGCCCGACGCCGTCAGAGATGATAGTGGTCCCTCCGGCGCGTCCGAGAACGGCAGCAGTCTCCTTAGCCAGCCCAGAGCGCGCTTGAGCATATTGAACGGATAGGTCGCGGCAGACCAGATGCCCTGGGCAAGCGTGATGAGTATTCTCTTTCCGGCATCCGCAAAGCTCAACTGGCCGGACAGGAATGCGCGGGCTATACCGAACACGCGCGAGAGGGTGCTTACCAATGGCAGGTTGAGGAACGCCGATAGTAGCGCCGACCCCGCCGATGTGAAGAACCCGCCTATGCCTGAGAACAGCCCGCGCAGGAAATCCCACGTCGCCGATGCCACGTCTCGCACCCATGAAAATGGAGTCGAGAGATACTGATAGATCGCGGTAGCGATGGATTTTAGACCATCCACCACCGACACCTGGCCCGTTATCATCCGCCAGACCGTATAGGCGACACGGCCGACCATCAGGAATCCCTGGACCAGCATCCGTAGCGGCAGGAAGAACTTGTAGACGTAGGGGCCGCCGTGACGAATGCCCCAATGATGACCCGGCCAAGCCAGACCACAGCCCGCACAACCAGCGTCACAACGCGGATAACGAACACAAGGTTGTAGATGACGAACTTCAGGAGATGCGCTCCGACTTGCGCGATCACCCCGAGCACCTTGCCCAGGGTCTGCCCCAGGCTTGCAAACGTTGCCGAGTCGACCGATGTCGCGGTCTTGCCGAAGATGCCGAATACCGAGAGCAACGCCTTACCAAGCTCGGCAAACGCGCCCATAATAGCTCGGATCGGAGGCTCAAGGATCGCGCGAATCTTTCCGAATGCGGAGGAGAACGCCTGCCACAGCCCGGTCAGGAACTGCCGCACGCGGTAGTAGACCTGGAACACTGTCGTAACGAACTTCATCAGCCCCGCCGCTTCGAGCTTCTTTGCAAGCTCGGCGGACATCTGGCCGCTGCCGCCTGAGAGTGAACCGATGAGCGCCCGTATGCCCTGAAACGCGAGGCACACCTTGTTCCACGCGCCAAGCAACACGTCGCGTATCCCGCCGAAGTTGGTCTCCCAGGCCTTCCTGAGAGCAATCACGGCGATGACCACTGCGGCGATCACGGCCACGACCGGCCAGAAGTAGGCCGACACCGCCGACCCCACTCCGGCGAGCATCGGGCCGAGCGCGGCTATGCCAGCCTTGATCGCGGGAAGCATGATGCCTACTGTTCCAAGCGCGGCCGTGACACTGCCGACCACAACCAGCACTGCACCGAGGGCGACACACATGGTGAGAATTACCCGTGTCACTCCCGGGGCCGACTTCGCGACGCCCTGCAGGTAGAGGATGAAGTGGGAGACCGCCTGGAAGACTGGGATCACTACCGGCAGCAGCGTTCGACCGAGTATCTCGGCAAGGTTCGCGACCTGCTGTTTCACGAGAGTAAACTGCGAGCCGATATCCTGGTTCATGGCCTGAGCCATCTGTTCGGTAGTCAAAGTGCCTGATCTCATTGCCTGTTCGACGCTCTCGATATTGCCTTCGAGCTGGTCCATGCCCATCGACATCTGCAGCAGGAACCGCACGGCCTCGTCGGAACCGAACGCTTTCTTGAGCTTCACCTGAGCAGCGGCTTGGGAGAGGTCAGGGAACTTGCGCTTTACCTCTTCAAGGATAGGTATAATGCCTTTGAGCCTTCCGCCCGCGTCTACGAACGATAGCCCAAGTTCGTCACCGGCTTCAGCGACCTTCATCATGAACGCTTTGTACAGCGTGCCTGCCTCGGAACCGGGCATCGTTGTCTGAAGCTGCCCGAGGATCGCCATCTGCTCCTGCAGAGGCACATTGGACGCTGCCGCAATCGCGCCCACGTTCTTTATGGCCTCGGCCATCTGTGGACCGGTGGTCTTGAACTGAGCGACGGTCTGAGCGAGCGCTCCTGAGAAGGTCTTGGCCCAGTCTATGTCAGACATATCCTGCATTATGGGCTTGAAGATCCCGTAGGCAGTGGTGAACGTGCCGACCATCTCTTCGGTAGTGGCTTTGGTGGCTTTGGCCGTTAGCGCGGCCATGGAAGCAAATGTCCCGACAGCCTCGTCGGAGAGACTGGCAAGCGCGGACTTCACGTCATAGGCGGCCGTAATGAACTCGGCTTTGTTCGTCCCTGCCCATTGGTTGGTGAACGACTCGGCCGCATCTTCCATTGCCCGGAAGTCTTTCACACCGACAGAGGCAAGCTCACCGAGAGCCTTCTGAGTCGCAGCAGTGGACGCCACGAGCGCGGTAGGCACAGCAAGAAGCGCAAGCCCCGCGCCGACCATCATCGTGCCCTTTTCGATCAGTCCAAGATTGCGCGTCATGTTCTCGCTCGCTTTGGCGACGGATGAATCGAGCGACTCCATCGAGGACTGGATGCGCGTCGCGTTCTGAGTGAAGGCGTCCTTCAGGCTCACCATTATGCCGAGGCCCAGATCACTCATCATCGCTTGCTTCGCTCCAGTTCCTGTTTCTCATAGTCAAGCTGGTTCTCCAGCGCCTGGACAAACTGTTCCCGGGTGCGGAGCGGTAGTCTTGCGACCTCCGCGTATTCCCAGTGCAGTCCGCCGTAGGCGAGGAAGAACGCGTCCCTTACAACCGAACTCCGGGGAATAAAAAAGAGGGCTCGGCCTCAAGTCTAGTGCGAATACGCGTTCCGCAGGAATCGCAGTCGAGTTCGACGGCAGTGTCGATGCCAGCGTCAACGCGCAGCATCTCCTGCCGGAGCGCATTGCGGTCCCGCATGGACATCTCGTTAAGAGCCTTCTTGGATGGCGCGCTGCCGTCGATATCCAGGATGCGGATCAGCATTGCAGCGGAGATTGACGGCTCCTGCATTTGCGCAAGCCGCTTCTCCTTGTGACCGTCGAGATAGACAAACCGCACTTTGGATCCCGAAGCGGGAAGCGTGAATATGAACTCTCGCTCCGCGCCATAGGGTGTGACCGGTAAATCGTCGAGGTTGATCGTTACCTTGTTCTTGGCACGGCAGGCCGTGTTCGGACAGACAAGCTCAAGCTCTACCTCGTCTCCGAGCGATATCTGGCGAAGCTTCACCAGGGTGAAGAGCCTGTCGCCGGAGAGCATATCGAGGACATCTTTGCTCGTCACATCATCCTTGTCGCCGACCCGCAGGATGCAGTTGGCGAGAACCTGGTTCACCGCGTCACCGTTGCGAATAAGCCGATGATTAGTGAGCAGTTCCTCCTCTGCTCCGGTCATCTCTCTAAGTTCTATCTCACTGCCGGTCGGTAATATAAATGTATACAAGTCCATCCTCCGTCAGTCCCAGTAGTTGTAGCAGATCGTGATCTTCTCGATGGTGTTGTCTGAACTGCCGCCCTCGAGCTCGTCGTATTCCAGGGCCTTAACCCACGCGCCGTGAAGCGTCCAACGGCGGGTCTCGTTTCCCGCCCGGTCGTAACGCACGATGTCGATATCGCGCATATACTCCTCCGGCAACGCGCCGACTCCGTAGTTCACGTCGGCCTGGATGCGCACCCAGTCGCGAGCGGACTCATCCGACCCATCAGCGAGCACGCCCTTTTCGAGCGTGATGTCCTCGAACTTAATGCGGCCTGCGACCTTCTGGTCGAACATCGAGCCGGCCGGAGCGAAGGCAACCTCTTCGAACTCGGTCTTCGGCTCCTGCCCTTTCTTGAAGAGCGCCACGTCGAAGCCGTTTATCTCGATGGCGAATTGCCAGTTCTGGTAGAGGCTCTGGGGCATTGTCACTTCCATCGTACAGACCTCCTACAGTATCTCTCTGAAGCTCGCGCCGGTCGCGGTCAGGATGAAGTTGAGTTCAACGAACTCGGCGGTCTTCGTCGGCTTCACGAACACGCGGCATACCATTTCATTCCGGTCGATCACTGCCGGAGGGTTCGACTCCTCGTTGCACTGCACGCGGAAGTCATAGAACCCGCCCTTGCTCTTGATGTTCTGCAGGAACGGCGTGATAAGCCGCACTAGCGCCCGCCAGGTCTCTCGGTTGTTCGGCTCGAAGACCACAAAGCGCGACGACTGCGAAATCGCCTCTTCGATGTACATCATCAGCCTGCGAACGTTGATGCGGTCCGTTGCGGACGGTTGACTCTGCAGCATCCTCTGTCCCCAGATGTTGATGCCGGTGTCCGGGAACGAAGCGATGACGTTGATTCCTTCCGGGTAAAGCACGTCCCGCTCGCCCCGGCTGGTCTTGTAGGCCAGGGACAAGGCATTGAACACCCGACCTCGGTCGATACCGGCGGGCGCACACCAGACCTCGGCTTTCTCGTCGCTTCTGGCGATGCAGCCCGCGACAGCCCCTGTTGGCGGAACGAGCTTCTTTTTGCCCGTGAGCGGATCGGATATCTCGATCCACGGATAATACAAGGCCGCGTAAGAGGAGTTGAACGCCGCGTGGGAAAACATTCCCTTGCCCTTGCGGAAGTCTACCGCTTCGAGCGGGTTGACGAACAAGGGCGCTTCCGCAATGAAAAGAATGTCTCTGCGACTCTCGGCATACGCGATTCCGGCGTGTATGACCGTCGCGCTGGTCACACCTGGCACAAGCAGGAGATTGAGACTCTCATTACCATCGAAAGCGTAGAGACCGGTGCGTGCCGCCTGGTCGCCGATGTAGTCCTCGTCCTGCATATTGTCCGTCCCATCCTCGCCATAGCTCATGGCAAAGCCGCCAACTAATGGGCGACGGAGCGCCGGGGTTGTCGGCATCTCGCAGTCCTCGACGGTGATATACTCTGACCGCTCATTTATGGCCGTCTCAACGTAGGATGGGTGTGTAACGTCCATCGAGAGGTCTCTGAACGACTCCACTACTTCGTCTTTATGTCGAACGGTGAGATTGAAAAGGTTGGCCGGATCGACCGTGCTGTCAGTGATCTCTATTTTCAGGCTATTTCCCCACGCACCTTCGGAGAGAGCGAAGACGTTGACTGACGGACGCGCGTTCTGTCCGCCGGTCAGTGGCGTGGCGGCGAATGGACCGACTATGCCGTAGTCGATGTGCGTGGCCTGGATCAGCGTGGATGCGGATGCGTTGTTGTTCACTGCTGTTACTACCTGTGAACACGTGCTGGTCGCGTTGCCGGATGCGTCGGTAGCCAGATTGACCGTGATGGTCTGCCCGCTGACGCTTACCGAGAGAGGAGTGTTGTTCCCGCTCTTGATGACCGCAACCTGGATATTGTTGCCGAGCGATCCTATGTTCTTTGCCCGCCAGGTGATTCGGTTTGTCCCGGTCGTTCCGGTCGTAAGTGACGCGGCGACGCCCTCCCGGTCCATCAATGTGGTGACTGCCTTAATGGCCATTATGCTGTCAGGGTCCGTCGGCCAGTCATAATGCTCCACGCGGTTAACGTAGAGCACCTGTCCGCCGTTGTCGAAGAACGCCCGCGCCGCATATGCGAGATAGCCGTCAGGGATGTACGAGCCAAACTTGCGGACGAACTGCTCCCAGCTTGTGACAAGCGTCGGCTTGTTGATAGGGCCTTTCTCCGCTATCCCGATCATCCCGCAGGCGGATGTGGAGATCTGCTTGATGTAGAAGCTGAAGTCCGTTTCCCGTGTGTAGACTCCAGGCGATAGATATGATGGCATGGTTTACCTCCGTCGCCTGGATCGCGTCTCGTCAGCGGTTTCCTCGGGCTGCTCCGCAGGCTCGGGCTCCGCATTGGAATGGCATTCCTCGGCCGCAGGTTCCTTGTCTGACTGGACGGCGGTATCGGATGAATCTTCAGTGGTTTCGGCTGCCATAGGTTGCGCTTCGAGCTGATCGTGCCGCTCCGACATTGTCAGCGCGACGAACCCGCGCTTTGCAGCAATCCGGATCTCCTCGGACACTTGGGCATCATCTACAAGCTTGCGCTGTCGCGAGCCAAGATGCAGCCCGCGCTCCTCTCCGGCAAGCTGGAATGTCATAGGCTGAAAAAGCAGATTTCGTATCTCTATCACGGTGTTTCTCCTGTATGCTCGACTTCTATCTTCACACCGGCCGCGAGCTTGCCGGCGGTCACTCTGCCGTCGTAGACAGGACAGTCCTCGATCCGACATCTACCGGACGCCTGCCGAAGGTTGGAAAGGTTCACGCGCTTCAGGTCACCCAGCGGCACAAGCTCGGTGAGGCTCAGAGAACCGTGATCTCCAACCGAAAGAACCGGGTGAAGCTGGTAAAACCGTGCGACCTTCTCCGTCAGGTCCAGCAGTTCGGCTTCCTTGCCCGTCGTGACGATGAGATCGAAGTCCAGATGATACAGCCTCGGGTGCCTGCGCTCTTCGTAAGTCAAATCGCTTTCGTTCTTCCGAACCTGACTTGCGGGTGTTCTCCGCGCCGCGTCTTCCGCGAGTGTCGGGCCCTGTAGAACCACACTCGGCACGTTGGTCACCTCGAAAAAGTCATCGGAGCAGACCAGGACCGCTCCCGCGTGAATCTCCGACTTCACGAGTCGTATGAACGACTCGACTACCTCACGAATGAGTTCCAATTCCTCACCTCAACACCGAGGCAACCGCCTGCCGGTAGTTATCGATAACTTCGTCTTTGTATTTCAGCATCGTGGGATGCAGGAATGGCCTGGGCGGAATCACTATCACCGCGCCGCTCGGGTGATTGATGGTCGCCCCGTACTCCATAATCGCGCCGATGTTGGCGACACTCATGCCGTCTTTGGAGATGCTGGTCCGCAGCAGACCCACGAATGCGCCGTCCGAGAGTATTTTCTGTGTGATCGAGTTCACCAGAAACCCGGTGTCGATGAGCGCCTTCGAGGAACCCTTGCGCTCAATCGTTACCTGTGCAATCGGAGCGAATTGCTTGCCGCCAGGAGCCTGGCTTCGAATGCCTCGCTGTATCTCCCGCACCAAGAGCAACGCGCTCTTGATGGTCGCCTTTCGGATCGCCAGCGCCAGCCGTTGGTTGAAGCCATTGGTGAGCAGTCGCCTGGCTTTCTCCCAGTCACCGAACCTGCTAAGGGCCATGCAATTCCACCAGTTCCAGAACCTTATGGGTCAGGATTCCGAACAGTGATTGCGGCGCAACGGTCTGCACCCGAAAGTCTCGACCCTCCAAACGAACACGGTCCTCCACGCGAACATCGAGCTCAGGCAGAACACTTGCCAGGGCATCCGCCTGCTTTGCCAGGTCTTTGGGCGGCGTCTCGGATAGCTCCAGAGCGAACGAGCAGACTTCCACGAACTCGCCCTCATCCGAACCATACAGATTCTCGCCGGCCTGCTTTCGCAGGAGCGTTGCCGTCTGGCTCGAGGAGGTGATGAGTTCCCTCACGTCCGCAGCCGCGTCGGCTTTCTCCACGTCAGAGAGCGGTCTCAAGGTCCAGCCCCTGTTCGTAGATCACGGGTGTGACCGACCTGGGAGTGATGATATAACCATCATCCTGCGCCGTCTCCGGTCTGATTTCGTGCAGCCGCTGCCGGTAACTTGCCAGTAGGTCTGCCTCCAGCTTGGCCCAATGCTCCGGCTGGCTAGTCTTGTCCACTCGCTTGTCGCCGGATGAGAACGAGAAAGCGCTCGCGGTCGCCGCACGCATATACCGGCAAGCCTCTATCCGCGCCCAAAGCAACAGCATCTCCAACGTCTCACATTCTGGTTCAGGGCTTATCTCAGTGCCGACTATGGATAGCTGCACACCAAGGTCACTACCGACCGGGAACGCCGCTTTGAGAATGCATCGCGTCAACACCTCGTCCGAGAACCGTTCCGCGCTCGGGTCGGCAAGATCGGTTCTGAGAATCGCAACCAGATCACTTGCCGCCACGCTTTGCTCCTGGTGCGGCCTCAACAAGTGCGCCGTCATCTTTGCCAGCGTTTGTCGCATCGGCTTTATCCGTGGCCTCAGTGCCGGGATCATCCAAAGCAGGCTGCCCGCCGTCCGGTGCCTCGGGTTTTGCCTCAGCAGGCTTCGCCGCGCTCTTCGGCTTGGACTTGCTGTCACCATCACCATCGACCCTCGTGAGCAGGCCAGCGTCGAGAGCGGAGTTCATCTGCGCCGTCAGCCTGTCGACCGACACTGTCTCGCCCGGGAAGAGCTTGAGTCCGGCGTCGGCGATGATGACAATGCCCGCCCGGACGTTCTTAACCTTGGTCAATTCGACCCTCCTTACGGCAGTATCCTGATCTTCGCGAGAATCTCGGGCCGGGTGACGCCCTGGCCAAGCTCGGTCCATACGAGCCAGCCGGTTTTGAACCGAGTCTTCTGCTCGATGGCTTCGGTCTTGAGTGACTCGCGGATCGGCATCTTGCCGACCTCATCATCGGGCACTAGAAGAATCTCGGTCATGCTGGCGGAAGCCGTAAGCAGGATGCCGCCGGTGCCGTAGTTCTTGATGACGCCCTTGGTCCTGAGTTCGGATCGAGTCTCTGGATCGAGATCCCAGTCGCGCATATCGTTGAACCGGCGTCCACGCATCACGATGTACTTGACCGAGAGCTCCAGGTCTTCGATGATGGAGATTGCTTCGTTCAATGCGTCGTCCGTGAGCTTGCCGCCCGTGACTTCGATCGTGTTCGCGGCGGGGACTGAGGCCGAAAGGACGGTGAGCGTTCTCTTGTCGATTTCCTTGCGTATCTCGTCGGCAGCCGAGGTCTGGATGTCCATCAGGGTGCCGATGTTGCCGTTCTTGAGCATCGATACGTCTACCATCGGCGTCGAGTGAATCCTGTTGGTGGGAAACTCGACTTCATCTTGGCCGAGTTCCTGCTCGCGGGCCTCGCCCTCGGTGCTGATCCAGTAAGCCTTGACCTTCGGCTTCTTCTGGTAGATCGGGCGCTCGCCTTTCGGCAGCGTGTGCTGCGTTAGAAGAAGCGAGCTTATCTCCTTCCGCTTGATCTCCTGCTCGATTGGCTCGGCTATTGCCGCGGCGAGCGCGCGCATTCCATCTGGAGATTCAAGAGCCTCGGTCATCAGGCGCGCCATGGTCTCCATGTATTCCTGGCTGTGAATGTTGAGCTGGGTTGCTTCCAATAGTCCCTCCCGTCCTAGATGAGCAGGCGGAACTTGAGCGTTCCGCTCGATACCGAAATGGCCCTGGCGACGACCTCGTCACCTTCCGCCACACCCGCAGTGAGCTTGCCGTTTGCCGAGACCTTGAGATCGTCGCCAGCGTTGATCGTGCCCTCGTAGACGTCGGTCTCGTAGACGCCGCCCATGCAGAAGACGCCGGGCATCTCGCCTGCCTTGTAGTCCTTGATGAGGATCCCGAAGCTCTTGGCGGTCGAGTCGGTGTTCACGGCGAAGAGGTCGTTGCCGACCAACTTTACGAACTGGCCGCACGATCCAGCGCCCTGCAAGTATCCGTCGCCGTAGGCCAGTCCTCGATGATTGGGGTTCAGAAATGCCACGTTGTGCCTCCTTAGTTGCTCTTGCCCGCGCCGACGAGACCGACTCGCTCACGGTAGGCAATCATGAATCCGTCTCGAAGCTTGTCCTCGAGGGAAAGCTTCTTGTCGTCGACGTCTGCGGGCCGCACGTCCGCATTCGAACGCATCTGTCGGTCCGTCGAAGCGGATGCGGACTTCGCCTCGCAGCCCGTGCCCTTGTCAGCGTCCTGCTTGCCGGTGTTCGGGCATTCCGATTTGGCCTGGATCGCCCTGTCGTAAGCGGCTTCGGTCGCCGCGAACGCGTCGTCGGAAAGACCGGCGAGCCGCGTCAGTTCCTGCTCCTTGTCCTCGTCAGAGGCAAAGGACATCCCCGCCTTCTCCAACTTCCGCATCAGCTTCTGCGCGCGCGCCTTGTTCGCGGCCGCCTTGCTTTCCGCCTCGAGCTCGTCCACGCGCTTCTGAAGCTCAAGCACCTGGTTCTTGAGGTCTTTGTTCTCCGCCTCAAGCTCCTTTATCCGGGCCTTGTCGTCGACCGGGGGAGCGCCTCCGCCGCCCGGAGAATCTTTCTTCTTTGCAGCTTCCTCGCGCTGCTCGTCGGTCTCGTGTTCGTTCTTCACATCTTCCAATGAGTTGCCTCCTGAGGTTGTATATTCTGCCCGCCCCGTCTTGTCCGAGGCGACCTGGGTTATCCGTGCGTTGTCGTCGGCTCCCTTCCTATCGAGGAGGCCGAGGCCGGTGAATGTGACGCCGTGAAGGATTTCGAACACCGGCTTGCCCTGATACTCCGCGCCCTTGAACTTCCGAAGATGCAGGCAGTAGTCGTTCTTGTTGCTTACCGTCTTGCCGCAAATCGAGCACTCCCCTGTCTCGTAGTCACACTCCATCGAGACTTGGGAGATGATGCCCTTCTTCATGAGCTTGTAGGCGAGCGCGGCGGCTGGGGCTTCCGCCGCATATAGCTCGCCTACGCACTCGACGCGCCCGCCCGTCTCGTCTTCCACGAAGTCGGCCGCGACTATGCCGCCGACGATGTCCGTGAGTTCCTGGGAATGCTTGAGGTCTATCTTCTTGTTGATGGCCGTGGTGTAGCGCGCGGCGAGCTCGTCCGGGGTGAAGTGGTCGCCGTTGCGGTTCGTGCCCGCTCGACACATGATGAAGCCGAACTGCGGGTCGCCGGCGTTGGGGTTGAGGTCAATCGCCTCGGCCGAGAGTCCGTCCTTGTTGTTCAGACTCACTTCCACGGGGATAGCTGTGTGGCAGTTTGAGACACCGGCCGAAGCGATTGACCTGGGAGCCTGCCTGGAATTGGACGCTATAAATAGAAGCTCACGTCCGTTCTTGCCCTCACCTCCCTTGCCGAGCACGATGCCGTACTCGACATCCATGCTCTTCACCCGAACCTGGCCGAACCGCTCCGCGAAGATGTCGCGGATCTCTTTCTCCGTCGGGAATGCGTGGTCGCGGTAGGACATGATCACGGTCTTGTATTTGCCGCGGGACTCAGAAGCCAGATTCTCGATGAGCGCGCGGATGCTTTCGCGATCGTAGTGAGTTCGGGATTTGTAGCTGCGCCGGTTGTCGTCGAGAAGCTCCTTGTCCGCCCAGCGGTTCATCAAGCCCTCGACGAAGTGCAGCGAATACTCGTAGTCGTTGTTCGAGAACTCCGTGATGTAGGGCGGATCGAGATACAGCACGTCCGCGCCGTACTTCCGCACCGCCTCTACCGCGTCGCCGTGGAAAGCCTTGCATTCTTGGCCGCTGTCGAAGACAAGCCGGTTGAGCTGATTGGCGTAACGCTTGAAGCTCTCCACCATGCTGGAAATCGGAATGCTGGTGAGCTGGCTTTCCTTGAACCCGCCTGCATCGGCCTTGAGGTTGATCTTCGAGCGATGGAACTGACCGTAGAGGCTCTTCGCCTTGACCGTGTTTCCGAGCGCCGCGAGCGCCAGATCCTTCTTGTAGCCGGAGAGCTTTTGGATGTTCGCCCACACCTGATCGAGCCAGGAGAGCACCCGCTTGGTGTAGTAGTAGCCGCTGAAGTTGTCCACGATGAACGTGCCCGCGTTGGGATTGGGAGCCAGAATCCTCTCGATATCCTCGTCCGAGAGCGTCTCGTGTGAGTTCTCGACGACGGCTCGGGCAACGTGGTAAGGGAAGAGCAGCAGGTCATTTGCGATGACCTTCAATCCCTTTCGCTTCAAATGGTAAGCGACGTTTGCGCCGCCGGAAAATGCGTCGAGAGCGGTCTTTGCGTCCTTTGGAATCTGCCGCTCGATCCAACCGAGCATCGTGAACTTGTTGCCCATGTAGCCGGTCACCTTGACCAGGTCAAGCCCGGCCTGGCAGGAGAGCAGGTCGATCTCGTCCGCAAGCGGCGCGTCGGCCAATGCGCGCATGTTCTCTTCGGTCCGAATCTCGGCCGTGGAGGCTTCCGGCTCGTGCTGCCTTATCCACTCCTTGGCTTTCCCAGGTGTCCAGCCGTCGGGGTTGGAGTCGGTCTTCTTGGCGAAGCGATAAGCCTGCAAGACCATCACCTCGGGATCGTGTCCCTGCGGAACGTGCTCCTTCTTGAGCTTGCCGACGATGATGGCGACGCCGTCCACCCCATCGAGAGCCTTGCGCCTGAAGCTGTCGGGTTCGAAATCCTCGGGGTCGCGGACGCGATAGCGGATCTCATTGGCGGTCTCATCCCAGAGGGCTTCTGTCTCCATTGCCTGCTGAGAGCACGCCGGGCAGAGGCTTGCGGCCTGCTTCATCTCGTTCGCTTTCGAGCAGATGAAGAGTCGCTCCGTGGCTTGGGAGTTCTCCGAGTGGCGGGAAGAGATGTGGTAGTGATGCTGCTGCGACTCCATCCGGCTCGACATGCCGCTTGCCGAGATGATCTGCTTCATCTCGCCTTCGTTCGGGTAGGCGTGGTCGCGGTAAGAGATGAGCCAATTCGGGATATGCTTGGCGTTTGCAAGAAACGTCGAGAAGAACTCCTTGGCGTTGGCCTTGGTGACGGTCTTGTGTTCGGTCTCGTAGTGGTGAGTCTTCGAGTCTTCGACGAGCGTGAGGCCGTCCCAGTAGGTCATCAGACCCTCGACGAAGTGATAGCTTTTCTCGTAGTTGGTGGTGGAGAACTCGGTCGCGTAAGGCGGGTCGAAGTAGGCGAGGTCTATCTTCGCCCAGGAAAGCATATCGTTGACGTCCTTCCGGTAAGCCTTGCACTCCTTGCCGTTGTCGAAGACGAGAGCGTTGATACGCCCGACGTTATCCGCGAAGCGCTCCTTGAACTCCTCGGGAGTGTCCTGGCGCTTCCCGTAGTCGGTCGAGGAAGAGAAGTGCCCGAAGCCGCCCTTGCCGGACATGCAGGTCTTGCCGAGAGCGAAGAGCGCGATGTCTTTCTTGTAGCCCTCCAGCTTGTCGGCGTTCGCGCGGATCTGGTCGATGACCTTGTGGACGCCGTCGGCGAAGAATAGTCCTTTGAAGTTGTCGCGGACGAAGGTTCCGGCCTTCGGATTATCCGCAAGCAGTTCGTCGAGTTCTTCCTGACTGATGCGCACGCTGTCGTTCTCGACGATGGCCCGTGCGGCGTGATAACAGTAGTTCAGCCGGTCGTTGGCAAGAACCCGCAGGCCCTTGGTCTTATACATATAGGCCACGACGGCCGAACCCGAGAATGCGTCGAGGACGGACTCCACGCCCTCCGGCGTGTGCTTCCATATCCAGTCAACCAGCTTCTGTTTAGAGCCGATGTAGTTGGTTATGTATTTCGGACGCTCGTCTTCCGGCAGTTCCTCGGTGACGAGTTCAGCCGCCTGGGCAAGAAGCCGCTCCAGGTGGCGCGACGCGTCCGTCTCCAGAAGAAAGGCAAGCCGGTCAACGTCCGTGGCGAAAAGCTGCATCGATCACTCCGACACGTGCGGTTCCCATTGGCAGGGAACCTCTCCAATTGATATTTACTGGCAAAACTCGCGGCGTGCCGGGATTCTTTTCGGGGGCAGGAGAGCAACCTAGAAGAGGTCTGGCAGAATGGCTTCCACTTGCATTCTTAGGCAGAATGGATAGAAATACCCACACATGTAAACAAGTGTGGGTTACTATCTTGGTGATATGGTGGGAGGTGGTCGAGTGCGGCAAAAGTGCGGGATTAGTGCGCGATTGCCCTACAGACTTCTTTGGCGCACTCCTCTGCCGTGGCAAACTTCTCGGTCTGGACGATCTCGCCGCGCATTCCACGATATGGCGACATCGTGGATCGGTGATACTCCAGAAACTCATCAGGCAGGGACTTGATGCCGTTTTCCACCAGCCGGTTGATGACACAGTCGGCGTCTTCGGCAAACTCCTCATTGCCGGGCAGGTAGTCCATCACGATATCCAGTCCCGGGCCGGGACCTTGCACCCAGACACCGATAGGTTCATAGCGCGGGTTCGTGTCGCGCTCGCGCAGCGCGTATTCGATCATATATCTGAGCTTCATTCCCAAGACTCCGCTATTTTCGTGTGCTCCTCGAGAAGCTGGGCGTCGATGATCTCGAACTCCGCGGCGTTCTCGGCCTTGTAACGCAGCCACTTGCGCCAGTCGAGCACATACTCGTGTTCGGTCGCGTCCATAACTAGCTCGATGTGATAGCGGCGGCCAAGGTCGTCGGTGAGGTCTAGCTCGTAGGTGTCGTCCCGGCTCCAGTCTACGACCTGGATTGTATGCGAATACTGATAGCCGTTGTCATAGCCGATCGATTTCCACATGACCCAGAAGTCGGTCTTCGTGACGTTGCCGGCCGCATCGAAGTGCGGGGCGACCCGGGTAACGGTGTAGCTGTCGACAAGCCCAAGCAGCAGCGGCTCACCGCGACCTTCTCGCAACACGATGAACGATCCATCGCGATTGAACTCGTCGAACAGGGCCTGCAGCCTTGCCTTTTCCTGTGCTATGAACTCCCTCATACTCACCTCACCAAAACGATATCCTCGACCTTGCGACCGTCGGTCAGCTTGGATATGCCGTGCTTCTTGAATACCGCCAGCACTTGCATCCGCTCCGACTGGCTTCCGACTACTATCGCCTCCAGGTTATCCAGCAGCGTTATCGAGTGCTTGAGGATCGTCTCGTTGCTTGTGTTTTGCGCATAGGTCTTCCAGGTCTTGGGATCGCTTCCCCGGTGCGTGGGCACGTAGTCTTCGGTAACCTTGCCGTAGGCGTCGTGGTCGTAGCTTATGGCGTCCATCCGCCTTAGCATGCGCTTCTTGAAGTAGAGGCCGTTTTCGGCGGAAGCGCCGGAAAGCGGTGATTTCTTGATTCTCGTGAACACGTAGCTCGCTCCGCCGGTTTTCATATCCGATTCCGGCGACATGCCGCGCGGCTGCACCCCGGCCCTGAGCTTCTCGACCGTGCTTATCAAGGTGCCGTTGTTCTCCAGAGCCGCGTCAAGGAACCCGCTCATGCTGGAGCTATTCGTCAAGCTGTGATGGAGGCTGTAGCCCGCCATCTCGCGTTCCAAGTCTTCGTCGGAGATATCGAACCTGTATTGATACCGATAGCCGCCGCCTATCGTTTTGTCCTTGAAACCGAGTTGATACTCTCCGACGGGATCGTAGCCCGGGATCTTCGTGATGTCCGGCACTCCGAGCCGCTTCTCCCAAAACCCGCGCATTGCCTGAATGCGCTCCGTCTTCGATGCGTTGCGCTGGTCGAGTGCGGAGATCATCTGCGTGTATTCAGGAGACTTGTCGACTTGGGTTATGTAAGCCTGCTTGTGGAGATAGAGGATCTCCGCGTCCTCGGCAGTGGCGATGTTCGCCTTCAAGCCGATCTTCTCCATCTTCTCCAGCGCCCGGTCCAAGCTTTTGGCGTCCGGACGGCCCGGCAACACCATCTCGAACTCCTCGGAATGCGCATACAGGTTCTTCGACGACCACGGGTGGTAGACCGCGCGGACGCCGTCCCCGAAGTCTATCTCGTACTGCTCGCCTTCGGGCAAGTGCCGTCCGCCAAACAGACTGCCGAGGTCCACAGCCTCGCTCTCGACGGACAGGTCACCCTTGTTGACGGTTCGCTTCTCGAGGAGTACCTTGGTTTTACGACAGGTGAAGTCGGACTCCGTTTTTTTCGGCTTAGTGGCGACCTTCTTGAGGTACGTATCGAAGTACTCGGGAATGGCTTTTCGGTCGCGGACCGCCTGCTGCACTTTCTCCAACCAGCCCTTGTATGTTTCGGCCATCTCGCGGACGTCCGGATCATCGGACTTCGCCAGTCTCTCAAGCGCCTCGATATGCCCCACTGCCTTGTCTATCTTCGCTTTGTTGTAGTGGCCGTCGCCTGCATGGTGGTTCACGGTCTTTACCGCGTCGAGAATGTCTTCGGCGAAGTCGTCTTCCGGCAGACGTTCACCGATCTTGGTGACCTGCTTTGTCGCCTTGCGGAGTTTGGCCAAGACCTTTGATTCCGCCTCCGGTCTGACCTTGAGCTTGATCACCGTGCGCTGTTGGCCTTTGGCCGTCTCGGTGAAGATAAGCGCGTTCTGGTCCTCTATGTTGTCCTCGTCAATCGGGAGCGCCTTCCCCTGCCAGCCCAGTCGTTGGACATCTTCGAGCAGTTCCTCTTCGGCCTTGCCGATGCGGCCTTTGGTTGGAGCCTCGACAACTTGTTCGAACCGGAATCCCGTCTTGCCGAGCACGTCGGCGTAGAACTCCTCGAAGTCACGGCGCAGATTGTGCTTCCGCGCCTGGGCCAGCTCGTAAAATGCTCGCTTTCCAGCCTCGTCGCTTCCGAACCTGCCCTCGACATAAGGCCGCAGCAAGGCCAGGTAATCATCGTCGGATATGCGCTCCACCTCGCGAATGTAGCGCAGAGTCACAGACGGGTCGGCCACCACCTTGCCTTGCTTCACCGCGCGGAATAGCGTGTTGTACAACGGCTCCTGTTCGCCGCAGACTCCATTGGGATGGTAGTCTACAGACAGCTTGTCAGAGCCAAGGAACTTGAATAGCTGGCCCTTGTCGATGCCGTAGATGTGAGTGTTCTTCGCCCGGAGGAACTGCTTGGGGTGGCCGTCGTGGTTTGCGATCAGCCAGTCGAGCACGTGCTCACGCTGTATCTGCACCACCTCGTCGGCGAACAACTCGGTGACTTCGATCTCCGAGAAATCGTACCTGACAGAGAGATCAGTCCGCCACTTCTGTATCGAGCCTGTCCGCCCGTTCAGGCGAATGGTCCGCACCTCGATGGCGTCGGGGTCGATAAGCCTGCCGATCTTGTACGCCGCTTCCTCTCCGTACGCGACGAAGTCGTCTGAGCGTTTGCCGACGGGCTTGAAAAGCCACTTGTCGCCATTCTCGTCGATCCAGAATTCCTTCTCGTGAGCCCCGCCGACGTTGGCCTTGCCGTCATACTTGAACTTCTCAGGCTTGCCTTTCTCCGCCCAGGCTGAATCAACGGCCTCGAACTCCGAGCCTTTCTTCGTGAATGTGTTCGGGGACGCTGATGTGACCGATTCAGTAGCGACCTGTGGCTTGGTCTGAGGCGGTGTGGCCACAGGCTTCGGCTGCGCTGTCTTGCCCGCCTTCCCCAGGTGCTTCTCCGCCCACTTGGCATGCTTTGCCTCGATGCTCGCCTGGGCCCCTGATACCTTTGCGGCGTCCGTCTCAGTGAAGAGAGTAACCAGTTCGTCTTTCGAAGCCCACTGCCAGTGCGTAACCTTGGTCTGTTTCGCCAGATCTTTGAGTTCGCCGGACTTCATCGCCGCAATCTGCTGTTGGAATGCCTGCTTCTTGAGCGCGACCTCCTTTGCGTGCTGTTCGAGGACTGCGGCCGGCAGACCGGAGTCCTTTGCAAGCTCGCCCTCGGCAGCCTTGACCGACTCGAGGAACGAGGAATACTGCGAGGAAGATGACGGCATCACTATCTGCGATGTGGCTTCCTTCAGCGCTTGATCTGCTTTCTTCAAAGCCTCGGCCTTTGCTGCGTCAAGAGCCTGCTGCTTGGCCTGTTCCGCCATCTGTTTGCCTGCGGCTTTCTCCAGCGCTTTCGCGAGCTGCTCCTTGTTCTTGAGCGGCGGAATGCCATGTTTCGCTTTCGCGGCGATCAGGGTCTTCCCGGCCAGGCCGGAGTGATCCACCCCCGGTTCCAGCACGTCGAGCATCTCGATGACTTCGGACTTGGTGAGGTTCAAGGAGACGCCATGCTGCTTGGCCATATCCTTGAGTTGGACCATTGTGAGGCCGGAGAGGTCCGTCTGAGGCGCTAAGTTCTTTGCTGCTTCCTCCAGAGCCTTGGCCTGCTTGATTGCGGCCTGCTTCGATGCGAGCAGCTTTGCGAGGTCGTCCTTACTCCGCAGCGCCGCGATGTTGTACTGCTTTATCTTCGCCTGCAGCGCCGCGCCGGAGAGGTCGCCGTGATTGACTCCCGGCTCTACCTGGTCCAAGAGCTTGATAAAGTCGCTCTTCGTTCGCGCGACCGATATGCCGTTTCCCTTGGCCAGTGTCTGAAGCTGCTTGACTGTGAGTGCCGACAGATCGGCGACCTCTCCCGACTCGAACGCCTCTTTGAGCTTCTTCTCTTCCTCGGCCTGTTGCTTTGCCAGGTCGTGTATTGCCTGCGGAGGCAGGATACACGCGCTCTGACCGGGCGCTGCCGTCGCGCCCAACTCCCCGCCGCAGATGACCAGCGGCCATGCCACGACGCTCGTGCACCGGCAGTTCGGATGAGCGGGCTGGTTCGGGAAACGGTCGGTGTCGAAGACTTTGCCATCCAGGGGACCGCACACCGGACAGACCCGCTCATCCTCCATCGTCATCCATTCGAGCTTCCGCACGCCGACCTGCTGATGGAACTTGATGCGGCCTTGGTTGTGAGCGCGCAGCACTTCGGTACGTGCTATCATCTCCATCCGGTATTGCGCCTTGGTGAACACCTTTGACCCGGCGTGCCGGAAGGACTCCTTGTCCTCGATCACCGATCCGAGGTCACGGGCTATATCATCCGCGCCCTTGCCCGTGGCGATGCCGCCGAGGATTGTGCGCTTGATGCCGTCCGCGAGTTGCCGGTGAACGTCCCCGGCAAGCACTAGGTTGTAATTGGCCATGAAGTCCAGCGCATCGGTGTCGATGAGGGTGAAAACGGATGTGGTGAGCTTGTCGATCCCGTCCGGCGTGAGATCGCGGTAGAACGGCATCTGCGCCGCCGAGAACTCTTCGATCCCTCGATACACGCCGGAGCGAAACGCCGCCCGAGATGCTTGCCGGAACATCAGGGTCTGGTCTCTGCGCAGCGCATTCATCACATCGGCGATCTCGGCGTCCAGCTTCCCCAGACCCCTTAGCGCCGCGAGCTTGTTGTCCGGCAGAGAACCGAGGCTTCGATATTCAGCAAGAGCCGAACGCACTTGTTTTTCAGCCGACTTGAGCGACTGCGTGAGCTGATAGACCACCTGCTCCGTGTAGAGGTCGCGGGCCATCAAGCTTCTGTCCGTGGCGGCCCTGATCCTCTGGACCTGGAACACGTCGGCCAGAGCGCACATCGGGGAATGGATGGTGTTCAACTGCCGATTGACCCCCTGCGAATGATGTGCCTGCACGCCTGGGAGTCGAATGTAACCTCGGCATGGGTAACTTTGCACCTGTTCTTCTCGGCATCGAAGAAGCCACACGAGTCGCAGATCTCACCGGCATATGCCGATGCCTGGGACTCGCCCCCGGGTCTGTTCTTGTCAGGGTCGAGACCGAGCATCTCCTGTGCGGTCTCGACGCTCATGATTCCGGCCACGACCATATCGACGATGGGCTTTACTTGCTTTTCATCAAGCAGGTCGACCGACTTGCCCTCGCTCTGCCGGTTCGCTTCTTCGATATCCGGGTCGAGGTCCATCTTGAGCTGTAGGGACGACCGGCTTATGAGCTTACGGTCGTATAGCTCGATGAGGAGCTTCTTGAAGTCGACCGCGTCCGTCGGGTCTAGATCGTTGAAGAGGAACTGGATGCTCTTGCCCGCATATCCTGAAAGCTCGAGCCAGTCGTCGAATATCCATTCGAGGATAGTGCGCGCGGCGTGCTTGATCTCGCGGATCATGATGAGCATCTTCTGCATCGAGACCGACGCCGTCGCGAAGTTGGGTCCGTCGCCCGCGACAAGCGAGCGCGACAGCCCAAGCGCGACGACTATGTCTTCCTTGACCTCCTTGACTTTGTCCTCGACGTTGAAAACCTGCCCTTCGGTGCCGTGGGTTTCGACCGTGACGTAGAAGGGGACGACCAGACCGCTCTTGAGGTCCATCTTGTTCACCATGTCGCGAACCTGCTCGAGCATCTTCTGGTTGGGCATCACCATCTTCTGGCCGAACGCGCCGCCGACCTTGAGCAGCCTGAACGGAGTGGCCCAGCGTTTGGCAATGGCCTGCTCCGCTCGCCGGTAGTCCCGAAGAAGCTCGATTGACTGAAACGCCGGCAGCACGAGCGAGTTGCCGCGCGGCGAAAACTCAGGAGCATCCCACTTCAGGTGCAGGGTCTGTTCGACCGGCAGTCTCAGCCCGTGGCCTGCGGTCGGGGTGTCCTCCGGAAACTGCTCGATGTCCACAAGCTGCCCCTGCGCGTATTTCACCTTGACCGAGACCGGGTTGACGCAGGTGACTTCCTCGATGTCTTTGCCGTCCTTCGTATATCTCTTGAACCCGACCGCGTCGCCCTTCACAAGAAGCTGGAGAATCATGTCTTTCACGAACTCGGATATGCCGAGTCTGGCGGCGAGGTCGTTGGCTTCTTGCTTCACGGCGTCATCGTCGCTCGTGATCTTGATCTCGTCTCCCACGGCGAAGGTGCGCCAGGAGTTCACACAGTTCTTGACGAGCGGCTCCTCGACGTAGTACTCCCAGGCTTTGCGGGCCCTGTCTTCCCAGGTCGTGGGGATCGCGTCATTGGCATTGATGCTGCTGAATGCGGACGCATCGAGCGCGGCGGCGGTTGCCAGCGCGGGGACCGTGATTCCGTATGCAGAGTTCTCGTCAGAAAACCCTTGAGCTTCAGAATTGATATTATCCAATCAAGACCTCCCGTCTTACTTAGCCTTTGTTCGCGCCAG
>Ga0123519_10002456_pt1 | contig 31300 bp, 26 predicted proteins | sample YelNatPaOPRAMG02_FD_87396 | JGI IMG/M metagenome (GOLD analysis project Ga0123519, IMG submission 87396) | Hot spring microbial communities from Yellowstone National Park - Yellowstone National Park OP-RAMG-02 (version 2) | ecosystem: Environmental > Aquatic > Thermal springs > Hot (42-90C) ... | reverse complement strand
TGCCTACTTTATTCACTAAATTTCTCTTGTCCCAAATGATTATATTTCTCAGTTCATAGCCTATCTTTTCCATGGCCTCTATGATGTAGCAATGCGTAGGATACCGACGATTATTTTCCCATAAGTCATTAACATTAATTACACAATGGGCTTTTCGCTTTAGAAGTGGCAATATTCCTTTATAAATATCAGCAAGCGCATCTATGTATTCCTTAAGCCTCATTGTGCCGAGGTCCCGTGGGTTATTTGAATATTGTTGAACCTTTTTATAATGCTTATTAGCACGCAGATCACTCCGAAGACTTTTATTTAATCTTTCGTGATTTAGCATATTTGCATAAGGAGGCGAAGTAATGCATAGCGAGACAGTCTCCTCATTAAGATATTTTGGAATATTAATTGCATCATCACAAATTGCAATTTGTTTTGTATTTTCTGCAAACAAAGACATATTTGACTGGGTTAGTCTTTTATTTGTAAAATCAACATACCTTTGATTAAGGTCAAATCCTACAGCATTTCTTTCTAAATCTCGTGCTGCGATAAGCGTTGTTCCAATCCCTACGAACGGGTCTAATACCAACTCTCCTTTATGTGTGAAAAGTTCAATGCACTTTTTAGGCAATGCGATTGGGAATACAGCAGGGTGTATATCTTTATCTCTAATATCTCTCCCCTCATAATAAAACTCCCAAATAGCGACTTGTCCCTTTATCCATTCCTCCGCCGTAAGGCAATTTATGTGGCTGTCGGGACAGGTGCAAGTCTTTCTGAAATTAATTTGTGTCTTTTCTGCCATTTTTCGGTCTTCCTCGCTTCATAAAAATAATGATAAGACACTAAGCGGCTGCATACAACATAAAAATCAAAGAGCGGTTGTCAACATAAAAGGCAAAAATACTCAACCTATCTTCGCTCTGCTTTGACATCCGCTGGACTCGGAATCTCACTTTCAAAGATGCCTTCTATTTTCTACTCCGAAAAAACGACTAAACACAGATAGTTATTGTTTTTGGTCGTTTCTTCTTTTAAAATCTTTGTTTCGTTTCTGTTGGAGGACTTCAAAGATGTATAGGAAGGAATTTCTTTTTGTGCTGATGGCTTTGTTTGTTATGGCGTTAGTTACTGCGGATGAGCCGAAAGAACAGAAGGATGAGAAAGCGGAACTTCAAAAGGAGGTTGAGGCGCAAGTGAAAGACACGATGGCGGAAGTTAGCAAGATTCGCGGGAAGGAGTATTGCAAGACCGTTCCTGTCGGCATTCAGAGCCCAGATAATGTTGTTGAGTTTGTCTTGAAGGCGTTTGAAGAAGATTTGAGGCCCGGTGAGATGGATGAGATGAAAGCGGTGATGGTCAAGTTTGGGCTTCTTTCGCCTGATGTGGATTTGAAGGCGGCGATTGTCAAAATGTTGAAGGAGAATGTTGCGGGTATGTATGTTCCAAAGGAGAAGAAACTCTATCTTTCAGAGAGTTCTGCTCGGAATAAAGCGGCTCTGATAGAGACGCTTGCTCATGAATTGTGTCATGCACTCCAAGACCAGTATTTTGATGTGCAGGCTTTCGTAAGGCATATTTATGATAGCGACGATAGGGCGCTTGCGGCACAGGCTGTAGTCGAGGGAGAGGCGACTGCGGTTGGTATAGAGGTCGCCCTCCAGCGCTCTGGAATGTCCATTACGAAATTACCGACGAAAATCGGCGATTTGATAAGAATGAGTTTGACAATGCAAGCACGCAAAACGGATGTGCCCAAAGTCCTTATGGAGATGCTCGTATTCCCGTATATATACGGTTCGAACTTCGTGCAGGCTTTTGTAAACAAGAAAGGGTTCAAAGAGTTGGATAGGCTTTTCATAAAGCCACCTCTTTCGACCGAGCAACTTCTCCATCCTGATAAATATTTCTCTGATGAGGTGGATTACCCTGTCGAGATTGTGAGCGAGCCGCTTGATAAACTTTTTGGTGAGAAATGGGAGTTGCTTGCAGATTCCTCCGCAGGCGAGTTTATTATCGGTTTGGTCGGCAGACAATTTGTTACTCCCAAGGAGGCTGCTACTATGGCGGCGGGTTGGGGTGGCGACAGGTACAACATCGTCAGAGAAAAGGAGACTAAACGAACGGTTCTTGCTTGGTTTACTACTTGGGACTCGAACAAGGATGCAAAAGAGTTCTTCGAGACTTACACCACCGTGCTTGAAAAGAAATATAGCAAGCAGGCGACGAAGACCGATGAGACCGCTTTCTTCTGGGCAGGAGAGAACGAACTCGTTTGGCTTGAAATGAACGAAAACGATGTGCTTGTCATTGAAAGTGTGACGAAAGACGAGTTGCCGAATGTCAGAGAATATCTCGGCAAGGCGAAAAAAGTCGAAATGAGCGCCAAATCTATAAAGATAAAAGAAAGGAAGATTAACCTTCCTGAACCACCGAAACAAGAAAAAGGAGAGCCGAAGAAAGAGGAACCGAAAGAGTTTTAAGCCTTTTCTTCAAGAACGCGGTAGTTCCCTACTCGCTTTGTAATACCTTGCTTGTCCATCGCTTCAAGGAGCGGGATTATATATTTTCGTGTTAGTCCAAAGAGTTCTTTCGCTCCCTGCGCGTCAATCTTTTTATGTTCCGTTATAAAGGAGCGGACTTTTTTAACCGCCTCGTTGAAAGCGTCGCGGTGGATATACAGATTTTCATCAAGATGGATAAGGACCCCTGCCTCAGAAAGATATTCATAGAGCATATCAATACGGGGTGTTTGGGCGTTCAGGTTTGCTACCGCATCTTGTTTGTTTGGCGCTTTCAATCCTGCGTCTTTATAGATGCGTTCAATTTCCGCAGCGATTCTTGCGCTTTCTGAAGAGAGTTCGATTCTTCTTCCTTGAAGACCGATGCGCTCGCCATCAACGACCAATCTTCCATTTTCTTTAAGGGTGTCCAGTACGATTGAAAAAAGATTCTCGTCCATTTTTAGAGCGCCTAACACTACAGAAGTCTTACAAAACAGTTTGAGAGGGTTCCGTCGAAAATAAACCTCAAGGAAATGGACAACACGGATTGATGCTTCTTCTATCGCATCTCTGTGGACTATTCCTGATTCAAGTTGAAGAAAAGTGCCTTCCTTTATCTTGTTCTTTAAGATAGGGTCAATCTCATCTTTTTTGAGCGCTAATTTTTGAGCGACTTCGAGGACAGAGATAGGTTGCAATTGGCTTGCTTTCACAATGGATTCGACAAGCATAGCACGGTCACATAAGGAATCCGCTCTTTCTTTAAGAGTTTTTATCTTAAACGAACGCATAAAGGTGAGCTTTTCTTGAGCGATATCAAGGACGATGCCTCCACCGACAGTGCGCGATGGAGAGGCGAGGCGTAAGATGAATCTGTCTCCAATGGCGCAAACTACGGGCTGTGAGAGCCTCAGTTCTATAATGGCGTTTTCGCCAGGACTGACCGCGGGAGATTCTAACGGAAAAGCGTTGCCCAGCGCCTCAAGCGTGCCAATATGGAGTTTTACAGGAGCACCACGCTTCAGCGGGAAGGATGCGCTTTTAAGATGACTATATTTGACCTCAATGATGTTGCTTAAAGTCAGCGAATCAGAAGGAGCTACTACATCGCCCCGCTTGATGGATTTGTAATCGATGTCGGCGAGATTAAGAGCGGTTCTGTGAAACGCGAACGCCTCTTCGACAGAAATCTTATAAACCTGAATCGAGCGTATGCGCCCTTCTTCTTCGCTTGGGTAGATTCGCATTCTTTCGCCGATGCGACAGGAACCTGATGTTGGTATTCCTGTAACGACCGTTCCGAACCCTTTTGCTGGAAAGACACGCTGAATGGGGAGGCGAAAAACTCCTGAAGGGGCAGGTGGCTTGATTGCGAGTATCTGGCTCTCAAAAACCTTTTTGAACTCATCAAGCCCTTCTCCTGTGATAGAAGAAATGGGAACAAGAGGCGCATTTTCAAGAAATGTTCCTTTCAGAAACTCTTTTATGTCTTCAATCGCGAGCTCGAGCACATTCGGCTCGACAATGTCAATTTTGGTAACCGCTACCATCCCTTTGTTGATTCCCAAAAGCTCCATAATCTCAATATGCTCTTTCGTCTGTGGCATAACACCGTCGTCCGCAGCAACAACCAAGACTACGAAATTGATTCCTGTTGCGCCGGCAACCATATTCTTTACGAATTTTTCGTGCCCTGGTACATCTACGAATCCAACCATTCGTCCATCGGAAAGTTTATACTCAGCGAATCCGATGTCTATGGTCATTCCGCGTTCTTGCTCTTCTTTGAGCCTGTCAGGGTCAGTGCCTGTCAAAGCCTTAACGAGAGTGCTTTTTCCATGGTCAATGTGTCCTGCGGTGCCAACCGTCAGCCTCAAGAAACTCATATACGATTTCCTTACGCTTTTAAGTAACCTGCGCGACGGGCGGTATTGATGATGATGGAAGAGGCTTCTTCGGGTGAGTCAACGACAGAAAATATATCCATATCACAGGCAGAGATGCAGCCTTCTGCTAACATACTATTTCGTATCCAGTCAACGAGCCCTTTCCAATACTGACTGCCGAAAAGGACAAGCGGAAAATGAGCAATCTTATCGGTTTGAACAAGTGTCATCGCTTCGAACATCTCGTCAATCGTGCCGTAGCCTCCTGGGAAGAAGAGAAATGCGATGGAGTATTTTATAAACATCATCTTCCTGACGAAGAAGTACCTGAACTGAAGTGAGATGGTCTGAAAAGGGTTTGGAATCTGCTCCTGCGGGAGTTGTATATTACATCCGACTGAGACACCGCCAACACGATATGCACCAAGATTAGCAGCTTCCATAATGCCAGGGCCTCCACCTGTCATCACGACGAGTCCTGACTGTGCGAGCAGTTCGGCGGTCTTAACCGCAGCCTGATAGTAAGGGCTTTCAGGCGTCGTCCTCGCCGAGCCGAAAACGGTTACCGCAGGTCCTATCTTGCTTAATGTATCGAATCCTTCAACAAACTCGCCGAGTATTCTTAAAATTCGCCAGGGGTCGCTTCTTGTGAAATCCTCTAACTCGACAGGCAGATGAAGTAGTGCCTTGTCTTCGTGTATCTTCGGGAAAAACCTCTTTGTTCCCATTGTTCCTCTTTCCATTATTTGTTCTCCTTTGTCAGGAATACTCGCTCCTTGCTGTAAGCGCTGACCTTTTCAAGAAACTCCTTATACTCTTTATAGTCCTTAGTGGGTATTTTGCGCGAGTGTCTACGGTATCTGTCCTCGAATAGAATCTTTCGTCCGTCATCTGTGGTGGTATATTTCGCTTCGTAGTCGGCGTGAGCGCAGGAAAACTTCACTTCTTTCGGTATGTAGTATACTTTCCAACCCTCGGGAACCGTAATGCTGATTGCGTGTTTTGCGCAGAAGGATGTAGAGTAATGAATCGCGTATTTCCGTTCGGGCAAAGCGACTTCTTTGAATTCATACTCGACATCAGGCATACTGATAATAAGAATATCTCCTGCTTTCGTGCCGAACCGTGTCACCTTCACCCTATAGTTCCACCTAAACTCTTTTGAAAGGTCTTCTGTGTTTTCTAACTTGAAGTCGAGGACTTTTGAGTCTGGATAATAACCGTTTGCTATTGACACCATAAACTTCTGATGCTCTTCTGGCGGATTTGTTCTGAACCAGCCGCGCACCCAAGATTCCCAAGTGCCTGTGTATGTGTTCAGTTGTTCAAGTGTGGCGCTCAAATCAGGGTGGATTTCGACTTCACATCGGATGTTGCGCATATTGTCTTCTGCAGGAGGAACAGGAGTCGGCTCGACAACACCCCGTATCGGATTGTGAATGAATGTTCCGTGGTCGTCGTTGCGGAAATATGGATAACGGTAATCGGTCGCTGTTGAATCGAGTAAGATAAACCTATCACCTAACTTTATCTGGGTAATAGCGTGATTGCCGAGGAAGTTCGGTAGGTCTATAAATGCCTCGGAATCGTTCGTCTGTATCCAGACAGGATATGCTTCGATTCCGACTGCGCGCAAAAGCGTCGCTGTTAACACCGCAACATCTATGCAATCGCCGAACCCTTTCTGTAAAGTCTCCCACGCAGGATGTCCGCACATACCAGACATAATCGAGCCTTTTATTGATATGTAGCGGATGTTGCGCTGGACCCAGTGGTAAACGCTTGCGACCTTCTCTTCATCCGTTTTCGCATTGAGTGTGATTTTAGTCGCTGTCTCTTTGACCGTATCAGTCAGCCTCATATTCTTCTCAAGTCTTTCCGTTGCCCATTGGTTCAAATATACCCAGTCCGAGAAAACTGAACCATAGACGCGTGGAATCACATCTCCCCAACTCGGCATATTCGGCTCTTCGATTATACCCTGAAAATCACGGTAATCCCACAAGTAGGTTGTCGTCTCTTTCCCGACGATTTTTTGCGGCTTCGACTGCGCCTCATCAATATCATAAGTTTTGTAAAAGAACTCCACATCGTTTGGCACCGCTATTTCCAGATGAGACCAGACTACAGGCTCTTTTCCACCGAACCACCAACTCGGAAAGAACATTTTCGGGTCGAATGGCTTGTATTCGTTCACCTTGAAACGAAACTCGATGATTGAGCCAACCTCAGCTTTCGGTATGGTAAATGTGACATATTTTCCATAATCATAGAATTCCGCCTCGCCAGCAGGACTCTCTATTTTCACTTTCGTCGGGTCGTAGTCGGTCACCGTCCCGTCAGGCGATATTGAGCGAGCCATCAGGATTTCTACCTTCGAGCGCCCCTCCTCAAAATAAAGTGAACGGTTCGCAGAATTTAATGCCTCCTTCTTCAGAAGTAGAATGGCGCCGTGATACTCATAATTATGATGACCTTCTTTCGTCAATTCGTATCTTCCCCAGTCTATAAGAGAGATATATTCCGCGTCAGGATATTTCTTATGAGCTTCTTCTGCGTCTTGCAGTAGTTTCTTCACATCTTGCGAGACTGTTTCTTTTTTCGACTCCTGCTTTGCCACATCGAATTTCTCGCTTTTCACATTATCCACATCTACTTTCCTACCGTCTTCAAACTTGAATATGCCATTCTCAAAAGCCACGACCTTGCCCGTTATCTCTTCCCCATTTTGGAGGACTACACTGTCTCCGTAAATGGGTAGGAGAAAAGCGGTGCTAACAAGAATAACGACCCATCTTCTCATATTTAATACTCCTATTTCGATTCAACGATAATCCATTCCTGCGCGACTTTTGCTCGAGTTGAGAGCATCGCCACATAAGCAGGATATTTTAACGGTTCGAGCGAGAGTGAATTGCGCACAGCCTCATCTTCAAAAACGATTTTGCCGTTTTCTGTTTTGAATGTCCCGTTGTAGGAAAGCCCGCTTGCGCTGTCCTCCATCTTGAACTCTTCAGTAGAAACATAACGAATGGTAAAGTTCTCAGGAACGGATACTGCGTAGCGGTTGCGTATGAGAGACCGTGTATTCCACCATATAGGACTCGCCCGTTCTTCTGTTTCAATCTCATCTGCCGAGTAGTTTATCTCAGGCAGTTTGAAAACGAGTAATTTCTCACCTGCTTTCAGCGCCCAGTCTGGTATGTGGTATGCATACTCAATCTCAAGAGGCTTCGTCGGGTCGCCAAGATTGGAAAGCCTCATATCATCAAGCACTGCTCTTGTATCTACTCCTTTTACGAACTTTATCATATCACGCTGTAACTCTTCTGGCTTCAAGACCGCTTTCTTCCGCCAAACCGCTTCTTTCGAACCCGTCACGGTCAGTTTCACTTTTGCCTTGAATAATCCATCAGCTTCGATAGACGCTTCTACTGTGCGCTCAAACATCTCTTCTTTTGCGCTCAAAATCGGAACCGTTATCAATGGCTTGGTAGCGCCTGTGGGGTCAACAACGAGCGCAGTGCCGCCTTGTAGTTTCCCAGGAATATATCCGAACGGAACCTCAGGAGTGGTTAGCGAAACATAAGTCTCCTTTCCATCGAGTTTGCATAAAACCAGCCCATCTTCAAACGCACCAAGAGAAACGGCCTCTTCTACGAATCGTCCTCTGTCACGCCCCCTGACGAGTAGAAATTGAGCATCTATACTCGATGCCCGCAGCATCGCCACAAAAAGCGCCACCTTGTCCAGTCCGTTGAGTTGTGACTTCTGAATAGATATAGCGGCAGGATGTGGCTCATATCTCCATTGACTTGCTCCTATCTCAGTATAGTCCTTTTCACATACGAGGAAACGGTAAAGTCGCTTCGCCTTTTCCTCGTCAGTTGCGCAGTCCTTTGTCAATTCGGTGGTCTTCTTAATAAGCCCCTCATCAGCCTTTAATACAGTCTTTAACTTTTCGAAGTAAGTCTTTGCCAAGTTGCTCCAGTCTCTTTCAGAATAACAGACAACGACCGACGGGACAATTTCGCTGAGCGGAGGCATATCGCTTTCGCGAGGAAGCGCTTTTATTTCGGAGGATACATACCGTTCTATCGTTTTATTGTTTTCTTCGCATTTTTCATAACTAACGACAGGTGAAGGCTTACGATTCAAAACGGTCTTTACAGGCGCTCCTGTCTTGTACTCAACAATGACTTCTTTATGCAAAATCGGCTCCGTCTCTCCGAACAGGAACTCTACATAGAACGGCTCAAGCGGTGAGACTTTTTTGAACCGAACCTTTGTACAAACATCTGCAACAGCACCAACACTCATCTCCGACAGCGCATATTTGTGCTTTCTCAAAAGATTATAGTCGCTTAAATTCGGATAGACCGAGCCGTCTTCTATTGCGTTGTCAAGAATGTGTTTTATACTGCCGTCGGGAAGAATCGTTCGCGCCCATAGAATCTCAACTTCACTTCTGTCCGACAAATACCAGATGGCACGGTTGCCGACACTATAGCGTCCTGCATCTTGCATCACCTGCGCTATATAGCGCGTAACGACATCAAAACCTTCACCGTCAAATTTGATTTGGGTCTTCTCGTAAAGAACCACATAAGTCGCATTCGGATAGTCTTCCTCTTTCGCTTTTCTCTTGAGTATCTCTTCGAGAAGTTCGTCTTTTAAGTCTTGAACTTTTTGGGCTTCAAACCCCGCACGCAGTTTTTGAAACTCAATCCTCTGGACTTCCGAACGCTGCCATTTGTGTTTCTTCCCGTAAACATCAAAAAACTCTATCTCCTTCTCGTTCATAGTTTCGAGTCTTCCGTGTACTTCGTCGCCTTTCACGAGAAATGCGGTATCATAACCGACAGGACGCGGGAGTTTCGGCATCTCTTCGGGCTTTTCGCTCTTGGTTGAGACACCAAACTTACATCCCAACAACAGCGCCAAACAGGCGAAAAAGACCAGAACTGACTTTCGAGCCATTCCCGAAAAACTCCTAAGACTAACCTACAAGAATACATTTTGCCTTATAGGCTTTTCAGTTTCAAGTTTTAATTTGCCAAAAGCGAAACGCATTGTATAGAAGAAGGGAATCGCTGACGATATATTCTCGCAGGCACGATTCTTTCCCAGAGGATAAAAGCGTGGGAAATTTGTCGTTTTATTGCTATTTAGAGGATGCTTTCGAAAGTTTATGCGTATCGAGACTCGATTCTTGTTCTTTGATATTTCCATTTCGGAGGATAAGCGTCTTGTTGGTCGTGCGGCCAAGGAATGGAGGTTCGTGTGAGACGATGATTCTCTCCTGTGGTAACTCTTCAAGAATCCTCGTAATCTTTTCGCTCGTTTCTTCGTCGAGTCCGGCGATTGGCTCATCAAGAAGAAGAATCTTCGGCTTCATAGCGAGAACGGTAGCGAGAGAAACGAGCCGTTTTTCTCCTCCTGAAAGATGATGTGTAATGCGATTCTCGAATCCGCTCAAGCCTAGTATCGCAAGCGTCTTTCTTGCAATCTCCTCGGCTTCCTTGCGCGTTTTTCCGAGGTTTAACGGACCAAACGCAACATCTTCAAGTACAGTCGGACAGAAGAGTTGGTCTTCAGGATTCTGAAAGAGAAAACCGATATGTTCACGGACTTCATAGAAATCTTTTTCTTTTACTCTTTTTTTTCCGAAAACCTCGATTGACCCTTGCTGAGGTTTCAGCAACCCAACTATAAGCGAAAGAACGGTCGTTTTCCCACTGCCGTTTGGACCAAGAAGTCCGATTTTCTCCCCTACCTTAAGAGTAAGGTTTAGCCCCGAAAGTACAGGCTTTCTCGTTTCGTAAGAAAACTCAATATCTTTTAACTGAATCAGAATATTACAGGCTTCCATTCAACTGCTCCCAAGAAGGCGGATAAAAGAGCGAATAAGAAGAGTAAGACGATGTCGTTTATCCGTAATCTCGGCTGTTCAAGAGAGTGGAATTCTCCTTTGAATCCTCGACATTTCATCGCGCTCAAAACCCGTTCTGAGCGTTCGAAACTGTTGACAACGAGAGTTCCGACAAGGTAAGCGAAAGTCCGATATGTGTGTAGATTCGTCTTCGGACGGAAACAGCGAGCGCGGAGGGCGTTCCTGATGCGGAGATATTCTTCGTGGAATGTGAATAGGTAGCGGACGGAGAAAAAGAAGAGATGGATTATTTTCTTTGGCAGTTTAAGTTGTGAAAGCGCGCTACCGAGAGAGATGAGTGGAGAAGTGGTAAGAAGCGAAAGAGTAGCAAGGAGAATGGCGTTGCATTTAAGAGTAATAAGGAAAGACAAGTCTACTCCTTGTTTTGAAGCGGTCAATCCTAATATATGAAAGAGAGGTTCACCTTTTTGGGTGAAAGGAAGGAAAAACCAGAGAAGGATTATGAAAAAGTTTGCGATGAGAATCCTTTTGATAAGGAGAATGGGATTAAGATGAGCAAGGACGCTGACGGCAAGAGCGATAAGGAATCCAATTAAGGCGGTCTCAATCTTCTGCGAGACGGCTACGACTATGGTAAAGACTGAAAAAGAGAGGAATTTCATACGCGGGTCGGTTTTGTGAATAAGACTATTTCCGTATGCGAACTCTTCAAGGTGCAACTCATTTCTCCTTTTTGATTTTCATCCGCAAAAAAAGATAAAACCCAAAGAACCCCCAGATTATACCGATTCCTGCGAGAATCTTCTCAAAAACCGCTCCCTCTTTCGCCTCAATCTCAAGAACCATTTTTCTTAAAGGAGCAATCTTTCGCTCTACCGCTTCCTCGACGATGGCTCTGAGTCTCTCTTCTGAAAGAGATAGTGCGGTTTCCGTTTTTGGCGGATTCTGGAGCTGTTCGTTTGTCGTCTGTTTCGCGATTTCGGAGAAAAAGGTTCCTTTGTAAGGGGGCAGGTCGGACGGCAGTTCAGACGATTTAAGAAGGTATTCTGCGGAATGTCCGTCTCCTGTATCAATCTTTATGAGAAAGTCAGTTCGGAATGGTGCTTCAAAAAAACATTCTCCTTTCTCGTCAGTCTTTAAGTCCAAAGCTTTCTTTCCGTCAGAGGTGAACACTTCGATTGAAGCGTTTTTTGCAGGAGAACCTTCTCTGAAATAACCGCGGATGAAAACCTTTTTCCCTTCGGCGTAGGCGTAGAGATTGATTTTGTGGGCGAATAGAAGATTGCAAAAAAAGATTGTAAGGATGATAGAGAGCACAAAAACTGACTTATTCATTTTCAGTCCTCCGAATCCAGAATATTTCAGGTTTGACCGTTCTTAAAAATCCAACGGTAACCGCAGTGATTATGGATTCCGCTATGGCGATTGGTAGGTGGGCGCCAACAAGCGCAATAGCAATCTCGTTGAACGCTTTTCCTGAAAGAGAGAGCGAAAGAGCGGTGAGGATAGCGCTTAAAAGGACTGATGAACCGCCCGCCAATGCAGCGCAAACGAGAGAAAGAAAGCGGTTCTCTCTCTTGACGCCCCATCCGAAAAGATAGAACGAGATGACAGCAGGAATAGCCATATTGAAAGTATTTACGCCGAGCGTTGTGAGTCCTCCGAATTGAAACAAGAGGGCTTGTAGCGTAAGACCGATGAAGATTGCGGGAAAAGAGAGCCAGCCGAGTAGGATTCCTGTCAGTCCGTTTAAGACGAGGTGCGCGGATGTTACACCTATGGGGATGTGAATTAGACTTGCGATGAAGAAACCGCTTGTCAATATTGCGACTTTCGGAATCTCTTCATTCTTCATTTTGACGAGACCGATAGCGACGCCTGTGCCTCCTGCGACTCCGCCCCCCGTCAATACCCACCAACTAAGCACTCCCTCCGCTATGTGCATCTTAAAATACCCTTGCCATCAAAGATTCTTCTATTTCATATCTTGACAATGAACCCAAAAGACTGCGCCTGCTTCAACCTCAACCTCTTTCCCTTCTGGATTCTTCATTTTGCCGCCGTCCAAAATGGCTGAGAATCCCCACCATCCTTCTTTCGGCATCGCATAACAAAAGACTCCGTTCTGGTCTGCTTTTATCACCTGCGTTATGTGAGCATCTGTTGGTGGCTTAACTTTGCCTCCTTTGTTTAAGTATTCCACTTCCACTTCTGCGAAGGGAACAGGCTTTCCATTCTGCTTCACGATGGCGCGGAAAATGTTTCCTGTCCAGAGCCCATAAGGACGCACAAGCGGAACAATCTCGACAGGAAGACCGACTTCAGAGTCCCAGCCTTTCTCTTCTCCAAGTGCGTTGACGACGACCTTCGTATAATGGATAATCATCTTCTCTTCCGCCGGCTCCCAGTAAGGTGCAGGTTCAAGATAGAATACATAGTCGCCAGGTCTTGTGATTTTCACTTCCGCCTTATACGCTTTATGCTCGCCGATTTTAATCTCTTTCAGAGAAGACATTAAATCCTTCTTCTCTTCGCCACCGATTAGGACACCGAATTTTGTAGGTTTTTCCATACTCATTGCCTTGTCTTCCATCGGGTGTGCGAAAACGAGTTCGAGTTCGATGGTCTTTTCGTCAGACATCTGAACGATGTCTTTTGATGGAATCATCTCCTGAAAATGGGCGTAAGTCAGAGAGACAACGCCCAAGAATGCGAACACAAACAGGACCGATGCGAGCACCCGTTTCATAAAAAAACCTCCTAATGCAAGTCGATTAGTAACACTAATTATGATTTCGTGTTTATAGTCTGTCAAGATAAATTCCGTTTTTTACAGAAAGAGGAGACAGAGGAGGTTGAGTAGAGCGAAAGAAACAAGACCTGCGGCAAGGTCGTCTATTAGGATTCCGAAGGCACCTTTGAGTCTTTGGAGTTGCTTTATTGGAGGCGGCTTTACTATGTCGAAGAATCTGAATAAGATGAATCCGATTATGCAGTGTTTTATGTCTAATCGAGAACCGCCGCAGAACTTCATAAGCGCAAGCGACTGACCTGCAACCTCGTCAAGCGTAATCCATACGGGGTCTTTGCCGTCGGAACTCCGGTATAAAAGGAAAAGGAGAAGCGAGGAGCCAAACAAAAGAGGCAGTTGAACAATCTCAGGAGGAAGTTTTTTTTGAAGAAGAAAAACGATTATGACGGTAAGCGCCGAAGTAAGAGTTCCTGGAAAACGAGGGATGAAGCCAACTCCGAAGAAAGCGATGACAGTTTTACGCAGATTATACAAGGTCGGTGCCTTTAAGGAGTTTTATGGCGCGGTAGACATAAGCGATGGCGCTTAAAGCGGTGATTATAGAGACAGCGTAAATACAAAAAATGGTGAACGACTGTTGGAAAGCCTCATGTTTGAGATAGGCGATATAAAAGATGAGCCAACCGATGGCTGTATATTGAGAGGCGACTTTCGCTTTGCCCCAGAACAAGGCGCCGAATGGAAGTCCCTTGCCTTCAAGATAAGAGCGCAAGCCCGAAACGAGAAACTCTCTGCCGATTATGATGATAATAACCCAAGGAGTAATGAAGGAATCTTTGATAGGAGCAAGAAAAATGAAAGAGCCACAGACGAGGATTTTGTCAACAAATGGGTCTGCGATGCGCCCGAAGACGGTCTCCTGTTTCCAAAGTCGGGCGAGCATTCCGTCAATATAGTCCGTAAGAGAAAAGATGATGAAAAGCGGTAGACTGACTTTCATAGCCCAAACTGCGTTCTGTTCGTGATAGAGATAAAAAAGAGCGAAAAGCAAGAACGAGCCAAGAGCGCGTATAATGGTAAGGATGTTTGATATGCTCATTCGCATTAGGGTTACCTCCGAGTCATATTGGTTGAGCGATTATATCATAACCAGAGGCGGAAACGAAACGAACATTTATTAGTTCTCCTATTTTGGGTCGCAGGGATTTTCTGTCTTTTTCGGTAGTTCTAATCTTACAGAGGGAGTCAATCTGCGGCGCATCACGGTATGTGCGCGCAATGTAACCGTATCTATACGCGTTGTCTAAAATCACTTCCTCCGTTTTTCCAATGAGAGATTTCGTATAAGAAAATGCTATTTTCTTTTGGAGTTGCATAAGCCTGTCTAATCGCTCTTTTACGAGAGCGGTAGGCAATTGGGGAAGTTTTGATGATTTCGTATTCGGTTCTCTTTCGTATGAGAATGCGCCAAGCCGTTCAAACCTCGTTTCTCCAACGAACTCAAGTAACTCCTTAAACTCGTCTTCTGTTTCGGTTGGAAACCCGACGATAAGGGAAGTGCGAATCGCGATGTCAGGAATAGATGAACGAAGTGATTCAATCGCTTTCATTATTGCTCTTTTGCCGCCTGCTCTTCCCATCAATTTCAGGATGCGCTCGTTTATATGCTGGATAGGTAGGTCAATATAGTGAACGATTTTCTTCTCTTCTGCTAAGACATTGACGAGTTCGGGAGTGATTTTTGCAGGATGAGTGTACATAAGCCGAATCCAGCGGAGCCCTCGGATTTGCACAAGATTTCCAAGCAGAGAAGGGAGGTTTTCTCCTGTGTCAGACGCCTTGTAAGCGGTTGTGTCCTGTGCAATGACGATAAGTTCTTTGACCCCACAGGCTGCAAGTGCCTCTGCCTCAGCAAGAACCATCGAAGCGGGTTTCGGACGATGGTTTCCGCGGATATACGGAATCGTGCAGTAACTGCATCTGTTAGAACAGCCATCGGAGATGCGAAGGTATCCGTAATGGGGTGCTGTAAGAATGAGCCTTTCAGAATCGTCAGGTGTTTCTTTGATTTCAGCAAAAGAAGATTCAGGAAATGAGTTCGAAAGAAGCGCTTGAAAAAGAGTATGAGCATTTTGGTAGTTTGGCGGCGTAATGATGAGGTCAAAAGAACGGAGGAGAGCGTTCGGATTCGCACGATGGTACAATGGCAGACAGCCTGCGAGAACGAGGAATCTAAACTCACCGTTTCTTTTTTTCTCTTTAAGGCACTTGAATTGCTCAAATGCTTCTTCTCTTGCGGGTGGAATGAACGCGCAGGTGTTCAGAACTACGATATCACAGTTTTTTGGCGACTTACAAAGACGCCAGCCGTTCTTAACTAAAACCGCGGCGAGGCGCTCGGAATCGATTAGGTTTTTAGGGCAACCAAGTGTGATGATGGAGAATCTGTTATTCCGAGTTTTGTGCGGAAGCACCAGCCCGCGCCTCCCACTGTTCAGAAGTTATGAGAACATCTCTTGAACGAGCGCCTCCTTTTTCAGGACCGACGATTCCTGCCGCTTCCATCTGGTCCATAATTTTCGCTGCTCGTTCGTAGCCGATGCCGAGTTCGCGCTGGAGGCGCGAAATGGATGCTCTTCCGTATTTAAGCACAATCTCAACAGACTGGTCGAAGAGTTCGTCTCGTTCGCCGACGGTTTCAAGTGTGCGTTTTCGAGGCTTATGTTCGAGAGCGTCGTCATCGAACGCAGGCGGCGGAGCGGTTTCGCGCTTACTGAAATCGAACAGTTCCAGACGATAATCGGGTTTACGCTGTTCTTTTACAAAATTGACGATTCTCTCCCTCTCGTTTTCGGAGATGAGGACTCCTTGAGCGCGGTGCAAGTCTATTGAATCGGCGGAGCGGTAAAGCATATCGCCTTTACCAAGCAATTTTTCGGCACCTGTCGTGTCAAGAATCGTGCGGGAATCAACGGCAGAAGGAACATAGAATGCGATTCTTGCAGGAAGATTCGCCTTAACCAGTCCTTTGACGACATCAACCGATGGGCGCTGTGTTGATAGCACAAGATGAATTCCAACTGCGCGCGCTTTTTGAGCAATACGCTGAAGCGCTCGCTCTACCTCAATAGGATTACGCAGAGACTGAGAAAGGTCAGCCAACTCTTCGACTACTATCACGATGTGGGGCAAGTTCTGCTCACCATCTTTGAACTGTTCACGCTCCTCAGGAAGCAGTTTTTCAAGAGCATTTCTTCGCTCGGATATGTCCATTTCATTAAACTGCGCAATGTTGCTGACTTTTACGGTGCGCAAAAGGCGGTATCTTCTGTCCATCTCAGCAGACGCCCAGATTAGCGTGCTAAGAGCGTGTTCCATCTCTTCAACCACAGGCACAAGTAGATGTGGCACATCGGCGTAAAGAGTTAATTCGACCATCTTAGGGTCTATAAGAATAAGACGGACTTCGTTAGGAGTTCGCGTCATAAGTATAGAGATGAGAATCGAATGGATACATATGCTTTTGCCTGAGCCTGTTGCGCCAGCAATCAAAAGATGAGGTAGGTTCGTCAGGTCAACAACGAAAGGTTCAGATGTGCTTTTCCTTCCGAGGAAAAGCGGAATACGCATACTCGACGCATATATACTTCTTGCTTCCTCATCAGGTATCAACTCTCGGACGCGAACAATCTCACGGGTCTCTCTCGGTATTTGGACTGCAACAGTATCAGGCTCGCCATCAAGAGGTCCTTCAATCGTGAGTGAAGACATAACCCCAAGTTTGAACGCAAGGTCGGTAGCAGAGGTTTTTACTTTGTTCAACCTGACGGAATCGGCAACGCGAACGCGATACGAGATGAACGATGGACCTACTTCGTAACCGACGACTTCTGCCTCTATACCGAGTTTTGCAAGCGCCTCAGCGAGTGATTTACCTCCCTGCTCAATCGAGCGCTCATCCTTTGCCTTGAAGCCAACGGTCGGTTTTTCAAGATACGAAATAGGTGGCAGTTTGTAATCGCCGTTGTTTGATGCTGATGGAATAATCTTCTCTTCTTTGTCGGAGCACTTGTCAGCCTTTATTTTCAGTAACTTCTTATTAAGAGGCTTTATTGGTAGTTCCTTCTGAGTCTGTTTAATTTCAGAGAAGCTGAGGCGAGGCATCTTTATTTTCGGTTTTTCTTCCTGTTCATCATCCTTATCCTGTTTACTTATCGAATGCTTCAGAAGATTTACGGCGGAAGTTAAAATGCGGGAGAATGGTGCGTCTATGAGAGTAAACAGGCAGAGGACGAACGCGAAACAGACGGTTAAAGCCGTGCCTGCGGTGCCTATTGAGGAGACGAGAGTATTGGTAAGGAATCTGCCGATGATTCCGCCTTCAACACGGTATTGAAAAACACCTTTAAGGAGATGAAATTCCATTATCGAGGCTGAAAAGACGAGGAACTCGGCTGTAACGATACGGATTACGAGCATTTTTAGATGGTTTGCAATAAGGAGAAAAGCCAAGAGAATCAGTGTGGTCGCAAAGATGTATGATGGAATGACACCGATGTTTCTGAACAGATAATATGAGATGTGAGCGCCGAAATAACCACAGAAGTTTTTTATTCCGTCTTTTCCGCTGTATTTTTGAGGGTTTGGCGGGTCTTCAGGTGACCATGTCGCAAGCGCAACGATAATAAAAACCGCAAAAAACAAAAGCGTTATACCTGTTAGTTCGAGTTTTATCTTATTATTCTTCTCCTTTTCAGGCAATACGGCTCTCCTTAAATATACTTACTCTTATTAATACTTCGACTCTAAACGAAGAGAATGAGAGTGGAAAATGGTTGTTTCAGAGAATGGATGAAATCGTTTGGCAAACTCGTCGAAATATGATAATGTAAACCACAAAGTTTTAAGGGGTGCTGATTGGTTGTTCGGCGTCGAGGAATGACGCGCAGAGTCTTTATGCTTGTTCTTATCGCTATTGCGCGTCCTACTGTTGTTTCCCTTCTCGTTAGCGCAGCCGTGATGTTTGTCGGATGGTTTATAAACATCGTCACATACGGTATTCTTCAAAAGAAACAAAAGCTCATAACATCGGGTCCTTACGCTTTTGTGCGTAATCCGTTCTATGTCGGAACATTTTTCGCAGATGTCGGTATGTCCATTGCAGCGAACCCGTTTGACCTTATCGTTCTTCTCATTTGTGTTCTCTACTTTTTCCTTCAGGTGTTGTTCTACGGTTTACAAATAAAGCGCGAAGAACGCGACTTGCTTGCTCTGTTTGGTGAGGAATACAGCGCCTACTGTCGCCGTGTTCCCCGCATAGTCCCGTCTATAAGGAGTGGATTGAGAAACGGTGGTTTCCATTTTGAATGGAGTTTCGATGTAGCGCTGTTCAACCGCGTCTTCTCTCGCGCAACAGGTGCTTATTTATGGCTTTGCTTTATTTGGGGTGTCTTCCTTGTAAGCCCGAAAGGAGGTTGTTTCCTTTCAGGATCGCTTCAATTCAACAGGCTTCTTTCAGATAGACTGTTTCTGCCAATCTTTGTTGCGGCAGTCTGTGTTTATGGTATGTTTAAGGTGATAGAGGATGTCCACAAAAATGAAGAGAAAAGAAAAGCAAAAGGGATACAGTTCTCGTGATATGGCGATTCTTGTTGCGCGAACCGCATACAAGATGAAAGGGGAGGACATCGTTGTTTTGAATGTTAGAAAGGTTTTTCCTCTTACGGATTATTTCGTGATAGTGACTGCGAACAGCCGCGTCCATTCTCAGGCGCTCTGTACGGAAATCTTGGAGGAATTCGAGAAGAAAAACTTGCGTCCGTTTGGCATCGAGGGGTATCAGGAAGGACGATGGGTGCTGATGGATTACGGCGATGTTGTCGTTCATATATTCCTCATTGAGGAGAGAGAGTACTACGACCTCGAAATGTTGTGGGGTGATGCCAAAAAATTAAATGGAAACGCTGAAACACTAATCGAAAAAATTGAAAAAATCTTTCTCTGTGCTTGAAGTTTGTTATAGATTTATCGTCACATATTATAATAATGATGATTACCGTATGAGTATGAGAAAAGGGTTAGGAGGTAGCCAGATGAAGGGAGTGGTTAGTATTCTGTTGAGTGTTGTTGCTGTTCTTTTCTTGTTGGAGGCAGGTTGTGGTGAGGAAAAGACTCAGCCTCGCAATGTTCCGCCGAGCATTTATCAGGTGATATTCTCAGACGAGAACGCTAACAGCAGTGTGGACTCAGGCGACAAGATTATCGTTGCATTTGACAGACACATCATCGTCGCATCTAATCCTGTTACCTCGGTCTTTGAACTTTCGAATGGTTCTGACAGTTTCGGAACGGATCCCACAATGGCACAAACTTCTGGGCATGCGCTTACCATTACTCTCGGTGGTTCCCCAAGCCTAACAGTTGATAGCAGTAACTTCATCACCAGCCAGATTCGAATCAAGGCGAGTGTGCCGTTCGGAGCGATTAAGGACGCAACTTGGGGCACAAGCGTAACAGGTGGCGGCTCATACAGCACGGTTGAAGGTAAAGTCGGCTATAAAGCGCCACGGCTCCAGAGCGCTGTTTACACGGATATAGATACAAGTGGTAGTCTTACGCAAGGTGATACGATAACACTCACATTCAGCGGGAATGTTACGGTTTTCACGACAGCGACCTATTGGCCGGGACGGACTTTCATTCTCCCGGTAGATTGGGACGGGTTCGGTTCAGGCGCTTACGCACAGCAGACTGGACCGACGACGGTCGTAATAACCATTGGCGCAGGAGCGAAATTCAGAGTTTCTGGTGTTCATACGGTCGGGCAGTATGCTGTTGACAGTCCTTCGGGTATTGATATTGCAATAAAGATTGCAAATGGGTTGTTGACTTACGATGTCGGTGGTGGGGTGAAAATAACCGTTCCGCCGACTGCGGTTGATATCCAGTAGCGTTCATATTAAAACTTTTCATTTTGGACGAGGGAGAGATAGCAGAGAGGGGCGGATAGTTTAAGAAAATCTCGCTCGGCAACTCTTTAATTACTTTCGCGGTTCCAAGTTACGGCGTGAGACTTCGATGTGCAGTTTCCAATTTTTATCATCGCATTCTGGAAAATCGGTTCTGTAATGGACGCCGCGAGTCTCTTCGCGCATAAGGGCGCTTTGAGTAACGAGGTAGCCTATAGTAAGCATATTTTGGAGACGCCAGCCCTCAGGTGTGTCGAAACTGTTACGCAGAACATAGCGGCACCAGAAGGAAATCCGTTTAAGAGCGTCTTCAAGTTCCGTTCCGTTGCGCTCGATTCCGACCTGCCACCACATCAGCGAACGGAGTGAATCCTCGACATCTCTGATGAGAATCCTTTCTTTCCATTTTGGGGCAGGTACAGCGAGAGTTTTCAAAGTCGCCTGCTTGTTTTTCAGTAGATATTTGATAACCGAGATTCCTGTGCGTTTCCCCATAACTATACTCTCAAGGAGCGAGTTGGATGCAAGGCGGTTCGCGCCGTGAAAACCTGTTGATGCAACTTCTCCGCAGGCGAATAATCCTTTTAGTGATGTTCTCCCGTGGATGTCGGTTTTCACTCCACCAATGAAGTAGTGGGCAGCAGGGCGGACAGGAACGAGGTCGCGGGCAAGGTCTATATCGAACGCTGCGCATAGTCTCCATAAGCCCGGAAATCGTTTCTTAACTCTGTTTTTATGGATGTCCTTGTTTAGATGGGAGAGGGATAGATAGACTTGCGTGTCATGTGTACGCTTCATTTCGGCTATGATAGAGCGACTGACGGTGTCTCGTGGAGCGAGTTCTGCTTTTTCGTGGTAACGAGGCATAAACCGCTCGCCAAAGCGGTTGAGTAGATAAGCACCTTCTCCACGGACTGCTTCGCTTATGAGTGCGCGAATCGCTCCTGCCACATAAAGTGCGGTCGGGTGAAACTGGACGAATTCGAGGTCTCGAAGTTTTGCACCTGCGCGGTATGCCATAGCCAAGCCGTCACCTGATGCAATTTCGGAGTTCGTCGTTTCGCGATAGAGTTGACCTGCACCACCTGTTGCAAGCACAACCGCACGCGCCCAGACGATTTCTTTCCCCCTCTTTGAAGAGTATAGCAATGCACCGATGCATCTGTTGTTTTCGGTTAGCAAGTCAATCGCAAATGTTTCCTCTAAAAATGTTATGTTTGGATGCTCTCGTGCCTTCTCAAGCAACACGCGCTCGATTTCTTTCCCTGTGGCGTCACCACTTGAATGAAGGATTCTCGGCTTTGAGTGCCCTCCCTCTTGGGCAAGGGCAAAAGAACCGTCATTATTTTGGTCGAACTCGACTCCGAAGGTGATAAGTTCTTCTACTGAGGCAACTCCTTCTTTGATGATTGTCCGCACTACTCGTTCATCACATAAGCCGCATCCTGTCTGAAGCGTATCCTTGATGTGCAGTTCGATTGAGTCGTCGTCAGTAATAGGTGAAGCGATGCCTCCTTGAGCAAGGAGGGTGAGGCTTTCTTCCGCCTGTTTTTTCGTTGCTATGAGAACTTTTGCTTTATCGGCGACGGAAATTGCACAACGCAAACCAGCAGCGCCACTACCTATCACCAAAACATCGGTCAGCCTGTGCGGCACATCAAAACTGTTTATATCTGTGATGTAGCGGATTTTCTTTATCGGCACAGTTGCTCCCCTTACTAATCGCCTTTTTGATTTCCTCTGGACGGTAAGGAGGTTTAAGTATTCCACCTTCCCATATGATTGCAGTTATCAGATTCGATGGTGTCACATCGAACGCAGGATTATAAACGGAGATTCCATCAGGCGCGATGCGGACTTTTCCTCGAACAAAAATTATTTCACTCGCCGAACGCTCCTCGATTGGTATCTCTTCACCTGACGATATGTTCAAATCGAACGATGACGAAGGTGCAACAACATAGAATGGCACGGAATGGGCATTAGCAAGAACCGCCAATGGGTATGTTCCAATCTTGTTAGCCACATCGCCGTTTGCCGCTATTCTGTCAGCGCCTACAAAAATAGCGCTGATTCTTCCTGTACGCATCAAAGTGCCTGCCATATTATCGCAGATGAGCGTCGTCAGAATTCCTGCTTTTTTAAGTTCCCAAGTTGAAAGTCTTGCTCCTTGAAGAAGTGGGCGCGTTTCACAGCAGACAACATGAATCCGTTTATCTTGTGAAGCTGCAGTGTAGACACAAGCAAGTGCTGTACCGATACCGCAAGTAGCGAGCGCACCAGCGTTGCAATTCGTGAGAACCGTCGAGTTATCTTCGATGAGTTCTGCACCCAAGCTGCCGAGTTTTTCGCACATCTCCTCGTCCTCGGCTTGGAGCCGCATAGCAGCCGAAAGAACGACTTTCTTGAACTCTGCGGGATCGGTCTCATCGGAGAGAGAAAGAACCTCTTCCTGCACAGTGTTTATTCCATGAAAAAGGTTCACCGCAGTAGGACGAACGGATTTGAGTCTCCCCGCCGTTTCTTTCACCTTCCCTTTTAACTCCTTCGTATCTCCTCCTGCGTCTTTTAGAGCGATGACAAGTCCATACGCCGCCGCAACACCGATTGCGGGAGCTCCGCGTATTGAGAGCCTCTTTATCGCATCAAAAAGTTCGTCTACAGTGCGTAAATCGAGATAGACCTCTTCGTCAGGCAAGGCGGTTTGGTCGATTATCCTTAAAAAACCGTCCGTTCCGCCGACCCATTGGAGCGTCTTAAAAGGTAAAGAGACTTTCATAAACGAGTTCCCAAATCACGCTGAGAGGCGAGTGCATCCTTCCGGAGTTTTTCCTTGTATTCAAGGAGGCGGTTTTTGAGTTGAGTATCGTTTGTTGCCAGGAAGCGCATAACTAAAAGCGCCGCATTCTCCGCACCCGCTTCTCCGACCGTCACTACCCCAACGGGCACTCCTTTGGGCATCTGCACTGACGAAAGGAGAGCATCAAGTCCATTAAATGCTCCTGATGCAACAGGAACAGAAATGACAGGAAGGAGAGTATTAGCGGCGAGGACACCTGCAAGATGGGCTGCCATTCCTGCAATCGCGATGATTGCGCAATAACCGTTTTTCTCGGCGTTTTTTGCAAAATCAACCGCCTCGTCAGGAGTTCTATGAGCACTGATGATGTGCGCATCCGATTCGATTCCAAAAGAACTTAAGCATCCTTTGGCTCGCTTAATGTATTCGATGTCGGATGTGCTTCCTGCAACAATCGCTACTTTCATTTCAGTCTTCATATCTTTTCTCCTGTTAAACGCTCAAGGAGTTCGATATAACGCGCCTGCGTTTGCTCAATGATATCAGCAGGCAGTTCAGGCGGAGAAGACTTTCTGTCCCAGCCGCTTTTCAGCAACCAATCGCGGACAATCTGCTTGTCGAACTGCTCTAATACTCCGCTCTTATATTGCTTTACATCCCAGTATCGCGACGAATCCGGCGTAAGTAGTTCGTCAATGATTATTGTCTTTGAGTCTGAAATCCCCCATTCGAGTTTCGTGTCAGCCAAGACCAATCCGCGCTTAAAAGCAATCTCTCGCGCTTCGGAATAAATCTTCAGCGAGTTCTCAATTACGAATTTCGCCGTTTTTAAGCCGACAGATTTCTCAATGTCGCTTACAGTGCAGGGCAGGTCGTGTCCTTTGTCCGCTTTTGTCGTCGGCGTGAACGCAGGTTTCTTCAGTTCCTCTCCCTTTTTTAATCCTTTCGGCAAGTCTTTTATCCATTCCGCTTCCGGCGAGGACGGCTCGATAGGGGTATGGCAATTCTTCTCGTAAGTCTCATACAACGAACCGAACAGATACCCGCGGATTATGAACTCGAACGGAATAACCTTTGATTTGCGCACCACCATAACGCGATCTTTCAGGAGGTTCTTGAACTTTGCAAGTTGCGGAATTTCGTCGCATGAAAACGAAATTATGTGGTTTGGAACATCCTTAAGCCGTTCAAACCAGAAACGGCTGATTTTCGTCAGAATTACTCCTTTTAAGGGAATAGGCTGAGGCATCACATAATCGAACGCGCTTATTCTGTCGCTCGCAACGAGCAATAGGCGCTCAGAATCGAGTTCATAAATTTCACGCACCTTCCCGCTTTTGAAAAGTTTTAGCGGAAGTTCAATCTTCGCGACCGCCGTGCTCATTTGTTCTTCTCCTTACGAAGTAGGAAGAACTTACTTTTACACTCCTTGCTACAGAAGAAGTATGTAACACCACGAAATACGCACAACTCTACTTTCTTTGGGTCCGCCTCAAACTCTTTTCCACAAACCGCACATTTATAGCGTTTCATACCTTTTTCAGTTCGCTTCTGCACTTTTTCTATGACAATTTCTTCTGGCAGTTCAAACTCCTTATCGTCAATCTCCTTTTTTTCAATCTTCGTTACCTGAGCACTGGCAGAAACATCCACAGTGTTTAAATCGAAATGTAACTCCATCTTTATAGGGAAACCCTTTATCTTGTCAACTTCGGCTTTGACCTCCGCGCTGAGCATTCCGCTTTCGCGGTAGAATTTGATGACGCTGTCAGGTACTTCGACTTTATCAGTAACCCAGATGTCAATGACAACACGCAAATCTTCCTTTACTATATAATGCTTGCAAGGATACCCGCTGATTTCTTTCATTTCGCCTGTGTCAACGAGTTGCGCCGTGATTTTCTCTCGTACCAACTCGTTCTCTTCAACGATGAAGCCCCACCTCGCCGCTTTGTCTTTGCGCTCAAGCGCTGGAAGCCTCTCGTTCAACTGCTTGATGATTTTCAAACGGTTCTCTTCACGCTCTTCCCTCAATTGTTCGAAATACGAAAAATCAGTCTCAACGCATTTCTTCTCTTTCTTGTTTATCTCCCACATAATCTTCTTGTCAAGCCGCACAATACACTCGAAGTTCGCCTCCTCATCGGTTAACTTCATCTTATCACCTTTGATTAAGAGTTTTTGTGTCCGTGTCTGTTTCTTATCGCCTATAAGCCCGTTCGATTCCTGCGTTATTTCGTAATCCGCTAGTAGAACCGCAGGTAGCGCAAAGAGCCAAAAAAGAACAAGAAAGAAAACCCATTTTCTCATTGCAATCACCTCACTATATTTATCTTTCTCTTCCTTCTTCAGCAAGATTGACTTCTAACAAGATATTTTCTTTCTTATATAATTCTAAATTATCCGTATTAAATTCTGGCTTCATCGAGACTTTTATATTAAACAAATCAATAAGACACCAACCAGTTATAATAAATTCCTTTTCTTTCTGTTCGAAAGTGTCAAGACACAAAAGTAAATGATGCCCGTCATCTTTAATTTTCTTCTTCGAATTCTTTAATGGTGAAAAGAAGAAGTCTCGTGGCGAACCGACATCACGCCTTGATGTCGTCTTTATCTCAAGATATGTGACCCTTCCGTACTTGTCAAAGATAACCTCGTCGGGATATCCGTTTAAAGACAATCTTTCAAAGGATGTTATTATTTTGAGATTATCTTTATTTTTCTGAAAAAAAGACGGAATTATTTTATCCGCAAAGACATCCACTTCATTATTTCTAAAACTCTTTGGTTTTGGAGGATTAACCAACGATTTATAAAGGTCAAAAGTAATAGGGGTTTTGTTGTATTGAACAGCAAAATTGTTGACAATAGTATAAATGTTTTCTAATAACAATTTATCATTTTCGTCCGCCATATTTACAGGAATAATTTTCTTGTGAATTGTAGATTCAATAACTATATGAAATTCCAACTTACTAAATGCATCTAATATTTCTTTGATGATTCTTTCGTAATTATTCATTCTTCTTATCAAGTTTTCGTTTTTCACTTATCTCTCCTTCTTGAATATTAATATATTTTCCCTTTTCATCACATTATAAAGTCCGAAAATTATCTTATCTATATTTTCAACCAAACGGAAGCCGAGACTTTCCATATATTGAATGGTGGACTCGACAGTCTGTATTTCCCGCCCTTGATAAGTGGCGTTGCCGATGACTACAACAGCATATCTATCAGGTTTTAGCACTCTATGCATCTCGCTATATGATTTTTTCATATCTTCATTATAAAGGTCAACTCTGCTTCTTCCATTTCCTCTTACTCCAATAAAATCATTTCTCATTTTTGAAACATCGTACCCCAAATCTTGAAGTGAATGAATATCATTTTGAACATAATCAAGCGCAATTGAATAAGGTGGAGATGTTATTATTCCATCTACTGAATTATCCTGCAATTTTATACTCCTTGAATCTTCAACTTCAATTTTGACATCTCCTAATTTCAAGTTTAGCTTCTCTTTTATCTGAATGTAATCTTTAATGGAAGCCAACATTAAATCAACATTCTTGACGAAAGAACGAGCGAAATTACGCTTTCTGCGCGAATTATCGCTTATAGCCAGTAATCTCGCCAATATGTAGAAATTTTTTACTCTTTCATCTTTTGTTAATCTGTCCAACAAACTGTAGTAACCTTCATTCTTTTGGAATAAATTGGAGACGATATTTGATGAAATCTCATTCTTTAGTTCTTTTATCTCATCCATAACATAAAGCGATTCGGTCTTAACTTTTCCCTGAATAACACAGAGTGGCGAAATATCTATTCCTATACAATTTATTCCTAAAAGTTGAGATTCAAGCGCCGTCGTTCCGCTACCTGAAAAAGGGTCAAGCACAGTATCACCTTCTTTTAATCCTATAATGTTCAGTAACGCTCGAATCATCTGAGGATGAAATTTGCCTTTGTATGGGTATATCCAATGCGTTAAATATTGATTGACGGAGCGTGTTCGATTCTTTTGAATTATATGAAAATAATCTGTAAATTGACCATCAACAGTCTTGTAATACGCTCCTTTTCTTTTTATTAAATTTTTTCGTTCATCTGTCTTATTTAATATCTTAAATTCTCTTAAGCCATTTGTTACTTCGAAATCAATGCCCAAAGATTTCAATTCTAACTTCGCAAGAGATAACTCATAAATGAATTGGACATTATCAAGTAGCACCAAATCTTTTGAAAGATTATTACTCTCTATTTTATAAGCCCAAAATTGATTTTCGGCTCTTTCAACCATTGTTTCACCTTTGGTCTTCAATCTCTTTGTCTCCTTATAAGGCTTCCTTCAAATCCGACGACAGCCGTTTCATAACAAAGCAAAAAGGAAACCTTACAAGACCACTGCTCAGCCTGTTATAAAGATAACTCCGCCTTAAATTACAAACTACATACCACTTCTCAAAACCATTCTTACACAAACGGCGATAGTTGTCAATAGTCCTATGATGATGTCTTTGAGAATCTTACTTCTTGAGTTTCTTGATTAAATCAGCGATGCGGTTGAGCGCTTCGGTCAAGTTCTTTTCCGAGTTAGCGTACGAGAACCGTATAAACCCTGCTCCGTACTGTCCAAAGCAAGTGCCAGAAAGACAAGCAACTCCTGCCATATCGAGCAGTCTGTCTGCGAGAGTGCGGAAATCCATCTTGCACATTTTCGCCGCTTCTTCGACATTCGGGAATGCATAAAACGCGCCTAACGGCATTACGCATCTGAACCCTTCAATCTCGTTCAATCCTTTGACGAATAGTTTTCTTCTCTCGTCAAACTTTTTCATCATCGCTTTCGCGTCGTCCTGCGGTCCTTTGAGCGCCTCGATACAGGCTCGCTGGTTAAACGCACAGGTGCAGGAATCTATGTTCGTATTCAGTCTCCCGAAGTAAGCAGCGAGTTCAGGAACGCAAACTCCGTAGCCGACACGCCAACCGGTCATCGCATATGTCTTTGAGAAGCCGTTGAGAATAACTGTTCGCTCAAACATTTCTGGCAGAGATGCGATACTCTCGAACTTTTTCCCATCGTAAAGCATGTTGTCGTAGACTTCATCGGACAGGATATAAAAATCGTGCCTCTGTGCGAGTTCAGCAACCCGTTCAAGGTCTTTCTTTTCGAGCACGCCACCTGTTGGATTCTGCGGGGAGTTGAGTATCAATAGTTTCGTCTTTTTGGTGATAAGAGAGGCGAGTTCGTCAGTGTCAAAGCGGAAATTGCGTTCTTCGCGCAGAGGGATGGGCACAGGCTTGGCGCCGACAAAATTGATGCAGGATTCATAGATTGGGAATCCAGGGTTCGGATAGATGACTTCATCACCAGGATTGACGAGTGTAAGAAGAGTGAAATAGATTATCGGCTTCGCTCCGCTTGTTACACAAACATTGTCTCTTGTGAGTTTCAGCCCTCGTGTCTTGCCGATGTATTCTGCGATTGCGTCACGCAAATCAGGAATACCGGGCGAAGGAACATAATGCGTCCAGCCCTCATCAAGCGCCTTCTTCGCCGCCTCTTTTATGTTCTTCGGTGTGTCGAAATCAGGCTCACCAATCTCGAGGTGAATTATGCTTTTGCCTTTTGCCTCCAACTCTTTCGCTCTCGCGAGTACATCAAATGCCGTCTCCGTGCCTAATAGAGCCATCCTTTTTGCAAACTTTGCCTTGTTTGCCATAAGATTTTCCTCCTCACAATTTACTTACCGCCCTTTTTCTTCCTGTCAATGACTCTGCGAACCGCATCCATCAAATGCGAAACGCCAAGTCCGAAATACTCCATCAACTTTTCTGGGTCTCCGCTTAAGCCGAACCTGTCACGGATTCCTATTATCTCCATCGGCACAGCCAAGTTCTGCACTACTACCTCCGCGACAGCGCTACCCATTCCTCCCATCATTTGATGCTCTTCTGCGGTCACTATGCAACCCGTCTCCTTTGCACAAGCAATGATTCCTTTGACATCAATCGGCTTAATAGTGTGCAGATTTACCACCCGAACGCTTAATCCTTCTTTCTCCAATTTTTCTGCCGCTACAAGAGCGCGGTGAACCATATGGCCTGTTGCAATGATTGTGCAATCCTTGCCCTGACGGAACATCGTCACTTCTCCTAATACAAAAGGAGTCTTCTCGTCAGTAAATACAGGCATCGGCTCGCGCCCGAAACGGATGTAGCAGGGTCCCTGTTTTTCGCCTATTGCAATCGTCGCCTTCTTCGTCTCATAGTAATCGCAGGGACTGACAACGGTCAAGTTCGGCAAACACCTCGTCACGCTTAAATCTTCGAGAGTCTGATGAGTCGCGCCGTCAGGACCGACCGAGACTCCTCCGTGTGCGCCTCCAACTTTTACATTAAGATTGCTGTAGCAGATTGTCGTGCGCAACTGGTCCCAAGCGCGTCCTGTTGAAAACACTCCATATGTGGAAACAAAAGGAATCTTCCCTACAAGCGAAAGACCTCCTGCTGCTGCTGACATATTTTGCTCCGCTATCCCAAATGAGAAAAATCTATCCGGAAATGCCTTCTGGAATCTGTCCGCCGCTGTTGAAGATGTAAGGTCAGCGCCTAATACTACAACATTCGGATTCCTTTTACCCAACTCAACTAATCCATCACCGTAGCCGAACCTCGTCGGTATCGATTCGAGTTTCCTGTCTCCGATGGTTATTGGATATTCTATCATTATTTTCCCCTCCTAATGCGCAAACTCGAGCTCCAACGCTTCCAACTCTTTCGCAATCTTCGGCGGCTTCAGTTCCACTGTTGCGCCTTTCCAGCGTCCGACTTCGTTGCGGAGCGCGTATAACTCTTTAAGAGCTTTAACCGCCTCGTCTGGCTTCGGCGCCTTGCCGTGCCATTCCGCTTTGTCCTCGACGAAAGAGACACCTTTTCCCTTCACCGTCTTCGCTATTATGACAGTCGGCTTCCCTTTCGTCGCCTCAGCCTTCTTTAACGAGTCGACTAACTGCTTGAAATCGTGTCCATCGCACTCTATCACATTCCAATTGAACGCGAGAAACTTCTCTTTTAAAGGATATAGATTCATCACATCCTTGATTCTCCCATCAATCTGCAGGTCGTTATTGTCAACTATCATAGTCAGATTGTCCAGTTTGTAGTGCCCTGCTGACATTACCGATTCCCAAACGCTTCCTTCATCTAATTCGCCATCTCCGTTTACGGAATAAACGCGGTTCGGCTTCTTGTCTATCTTCAAACCCAATGCGATTCCGCCTGCAACCCCGATCCCTTGTCCGAGAGAACCCGTCGAAACCTCGATTCCAGGCAATCCTCTCGATTTGCAAGGATGTCCTTCAAGCCGTCCGCCTAATTGGCGCAGAGTCAGCATCTCTTCGGGTGGGTAGTAACCTGCTCTTGCGAGAACAGCGTAAAGCGCAGGGCACACATGACCTTTCGAGAGTATAAGATAGTCGCGTCCTTCCCAGCAGGGGTTCTTGGGGTCTATGTTCATATGGTTGAAATAAAGCGCAACTAAAATGTCGGTCACAGATAGCGAACCACCGAGATGCCCACTTCCTGCTTGAACGAGCATCTTAACAATGTCAATCCGAATCTGAGTTGCTATCTGTCGCAACTCTTCAACTCCCTTGTTCATTCGCATAAACTCTTCTCCTTATAACCTTCTTCTACTCTTTGTCAAGATTCTATGTGTAAAAGACTAACTATCAAACCAAAACCCGTTTTTCGAAGTGCAGTAGGAGTAAGACACTAAATGCGTTGTGCTGTCTTTTTGCGGCAACATAAAGATGGTTCACCGTCCTAAGCGCTTATCTAACGCTCCATTCAACTTTCTCAAAACGATAAATTGTTGAAATTCTTCTTGAGCGCGCTCGAAAAAACCGTCACAATAAATAAGAATTATATTCCATCAAGGATGTTCTGCGATGATAGACAAAAAATCCTGTTTGCTTTACCTTCTTATCATCGCTTTGATTCCGTTTGGCTGTAGAACTCGAACACCTGTTCCTTCTCCTTCCCCTGCCGCGAAATCCTTAACACAACAACCTCAGCAAGAACAAACCTCACCTGAACAAAACCTCGAAAGCCAGATTGATGGACTGCTAAAACAGATGGCAAGCGAAGAATACAAAGACCGAGAAGAGGCAACCCAAAAACTCACCACTTTGCTTAAACACTTAAAGGAGAAAGAGCGATTTGCTATAGGATACCTCAAGAAGCGGTTTGAAACCTCCGAAGACGCAGAAGTTCGGCTCCGTCTTGAACGGATATTAGACCCATACATAAGACCTTGGGAGTATTTTGAAGAGTTGCGCACTTTAAGCGGTCACAAGGCTCCTGTCATTTCCGTCAGTTTCAGTCCTGATGGCAAGATTCTCTCATCGGGTAGTCTTGACACTACGGTTAAACTATGGGATGTGGAGAGTGGGAAAGAACTGCGCACTTTTAGCGGACACACGGGAGTCGT
>Ga0123519_10002447_pt1 | contig 31342 bp, 55 predicted proteins | sample YelNatPaOPRAMG02_FD_87396 | JGI IMG/M metagenome (GOLD analysis project Ga0123519, IMG submission 87396) | Hot spring microbial communities from Yellowstone National Park - Yellowstone National Park OP-RAMG-02 (version 2) | ecosystem: Environmental > Aquatic > Thermal springs > Hot (42-90C) ... | reverse complement strand
GTAAGGAATCACCCAGTCTGGGTTTAGAACCTCGTTGGGGTTTGGCAACTGGTCGATCTCGTAGGCCCCGTAGACATAGCCGCTGCCGTTGTAAAAGCTGGTATAGCCGCCGACTCTCGGAAGGGGGGTGTAGCTCCCGGATGGTGTGCCGTAGACGACCTTGGTCCCGTCCCGGAAGACCCGAGCCCATTCCCACAGGTTCACACAGAAGAAGGCGTCCCACGGAGTCACGAAGATCATCTGCGTCCAATTCTGGGGAATTGCTCCCCCCGGAGTGGCCAGTTTCGTGCTTTCGAAGGTCTTTTCGTACATCAGTCCAGCACCGCCTTGACCGTCACCCGGTCATATAAGCCCGACTCCTGGCCGTATTTGACCTCGCCGAACTTGTAGTGCATGCCGTAGCGGATGCGGGGCGGATGGTCCGGGGCCAGGTAGATATTGGTGGCCCGATGACTCTTGTCGGTTTTCCGCCGCTGCCACCGGAGCGAGCCCACCGGCGGCCAGGGTCCCATCCCAGGCCGGGGGTCAATGGCCTGGAGAAACCAGTAAACCACCTGGCCCACGGCGGTCCCGATAAAGGTGAGGACGCCGCCGCCTTTAACCCTGGTCCTGAAGGGGGCCTTCAGCCTGATCCCCATCCGCCTTCTCCAGTTCGACCAGCTCGGCTTCCGCCTCTTGCAGCATCCTGGTCAGAAGCTCAAACTGAATCCTGATTCTCAAGGTTCGCTCCCTGAGAAAATTGAGCCGTTCCTGTCTGAACCGTTCCATCGCCTTAACTCCAAGAGACCAATTGGCGGAAGCCGCCGTCGGCATACATTTTCAGGGTGTTGTCCACAGTGTTGATCACCAGCATGCCCTCGAAATACTCGCCGGGGTCGCCGGTGTTCGTTTTGAGATAGACGCCGGGAACGATGAGCTTCACGGCGGCGGGGACCTCGTTCATCAGGTGCAACCCGGCCTTGCCCGCCTCTCCGTTTACGTCCGCAGAGAACAATTGCACCACGTCGGCCACGGAGGTGGTGGGGGCCGTTCCCGACTGAATCCCCAGGGTCCGGGTGGCCGAGGCCCCGAAAGCCGTGGTCTTGATCCCCACGTTGCCGGAGCTGTCGATGATGAGGCGCTGGGCGACGTTATTGGTGGTGAACTCCAGCCGGTTGACGCTGTGGTCGTACCGCACCTGCCCGGCGGTTGCCACCGAGGCGTTCCCCAGGTTCAGGTTGCTGAACTGCCCGGTCCCCTTCGCGATAATGGACAGTCGGCAGTTGGCGTCGGTCTTTTCAATCTGCAGCTCAGCGCCGGGAGCGGAACCGCCGATGCCCACATTGCCGTTGGCGTCCACCCAGACCGCCTGAACGCTGCCGTCCGGCTTGTAAAGGCCACTGTGCTTGTGAGCAGGGAGGTCGGCCTCTTGCAGGGCCTGGAAGGCGAAGGTGGTGGTCCCGGTGGCCCGGAGCACCTGCCCCGCGGTCAGCCCGGAGGCGGTGTGGTCCGCCCCCTGAATGTCATGGGTCTGGCTGTGGTGGGCATTGGGCAAGGCCGTGTGAGCGGCCATGTCGGCATCAATGGCCGCATCCACGTAAGCCTTCCGGGCCGCCTCGCTGCCAGCCGTCGGGTCGGATGCGGGCAAAACCGGGATGCTGGTAAAGGTCTTCACCCCGCCCACAGTCTGGTCACCGGTCCTGGCCACCAGGCCTGCCGCATCCGGGGCCGCCGGTTTCCAGGCATGGTCAGCGGGGTCCTTGAAAAACACCTCCCCATCGCTCCCGCCGCTGAAGGCCCCGGCAGTATGTTTGTGACCAGGGTCCAGACTGGCCGGGTTCTTCAGCAGGTAGTCCAATGAAGTGGGGACGGTGGAACCGTTTGTTCCCACCTTGGCCTCAAGATTATTCAGGTGCGCCGCCTCGATTTCGGTGAGGCCGTCCACCGCGCCAGTCAACTCCTCGGGAAATGGCATGCCTTACTCCTTCACCACTTTGACATTCTGCCCGTACTTTTGAGCCAGGTCGTGGATTTGCGGCCACTCCGCGATGGAAGCCGTCTCCAAAACATGGCCGGTGAGATCGTCGGTCACCGTAGCCTGCCCGACTTGAACCGAAATCGTGTAGCCCCAGACGCCCAGGTCGTCCAGCTTCTCCAGCATCGCGTCCAGGGCCTCCCTGGGACGGCACACCAGTTCCCGGTAGCTCCTGGGGAGGCTGATGGGCAAAAACAAGGGCTTGGCCTTCTCAGGATCGGCCAGCCAGTCAGCAGCATTGGTCAACCAGCAGTCCAGTTTCTCCCGGCCGCCGAACAGCAGGGCAACCAACTTTTCCACCTCAAGGTCCATCATCCCCCAGCTCCCAAGACGAGGTACTCACGGAAATACTGGTCCATCGCTTCCTTGATCGAGGCGGTCACTCCCTGGATGATCACCTGCACCTGGTTTCCAGAGGTCTCGCCGCCACCTCCACCTCCACCTCCACCCCCGCCACCTCCACGGGTGTTGCTCTCAATCTGGCGGAGCACCGAGAGGTGTGGGGCGACTGCTTCCTGGAGCGACTCACTGACCTGAGCGATCGGGATCGAGGTCTCACCAGCTATAACCCCGCGGACTGCCTCGTGGGCCGTCACCCCGGACTCCAGTCTCCCGGACGGTGTGAAGCTGGACTTACCACCGGACGTCAGCAGCATACCGAGCAAGCCGATGACCCCCATCACGGCGTTGCCGAGCGTCTTTCCAAGCCCCGCGAACAGCTTCTCGAACGAGTCGGTCAGCCACTGCTGCAGGGCCTTCAGGCCGGGCTCCAGAGCAGACTTGAAGATCGACTTGAAGAAGGTATTCATCGACTTCTGGATCGACTGGCTTCCATCCATCAAGGAGTCGACCAGGGACGAGACTCCGTTCGTAACCGACGATGCCCAACGGTTCGCCTCCACACCAAAGGTGGAGTTCTGCATCTGGATCTGCTGGGCAGCCTGCAGCCTCTGCTGCCAGGCAGCCGCCTCCTCCGGGGACATCCCATACATCCCCTTCGACTGCTCATACAGTGCGACCTGCTGGGCGAGGTAGGCGAGGAACTGCCTCATCTCCCGGTTCTGGTTCTCCTTCAACTGGAGGATCTTGAACTCCTCTTCCTGCACCGGGCCGAGGGCATTCGCCAGTTCCTTGTCAACCACCATCCGCTCGATGCTGTCCCTCTTCTGGTTTGCAAGTGCTGCTCCGGAGGCGGCGAGCTGCTGGGCGTGCTGCTGTTCCAGGTTCACCTGTGCCGACTTCAACGGAAGGATCGCCTCCTCAGCCTGCCGCTTGATGGCAGTCATGGCGGTTTCCTTCACGGCTGCATCTAAGGGCTCGACGCGCTTTGCCTCTGCCGCGATCTTGGCGGCCCACACCGCCTCTGCATCTGCAACCCTCTTGTCAGCGATGGCCTTCGACGCCTGGTACGACTGCTCCTCAAGCTGCATGACCCCGGTGTAATACTGCTGCGCGGAGATCTTATCGGCTGCGTACGCCGCCTCGAGGATATCACGCTGGGTCTTCGCTACTGCCTCTTGCCTCTTGGCCTCATCTTCGGCAATCTTCGTACGGAACTCGGCGCCGTGGATTGCCTCTGCAGTCTTTGCGGCCTCGTTGTCCCTCTGAATCGCCCTCTCTTCCAGTCCAAGCAGTTGCATCGACTGTACCGAAGCAGCCCTCAACTGCTGCATCCGGGTCCCGAGCCGGACAAGCTCCTGGAAGTTTTGCTCCTTCTGGGCCTGGCCCATCTGATTTGCAACCTGCTTCTGCTCAATGAGGTTCTGCTCGAGGACGAGTCTCTTCTCCTCCCCAAGTGCAGCCATCTTGCCGGTGAGCTGTTTCCCGGCCGCGGCCTTCACAAACTCCAGGGCCTGATCGACCCGCTGCTTATCGAGCTTTAACTGCTCGGCGGTATAAAACTCGACGCCACCGCCCTTCTGATACCCGGCTATGCTCCGCGAAACCTGCTCGTAGTATTTCTTGAACTCCTCGGTCGACATCTTGTCGCCCTTCATCGCGAAGAGGATGTTCCAGAGGTTGACCTCCTTCCCCGCTGCGACAAGCTCCTGCTGAATTTTTCTGATCTCCTGCGGGATCGTCGCCGGGTTGATCGTCAGATCGACAGACACCTTCGGGTTCGCTCCAAGCACTGATCCGAGGTCCACCGCCTGCCCACGCTGCATCCCCCTCGTCCAGTCGACGATATTTCCCTGAGCGTCCTTCACCTTCATATCGAGGTGTGGGGACGGAATATCCGACAGTTTCCCGATCTCCTGCCCAGCCTCGACCTTCATCTCTGCGGCTACCGACGGGTCGAGATGGTGAAAACGGTACACGGTGCCGTCGTCTGTCACGGCCCACACCATCCCTCCCGGTGCATCAGACATCTTGAATTTGGCAGCAGTAATCCGCATGTCCTTGGGCGCATATACTGGAGTCCCGGCCGGAGCGCCAATGTCCCCACCCCAGCTTCCACGAGCCGCGTGGGACTCCTGCCCTCCCCACATCGTCCCCTTGATCGGAGCCTGGATGAGGTTGAACGCTCCACCAGTCCCCGTCCCCAGGATTCCGAGGGCAAGTGCCGGGTCGATGCCCAACTGCCGTGATGCCTCTACGACTGCGTTGCTCAGGAAGGCAGCGGCCTTATCACCAGCCTGCTTCCTGATGCCAGAGATGTCGGTTCCAGCCTTGAAGCCGAGCGCCTCGGCTCCGGGGATTGCCGGGGCCGTGGGACCAACTCCGGTGAGCCCTCCTGTCATCGCCAGCGTGTTGATCATGGCGATGTCGGAACGCATCCGGGCCATGACCGCATCGGTCTTGTTCGGGATCTTGTTATACTCTTCGATGATCTGTTCAATGGCCTTCTTCCAGGCCATCTGGATCGACACCGGCTGTTTACTCAGGTCCTCAGCCATAGACCCGATCATGGTCTTGAAGTCGGCCTTCAGCAGATCGCTGACGTTCTTCATACTACCAACGGATGCCTTGGCATCCTCGACCATCTTTTCGATCGGGGTCTGCAGCGGTGCGGCCTCCGGCTTCATGGCGTCGGCAATCTTCTTCTGCGCTGCGGTCGCCGCTGCAACGAAGGAATCCTGGTCTCCCTTCGCCAGTATCCACTGAGCGCGGAACAACTCCATCTCTGGCTTGGTGGAGTTGAACATCTCAATCAGTTCTTCCTTGCTCTTCTTGACGAACTCGGACGGCCCGACACCGATCGCCTCGCCGAGCTGACGGAACTGGTTCGTCATCAGGGTGAGCTGCGCCTCGTATTCGGTCCGATTCTTGTAGGCCGTGGAGACTCCATACGCCCCGACCCAATTCATAGCGGCCTTCCACCGCGCCTTAAAGTTCTCAATGGACGTGGCCCAGAATACAGCACCTCCCATACCAGCGATGCTTCCGAGCACCTTGTACAGCTCCTGCCAAGAGGACAGCCCGGCCTTCGGCATCTTGGTGAGCAGGTTCTGGTTCGCCGACATCGAGGCACCGAGCGTGGCGATCTCCTTGGCAACCAGCTCCACCCTGGTGTCTTCCAGGATCTTCTTCTGCTCCGACCACGCCTGGCCTGACAGCCTAATTTTGTTTGCCAACTCCGGGTACGCCTTGATCAGATTGACGAGGGCCTCCTCATGCTGAAGCGTCCCAGGTTGCAGAGCGTTCAAATCCTTGACCATCTGGTCGAACGACTCCCTGGTCTTCTTGGCCTCATTCGCCAGGGTAGTCGTCTCTTTCGCTGCAGCTTGAGCAGCGGTAGTATATTTATACAGAGCTAAGGCGGCCGCTCCGAGTCCAACGACGATCAGACCGGGCACCGTCGTCAACATGAGCGCGCCGAGCCGCAGCAGCACTCCAGACAGGCCGGTCGCGATCGTAGTCAGTGCCGACCACGCAGTCCCGAGGGCACCAGCCGAGAGCGCACCTGCTACTCCGGCAGCCTGCACCGTCGTGAGTACCGAGGCCAGCCCTCCGAAGAGGCGCACCACTCCAGCGAGCATGAGGCCCATCCCACCACCGATAACCAGGAAGGCCCCGAACGCTCCGATAATCGCGAGAAGGATGGACGACAGAGGATTCGTTGCCTCCACCAGCTTGGTCACCACCTGCAGGGCCTTGTTTAGGCCATCTATCATGACCTTGATGCCGCCAGCCATCGGTCCGACCACCGCCTGGCTAAAAGCCTCAATCGTCGCCATGAAGTTGACCCAGGCACCCTTGATGTTGTCAAGCATCGTCTCCGCCATCCTACCGACGGAGCCGAACGCCTCCTCATTGGCGCGGGTCTGTTCTTCCAGCTTCTTGAAGCTCTTAGTCAGGGCGACGACACCAGTAGCAGCGCGGACATCGAAGATCTTGACGGCATCCTGCAGGGTCATACCGGCCCGGCCAAGGTCGTTCACGATGTCAAGGAAGTCGCGCATCTTGCCATCGCTGCCCTTGACAGAGACTCCGAGGGCGTCGAGGGCTTCCTTCGCCTCCTTCGTCGGGTCAGCGAGCTTGGTGAGGACCCCACGCAGGGTCGTGCCAGCCATCGTACTCTTGATACCGGCGTTCGCCAGGACGCCAAGTGCCGCGGCAGTCTGTTCAATCGAGACTCCTGCAGCGGCGGCGGCCGGGGCGACGTACTTCATGCCCTCCCCAAGCCCACGGACGTCGGTGTTCGTATCGACGGCTGTCCGAGCGAGGACGTCGGTGACGTGGCTGATCTCTGAGACGCTCTTCTGCATGCCGTACATCACGCTAACCGTGATGTCCGTTGCTTCGGCGAGGCCCAACATCCCTGCAGACGCCAGGTTGATGATGGACGGCATAGCGGTGATGATCTGGTTGGCTTTGAGACCGGCCTGCGCCAGGTCAACCATCCCTTCGGCGACCTGTGAGGACGTGAACTTGGTGACCAGCCCGAGGTCGCGGGCGGTTTTGGTCAGGTCGGCCATCTCATCGGACGACGCCTCTGAAACGGCTTTAACCCTGGACATCTGCAGTTCAAACTCAGCAGCCTGTCGGACGGGGAAAAGGAAGGCCGCGGACATCGAGGCCCCGATTACGAGCATCTCGGCTGATACCCGCGCAATCTTGGCGGCGGACTCCTGCAGGGCGTCCATACTGCTCTTCGCCTGCTCGATTGAGGACCGGAACTTATCAAGGTTCTTGGTCCCCTCGTCGCCAATCTGTTTTGTAGCGGCGGCCACCTGCTGCGCGGATCTACCGAGTTCTCCCAGGCCAGTAACTACGGCCTTGATCGGTCCCGTCGCCTTATCAACGGCGTTCAGCAGGAGGCTCAACGTGTATGACGTTGCCACTCCTCTACCTCCTATTTCTTGCGCGCCTTCATCCTTGCTATCAACTCGGACTTAGGTCGTGCACCGCCACCTCCAGGTTCTGTATGCGGAACGGCTGCTCCGCCTCCTAATGCACCGAGGACTTGTCCTGCTGCGGCTGCTTGCCTTTCTGCTTGGAAGGCTCTTCTCCCGAAGTCGAGGGCGAGCTGGAAGTACCACCATCCGTAGAGTTCGGGACGGGGGTGTCCTCGCTCTGTAAGGAAACAGACAGCTTCTGCCAGTCTAACGAGATGGCCTTCTTCATATTCGTCAAGAGTCCGCTCTCGTGAAGGAGGTCCACCAGCCACTGCGTCAGGCCGACTTTTTCGATCACCTGCTTTATAGTCGGCCAAGGTGCTAAAAAATCCCGGTTCACTTCCTTGAAAGCTTCAAGGACCGTGGCAAACTCACTCGGATATAGCTTCAAGAGCTGCTCCTTCGTAAGATTCGTGCAGAGGGGCAGCAGACGCTCATATTCCCCGAGCGACGCGCCACTGAGCTTTTTATCCTGCACGCTCTGATGGATCTCAAGCAGGTCCAGCGGCCGGAGTTCGTACACCTCGACATTCATGGTGCCGAAATCCGTAGTCTCCAGGGTAAACGAGTTCGTCCTTCTCATGCCTTTCTCCTTCTCCGACCACTTATGTCGTGGTCGTGGTGGTCGTGGTCGTGGTGGTCGTGGTCGCGTAGGTCACGGTGAAGTACGGACTGGTCGGCTGGTTCGTGCTATCCGCCAGGCCGGTCCCCGTGAAGCTCAGGGTCTGCCACTCATCACCGATCAGGCTGAAGGCGCCATCCGGCGCGAGGGTCATACGCCAGAATTCCCACGTTTCGTTGGGACCCACCGGGTTGTCAGAGGTGAACCGGAGCGCGTACTCTTTGTCCAAGGCGGTGTTCGCGAGCAGGACGTTGCTGCCACTGAGCGTCGCTTTCAGGAACATCTGCAGGTTCTTGACGCTCATTTCGTCGAGACTGAACTTACACGTGTAGCCAGTCTCCAACGTGACAGTCTTGTCCTTCCTCTTGATACCGGACCGAGAGCTGTAATGGTCGAGCTTCTCCTCGGTGACCTCCACCTCAAACTTCGGGCAGTTGCCGACATCGGTGTACCCGCCAGGGTACAAGGGAGGAGTCGCTCCGCTCCACTCACCGATCTCCAGTACACCCTTCCCAAGGGCATACAGAGTAGTACTCGGGCTGGACGCAGGCATTGTTCAGAGACCTCCTTTTTAGCTTTGCAAGCGATTGCAAATTTCAGGTAAACAGTTTGCTGATGTCTTCCACATACTGGATCGTGAGCACGATGCCCACCCCTATCACGTTATCACCAACTGGCGGCCGGAGCATCCGACTCATCTCAGTCTCGAGGAAGAAGCTGTTCGGGTGCAGGACGTTACCACCAGTGTACAGCGACTTCTTCACCGCCTGCATAAACTCTCCCAGCTCTTTCGAGGCCGCCGCATCTGAGCTGCCTTTTACGAAGGCTTCGACGACGACCTGGAACGTGCGCCGGTACGCAGGATACGCCGTGGCTCCCCGATGGTCGTGCTTCTCGGGTTTGTCGTCCAGCTCGAAGAACTGGATACACGGCATGTTGTCGACGCTGGGCTCGGCCTTCGGGTTCCTGGCGGTGTACGCTACTCCCGGCACCGCTGCCAGACGCCTCCACAGTTCCTGGATGATCAACTCACGCTCGAGCACCTTCGATACCTCTGATGATCGTGTTCAGGATCAGGTTCACCACCGCTTCAATCTGGGACGGGTCTTCGAGGATCGGGCGCATGATCCCGCCAGGCGCCTGCCTCGAGTAGATCCCACCGTCCACGGCGACGGTCCTTGGGCCAACATGTGGATAAGCTCCACGCTCGATCGTGTCGGCATACTCCACCGGGTTTCCGAACGAGAAGCCACCAGCTACATATTCCACGTTAGACCACTCTCTCTTGAGGTGGCCGGACTTGTACGGCGTCCTCCCCAGGAACAGTAGCCGCAAGGTCTTCGCCGCTTCAAGCACTCCCGCTTGGTAAGCGGCGGGCACTGCCTCAAGAGCAGTTCTGACCCTTTCAAGGACTCCGGCATCCGGGTAGACGTCGAATTCGATCACGTTGCACCCTCGCAGAGGAAGGCATGGACAATGCCAAACACCGGCTGAATCTGCTTGACCTTGAAGATCACGCTATTCGCGTCCACGATCTGGTCCTTCAGAGACACACCTGCAGGCACATCCGCCGAGTCGATCATGAACAGGACCTGGCCTGCTTCGATCGTCATGGCGATGGGCAGGTTCTGCACCTGCTCGATGACCGACAGCCTGATCGTCCTGATGTTCGCAGTCTCGTTGAACACGTCGACGTTGAAGCCCTCGGTACTGTCGAAGGCCTGGCTGGCCCACTTGCGGTAGGTAACCAGCTCTCTTACTCCGCGGTCACGCAGGAACTGTCGGACTACGGATCTGGTCAGGTTCAACGCCGGGGTCAGGATTCCCACTTCTCACCTCTTAGGTCGTGGTGGTCGTGGTGGTCGTGGTAGACGTGGTTGTCGTGATCGTCGTGGTCGTCGGGTATCCGATCTTGGTCCGATCCTGATCGGTATTCAGCGCGCATCCGAAGATACTCTTATTGTTGCCGATCGGACCAGCGGACTTGCCTCGTTTTCCGATTGCCATCTCTTCTCCTCCTCCACCACCACTTAGGTCGTGGTGGTCGTGGTCGTGCTGGTCGTCGAGGTTGTCGTGGTCGTCGAGGTCGAGGTCGAAGTCGTTGTCGTGGTGGTCGAGCACTCAAACTCCTCGCCAGCAACCCTGCCCCTTACCTGGCACATAAACTTCGATACCAGCAGGTAGCCAGGGAACTGCGGGGACTTCACCAGACGGTCAAGCAGCGTGCCGGTCTTGGTGGCATCGCCACCAAACGACACGGACAACATTCCGCCGAGTGAAACACTCGTAACCCGATCGGTCCCTACCTCTCCATCCTCTATATCAGGTCTCGCGGACAAGGCCCGGTCAATCACACTGTAAGCGAGGAAGACCTGGAGCTGCTTAATCTCATCTGGCACAATGTCGATGTCGTCCTGACAGGTACGCGGGAAACAAAGTGCCTGCCCACAGAAGGGGCGGCGCCCTCTCCACATCAGGAAATCCATCGCCGAGGCCGCAAGGATCAAGCGGAACTCCTTCTGAGCTTCCGTCAACCCCAACCAGCCGGTTCCGGGGACGTCCGGCTCCTCACCCTCTCCTTCAGCTGGCTCAGTTCCAGGATCATCCGGGAGCAGGACGATGATCTCGTCTGCCTCCTCCAGCGTAACGAAGCTGTTGGACTCTCTTCCGCCTACTGCTGTTCTAAGGGCCATGGTCCGAACCTCAACTGAGCAGGCGCTGAGATGACATTCTGCACAGGTGCCCTTTCAACGATCGTTGGCAGTTCGTCCACTGCGAACATCTGCTTCCCCTTGAAGGTCCGCTTCTTCAGTTCGAGGGCTACCGCGACAGGGACGTCGACCGGGACACCTTGCCGGAACTCAAACATCTTGGTGCCAAAGGCGTAGCGGTAAACTGCGCCAGGTCGACCTTGCAGTGTCACTTTCGGCATGCGTCACCTCTTAGGTGGTGGTGGTCCCGTTCGGGGCCAGGCCGATGCACTTCACGACGGCGTCGGCTTCCTCGAACTTGACGTCGATCCGCATGGTGAGAACCACGATCAGCACCCGAGCACGGATGTCCCGGTCGGACTCGATCATGATCTGCCGCTGGATACCGAAGATCACGTTCTTCGGGTAAGTCAGGATGTACTGCTCGTCGGGCATCAGGGCAGCGGACTCGACGGGGATGCCGTAAGCGGGCTGCGGCACGTTCCAGGTCTGGACCTTGCTGTCACCGAGCGGGGTCTGCCGGGCGGCCAGGCTGTCCTGCCACTCGATCTCGGCGGCCGGGGAGCACCAGAACTTCATGGCCGCGCGGTTCCGCATGTACTTGTTGGGCATCGCCTTCATGCCAGCCTTGAACACGTTCTTGCTGATCTGAGGCCGGGTAGCGGTGTAGTCCACGACGTGACCGGCGGTGGAGCCGTCGATCTGCACCAGCAGTCCGTCTACCATGGCAAGGAACGCGTCTCCGGAGCCAGTGTCGCCGAGCAGAGCCCATTCCTCGATGTCGAGGGCGGCCCTCTCGGAGATCATGGACATGATGGTGTCTTCCAGGCTTCCCCGCTCGATGTTGTCTTCCAGCACATCGTACGGGATGTGGACCTCGGCAATCACTTCCTTGGTCGACATGGTCACCTGGTCGGTGGTGGGCGCAGACCGCTTGTTAGCGGCAAGCGCAGTACCGGATGCGGGAGCCACCTGCAGGATGCGGTTGGCAAACCCGATCTTGTTGATTTCCATGGTCGGAGCGTTCATGGGAACGGTCCGCACCTGGCTCAAGATCGTCGGCTGCTCGATCAACATCCGAATAAAGGCGTTCGCCTGAATCGGGGTCAGATAGCCGCCAGTGCTGACGAGATTGCTGACCGCGATGTCAGCCTTATCAACGATGCTACGGTTTCCGGGCTTCATCGTTCGGATTCCTCCTTCTGAGCCTCGATCGCAGGAGCTTAGAAGCTCTGCGTCATCTGCTTCCGGGTCAGGGCCTTGCCGGACAGGAGGCCGTTGAACACGGACGGCTTCTCGCCGGTGTTTTCCGGCTTGGTCTCGGCTTCGGTCTTGACCACAGTTTCGGGGTCCTGCTCGCCGGTGGCGGCGGCTTCTGTGCCGAGCTGGTTGCCGATCCTCTCGGTCTTAGCGGACAGGGCCTCGACCTTCTCGGTCAGGGGCTTCACGGCCGCGTCGACTGCCTTGGTGATCATCTCGGCGATGTTCGGCTCGGTGGACTCGGCCTTCGGGGTCTCGGCGGGCTTCTCCTCGGTCTTCGGCGCAAGCTCCTTATGCAGGGCCTCGCCGAACAGGGACAGCTTGCCATCAACGACCTCCCCAACGGCCTGTACGAACTCTTCTTTGCTGTTGAACATGGAACTCAGTCCTCCTTCATTTTTCCCGATCTCGTCCGGGGTCTTGCGTTCGACTTTCGCGGTGCCGATGGAGTCGAGCGCTGTGGTCAGGAACGACTTGAAGCTATCAACCGCCTTCAGAATCGCGGTCTTCCTGCTCTTGGCGTCGGCTCCGCTCTGCTGCAGCGAGCCGTAGATCACATTCATCATGCTCCCGACCTCCATGTCGAGTAGCTGCCCGAACGACGGCGCCATCTGCGCCATTACCTCGGCACTCACTTCCGCGGCGACCGGCTGGTCTAAGGGCGAATCCAGCATCAGTCCCTTCGCGGCGTCGGTGCCGATCGTCAGAATCCCATCGGCCTGAGCGTCCGGCTGCAGCTTACCGACGATCGCCAGGGCTCCCTCGCCCAACTTGACCATCTGTAGTGTCCCCTGATCAAACTTGCTCAGCGGCGCCTGCTCCAGCTTGACGTAGCCGTCATGGGCCTCGGACTTCTCGGTTCGAGCCTCCGATAGCCACTGCCGCCCTTCCTTCGCAGCCAGTGTCTCCAGCTTCACTCCGGTGGGCAGCAAGATACTGTGTACTGCCATAATCACACCCGTCTCACCTCCTTTCTGAGCCTTGATAACTCGGAACGGCATGCGGTTGGCTCCATGCCGAACCAACGACACGAACTCTGCCTGTGGCTCGGTGAGCATGATCACGTCCTTCTCGACCTGCTCAACGGTGATCCGTGCGGGCATGGGTTAGCCTCCTTCTTCGTTTTCGATCAGGACCATCCGGTGACTGTGTTCCATCGCCTCTTCGGTCGCGGTCGTACGTAACACAGGATGCGCGTGGCCCATCGCCTTTCCGGTCAGTCCCGGTACGACTCTGCCTTGGGCGTTGAACTGGATGTCGAGATCGTGGTCATGCGGCGGGAGCAACCCCTCGATGGACTGTTCGGTCTTGCCAACGATCCTCCGGGCTGCATCAACAACGGCTTGAGCGGAGACTTTCTGGACGGGGCCGTAGAAGGAGAAACCGTTTAGCTCTCCCTTCAGGACGAGCGACCAGATCTCATCCGGGATCACCTTGACTCCCAGGACCCAGGCGCCCTCGAGGAAGCCGTCCGGGTCATCCTTCCTGGCGAGGAACGACTCCACCACCAGGCAACCGGACGGTTGGAGGTTGTGCTCTACGTCGATCTTACCCACCCGGCCGGAGGCCAGGAAATCGTGGGCCATCTTCTGAACGTCTTCTGGCGTCATGGCTTCGCCATCGGTGTCAATCTGGTATGGCGCGTACACCTCACCATACACCAGGCGCTCCATTTCGCTCTTCACTACGATCTTCGCCATCGGTTCCCCCACTCGGTGGACACAAAAGTGCTAAAAGCACGATCATTTCTGAGCTTACCTAATACTCTTCTACAATGTCAAGCGGAAAAACGTGGCAGGGGGACGTTGCAAGCGATTGCAAAACGAGGCTGGTTCCGTAGCATACGTATCACGAACACAAAAAAGGCTGGCTAACGATTCCCGAGGGCAGGTTCGGGGTCGCCAGCCAGCCGCGTCGCAGCCAACGTCGACGGAGAGGCGCTGGTCTACAACTCCTTGAGGCTCAACATGCCAAACTCTTCGGTATGCGGGGTGAGGAAGCCTTTCAGAGCTTCGGTCCCCAGGTACTTCTTGCAGTCTCCGACCCGGACCGTCACCAGTTCGTCGAACAGCGCGATCTTCCCCTCCCGCTTCAAAATCTTTGCGAGGTCGGTTGCGGTCCCCACATCGGACCAGGTGGACGCTGACACCTTCGCCTTGCCCTTCGTCCCCTTCTTCTCCTTCCACCCGGCGGCCTTCGCAACCTGGAGGAGGATTTGCTTCACCGGCCGCACGACCGCCTCGGTCTTCTTCTCGATCTCCCGGCGCTCGGCCTCCAGCTCGGTCCCGGTGTCGATCATCAAGATCAGCTCTTCCTCAGTCAGGGTGCCGATCACCTGATCGACGCCCAGCTCCACGGCCTGCGTGACGATCTCCACGACAGTCCGCATCCTCTGGCCCTGCTTCTTCGGCGCAGGTGCTGGCTCGACTCCCTGCTCACGCTCTTTCAGTTTCTGAACTGCCTTCATTCGCTGCCTCCCTCTTCGCTTTGAAATTGTACGGCCCTGGCACCCGCTGCCACGGGCTATCCTCCCGGTCCTTCGGCTCCACGTATTCCATCCCGAGCGCCATGAAGATCTGCTGCTCGTCTCTTCCGGCGATCGCGTTCTCGTTCTCCCACAGGCCATACTGGTTCAGCTTCAGGCCCTGGCGCTTCGCGTTCGCTCGCATCTTGATGTTGAAGATGTGGTTCCCGGTCAGGAACAACACCATCGCTCCCCACTCTTCCGGGTAGGCGAAGTACAGTCCAGCCCTGATTCCCTCTGGCAGATCAGCGTATCCCTGGCGGATCGGCTTGTTCTTCTTCTGCTTCGGCATGATCACGTTGCCGCCAAGCTGACGCTCACACACCCACGCTGCCTTCTGCAGGTCGCTCACGACGACATCGAGATCCCCAACATCCGGCTTCGTCCCGCGTCTGAGCGAGCCACAAATTTCGTACCGCACCCCGGACTCCGACAACGCACTTCCGAGTTTTTCGGCGACTGCCCTCGCCTGCTCGATCGGCATCCTCTTGTCGTTCTTGCTCATCCTTCCTCCGTCTTTATTTTGAGCATATCCCAGGTTAGCCCTTTTGTCAAGCAGTTTTATACGCTGCCTCGAGGATCTCCAGGGCCAGCTTCACGGCGTTCTCCGGGTGGAAACGCAGCACAGCCATCAGGCACGGGTGCAGGCACTCATACTCCACTACTGCGATCTCCACCTCCCCTTCCTTCCCCTCGACTTCGACGGAAAAGTTGCTCTCGTCCCTGATCACGACTGCATCTCCACCGGGTTCGGTCCGCACACCGGGCAGGTGTCCTTCGAGAACTCTACTCCACACGGTGCCGGAGGCTCAATCTTCATTTGCTTCCTCACCTCCTTGGACAATTCTGCAGTCTCCCGCAACACTCCCTCGGACTTGCAGTCGGAGCAGCGCCAGTACACGCCTCCAGCCTCAACGATCTCCCGGTGCTTCTTCATCTCGACCTGGCACTTGTCACACGGCTGGCTGGCTGGCAGCCTCTCTCTGGAGCCATCAAACTGACGCAGGTACTTGAACTCCCGGCCGTTCTGGTGGCACAGTGGGCAGATGCCATCCCGAGGCGGCGGCCCGACAATTCTACCACTACACTTCGAGCACCGCCTCACTTCTGCAAGCCCGACCAACAACAGTTCGTTCGTCTCGCCTCCACAGCGCGGACAGAACGTCAACGCCGGGTTGACGCCTCTTTTTGGATCCAATCTGATGCTTCCCAAGTTTTTACTCCTCCTTTCGGCAAAAACGGCTTCGTAGGATGCCCGTGGTGCCACGATTCCATCACGACGAAGGTGATGATATAGGCTCGATTCCTGGTGCGCCGGAGAAAGATCCACTGAGACGCTGGTGAGGTGGGCTCCCTATCAACCCGGTAATTCCCGGTTCTGCTCGACGTATTTCTTCACGTCGGGGTGCTCCCCACTTATCACGGACTCCACCGCCGGTGGATTGACCTCTACCAACTGCTCGATCACCGGCTCCTTCTGACCAGCCTTCAGGTTGTCGTAGTCCAGCAGATACACGGAGACGTTGAGCTGGTCGTTCGCCACCATGACTCCCTGTACAACGCCTCCCTCAACGATGATCACGATCGCTACATCATTTGACATCAAATCTCTCCTCCTGCTTATTCAGAGTTGCCAGTGCAGCTTTAACCTCTCCTCCGACTTCCTCTCCTCGGCCATCGGCTCCTTTCCCAACTCGACTGAACCCATCTGGCCGCACCCTGCCAGCCAACAGGTCCTCAACCATCTGTCTCCTCCTCTCCGCGGCCATACCCGCATCCCACCCCTCAGAATCCTTCCCAAGCCTGATCTCTCTCCTGACTCCGCCGATCGTGATACGGGCGAAGTACACGCGGTCAGGCTTACCGTGCCAGAGACTGCGCTTCAACTCCAGTACACGAATCCCGTCATACACCGACTTCAGCGTCTTACTTGGCACGACTACTTCTCCTTCATCTGTTCCGACCACAAGCAGTCGTTCGGCGACTTGTCCGGGCGCCACTTGACGAACATAGGCCATCTGAACCTCTCACCATCCCACCCGGACACCTTGAACTCGATCACCCTGAACCTGAACTCATCGAAGTGCTTGAACGCCCGCTCCACCACGTCATCCGGCAGGCTCCGCACCTTGGCTACCTCAACGATCTGCCCGTCTCTATACATCCCAACGGTCAGCGTCGCGGCCTTGCCGTTCTTGCGCCTCTTCTCGTCACGGACTCCGGAGCCGCCACTCATGGCCTCGGTCACTCCGATCACGAACGCGTCGACGGTCCGCTTCTGGCTGCCCTTGATCTTGAACCAGTGCGGGTTCGTCCTCTGGCCGATTGGCACCGGGGCGGTCTGGTTCTTGGCAACCACTCCCTCCAGGCCCTTCGCCATCATCGCTTCGGCGTTTTCGATCGTGGCTGGCACTCTCTCGATCAGACGCACCCTGGTGATTCCCTGCCTCTCGAGCCGGACGATCACTCTCCTCGCCAGCTCCCGGCGATCAGCGTCCGAAAAGTGCCGCACGTCCTGATACTTCACGAACAGGCACTGCCACACGACAAACCCGACCCACAGGCCATTTTCGACCCGCACCTGCGTGTACTTGTCGTACTTCCCTTTGGCATACGTCTCGGTCACTTCCCCATCCAGCATCGTGCCATCCAGCTCCTCGTTCGCGATCGCTGCCAGGTAAGGATTAATCTCGTTCAGGCACCGGAACTCTTTCGCTCTTGCGACTCCCTTCAGGAAGTCCTGGCGGTTCCGGCCGACCATGAGGCTGCCCTCTTTCCCGATCTGGAGCGTCACCCGGATGCCATCCTGCTTCGGCTCAATCACCCAATCAGGGTGGCCCCAAATCCACGTCGGCGCGTCCTCCAGGTATCCTCCGCGACACCTTGGCGCCTCGGCGTCGAATTCGTTCCTCAAGTCTCTCATCTGCCGCATCTTCCTCCACTCGCTCTGATGCCGTTCGCAACCACGGCCGACCAAGCCATGCCTTCAGGCGACCATGCGAACACGGCTGGATACCCACCAAACGTCTCGTCGGCTGTCGGCCACGCCTTCGCTGCTGCAGCTCTTGCCTCAGCTTCCGACTTATACATCTCCGGCACTCCTGGCTTCCACACATACTGTCCGTGCCTCTGGAGAGGTAAGGAGGATGCACAGCCAGCCAGACTAACGCAGAGGAGCAGGCAGCTGACCAGTCTCACGGCACCACCTCTCAAGCTCCCACCGGAGCGCGTCCATCACCTTGATCCCGAGCCCGTTCACCATATCCTTAACCAGCACCTTCGGCTGTTCCTGCGCATCTTTCTTCATTTCCTCATCCTCTCTGTGTAGCCGACCAGCTTCCGGCGAACCTGGCGGCGAATCCTTTTCTTAACCTCTTCCGGGTCCTCGTTGAGCACGTTCTTCAGATACCACTCGAACTGTCTGATCGTCTTCTTCCCACGGGCGCTGTTGCACGCCAGGCACGCGGTCACCAGGTTCTTGGCCTCGTTCCCACCACCAAGCTCGACCGGCTGCAGGTGGTCCAGCGTCAGCTTGCTGTCGTCCCCATTCCGTCCACAGTACACGCACTTGTGGCCGTCCCGGTCATAGATCGCCCGGCGCTTGGCGGGCGCTATCCACTTCCCACCGTTGTCGGCTGGATGCGGTTTCTGAGCTGCCCGCCGTGCCTCTCTCCGTGTCATCTGGCTTACCCTACCGCCACTTTGCTGCGGCTCGTCGGCTGCGAGGTCCCCATCTGTCTCGCCTGCTCGATTTCCTTCGCCGTCATCGAGGTCAGGAACTGTGGGTCTACTTTCCATCCCCGAACGCCCTGGTTCGGAGTGTCGATGGACACGCTCTTCGTGTTCAGGCTTCTGATCGTCCCGTACCACCGGCGGCCTCTGGCATCGAACCGCACCCACTGCCCGACGTAGAATTCGGACATCTTCTTCTGGCTCTCTATCCGCATTTTGCTGCGAATCCGGGCAACCAGTTCCTTGTTCATCTGCCTCAGCTCCCGCTCTGTCAGCAGGTGCAGCTTCTCCACTATCTCTCTGTAGATATCTTCTGCCACTTTTCCGTCCTCCGTCTCTTTGGTGGGGAGGCGCCGGGGCCTCCCCGGTCAGCTTGTTCTTCTTAGAGCGCCTGGGGCGCCAGGATCATCATTCCCGCCACTAACTTCTGCTCCCGCCACGCCTTCCAGAGGCCCCGAATGTGTTTGCAGGGGAATTTCTTCCCCACCTCGCCTCTGGAGTACCGATATGCGGGGCAGCTACACGTCCAGCTGCCAGGCATCTGCTTTCTGATCTGGTATTCCATCCCCTTGCTCCCGGCAACTTTGGCTACCAGGATGCCGTCCTCGATCTTGAACTTCCTCTCCAGCTTCAGGAAGGGAACGCCGTCTGCCCCGACTTCCACTTCCGCTCCGATTCCGCAGTTGGCGGCCACTTCCACCGCTTTCCTCTTGAGGCTTTCCATCTTCTTCTCCGTCTGCTTGTTCATCTGGGTCTCCTTTTTGTGCTAACTTTTGATTTGATCATATCACAGGTCAGATTTTTTGTCAAACCTTTTTTGCAGCGTAGGATCGGAAGCCTTCATTTTTTTTCGTATCAATTTTGCAAGCGATTGCAACAACGACGGGGCGAGGGTGGATGGAGAGGGGGGACCACCGACGCCCCGTGGTTGCCGCGGGAAGCCCACCAGGGTCAATCCGAGAGGTCGCCCAGGAGATCGTCGATCGTCGTCTCCTCCTTCTTCGGCTTGGCCCTGACTCTGATTACTCGGGCACCCATACTCGTCTTGTCTCGTTCAATCTTTGCCCGCGCTGCATGGTCCTTCAGGTGCTGATCAACCTCGTCCACCAGCCTCAACATCACTGGCACCAGGTCGTTGATTCCCAACTCAGTCATCCGGCGCGTTGCCTGGCGCATCAGCTCCAGGGCCTCTCCGGGCGTAACCCGACACTGCCTCTCCCTGGTCGTGTGGTCAGCCTCTGCCATCAGGCGCATAAAGTAGATGAAATCATGCAGGGACCGTCGATCCGTGCCAGGGGCAAAATCGCCGCTCACGTACCGCTGCAACTGGAAGAAGTTCGACGTCTCCCAGAGCTGTCGGTCTCTGGCTACCTGCCTCTCGAGCTGGTCTGCGGCTCGGACCTCCTGCTTGGTCGCCCCTCTCCCTACGTCCTGTATGTTCGACTGCGGCGACCGCGTCCGGGGCTGGGTCACCGGATACCTCAATCGCAGGTTCGGTCCGAACCCCAGGATGTCGGCCCTCTCCAGGGCATGTCCATGCAGGCGCACTACATCTGGCAGCGACACCATCGGCGCGTCCTCGAATCCACCTTCCACTTGCGTGCAGTACCACAGGAACGTGTTGAGCTTCTCGAGCTTCGTGATCTTACCAAGCCGGATCGACAGATCTCGGAAGCTCATGTACGACCAGCGGTTCCTTTCATGGTCGATCATGGTTCCCCACGGCATACTACTTCTCCTTCGGACGGTTCTCGATCATCGCCTGCTTGATCTCTGCCGTCAGATCGGCCAGCTCCTTCAGCTCTACGAACGACAGGCGCCCAGCTTTCATTCTGAGCTGCTTGCCATTCCTCTCAACTATCCTCGGTCCGAACTGCAACTTCGGCTCGCCACCATCGTAGCAGAACACACCGATCTGCAAGCCAGTGCTCAGCGTGGTGGAATACACACATGCGTCTTTCGCTTCGTCATAGGCCACTTAGCTACCCTCCTTTCCACGCGCTCCAGGCACTCGACCCAGGCGCGCGCTATCGTTTCCCTCGGGACCGGCGTCGACACCGGCTTGTCACACTTACTGCAGCGCACCCTCTCTGGCAACGCGTTGTTCTCAAGCTCCTTCACCAACCTTGGAACGTCGGCCTCCTATACTATATCTACCCGCCGGAAGCAGAACTGCAGGTCTTCAAGCTCTCTGTAGTCCCAACCACCGGACCACGTCAGCGCCTGGTAGCGGATGAACTGGATGGCGCCAGCTTTGCCCACCATCACCCGGTCACGGTGCAGCGCCAGACCCTCCAACGGCTCCATCACTTCCATCCACAAGCCGTCGTCATCTATCTCCACGGCCGGACCCTTGGCTGCCTCTTCCACCAGCTTCATGAAGTCCTTTCTGGTCATCTGACTCTCCTCCGTCTGCTGTCTTCCCGCTGGATTCTCTCAAGCTCCCTCTGCGCCACGAGCAGGTCACCTTCGGTCATCCCGGTGTCCCGCATGAACTGCTCTACCAATTCGCGGTCTATCTCCAGGAACGACGGGTCGTCGTAGTCTTCTCCGAGCACCCGCTTGTTCTTCCACGCTTGGCTCAGCATCTACTTCACCTCCACCAGGTAGTCTTCCAGCTTCGTGTACTTCTCCGGCAGGTGGAAGTATTTCTCGCCCTTCTTGAAGACCATCCCACCAGCCGTCACTATCCGCTTCTTCACCTTGAAGGTCTGCCCTTCCTTCAGGTCTTTCATCTCTACCTTCCTCCCATGATCTTCCGCTCGATTTCTTTCCGTTTCGGGTGGCCCACCGGGTACTTCTTGGCCTCGTCCAGCAGTGCGTCCAGGTTGTTCCGCCACTGCTCCCTCTGCCCAGCATCCATCCCGGTCGCCTTGGTAAACGCCTCGTCCTTGGTCATATACTTCTTCTTTCTCGCCATCTTACTTCCCTCCGAAAAAGGCTGCCAGCTTGCCGTCCAGCTTCTGATTCCCCGTGCCGAAGATACGCCGGGCCTCACGCTCTCTGTCCTCTGGCGTCCAGGCAGCCACTTCCTCCGCCCCTCTTTCTAAGCCTCTCTGGAAGTTGGCCGCAAATTCTGGCGAGAAGACATCTACTTCTTTCCAGCTCTTCTTGGTCTCCGTCTGCATCTTGTTCTCCTTGTTTTCCTAACTTTTGATTTAAGCTTATCACAGGTGAAATTTTTCGTCAAGTGAAAAATGTGAGGTGCCTTCATTTTTTGGGTCGGCGGTGCGGATGCGGATAACTCTCGGGTGGACGTCTTGGTCTGGGATGGGAGGGGGTGAGTCTCGAGGCAGGTGCTGGACTACCTCGAACATCAGCTCTCCAGTGAATCGTGCGGTGAACTCTATCTCTCTGGCGTGATCGGGATCTCGTTGTACACCTGACCTCGCAAATTCCGGAGCTGTACCGTCTCGCCTCGGGAGATCGAGAAGCCGATGATCTCGATATTGTCCACGACGGCGTTGGTCGCTTCGTCCACAAGATGCAGGCGCATGAGCGTCTCTGGCTGCCCGGCAAGGGCTCGCATCTCTCCAACTGATACCAGCTTCAGCTTCATGCGCCTCATCCCGCTACCTCACTTTGCAAGCGATTGCAACCTACTTGATGCTCTCAGCCTCATGGCCTTCGATCATGTCCTGGCTGATCATGGCAACCGCATCTTCCTCGGTCAGAGGCGTGCATGAATCGGTGCTGCCATCCTCCAAGAACAGCAGCTTGAAGTAGGGCACGACCTCGGGCCACACTGCCGCCAGGGAGCCGAAGTTCGCCTTCTTGTTGATCATCATCTGATAGGCGCAGTGCTTCTGCTTCCAGTCGTTGGCGGCCTCGATCACCAGGGCCAGGTACAGCCCGGCCGCATCCAGCACCTCTGGGGAGAAGAAATGCTCCTCACCGAACTGCATGGGCTTCGGGCCGGAGTAGTTGTAGTGGTCGTTGTACACCTTCGGCAGGTTAATACGCCCGAGATTCGCCAGGAGCAGGTCCCCGAAGCTGCTTTTCCAGTAGCAGCGGTTCTGTTTGTTGACCGCCGCCGCGGGGCCGAACAACGCCCAGTCTCCCATCACGTTCTTCCAGACATCACTGGCCTCAACTTCGACATCATCACCGTTGGCTCCTGGCTTACCGAGGACGTCGTACTGCGCCCACTTCCACTCGCTGTTCACCAGGCAGAAGCCGAGCGGGAGCAACGGCACCGACAACCGCGAGATCTTGCTGTCCTTCTGCTTCGTCTGTCGGTACTTCTCCGGGATCAGGTCGGCCGGGATCGTGAACACATGCACCGGCGATGCCTCACCGTAATTAGCCAGCACTTCCATGTCAGCAGGCGGCAGGTTCGTGTTGTAGCGGTGGGTCATCACCACAGCACATGCAGCCCGTGCTTCTTCCATCTCCTGACCGAGCGGTGACTCGATCAACCGCTTCGCCACCTTGTAAGCCGCGAGGCCAGCCAGGTCCCGCTTCAGTAGCTGGGACAGGTACTTCGATTTCATGAACTTGCTCAAATCTTCCATTCTCGCCTCCTCAATAAGTGAATTTCCTCGGTTCCGTGGACACCGGGGTCAATACGTCCATGATGCAGAACTCTTCGGCCAGCGCCCGCTCCTCTGCCCACGGATCTCCTTTCAGGGGCAAGGGCGGGATCACGCGACATTGCGCGGCCACCCGCCCGTTCCACTTCTTCAGCATACAGGTCACGTCGACCTTCTTCCAGAACTCGTACTTCTGGCGACCGCCCATTTTGACGATCGCCCAATCTCCGGCGAGGACCCGTCGCATCATCTGCCCGTTCAGCTTCTCCGAACAGCAGAGCGGGTATCGGCGCTTGAATTCGTAGGCCACCTCGATCAACGATGCCTTTTCCGGGTCGAGCCAGCCCTTTCTCATATCACCCTCCGCTTACCGTCGCCCGAGGCATCCGCTGGGTCGACCGGCATCAACAGGCCCTGGAAGGCGTGCATACCACAGCCAGGCGTGGTCACGTGCCTCGTTGTACACCAGAAGATTGCTCATGTCTCCTCCCAACGGCCTCTGCACTTTTACGATCAACCTTCCTCCCCTCCTTCCCACGGACTGCCAGGCTCGATCTCCGACAGGCTATAGTACTCGAACCAGTACCTATCACACCCACCGCAGCTCACGCTTACCTTGACTTCGTCGGTGCCGATGAACTCCTCGAACTGCCAACCGCAGGTCTTCTCACTCTTGCAGTACGGACACCTGGCTGGCGCCTTCTCGTCGAACTTCCTACACTGGTCGATGTACTCCTTCTTCACTTCTTCCGGGAACGTGTCGCTCATACCACCTCCTTTGGCCTGATTTCTGCTATCTCGTAGACCTCGACCCACTCTTGCTTGCAGGTCTGGCAGGTCGTGTTCACGGTAACATCAAGGCTCCCATCGTCCCGGAACGACATGAACGACGACTGCCTCTTAAACACGTGGCCGATGTCCGGGAACTCTATCTCTCCACAGTGCGGACAGCACTTGGTCCTCGGATTACGGTATGCCTCGTTGAGCGAATCCAACACTTTGCCCCTGAACGTCGGAACTGCCATCTCCACCTCCATCTACGGCCGGTACAACACAATGCCATGCTTTCTCATGGCGTCAAGCACCGGCTGCAGGTACACTTTCGCGTCGACTTCGTTGTCGGTCCTGCCAGGGATGCGCGGGTCCTTCATCAGCTCCTTCAGTACCAGCTCATGCTCGTCGAGGTACTTCTCGGGACATTCGTGCAGCGGCAGCTCCTCGAACTGCGGCTCCTCGGTACAGAATCCACCGCCTTGCAGCTGCTGCAGGCTGTACCCACCGCGCCGCTGGTCCTGCCCCTCGAAGAACAGCACAAGCATGCCCCACGTGCGAGTCTGCCTCACCGCCCTGAAGATCATCCGACGACCGATGCGGAAGTCCTTTCGGACGTTCTCTTCCACGGCCCACACATCCGGGCCAGGGCGATCTTTGATCGCTCCGGCGACGATGTCGTCTTGCATCTGCTGGTCGATCTCCACTACATCGCCGCTCATAATCGGACGCAGTGCCTCGCCGGTCTTCCACAGCCACCGGAACCCGAGATCATCGTCATCATCTCCAAGCACCTTCACGCGCACCGGACCATTTGGCAGGGTCGCCACACGGCTGTGCTCTCCCACCTCGACTGTGAACTTGTGTATCTTCCCCTCCAACTCATCGAGCCACAGGACGCGTGGCTTCAGGTTGTCGACGATCTCCAGGCACTTCCGCAGGTTGTCGTCGGTCTCGCGGATGATCGCGTCATACTCCGGCACGTTCGTCGCAATCGCTTGCAAAATCTCGTCTCTCATGCCAGTGCCTCCTGCTCCGGAGTCTTCGCTGCCGCCCATCCCCGCACCGCGAGCTGATCGGACGGCCTCTCCAGCCGGTAGATGGTGTTCCACGTCTCGGCCCTCAACTGGCCCTTCGCGGTGCGGTAGATCCGCTTCACGGTAGACGTCCGCACCCGGCTGTCACCGATCTTCGGGTGTCCGAACACGTAGCCCCACAGCACCAGGTCTTCGTTCAGCTGCCCCAACTGCCAATTCTCCATTCTCACGACTTTCTTCATGACTTCCTCCGCCTATCTTCGGCTTTGACCTTCTTTCTATCGTATGCCTTCTTGCCCTTCGGCGAGCTGAGCGGTCCACCCCGGTTCAACTTCGCGAAGGCCATGATCGGCGCCCTCGGGACAAACTGCTCAGTCTTCATCTACTACCTCCTCATCGCCCGCTCGAGCTGGGTCGCAAAGTTCACGATCCTCTCCTTCAGGATGCCAAGCTGCTTGTCGCTCAGGCGACCCTTCGAAGCAAACTGCTGTGCCAGGCTGGACAGGAACGGTGCGTTGTACGCATCGAATCCCACGCCGTTCAAGTACCGCGTAGCCTGCATCGCCTGCTCATCGGCGGTCTGGGCATCATACACTTCCATCAGCGCCCACACTGCGAACTCGTCGTGATTCTTCATCTGGTGCTTCAGCACCTCGGTCCGGGCCTTCACGGTCTCGCACTCTTCCAGCAACCGCAGCACCTGCACCCGGTGCGCGCAGGGCGTCCGCTCTTCCACCTTCTGCTCGGCGGTCGCCTTCGGCTGGTCGGTCCAACGGAAACCGTTGCCGCAGGACAGGCACTTCGTAAATTCACGACCCTTGTTCGGGCCTGCCTTCTTCTGCTTGAACACGCCCATCAGCTTGCCGCAGCGGTCGCAACGCTCGATCTTCGAGGCCATCGCCCACAGCTTCCGCAGCATCTCGGTCAACCGGCGCTCCCAACCGATCTGCCGGTTGACGTACGCTTGCGTCTTGCTGCCGAGCGGCGTCCCGTCAGTGGCGGACAACCACGCCCGGATCGAATCTTTCCCGCTATCGGCTGACCAACCGTTCGGACGCACGCTGCTCCGAACCATGATCCTCACCTCGTCGCTGGGCGCCAGGGAGTACAGGAACTCTCCACTCACTGCACCGTGCCCGGTCCACAACGGCTGCCCGCTGCCATCCTTCGGCAGGGCTTGCTCAAACGCTTCTTTGGAGAATTTCTGGATTGCCATCTTCTACTTTTCGCCTCCGTCTTTCTAAGGATTTTTAGTGCGGGGAGGCTGCCCACCTCCCCTCTGCCCGCTCTCTACTTGGTTACAGTCTGAACATCTTCCCTCTGGGGTGCATCTTCTTCAGGGTGAAGAGGGTCTCCTGGATATCCATCCGGTATTTCAGGAATTCAACTTCTCCCATCCAGCCCAGGAGGTATGCAGTGAAGCTCATCCCCTGGTTGTCTTCCGGTTTCCTCCAGGGCTGCTGGAAGGTGGGAATCACTTCCCCTTCACGCTGGGCCTCGAAGAAGAAGAGGGGCTCCTTCCAGCCTCTGACCACTATGCAGTCATCGTCTTTCTTGCTGGTATGGAACCACCTCCAGGTGGTCTCTTGGGTCTCGGGGTCCGTGGTGACTTCCAGGTTCGGGTAACCCTGGTAGCGCAGGGCTGCTGAGGCTGCATTGAGGAACTCGATCCCCAATTTCTTCAGGTGGCGGCTGTCTTTCAGGTATCCGTACTTGGTCTCCGTCTGCTTTGCCATGGTAACTGCCCTCCCGTTTTGTGCCAACTTTTGATTTGATCATATCACAGGTCAGATTTTTTGTCAAACCCTATTTGCAGCACAGGGCGGAGAAAAATCACGGCTCCTTCATTTTTTTAGCGCTCGCCCCGGCGCAGCCCGACGTAGAACCCACGCTGCTGCGGCTCCTCCTCTTTGCAAGCGATTGCAATCTCGGCCTCGGTGAGCGGGACGTTATCGTAGACGTCATCCTCGGCGTCCACCAGCTTGTACACGTCGTTCCAGACCCTCGCGCAGCCGTTACAGACGATCCGTTGCCACGCTCCACCGGAGTCTACCTCGACAAACCCGCCTTCCACGTCGTCGCAGCCGCAGAACGGGCACGCTGTCCCGGCGCTCTCGACGTACTTCTTAGCCATTTCCCTTGTCAAGATTCCCATCACGACCCCACCCCTCTGATCAGCCTCATCTGGATCTGGAACACCTGCGTCCTCATGCACCGTCCACAGGTGACCTGGAGCACGTTCTCTGTCAACAGCCCAGCCTTCCTCTCCCTACAGGCCACGTTTCTTACTCGCAGTCCTGGGGCGTAGTGCACCTTACCCGGCGTCAGCCTCGTCCTCATCTTTCCCTCCACACCAGGCGCCATAGAGCGCTGCGCCGCAGACCTCGCAGTCAAATCCGACGTACACGCCACCGTCCTGATCCGGGCTCCACTGCGTGTTGCGCATGGGCACGCCACAGCAGAAGATCGCCGGGCTCTGTTCCAGGACACTCTTGTCTATCAGAACTTTCTCTTCCACGTTTCATCTCCTCTCAGGAGCGGCCACTTCAGCTCCCAATTATCAATAACACCGTAGCAGCCGCGAGCCAGGACAGTCCTCACGACGAACTCGGTGTCAAACTGAACTCCGTAATACTCGACTCCATCTTCCCACGTCGGGTCGATTACGTTCCCGTCCAGGTCGATCAGCCAGGCATGGAGCACCGGCATGATGCCGGACGTCGCGAACCCCTCACAGTACTCGAGCTTCCCGGCAATCACGTGTCGGTAGGCGTTGCAGAAGCACTGCTTCGGGGTGCCTCTCGGGATCCCGCAGGAGAGCGGCGACCGGGCTCCCATGTCGCGGCCGCATTTCAGGACGAAATCCTCGATGGAACGATACCGGAACTCTGGTGGTTTGGGCATTTTGAACTTCTCGAATGCCTCCACCACGGCCTCCAGGTACTTCTTGACTTCGCTCATCCTGTCTCCAGGGAACGGTCAAGCACGTCGCGGAGTAGCCGTATGTCCTCCACGTCGAGCAGGCTAAGGATGACAGTATGGCGCCTGGGATTCTTCTTCGTCGGCTCTACCGGGAAGACCAGGTCTCGGGCCTTGAGCCGCATGTGCTCCGGCTCCGGGTTCACCGACTCCAGCGAGAGAATGTACAGGGGCTCATCATGCAACGGCGTGAGCCACGCCGACTTCAAGCTACGCATCCATCGCCTCCTTCAGCCTGTCAAGAGCGGCTCTGAAGAACCACGGCCAGAGGTTCGTGTTCTTAAACTGGCAGATCGGGCAGGTTGCCCCGCTACACTCCCACACCGGGAGCCCGGCCAGCTTAGCGGCTTCCTTCGAGATCACGTGCTCATAGAACATCGGCTGCCCCAGAAACGTGATCATGTACTCCCCAGGCCCCAGCTTCCAAAACTTAGGTTCCGTCATCGTCTTACTCCAGATCGAACTGCTCCAGCCGCGCCCAACCCATCGGCATGCACTGGTACGCCTTACTCCCCAGGATCGCCACGTCGCCCACCGACGTACTGCGCGGCTTGTCAACCATGCTGATCACGCCGTAGTTGTTGTCGTTCCAGCTCAGGCTGATGTGGTTCGTCTGCTCAAACACGATCTCCAACAGGTCCACAGGCTTCGACTCTCCGGGCTTATACCCATGCTTGACCAGGTCCACGACTCCCACCAGCGTCAACTCGTTCCAGGACTCCAGCGGCTTGATGTCGAAGGACATCGCCAACTCTTTTCGGTGAAAAACCAACGCCTTCATGCTACTTCCCCTCCGTCTTCTTGGCGGACGGGTCGCACACCTCTACCAGCGATCCATCCACGATCTTAGCATCCAGGTTGCCCCACAGCTCCGACTCATGCCTGCTCGGACCACCATACACATACAGGTCCAGGACAACCGTGCCATCCAGCTCCTGCACCTCATCCTTCGGGAGCGTCCCGCCCCTCGGGTCGATGCTGCGGTTCATCCACAGCAGCAGCGTGTCATTCAGGTCGCTATCCGCGGACCACAGCAGGCTGTTCGCGGTCTCACCGTGCTCCCAATCCCGCAGTCCACACTCGACACTCCCCAGGAAGTGCACCTGCATAAGGCGCCTCGCTTCCCGGACGATCCCATCCACAATCCTGCGCGTGAACCTCATGCCGTTCTCCTCGGGTACATGATCAGGCTTTTCGTCGTGGTCTTTGCTTTCATCATTTTCCCAACCTCCGGTCATAAACCGCCAGCGCCAGAATAATCAGCGCCGCCACGAGTCCCAGGACGAACGCCTGCTCCAGGTCCGTCATCTGCTCCACTTGGTCAAACAGCAATCTCCAGGCCGTCATGCCGCCGTCTCCTTCCTGCCAACCCGGACCCACACCACCCGGCCAGTCACGCCACTGTCCTTGGCAACAAAACCTGGGCTGCAACCACACCGGCAACCAGCCTTCCGGCTCCACCCGAACTTGACGTCGCCGGGCCAGCCAAGCACCTCTTTCACCGCTGGCAGCAGCGACCGGAACAGGCTAACTTCATCGTCAACCCTCCCACCATCCTGAGCCCGCTGACACAACCACCCCAGAATCGAATCATCTGCCAGGCTAAAGTAGATTCTCGTCTTCTTGCCGCTCAGCAGGATCCTCGTTCCCCACCTCGTCTTCTCGTAGTCCAACCGGCACTCTACTTCAAACTCCACACCTTCCGGCGTCCGGCACTCGATCTGCCTCTCCACCAGACCCGCCCAACCTTTGACGTTCGCTTCCGCCGTCTTATCCTTCAGGATCTCTATCATCTCTACTTCCTCCACTCATGGCTGGCCTGCACCAACCCACACTCCCTCTCCTGATTCAATGCGAACCGAACCAGCACGCACCGCTTCTCCAGTTCCCGCAGCCGACGCTGCACCTTCCGCTTCAGCTTCACGGCCTTCTCAATCACGCTCTTCCGGTAACTGATCTGCCCTTTCATCGTTCCACCCTCCGTCTGTTTGTGCCAACTTTTGATTTAATCATAGCATAAGTCACGTTTTTTGTCAAACCCTATTTGCAGCGTAGGACAGCTCCCACTCAAAAATATTTCAACGCCACATAGGTGCTTGTTTTAATAATATTTTTCGTCAAACCCTTTTGTCAAACCTGGCTGGCCTGGGCACTGATATTTAGTGGCAATTAGGCAGACTCGGATTTGCAAGCGATTGCAAAGTTTGCCTGATCAGCCGGGAACTTGGCACGGACACTTATCACCTATACGGCCATCCAACCATACCATCAGCCAACCATGCCATCATGCCTTAACGTGCTCCACTCTGCTCTGCTCCAACGTGCTCCACGAGCTCCACGATCAAGACGTGCTCCTCGTGCTCCCACTACCTGCCGATCTGATCGAGACGTTTTTCTGCGGGCTCCCAACAAAATCTCAGGGCTCAGGGAAAAATCTCAGGCTCTGGGAAAAATTTTAACTCTGTGAGGCGGCGCGGGTGGGCGCTTCGCTCCTGAGATTTTTCGCGCAGCTCGGGTCGGTGCGGCCGCTACGTCTCGTCGTCCCAGCACAGGCAGCGCTCACGCGCGCAGCACTCACGCACGCACTCATGCCCATGCTCTATGCAAGTGTCATGCTAAGACTATCTTTGCAAGTGTCAGACCAATACTTTCATACTTGCCAGCGATTGCAATCAGGGCGAGACAGGGAGCAAGACGGAGCAAGGCAGGGCAGGCGAGACAGGGCGGGACAGGGCAAGGCAATCAGGCAAGGCAGGGCAAGGCGGAGCAAGGCGAGACAGGGCAGGCAGACAGGGCAAGGCAACATAGGATCGGGGAGAGGCCGGGGCTACTGGCGCAGGCACTCAAATGCGGGCAGCGCGCTCGCGCCAGCAGCACGCCGGTTCGTATGTATCCGGTAGTCAATCAATGTATCCGGTAGTCAATCAATGTATCCGGTAGTCAGTCAGTGTCAGTCAGGGTCAGTCAGTGTCATTCGGCAGTCATTCAGTCTGGGCAGGGGTTCCATGCAGGTTCTTTGTTCATACTATCCTCTTAGTGTCCCTATCCTGGTCATGGTCATTGGTCATTGTGGTCTGTTCCTTCTATACAGGATTGTGCTGTCCCTCCCACCACAGGGTTCCGGCATGAGGGAACTCATCAGAATGGCATATCTGGGAGTCTTGCTTGGGCATGCTACTTATAGTCATCTTCCCGCCGACTTTTTCTTACGTAACTTACCAAACTTACGTAACTTTTCTAACTGTCGAGAGAGGGGCTCTGGAGGGGCCTGACTATAGGCTTTCTGTAAGGCTGACAGGAGACAGACTCAGGATACATATCTGCCTCCCACCACGGTGTTCTATCTGGACATTTCGTTCCCACAAAACGGGCAGAACTTGAAATCTGGGACTCTCGGCCAGGTCTCTCCCGGCGTGTATTCGGTCGTGTAGACTATGACCTCCATCTTGCAGGTGGAACAGGCTCTCGGGATTCCGGTCCATCGGTACGGGTTAGGTGCGGCCTTCTCCATTCCTTCCTCCGGCGACCAAGTCTCTTAGCTTCAGAACCGTCTCCACCGGGATGAACTCGTTCTCCGGCGTCAGAACGTAGAGCTTGCGGCAAGTCTGACACCGCATCAACTGATACCCATCTTGCTTCAGGAGTACCCAGGCGTAACCGTGACCGCACGGCAGCACATCACGCATTGACTCTTGCCTCCTCCGCCTCAAGGTCCTTGATATACGTTCTCCTCCCTGCGGCCAAAGCGTTCTTCGACCACTCGGACAGATCGGTCCTTCTCTTCCTCGTAACTGACTCCACCGGCTCCACCGGCTCCACCG